>Ga0247766_1000169_pt1 | contig 13943 bp, 10 predicted proteins | sample UWRJL223509R6_FD_179946 | JGI IMG/M metagenome (GOLD analysis project Ga0247766, IMG submission 179946) | Plant litter microbial communities from Arlington Agricultural Research Station in Wisconsin, United States - UWRJ-L223-509R-6 | ecosystem: Environmental > Terrestrial > Plant litter >...
AGCCTCGCTTCCAACTCGAAAGCCGTGGCGTGGACCGTCGACCTCGGCCGAGACCAAGTAGCCATCGACATGCTCCCCGTTTCCGAGCCCGAAGCCCCCGTCCCCTGAAAGTGCGCCTCGCAAGCGATCTCTGAGCCGTGGCGTGAGCTGGCGCGTCCTTTCATAAGGACGCGCGGCGCCTTCGGCGCGCGGTGGGAGACTTTCGTTTGCGCACGCTCGGACGGTGGCGCTGGGCCACCCGCGCTGACGCTGAAGGAAAGCACGCGCCTGGTCGGTCAGTTCTTGTGGGCCTCCATCTCGATCGCAGATCGTGATCTGGTCTTCCAAGACTTTTCGCTCGTTTTGGTTCCGGGCATGCGGCTGAGCTGTCTTCCGCGCGCCCCGGCGCGAGGCGTGCGGCGCTGCGCGCGCACCAGAGTTTGTGGGCAGCGTCGCATTGCTCCGCTCGACGCTTACGCGCCCGGTGCGGGCGCAGCGAGAGTCCTTTAGCTCAACTCAGTTCGGCGGCACCGGGCGTCCCAGCTCACCCATCAGCCAAGTCATCGCCGACCTCGGGGTCGTACCGTTGACTAGGCCGGTATTAGCGACCCAAGTTCTGCCGTTGATCCAGCCCCAGATGGTGACACCTTTGACGGCTGCCGTGTTGCGGAAGATCGGGAATTGCGCCTTGTACGTGGCCAGCTGAGTTGCATCGTTGGCTTCGCCGATGTCGTACTCGGTGATGTAGATCGGCAGTCCAGTTTGGCTCGCCATGGTGTCGAGATTTTTTTGCAGGTTCGAGGCGGACATCGTGCGTAGCGCATGCGCCTGGCAGCCCACCGCGTCGATCGGAGCGCCGGCAGCTTTGATCTGCTTCACGATGTCGATGAAGTGGTTCTCTTGGTCCCCATACTCGATGTTGTTGTAGTCGTTCATGATCAGAACGGCGTTCGGGCAATACTGGCGCGCGAGCTTGAACGCCTTGGTGATCCAGCCGTACGTACCTGATTCACCAGCGCCCAGGTTGGCGGTGTAGTTGGGCGTGGTGTGGGGTGGTGGCTCATTCACGACGTCGATCAGCCGAGTGTTGGGGTAGCGCTGACAGTACGACTTGATCCAATTTTCAACCTGGGCCAGGGTCGGCGTGCCGCTCGGTTGCTGTGAGCCCCAGACGAACGTGTGTTGCTTGAAGATGATGTGATTCGTCTCGGCGTACTCGTAGAAGGCGTCCATCGTGGACCAGTTGAAATCGCCGCTGGCCGAACGCTGAATCGAGCCCCATTTACCGGCATTTTCGGGGGTGAGCTGATCCCAATACTTGGAGAACTTCATCCCGCCGGTGTCCACCGCATTGCCCGTGGTGATGTTGCCGACGAACTTGCCGAGCGGCGGAGCGCCGCCTGAAGAAGACCCTCCCGAAGCGCGACCTCCGGTGCCGCCCATTCCGCCGCGACCGCCGGCGCTCGAGCCACCCGTCGCCGATTTTCCGCCAGAACTCGTACCGCCGCTGCCACCGAATGAGCTAGGGCTGCCGCCCGATTGTGGCGACCCGCCTACACCAGAAGAGCCTGCGACGTTGGCAGAGCCGGCACCACCAGCGCTGCTGCCGCCGCTCGCGCCACTTTTGCCCGCGACCGCCGGAGCACCGCTCGAGTGCGCGCTGCCTCCCACACTCACGTAACCGCCGTTGTCACCGTCTTCTCCGTTGTCGCTCGCAGCGCAGCCGTTGATTGAGAGCCCCGCAGCCAACACGAGTAGACCGAGTCGAACTTTTCCGAACGCGAATCTCGCGTGGACCGAAAATTTCGTCTTCGCCATCTGTTCTTCGGCGACACTAGTTGGCTTGAACGTGCTCATCGTGTGGGCAATAGCGCCGGAAGGCCGTTTCCGTCGGGGAAAGTGTGGCATCTCGGGATGCGACGGTGCCGCGACACGCGTGACCTGAAGTTCGCTCCGTCGCAGAGCGGGATACGTCTTTACCTCGCTAGCGTCAGCATCTGTCGACGCTCAGAGCCCGTCGTGTTGTATTCGCGTTGATGCTTAGTTGTTTTCGACACGCAAGTTGACGCAACTTGGTAACCAAACATTCGAGTGACAACTTCGCACTCACTCCGACAGTCAATCGGTATTCAACGGTCTGGCTGCGAGGAGACTTCGATGGACTCGGCGACATACCGAAACAACTCGACCCAGGGGCGTTGCAAGTTCAAAGGCAGGGCGGTTGGCCATCCGAATCACTCAGTACTCCGAGCGCAAAATCGGTAATCGTTCAGCATGCGACCGGGATGCGGCGACGGCAGCACCACGGGGACTGGAACCTTCTTCGAGGGCGTAATGACAGGCGGCGTCCCCTCGGATTCGGCGAACGACGCCGTTCAGGCTAACGTCGCCCCAGGGAACGGGCGCTGAGGCGCGCGGCCCCCGGCCCGGGAGAGGAGTGCAAATTTATGAGCCGGTTTCACCTTCTCGCACCGTCTGCGAAGCATCCGCCGCCATGCCGAAGCGCCTTTCTCAGGTTTCCCTGTCGCTCGTAGCGGGGGCGAACCGACGCGACGTGAGCGACGTGGAACTCGCTCATGGGCTCGCGGCCGGCGAAGCGTGGGCGATCGGCCTGGCGTGGCATCGTTTCGCGCCGATGGTGCTCACCATGGCCGAGCGCTCACTCGGTTCGAGATCGGACGCCGAGGATCTGGCGCAAGAGGTATTCCTCAATGTTTTCCGCAGAGCCAAGACCTTGCGCGAACCTGAAAAGTTGCGAAGCTTCGTATACTCCTTCGCGATCTTCGGCCTGAAATCCGAGCTTCGCCGGCGCAAGCTGCGCGGCTGGCTCTCTTTCCTCACACCCGAGGCATTGGTCGAGCTAAGTTCGCGGAGCGTGGACGTTGAATCGCGGGATCTCTTGCGTCGCTTCTACGCGCTGCTGGATCGCCTTTCAGCGCGTGATCGGCTCGTTTTCAGCTTGCGAGAGCTGGAATCGATGACGGTCGAGGAGATCGCCGAGGTCATGGACATTTCCGTGTCTACGGTTAAACGATCGCTGACGCACGCCGTGACCCGTCTCTCACGCTGGATCATGGCAGACGCCGATCTCGCGGACGTCTTCGACACCGGGCGGTGGCAGCGATGAACCGGCGTGATCCGTCGACGGATGTTCGAGCGCTGCAGACGCTCGCGAAGCTCGTGCGTGATACGGTTCAGCCCCCGACGGCAGCGGCGCTCGACCGCGGGCTGAACCTGCTCATGGGTCGCGCTACCGCCAACAAAGCGCGGCGTCCCAAAGTCGTGTACTGGTCACTCGCTGCGGCGTTGGCTTTGATCTGCGCGTTACTTGGGGTGCAAGTGACGTCGTTCTTGCGCGGGCGCGCGCGAGAGCAGACGGCACTCGACTATCGCGTCGAAGGGGGCAGCGTTCTCGCGGGTGGATACCTGCGCGACTCGGGCAACGGAGGAGTTCGAATCTTCTTCAACGAGGGGACCAAAGTCGAATTGTCGCCCGGGGCCCGCGGACGCCTACGCGTGGTGGACAAGGAGGGCACGCGCATCGTCGTCGACCAAGGGACCGCCACCTTCGACGTGGCGCGCAGCAAGGACCGAAGGTGGTTCGTCGAAGCAGGTCCGTTCGCGGTTGCAGTCAAAGGGACATCGTTCACCGTCTCGTGGGAGCCTTCGAGTGAGCGCTTCGAGCTCCGCCTCCAGCATGGCAGCGTGGTCGTCAGCGGCCCGATCGCCGGCGGCGACATCGAACTCCGAGCGGGGCAACGCTTGGTCGTCAATCTGCCCAAAGCGGAGACGCTGATCAGCGAGACGCAAGCCGAGCCAATCGCTGGAACGTCGAGTAGCGCGCCTTCGCTCCCGAGCCTCGACTCCGCGAACACGGGAGCGGCAGCGAACACGGGACCGACAGCAGCGTCGGCGAACTCCAAGGACGCTTCCGAGAAGAACTCGTCGCCTGCCGCCGCACCCGCCAGCAGCGCCAGCAAAGTCGAACACAAATCCTCATGGGCCGAGTATCTGGCCCATGGTCATTGGGACCGCATTTTGGCCGAGGTCGAGGCCCGCGGCATCGACACGACCCTGGACACGGCATCCAGCGAAGAGCTGTTCGCCCTCGCGGACGCCGCGCGCTACCGCCGGCGCAGCGACTTGGCGCGATCGGCCCTGCTCGCCCAACGGCGCCGATTCTCCGGCTCTGCGCGTTCGCTCGACGCCATTTTCCTGCTCGGCCGCGTCGAGGAGTCACGCGATCGCGCTCGGGCAATTGGCTGGTATGAAGAGTATCTCGAGCGGGCGGCGACCGGCACCTACGCCGCAGAGGCGTGGGGGCGAAAGATGGTGCTGACGAACGAGCTCAAGGGACGTGCGGTGGCGCGGCCGATTGCCGAGGAGTACCTTCGACGTTTTCCCAAGGGCAGCTATGCTAGAGCAGCGCGCGCCTTGTGCGGCGAACCTTGAGCGTCTCCCGTGCTTTGGCTTCGGCTCGTCATTTTCTGCCTGATCTGGCTTTCTTGGGGTTCTCCTGCGTTGGCGCACACGGTCGTGTTGCTGCGTCCACCGAGCCACTCTGCCGCGACGACTGAACTGCTGGAGCGGTTGCGGGGCGAACTCTTGTCCGTGGGGTTCGAGGTGAGGGTTCGCGAACGACCCGAGTCCAACCCAAGCGCAGTGGTGTCCGAGTCTTGGCAGCGCACGCTCGCGACCGAGGAGCAGTGCGACGCAGCGGTCGACCTGGTCGGAGAGGTGACTCCCGTTGCGGTCGACGTGTGGCTCATCGACCGCACCCAGAGCTTTCAGCTGCTGGCGCGGATGAAAGTCGACGAAAGCAACCAGAGCTCTTCCAAAGGTTTGGCCATCCGAGCCAGTGAGGTGCTGCGAGCCCGCCTCTTCGAAGCGCATGTGGACAAGGGCAAGGAGCGCCCGATCGGCACGGTGCCGTCCCAAGGGACGCACGCCGTCGAGGCCGAGCCGAAAGGAGCGCAGCATTCGGGCAACCTCGGATTCGAACTAGGGGCTGCCGCCCTGGCCAGCTTGGATGGCGTCGGCCCGGCACTCTTGCCGCTGGTTCGCTTCGACTGGGCGATCCAGCCACAGCTCGTGCTGCAAGCAACGCTCGCAGGACTCGGAACGCAGCCCAGTGTCGCGACGACCGCGGGCAACGCACAGGTCGCCATGCAGTACGCGTTGCTGGGCGCCTGTTACCGCTTGAATTGGGATCATCGCGTGCGGCCACTCGCTGCGTTTTCGCTCGGTGCGCTTCACACGGCGGTCGTTGGCCAGGCCGAGCTGCCCCGCGAGGGACACTCCGTGGATCAATGGTCGTTCTTGTTCGACGCGAGTCTAGGCGCGGCTTTCTGGCTCTCGCAGCGATACGCCATGGTGCTGGCGGGGCACGCTCAATTGGCTCAACCGTACGTCGCCATTCACTTCGGCGATCAAAAGGTTGCGTCATCGGGCCGGCCCAATCTGCTCGTGTCCCTAACGGTCGGTGCCTGGCCGTGACCGTCTTTCGGCGCCTGGGCGGTTCGAGTGCGCTTGCGCTGCTGATGTTCGGCTGCTCGCGAGCCGATCTCGTTGCGATCACCGAAGCAGTCGAACCATCGTCCGGCGGAGCATCATCGGGCGGTGCGTCATCCGGCGGAGCATCGTCCGGCGGAGCGCCGAGTGAGCCGCCGCCGCTGTGCCGGACGCCGGTGATCGCCCCCGGCGATTCGAACCAAACCGTCCAGGTCGGTTCGAGCAGCCGCAGCTTCGTACTCCACGTGCCAAAAGCATTCGATGGCACGAAGCCCGTGCCCTTGATCGTCGATCTTCACGGCTTGGGAAGCTCGGGAATGAGCGAACTGCAGAACTCGCCGTACCCAGCAGTCACCGATCCCGAAGGCGTCGTGATTGCGTTCCCAGACGGCTTGAAGGGGCCGCTGGGGACCGCCTGGAATCTGGGTCCCTGTTGTGTTGAAGGCGCGGACGACATCGGGTTCGTTCGCGCCCTCGTTGCCCAGGTGCAAAACTCCGCCTGCATCGATGCGCAGCGGATCTACGCGGTGGGTGTGCTCACCGGAGGTGGAATGGTGTACGACCTCGCGTGTCGAACCGCCGACATTTTCGCAGCCGTCGCGCCAGCAGCGTTCGATCTATTGCAAGAGGACGTGGACGATTGTGTGCCGAGCCGCCCGATCACCGAGATTTCGTTCCGCGGGACGGACGACCCCCGAGTGCCCTACGCAGGCGGCCCCTCCTCCTTGGTGCCTGGCATGCCGATCACGTTTCTCGGCGCGCGAGCGACCTTTCAGCGTTGGGCCACGATCAATCACTGCGTCGGCACCGCTTCGCCCGAAGATAGCAATGGATGCTCGACTTATTCGGGCTGCGACGCTGGCGTCGAGACGACTCTTTGCACCAAGCAGGGCGGTCGGGACGAACCAGGGAACGCCAGCATTGCTTGGCCAGTTTTGAAGCGTCACACCCTCTGACCGCGCTCTTTCCTCAAGGAATGCGAACACGCCTCCGAGGTCATTCGCTATGCCGGATCATGCTCAGTTCCGTTCGCTCGTTGCGTCCACTCAAGGTCACGCTGGCTGCCCTTGCCCCTATCCTCGTCGTCTCGGCGTGCGGCCACAGCGGTACTGACGTCTCGAGCGGCGGATCTACGGGCGTCGGAAGCGCGGGCGTCGCGAGCACGGGCAGTGCAGGACAGTCCAATGGCGACCCCGGCGGCACCAACGGAGCAGGGGGCAGCGCCAGCGGCGCTCCGGGCGGAGGCACCAGCGGAGCGAGCTCGGGGTTCGTCTATCCGGCTCCAGTTGCTCCGTGGCAACCGAGCCAGGCGTGCGTGGACCAGGTCGCGCAGATCCTCGGCGGCATGACGTTGAAGCAGAAGGCGGGGCAAATGGTTCAGGCTGATTCGGCGGGAGTTACCGCTGCTGACGTGGCGACTTACCAGTTCGGCTCGGTGTTCAGTGGCGGTAGCTCTGATCCGGCTGTCGATGATGCGCCGCAAAGCTGGCGGACTTTCGTCGAGAGCTTCGAAGCCCAGGCCAGCGGCTCCGGGATCCCACTCATCTACGCGATCGATGCCGTTCACGGAAACAACAACGTGAGCAATGCGGTCGTGTTTCCCCACAACATCGGGCTCGGCGCGACTAGGAACACGGCGCTGGTCACTGAGGTGGGCCATATCACCGCTCTGGAGATGCGCGGCACGAGCATCGATTGGAACTTCGCTCCTGCCATTTCACCCGCGCAAGACGAGCGCTGGGGTCGCACGCTCGAGAGCTACTCGGAAGATCCCGCGCTAGCGGCCGAGATGGGCGTGGCCGTGCTCAAGGGACTGCAGGGCGATTCCCTCCGCGGGCCTGAATCCGTGGTCGCTTGCGCGAAGCACTTTGCGGGTGACGGGGCGACGCAGAACGGCGTGGATCAGGCAAACACCGTGCTCGACGAGGCGACGTTCCGTAAGCTGGGCGTCCAAGTCTATCAACCGCTGATCAACGCTGGCGTCGGCAGCATCATGGTCTCGTTCAGCAGCTACAACGGCGTGAAGATGACCGGGAACACGCACTGGCTGACGGACGTGCTCAAGGGGGAGATGGGGTTCCGCGGCGTCGTCGGCTCCGACTGGGGAGCGTCGAGCACGTTGGCGGGCGACGCCGCGACTCAAGTTGCCACCGCGGTGAATGCCGGCGTCGACATGCTGATGGAGCCCTACGTGCCGACGCAAGATGTCGCGCTACTCGAGGCGGCGCCGACCGCGAGCGGTTCGGCCCACATTCCGATTTCGCGCATCGACGACGCGGTGACACGCATTCTCACCATCAAGTGCGAGCACGGGATGCTCGCTGCAGACTACGATCCAAGCGGCGACGCCGCGCTGCTCTCTCAGATCGGTTCGCAAGCACACCGCGACGTCGCTCGCCGCGCGGTGCGAGAATCGGCGGTGTTACTCCGAAATGAAAAGAGCGTGCTTCCGCTCCCGGAGAGCGCAGAGGTTCACGTATCTGGCTCGGGAGCGGACTCCTTGCAACGTCAGTGCGGGGGCTGGACCATCGACTGGCAAGGTCTCGGCACGAACAGCGTTGCCGCCGGGATCACCACTGGGACGACTATTTTGAAGGGCGTTCAGGCGATCGCGGGCAACGGCAAGGTCACTTTTTCCGAAGACGCGAGCGCGATTCCCAACGGAGCGCGTTACGTCATCGTCGTGTTGAGCGAGGCTCCCTACGCCGAGGGCAAGGGCGACGTGGCGGATCTGGATTTGGCGCTCCGAACACCAGACGTACCGGCGCTGCGCACGGCTCGGAATTCGGGGCTGCCAGTGGTTGCCGTGCTGCTGAGCGGTCGTCCGCTGATCATCGAGCCGTATCTCGACCTAGCCGATGCCTGGGTGGCGGCGTGGCTACCGGGTTCGGAGGCGGATGCGCTGGCCGACGTCCTGTTCGGTCGATACGCACCCACCGCCAAGCTGAGCCATTCCTGGCCGAAGACAATGGCCCAGATCCCCATCAACGTGGGTGACGCCGACTACGAAACCGATCCACCGCTTTTTCGCTTCGGTTACGGCCTCAGCTACTGAGCTGATCCGGAGTCATCGGGCGAACCAGCGACGCGGCGCCGACCGCTACTTCTGGCACACCCTCACGTAGTCGATCACCATCTTCTGCGGAAAGACCGTGGTTGCATCGGGGTTGCCGGGCCATTCGCCGCCGACGGCCAAATTCAAGATGATGAAGAAGCCGTGGTCGAAGACCCAGGTTTTGCCGCTGATGTCTGCCGGGGTTTTCGTCGAGTACAGATTTCCGTCGACGTACCAGCGGATGGCATTGCTTTCCCACTCGATGGCGAAGACATGGAAGTCATCCGAGAACTTGGCGTTACCCGGAAGGGTGTACGTAGCCGTGGGCCCGGCTGCCCCCGAATATCCCGGCCCATGCATGGTGCCGTGAGCTATCGACGGCTCGCGGCCGAGATTTTCCATGATGTCGATCTCGCCCGTGTTGGGCCAGGAGTTTCCACCCAGCATCCAGAAAGCGGGCCATATCCCCTGACCGTAGGGGAGCTTCATGCGGCCTTCGAAGCGACCTAGAGTAAACGTCTTCTTGCCCTCGGTCTTGAGGCGCGCGGACGTGTAGTCCCTGCCTTCACGCGCCTCCTTGCGTGCTTCGAGGACCAGGTTCCCGTTGCCATCGAGCGAAGCGTTGGTCGCTCCGGACGCGTAGTACTGAAGTTCGCCGTTGTACCAGTTGGGCCCGCTGTCGTACGCCCAATTGGCGCTATTGGCTGCCGTGCCCGAGGCACCCTCGAAGTCGTCGCCCCAGGCGAGCTTCCACGTCGCGTCGGGGCACTTCGCAGAAGAGACTGCGCCGCCGCTTCCTCCCGCGCCGCTCGCCGCACCTCCGCTACTGGGAGCGCCGCCTGCGCCGGCAGCCCCGCCGGCGCTGCGCCCCGCGCTAGCGGTGGACGATCCAGCTGTCGACGTTCCGGCTCCGCTCGCGCCGCCACTCGGCAAAGCGCCGCCGAGCGATGGTTGATCGCTCGCGCCACCGTTGCCGCTCGTGACGACGCCGCCAGTGGATGACTGGCCACCCGCGCTAGTGCCGCCGCTCGCCGAGACGCCGCCACTTGCGGCTTGCGTATTCGAGCCCGAACCTCCGCTCGCGGCCCCGCTCGAGCCTCCCGACCCGCAGCCCAAGAGTACCGAAGCCACCACGAACGAGAGCTTGGGGGTGACGACCTTAGAAAGACGACGAGTGGAAGCGGTTTGCATGGGCGTGATCGAAGATAGTGAATTTGAACCAGCAAGCTCGCGGTTCTGGTGAAAGAGCAAAATTCCAGCGAAAACTCGATCGAGCAGCCGGTTCAATTTTCTAAGTTCCTCGGGCAATAGCGGTACCTGCGCGCTTCCGTCGACCGAAATATCAGCTCGCGTCCGAGCAGTCATTTGCGGTGCGGTAAGCCGCATCTGCGAGCCAGTCCTAGTCACGTGCAGACGTGCCTCAGCGCGCGAGAGCCTGGCTTCGCTCGTAGCGAATTGGGTGCGGTCAATTCTGTCCTCCCCAAGTGCCAGTAAACATCCGCTCTGAGTGACATGAATGCGACTCCAACACGCATATGAGTGCAGCACAAAGCCTCGAATATCGCGCTGCTGATTGAGGGGGAGGGCGCAATTGTCCTCTGCCAAGAGCAATTAGTTGGAGGTAATACCGTCTGCGACGCCCTTGATGAGCTCGAGGGACAAACTGCCCGTGCGTCGTTGCCGCGATGGTTGCTGCGCATTGGCGAGTTCTTCAATCGAACACGCGTGCCTAGAAACGCGCGCGAACGTCGAACCGTCGACGCTTACCGGTGCGCCATGCTGCTGGAGAAAAAAATGCGAACAACAACCAAGCGACTCGCTGCCAATCTTTGCGTTCTAGGCGTCTTCCTCGTGGGCACCTCGGCCTGTGGTTCCGACAATAGCGATACACCCGGCGGCACCGCTGGCGCGACGACAGGTAGTGGCGGCTCGAAGGCCGCAGGCGGGTCGCCCGCAAGCGGCGGTAGCGTGGTCAATCCAGGGATCGGCGGTGGAGGTTCGAGCAGTGTTGGCACCTCAGGCAGCGGCGGCAGCGTGGTCGACCAGGGCGGCTCTCCCGCAGTGGGCGGCACGCTCGGCGCCGGCGGTTCCGGTGTAGCGGGCAGCGGTGGGACCGCGTACGGCGGAAAGTCCGGAACTGGCGGCACGTCTGCGACGGCAGGTGCAGGAGGCAAAGGAACGAGCACGGGCGGCAGCACCGGTACCGGCGGCAGCAGCAGTGGCACCTGCACGAAGGGCCAAACCAAGGGCAACCAAGTGGCTGTGATCGGCGAGTCGTTCATCGCAGCGACTCACGGCATCACGCAACAGATCGAAAAGCAGGCCAAGGCCGCCGGCTCCCTCGGTCAGAGCGAGAAGTACATCGACAACTCGGTCAGCGGCACACTGCTCTCCGGCAGCGACGCCAACGCCATCCCCAATCAGTACAAGAAGGCCGCTCAGGGCGGGATGATCAAGTACGTGTTGATGGACGGTGGCGGAAACGACTGCTTGCAGGCAAACAATGGGGATGCGGCTCTGACTGCGGCACAAGCGCTGTTTCCGAACATGGCGAAGGACGGCGTAGAGAAGGTCGTATACTTCTTCTATCCGGATCCGCTGGGGTCGTTTGCGAGCGGAACGCTCAAAACCTGTCTCGACGCACTTCGCCCGAAGATGAAGGCATTGTGTGACGGGTTGACCGCGCCCAAGTGCTATTGGATGGATCTTCGCACCACGTGGAATGGTCACAGTGAATACACCTCGGATGGCATTCACCCGACCAGCGCTGGCAGCGTGGCAACGGGCGACGCCATTTGGGAAGTGATGAAGACCAACTGCGTCGCGCAGTAACGAGTGCTGGCAGCCGAGAAGACGATCACTGCATGCGAAAGTTCCTGCTCCGGCGATCCGAGATCGTCCTGTTCTTTGCGACATGTCTGCTTCTCGGCTGCGGCCCCGACTCTCAGCCGGCTGGGACCGAATCTGGGTCTGCGGGGGCGACGGTCTCCGGTGGCGGACCTTCTGCTGGCTCGGGCGCGGTCGGCGGCAACACCCCTGGCGGTGGCGGTGGCGGTGGCGGGGTCGGCGGCAGCGGTGGGAGCGGCGGGCTCGCCAATGGAGCTACGACCATCAAGGAATGCATGATCACGACGCCCGCGCACTGGAGCGCTGGTGTTTACGTGGCCAATTGCAACATCGACGTCACGAGCTCCCTGACCATCGATCCGGGTGCCATCGTGAAATTCGGGGCGGGTTTCTCGCTCAACGTTCTCCCCGGAGGCACGCTCACGGCGATCGGCAGCGATTCGCTGCCGATTGTCTTCACGTCGCTCAAGGATGACGGCCATGGCGGCGATACCAACGGCGACGGCGCGAGCGTTGCCGCCGCGAATGACTGGGGCTGTCAGGGATCCTGTGGAGACCTCAACCTGCAAGGCAACGGTTGCGTGCTCGAGCGCGTGCAAGCTCTCTATGGCAGCAACGGCGTTTACATCCAGTCGGAGTCGACACGCATCCAGAAATCCAGCTTTGCCCACCACAACACCTACGGGCTGGTGGTTGACGAGCATTTCTCGGTGGCGAACACACAGCTCACCGAAAACGCGTTCTTCGACAACCGCGGTTATCCCCTGCGTTTGGGGAAACCAGTCTTTCTCGATGCGAGCAACGTCTTTCACGACCCTGAAAACCCAGAGCAGAAGAACGGCAAGCAATGCATCGAAGTCGCCACGGATCTCAATGAACTCGTGGTGCTCGGCGTCACTGAGCTTGGCTTGCTCTTCAGCGGCCGCCGCATCAGCGCTGAAGTGCTGACTCCTCCCGGCGTGATCTTCAAGGCTCGAGACGCGGCGATTTTTTTGGATGCGGGGGGCAGTCTTTACAATGGTCCGAACGCGATCTTTACCTCCTACAAGGACGACTCGCTGGGCGGAGACTGCATGGGTGATGGTCCCAGCACGCCCGCCGCGGGCGATTGGGAAGGACTGTTGATCGATGATGGGACGAAGGCGGACTACTCAGCGCCCGTCGATTACGTCCGCTATGCCTTGAAATCGGGGACCGGGGTACTGCACTGAGTGAGCCGGGTTTTTTCCCGGCTCGCACCCTGGCTACCCGGTGGCATGCTGTGAGTGGAACGGCGCACGCCATCACGAGTTTTCGGCAGTAGCGCCACCGCTGCATTCTTCAAGCAGCTCTAAAAGCTAGCGCGACTCTCGTCTTTTATTGACCCGTTTTCGCCGCGGCCGACGGCTGCGAGACGACACCGTGCTTGGGAGATGAAAATGACGACGACAGAAGGACGCAAGCTTCTCTGTTCTGCGCTGAGCCTCTTGCTGATGAACGCGGCCTGCAGCGCTGCCAAAACGGACGGCGCGGCCGGTGGGAGTTCATCGAGCGCTGCCGGTACCGTGGGCACGGCGATGGGCGGAGATGCGAGCGGTGGCACGGCGAACGGGGCGGAAGCGGGGCAGGGCGCTAACGGCGGCTCGCAAACCGGAACCGGCGGCACGCAGCCCGCTGCCGCGGGTGCCGCGCCGTCGAGTGCAGGCAGCGCCGGTTCAATCACTCAAACGGGTGACAATTGCACCGTGGGTGCCTGGCCCGCGGCGGATCCGACCGCGACCGGGCCGTATGCGACCGTGACGGAAAACGAGGTCGGACCCGAAGCGGGTGAGCCGGACGGGGGCACCGGCGGCGCGGGCGGAGCCGGAACCGGCGTCGTGCCCAAGTTCACGCTGTTCAGACCCAAAGATCTGAGCCCAGGCGGGCTCTGCCACCCAGTGATCACTTGGGGCAACGGCACCGGTTCCACGCCGAGCGCCTATCGCTCGCTGCTCACGTTGTTTGCCTCACACGGCTTCGTCGTGATCGCCTCCAACAGCAAGAACGTCGCCAGAGGAACTCCGAGGCCCATGTTGGTTGGGGTGGATTGGGTATTGCAGCAGAACGCAGACCCTTCGAGCGTCCTCTACCATCACCTCGATGCCACTCACATCGGAGCGACTGGACACTCACAGGGTGCCGTGGCGACCAGCCAAGCAGCGGGAGACAGTCGCATCACGACCAACGTGCCGATCGAAGGGGCACAGGTCCAAAAAAACCTCCATGGCCCGGCGATGTTCTTCTGCGGTGGGATGGACGACGTCGTCGGCTGCACGGGCGCACAGAGCGCACTGACGGCCGTGACCACTCTGCCGGCGATGTATGCCGAATATTTGAGCGTGGATCACGGGAGTTGGCTGAGCTTCGGCAGCAAGCCGAGCGTCGTTTATGGCGCGGTCACGGCGTGGATGCGCGTGCACCTGATGGCTGACACCGCGCTGCGGCCCTGGTTCTACGGCACTTCGTGCAAACTTTGTGCGGACACGGGCTGGCAGATCCAACAGAAGAACATGGACGAGTGAAGGGCGCGCTG
>Ga0247766_1000170_pt1 | contig 13943 bp, 10 predicted proteins | sample UWRJL223509R6_FD_179946 | JGI IMG/M metagenome (GOLD analysis project Ga0247766, IMG submission 179946) | Plant litter microbial communities from Arlington Agricultural Research Station in Wisconsin, United States - UWRJ-L223-509R-6 | ecosystem: Environmental > Terrestrial > Plant litter >...
GCGTGCGAATGCGCTTGAGCTGTGCGAGCGCGTAGCCGAGAAAGGTTTGCCCGACCTTTTTGGTCAAGAACTGGCGACGCTGCGCAAACAGATTTCGCCAAAGGGGGGATTCGAACAGCCAATCGCGCGGGTCAGCGAACAAGATCTCGAGTGCGTTGGGGTTGGCCGCGGCACATAGGCGCAGAAACTTGGCGAGCTCGAAGACTACGCTCTCGCTGCGCACTTGGAGCCCGCTGGCCGCCGTCGGATGCTCGGTAATGCGTGAACGCACCTGTTCCCAAAGCGAGCCCGCGAGCGGCGCGTCGCTCTGCTCGAACTCTCGAAACAAAGACAATCGCACCGAGAGAGGAGCGATGCACACTCCACGCAAGTCCAGATCCGAGCCGGCGCGCGCTGTGCCGTGAGCCTGGCTACCGGCCAGAGTCACGAAAATAGTCTGTTCGTTGACATCGAACACGCTTACTCCGTACGCCGCGACAAGCGCAGCCGCACCACGAACTCGTTCAGCGCTTCGGCGGTCGTGGGCTCGTTCGGGAGTGCGCTCGCTTCATGCGCTCGATGGAGTTCAGCCTCCAAGCGATCCAAGTGACCAGCGTGGAGCGAGAGCTCGCTGCTCGTCAGCGGCATCTTTTCTGCGCCTTGCTGCTTTCGCTGCACGAGCTCGCTCACTTCGGGCAATCGAATTGCGTCGTTCAGCAGGCTGAGGTTGGCGACCACTTCCCCGGTGCGCATCAAATGGATGCCCGATAAGTAGACCCGATACGCGTACAGCAGGTGCTTCACGGTGGGCTCTGGCTCGGCCAAGCGCTTGCGGCGACCGTGCGCAAACCCCAAATAATGCCTGACCGTGGGTCGAGTGATGCAGCCTTTGCCGAGTTCGCGCAGTTCTTCGAAGGCGGGTGTCGATAGCACGACCAAGGGCGAGTACAGCTGCTCGAGGACGTAGCCGTTGTGGCTGACCATCATCCGCGCAAACTTGCGGATATCGTGGGCCACCCAATCCAAATCTAGGGTCGTCTTGTCCTCGATGGTCACCGTTTCTGCCGACGGATGGAGACCGAGCAGGTCATGCGCGGGAAGCAAAAATGCTCCACGCAAGTCGACATCACTGTCCGGCGAGGCAAAACCGTAAAGGTGCGCCCCGCTGATGGTCGCGAACACGGGCAGCGGTCCCTGGCGGGTGATCGCTGCCAGGGCATCGCGGTCCAGCATCGACCAAACCTCGGCGATTTGTGCAGGCGTCATTGCTGGAGTTTCGCACACTCCCGCGGGGCACCCTGGATAGCGCGATGGCAACGCGAGAAATCTGCCCGAACGGCGATGATTGCGCGGCGACTCGAGGCCGGTCATCGCGCTGGGCGGGTCGAACACGGTGCGGAACCAGGCGTGAATCGAGGTGCATTGCTGGAACGAGAGCGCCCACAAAAAAGAGACGACCGCGCTTGTCCAAGTGTCCACGGAAACCGAATCGCGCGTCCGATTCTGAAGCCGCCGGTTACTACGTGGTTCGCGTTCGAGGGCGCGCGGCGGGCTTTGTTTTCTTGGCCGGTGGGCGGAGGGGCTGCGGGCCGGTCGCGGATTTCGACGCGCGCCTCGCTCGTGCGTTCTTCGCGCGGCTCGCTCTTACCGGCGAGGGGGCTTGCGGTTCGGCGGCGGCGGCGCCCATGTTCAGTGCTTCGCGCAAACGGTCAGGGTCGAGGGTGCAGACCCGCAGTTGACCTTGGCGTTCTTTTTTGAGGAGCCCCGCGTCGACCAGTACTTCCCAGTGGTGGCAGAGCAGCGCCACGCTGATGCCGAGGGCCTCGGCGATCAGGGTGCCGCATTGTGAGCCTTTGGCGAGCAGCTCGACGATTTCCACTCGACGTGGGTCGGCGAGGGCTTTGAACACTTTGGCGCGTTCTTCCGGGCTCATCGGTTTGGAAACCATCTCGTTACACGTTAGCACGGCTTTCCCGTTACAGTTCGTATACTCAAATAGTTGATTGACTATCGGAGTGTCGGGCTCCACGTACCAGCCCCATGGACACAAAGCTTCACAGTCACGCCGCGCAGCTGGCGCGGGCCTTCGCCATCGTGTGCTGCCTGGGCAGCGCTTGGCTGAGCACGGGTTGCGCCAAGGACATCGAGAAAGAAGCTCACGCCGGACCGGCAGACGCGCGCCCCCGAGTGACGGTTGCGCGGGTCACGAACGCCACCGTCACCGAGTTCAGTGAGCACACCGGCCACACGGAATCACCCAGTACGGTCGAGATCCGCGCACGCGCCACCGGTTTCTTGACGCGCGCCGCGTTCCGCGAAGGCGATCTGGTGAAGAAGGGCGATCTCTTGTTCGAGGTCGACCCCAAGCCGTATCAAGCCTCGCTCAATCGCGCGCGGGCCGAGCTCGCCAGCACCCGGGTGGACGTCGAGTTGGCGCGCAAGAACGCCGCTCGCGGCGAACAGCTGTTTCAAGCCAGCGTGATCTCCGAGCAAGATTGGGACCAGCGCAGCGCGACGTTCCACCAGCTCGAAGCGCGCACGCAGGTTGCGAGCGCGGCCGTCAATTCCGCCGAACTCGACTTGGAATACGCCTACGTACATTCGCCGATTTCCGGACGAATCGGGCGTTTTTTGGTCACTCCCGGCAACTTGGTTGGCCCGAGCTTGCCGACCCCACTCACGACCGTAGTCTCGGTCGATCCGCTCTACGTCTATGTGGACGTAGACGAAACGCGCGCGCTGCGGCTCGGGCGCACTCCTGGGGCAGTCGCGCGCGTCGGTTTCTCCGGCGAAGACGGCTTCCCGCATGAAGTGGCGCTCGATTTCGTGGACAACCGCGTCGATCCGCAGACCGGTACGATCAAAGTCCGCGCCATACTCAAGAACCCGGACGGGCATTGGGTGCACGGCCTATTCGCGCGCGTGCAGCTGCCCGAAGACACCTCGCACGACGCCGTGATGATCGCCGATCTCGCGGTGGCCACCGATCAAGATCGGCGTTTCGTGTGGGTGGTCGGCGCCGACGGCAAAGTCGAGCACCGGACGGTCAAGCTCGGTCCGCTCAACGGCGGTCTGCGCATCGTGCGTGAGGGCTTGAGCGTGAACGAGCGCGTCATCGTGCGCGGCCTCCAGCGTGTGCGACCGGGCGCACTGGTCGCGACGCAAGAGGTCGCCATGCGTGAGGCCGCGCAGCTCGAGAAGGTGGCCGAGGTGAAGCCGTGAAATTTGCGCACTTCTTCGTCGATCGCCCGATTTTTGCGGGCGTGCTGTCGATGATCATCTTCGTGCTCGGCGTGATCTCGGCGTTTTTGTTGCCGATTTCCGAGTACCCCGAGGTGGTACCGCCGACGGTTGTCGTGCGCGCGCAGTACCCGGGCGCGAGCCCGAAAACGATTGCCGAGACGGTCGCTGCGCCGCTGGAGCAAGAGATCAACGGCGTGGAGGGCATGCTGTACATGAACTCCTCGTCGAATGCCGACGGTAGCATGACGCTGACCGCGACCTTCCGCATTGGCGCGGATCTCGACTTGGCGCAAGTGCAAGTGCAGAACCGCGTCGCGCAAGCCCTGCCGCGCTTGCCGGAAGACGTGCGCCGCTTTGGCGTAGTCACGCGCAAGAGTTCGCCTGATCTGACGATGGTCGTGCACTTGTTCTCGCCGGACAACCGCTACGACGAGACGTACATTCGCAACTTCGCGGTGCTGCAGGTCAAAGACACCCTGGCCCGCATCCCCGGCATGGGCGACGTGCAGCTGTTCGGCTCGGGTGACTACAGTATGCGTGTGTGGCTCGATCCGGACAAGGTTGCCGCGCGCAATCTGACCGCGAGTGATGTCGTGCGCGCGTTGCGCGAGCAAAATGTGCAAGTCGCGGCCGGCACGTTGGGACAACAGCCGTCCCCGCGCGACGCGAGCTTTCAGCTGAGCATCAACGCACGCGGTCGTTTGGTCGACGAGGCTGATTTCGGTCAAGTGATCGTGAAAACTTCGCCCGACGGGGCGAACGTGCGGCTCTCTGACGTGGCGCGCATCGAGCTCGGCGCCAATCAGTATGCTTTGCGCAGCCTGCTCGACAACAAGAAAGCCGTAGCCATTCCGGTCTTTCAGGCGCCTGGGTCCAACGCGCTCGCGCTCTCGGACGCCGTCCGTAAGAACATGGCGGAGTTGTCCAAGAACTTCCCCGAGGGCATCAAATACGAAATCGTCTACGACCCGACGCGTTTCGTGCGTTCATCGATTGAAGAGGTCGTGCGCACCCTGTTCGAGGCGCTGGCGCTGGTCGTGCTCGTGGTGATTCTGTTCTTGCAGACCTGGCGCGCATCCATCATTCCGATCGTGGCGGTTCCGGTCTCGTTGGTCGGCACGTTCGCCGTGATGAAGTTGCTCGGTTTCTCGATCAACGCGCTTTCGCTGTTCGGCTTGGTCTTGGCGATCGGTATCGTGGTCGACGACGCGATCGTGGTCGTCGAGAACGTAGAGCGCAACATCGAGCTCGGACTGTCGCCGAGGGACGCCACGCGAAAAGCGATGGACGAGGTGAGTGGGCCGATTATCGCCATCGCGCTGGTCTTGTGCGCAGTGTTCGTGCCGATCGGGTTCATTCCCGGGTTGAGCGGCCAATTTTATCGGCAATTCGCGCTGACCATCGCGATTTCCACCGTGATTTCGGCGTTCAATTCGCTGACCTTGAGCCCGGCCTTGGCGGCGGTGCTGCTGCGCGGCCACGACGTGCCGAAGGACTTGCCCACGCGGTTTTTGGACAAGGCTTTTGGCTGGCTCTTTCGTCCCTTCAACCGCTTCTTCGACGCTGCGGCGAACGGATACGTGAGCGTCGTGCGGCGATTGTTGCGACGATCGGGCGTTGCGTTGGTCGCGTACGGGGGGCTCTTGGCGCTCACCTATTTCGGCTTCGCGAAGGTGCCATCGGGGTTCGTCCCCACGCAAGACAAGCAATACTTGGTCTCGTTCGCGCAGCTTCCGGACGCGGCTTCGCTAGACCGCTCGGACGACGTGATTCGCGCCATGTCGAAGATCGCGCTCGAGACTGAAGGCGTGGAGCATGCGATTGCATTTCCAGGTCTGTCGATTGCCGGTCTGAACAATACACCGAACGCTGGCATCGTGTTCGTCGGCCTGAAGCCGTTCGAGGAGCGCAAGGCCAAGAACCTGTATGGTCCCGCGATCGCGGCGACGTTGAACCAGAAGTTTGCGCAAATCCAAGACGCTTTCGTGGCGGTTTTCCCGCCGCCACCGGTGCAGGGGTTGGGTACAATCGGAGGCTTCAAGCTGTACGTGGAGGACCGCAGCGATCTGGGTTTGGACGAGCTCTACGAAAACACCCAGAAGCTCCTGGCCGCCGGCTATCAAAGCCCGCAGCTCGCCGGGCTGTTCTCCGGCTATCAGGTGAACGTGCCGCAGCTATTCGCGGATCTCGATCGCACCAAGGCGAAGTCGAGAGGGATCGCAGTGACGGATGTGTTCGAGACCATGCAAGCGTACTTGGGCTCGTTGTACGTGAACGACTTCAATCGTTTCGGTCGCACCTTCCAAGTCACGGTTCAGGCCGACGCCAAGCATCGCTTGACGCCCGAAGCGGTGGGCACGCTGCAAACGCGAAATGCGCAAGGCGCGATGGTACCCCTGAGCAGCGTGCTGACCGTGAAGGCCAGCAACGGGCCGGACCGCGTGACTCGCTACAACGGCTACCCCGCGGCCGAGGTCAACGGCGGACCAGCACCGGGAACGAGCTCGAATCAGGCTTTGGCGGCGATCGACGCAATTGCGGCGCGCGAGCTGCCACCGGGCATGAAGTACGAATGGACGGACCTCACGTATCAGCAGATTTTGGCGGGAAATACCGCGCTGTTCGTGTTCCCGCTGTGCGTGCTGCTGGTGTTCTTGGTGCTGGCCGCGCAGTACGAGAGCTGGTCATTGCCGCTGAGCGTGATTCTGATCGTGCCGATGTGCTTGTTGGCCGCGATTACCGGCGTGTGGATCGACGGCAGTGACAACAACATCTTCACGCAAATCGGGCTATTCGTGCTGGTCGGTCTTTCGTGCAAGAACGCGATTCTGATTGTCGAGTTCGCGAAGGACAAGCAGGATGAGTCGGGGCTCGATGCGGTGAGTGCAGTGCTTCAAGCTTGCCGGTTGCGCTTGCGGCCGATCTTGATGACGTCGATCGCGTTCATCATGGGCGTTTGGCCACTGGTTTCCTCGCACGGCGCCGGCGCGGAGATGCGTCATGCCATGGGCGTGGCGGTTTTTGCGGGCATGATTGGCGTGACTTGCTTTGGGTTGTTGCTCACTCCGGTGTTCTTTACGACCTTGCGGAGATTTGGCGGAAGGAGTCGAGCGGAGGCTCCAAGCGAGGCAGTCGTCGTTCCAGGTGAGTAGGTATCTGAGGCATTTCGGGTGGTGCCCTGTTCAAATCCGCCACACTCCTTCGGTCGTTCTCGACGAAAGACACCTAAGCGAGTGTCATGGGGATTGCTGCGGGCGCGCCGCAGAGTGATGAGCTGAGTCGTGGACGCTATAGCTGCTCGCAACGTTCTCTCCAAGCTGCGACGCCTCCGCTATTCGATCGAGAGCACAGGACTCCCGCGCGTCTTGATGGACGTCGGCAGCCATGTACTCAGCTATCGACCCGAGGCGGATCGATCTTTCGACTCGCGGTACGGCACGGACACGTCGGGCAAGGTAGAGACGGCGCGCCTCGGCATTGCAGATACCGAGCTACGCGAGCATGCAATTCTCTACTTGCCTTCGCCGGAGAGGGTCACTCGCTGGATGCTCGACAACGTGGGCGTCGAGCCCCGAGACTGCTCGTTCGTCGATTTGGGATGTGGGAAGGGCCGAGTATTGCTCGTGGCCGCCCAGCGCCCGTTCCAAGCGGTCATCGGGGTGGACCTTTCGCCGGAGCTCGTCGCGATCGCGCGTCGCAACGTCGAGCATTTCGCAGATCGAGCTCGGTGCGGGGAAATTCGTGTGCATTCCGCGGACGCGACGAGCTTCCAATTTCCGGAGACTGACCTCCTAATTCACCTCTATCACCCGTTCGAGCCGGAGATCACTGCGCGCCTGCTGTGCCATTTGCAGAGTGCGGTCAGCGAGCGGCCTCGTCGAGTGACCATCGCCTACTTACTCTATTCCGGCGCGCTTTCGGCCGTTCGCGAGGTGTTTGCGCGCCACTCTTGGCTGAGCGAGAAGCGTTACGAGCCTTCACTGTTCGGCAACTACGACTGGCTCTTCTTCTCGAGCACGACGTGAGCAGAAGGTGAACGAACGTCGCGTGGGTTCGGCCATCGGCATCTGCCGCTTCACAACCCCGCGCGCTTGGCGGCGAGCTCTGCGATGACGCCCCAATCCAACTCGCCTCGGCCGGTCGCGACGGCGCTCAGCAACTGATCATGGACCAAGCTGGCGGTGGGCAAGGGGACTTCCAGCTGATCGGCGGCGCTGAGCGCGAGTCGCAGATCTTTCAGTCCCAGTTTGGCTTTGAAGCCCGCGTGCTCGTAGTTGCCCTTGGCGACCTGTGACGCGTAGTTCTCCAATATCAGGGAGCCCTGACCGAACACGCTTTTGAAAACCTCCAAGAGCAACTCAGGTGGCACGCTCGCCTTGCGTGTCAGCGCGAAGGCTTCGCCGAGGGATTCGATCATCGACGCGATGAAGACGTTGCCCGTGAGCTTGACCAGGTTGGCGACGCTTGCTTTATCACCCAAACGGGTGACTCCGCGGCCGAGTGCTTGCAACACGGGCAGCGCGCGCTCGACATCGGCGGACTTGCCGGCAGCCAGTAGCCACAGCTTTCGGGCGACCGCTGCTTCAGGGCGCCCGAATACTGGCGCGGCAACGTAACCGAGCCCGGCTTGAGCGTGTGCGGCGGCCAAACGATCGCCGAGCGCGACCGAGATCGTGCTGCACGAGACGTGGACGGCACTCGGCTGTAGTTCCGCGAGGATCCCGCTCGGGCCCCAGGTGACTGCTTCGACCGCCGTGTCGTCGGCCAGCATGGAAATGACGATTTCTGCTGCGCGCGCTGCCTCTCCCGGGGTCGCACAAATGCGCGCGCCAGCCTCGTGCAGCGGTTGCGCTTTTGCGTGCGACCGGTTGTAGACGAACAGCTGATGACCTTGCGCCAACAAGGCCTCCGCCATCGCGAAGCCCATCGAACCCAGACCAACGAATCCAAGTTTCATGCGCGTTTTTGTAGGCGCGATCCCTGAAGATGTCAGCTGTCAAAATCTCCACGGTGGATCTGTTGCCGAGCGGCAACAGTGTGAACAGCGCCACCCGCCTCCCCACCGCGAACCCCCACGCTCCCCCCGCAAACCCCCCAAAAACCACGCGAAGTAGGTAGACGCTGTTCACGAGGGTTGCACTGTGCAGCGAGCGTGCCAGCGCGCTAGAGTCGCGCGCAGCGAACGCCGGAAACAACGCGCTCACCGACACGATGCCTACGAAGAAAACCACCAAGCCCAAGTCAAATGCCGTCAAGGTGAAGATCGCCACCTTCAACGTGAATGGGATCAGCACGCGCCTTTCGCACTTGCTGGAATGGCTGGCCAAAGAGTCACCCGACATCGTGTGCTTGCAAGAGCTGAAGGCGCTCGATGCTGGGTTCCCGATCGTGGAAATCCGCGCCGCGGGTTACGACGCGGTTTGGCGCGGTCAGCGCTCCTGGAACGGCGTAGCGATCCTCGCCAAGGGTCAGCGCCCGGCGGAAGTAAGACGCACCCTCCCGGGTGACGAGTCGGACGACCAGAGCCGTTACCTGGAGGCAACAGTAGGCGGAATTACTGTCGCCTGTCTGTATCTGCCCAACGGGAATCCTCAGCCGGGGCCGAAGTTCGCGTACAAGCTTGCCTGGTTCGAACGGCTGATCGAGCACGCGCGAACTCTGTATGCCAGCGGTAGCCCCGTCGTGCTGGCCGGTGATTTCAATGTCGTGCCGACCGACTTCGATATCTACAACCCGCGTTCTTGGTTGAAAGATGCGCTACTCCAGCCCGAGAGCCGGGCCTGCTATCAGCGCCTGCTCGGGCAGGGCTGGGTCGACTGCCTGCGCCAACTGCATCCCGACCAGCGCATCTACACGTTCTGGGACTACTTTCGAAACCACTGGCAGACCAACTCTGGTCTGCGCATCGATCATTTGCTCTTGAACCCGCAACTCGCGCCGCACCTGTCTGCGGCGGGAGTCGACACTTGGGTGCGCGGGCTTGCCAAGGCCAGCGATCACGCACCCACTTGGATCGCGCTCGGAGCTTGACGACCGAGCTCTTAGACCGAAACGCGGGGCCGCGTGGTTACTTGCCGAGCGCCTCTTTCATGATGCTGTCGTCGACGAGCGGGCTGAGTTGGGCTCGCGTGCGCGGAGTGCGGTTGGTTTGGGCCGCGACCCAGACCTCTTCTTCGACCAGAACGTCGAGCAAGTCGGGGACGAGTGTGCCGAGCCATTGCTCGTTGTGCCAAACCTTGTCGAGCAGTGCCGCATCTATGTTCAGCGCCTTGACGACGCGCGGTTTGACGGTCTCGGGTTGTTCGCGGAACTGGCGCTGGGCCTCGATCAGCGAGCGCACGAAGGCCACGATGCCGCGGCGCTTTTCTGGCTTCGCCAGGGTTTCCGCGGTCGAATGCAAGCTGACGATTTCGCGGTACACGGAGCGGTCTTGGAATTCGATCGCGTCGCTGCCAATGCGATCCAGGGCGACTTGCGGTGACGGCTCCCACAACGTCACCGCCGCAACCGTGCCGTTCGCGAGCAGCGTCGGCAGCGTGTCGGCGGTGCCCGAGCGGATGGTCACGTCTTTATCGGTGAGACTGACGGTGCGCAGCATCTTGTCGATGTAGTACGCCGCAGACGTATTCGGGATGGTCGCGATCGACTTGCTCTTCAGATCCGCGAGCTTGCTGACGCCAGCAGCACGACTGGCGACGATTCGATAGAAGGTCTCGGTGACCGTGAAGATGATGCGCAGATTCGGATGATCGACGGATTGTCGAAGCGACTGAGTCTCGGCGTTGCTGCCCAAGTCGACCGTGGTGTCACTGAGTAAGGTGACGATGCCACCGCTACCGACCGTGGCCGTTCCCGAATACAGGTTCTCGGCGGCGACGAGCAGGGGCGTGAATTCGATCGATGCGGTGTCGCTCGTGATCTTGAGCGGCGGCAAAGGGGCCGCACCGCCAAGGCCGGCTGTCCCGCCGCCGGAAAGACCGCCTGCACCTGCACTGGACCCGCCGACGCCGCCGACGCCGCCCACGGCACTCCCGGCGATGCCTCCGCTGCCCGCGGAGCCGCCGAGCGAGAGCCCAGCCGTCCCAGCGCTGCCGGCGAATGAGGAGGTGCCGCCGCTCGGCGCATCAGTCCCGCCCGCACCGCTGCCGGCTGCGCCAGATCCGCCAGATCCGCCGCCAGCGAGTGCGCCGTTACCGGAGCTACTCGTACTCGTGGAGCCCGCGGTTGCGCTGCTCGACGGCAAGTTCGAGCTTTCACCGCACGCGACGAGTCCGAACGCGCAAGCGAATAGCAGAGCGTGTGAGTTCCTCTTCATCACTACCGTGGCGTATCTCAGGAGCCGCGCGCCGTCACTCCGAGAGCGATTTGATCGCGTTCGATATTTGATGCGTGCAGGTGAGTTTATTCACATCTGTACTCTTGTTTCACAATCATGCATCGCATAGTGCGCGAACAAAACTGCGACACGAGTTGCGAGTAACAGTTGCAAAATCCCCACAAAAACAGCTGTCTTGCAGCTATGCGGTCGCTTTGCACCCAACGCCGTGAATCTCGATGCGCGTGATTGCGTGCTCGATTCCTTATGTTAAACGAAACGCGAGGTAACCCAATGCTGGTTCGTCACTTCTCCACTTTCGCTTTGCTCGCTGGCTTGCCACTCATCCTTGCTAACTGCAGCTCGGACAATTCCGGCGGCGGCGGCGGTGGCTCTGCGCCTCAGGCCGGCACTTCGAGCGTCGCAGGTCAGCCAGCTAGCGGCGGCAGCGGCCCGAGCGGCGGTAGTGGGCCGAGTGGTGGCAGCGGGCCCAGCGGTGGCAGCGGACCGAGCGGTGGCAGCGGACCGAGCGGCGGCAGTGGGCCGAGTGGCGGCAGTGGACCCAGTGGCGGTGCGGGTGGTACCGGCGGCGTCACGGGGGTTTCGGGCGGCAGCAGCGCGGGCGCCGCGGGTAAGGGTGGCGGGGGAAGTGGGGGTGGGGCTACCGGCGGTTTCGCGCTCACGAGCCCGGATCACGCGGAAGGTGCCAAGTTTGCGAAGGACTACACCTGCGACGCAATGAACGGAACGTTTGGTGCTGGAGTCAACCCGGAATTGGATTGGTCGGGAGCGCCGTCCGGCACCATGTCGTATGCGATCACTTTCATTGACACGACGCTCATCGGCGGCTCGATGCCGCAGCTAGGGCGGCATTGGGCGATTTGGAATATTCCTGCAACCGTCAGCAAGTTCCCGAAGGGAACGAAAACGCTGAGCGGTGATCTTGCGAATGCCAAGCAGAGCGGCTCCTTTTTGACGCCCTGTGCCCAGTCGGTCATGAACGGCATGGACGATGAGTATGAGTTCACCGTGTATGCGGTCCCGACCGCGACGCTGAGCGTCACCGGCACGGGGGACGCATCGATTGTGAGCGCGCTCGCTGCGGTGAAGGACCTGCCGAAAGCGACGCTACACGGACACGCCGGGCTCAAGGGCAAGTAGTCGCGTCGCGCACGTGAATTACGGAGTAAGCGCGGAGTCGGCAATCTAGCCGACCCGCGTTTGGTCTTCGCAGCTACGGGATTCTCGCGCAACGGAAGCCCGTTTCGTTCATGCTCCAATCAGCAGGGTAATTGGTCCGTGAGGTGGAGGCGAGGGCGCTAAGCGATTCATTGAACGAACCGCCGCGTCGCGCACGGAATGTGTCGGAAATCGAGTCCAAATTGGCGCAGTTGTCACAGGTTGACGTGTAGCTCGTCTTCCCATCAATGGTCCACTCTGCGACATTTCCGGCCAGGTCCGCCTGACCAAACAAGCCATTGCCCAGGGGGATGGAACCGACTGGCGCAATGTTCGTGACGTCGGAGCACGTCCCGGCGCCGTTCAAGTAGCAGCCGTACACGGCCAGGTTTGCATTCGTCCCCGGTGTTGCCGCGCCCCATGGGTACGCACGCTGCGCGCTACCGCCAACCGCCGCGTAGTTCCACTCCGCTTCACTCGGCAGAAACCCACCATCCCAAATGCAGAACGCCACCGCCTTGAACCAGGTTACCCGGTTGATAGGTATTGTCTCGTTGCTGCCCGTGCTCGAACTCCACGTTTGGTACGCGCTGCCACCGAGGACGCTATCCCACGTGGCCTTGTTCGTAGGCAGCTCATCCGCGCTCCACGCGGTGTCCCAACCCGTCTCGTAGCCCGCTGCAGCACTGTTTTTGAGACCAGCTCCCCCATTCAAGTGCGTGTGCTTGCCCGAGCCCGCGCCGGGACTCCAACCGTTAACCACTGCGGCCACGAACTTTCGGAAACGCCCGACAGTGACCTCGTACTTGTCGAGTCGAAAGTCGCTAACGGTTGCCGGATAGTTGACGTCGTTGTCGCGCTTGAAGGGGCCACCTTTGACCAGCGGACTCGTGCAACAGCTCTCGTTCAACGTGCCACAGTTTGCCGCCAGCCCATTGCAACTCACTGGCGTCTGACAGGTGTTGGAGGTGCAGACCGGCGTGGTTGCCGCGCACGGCGTAGTCGCGCTCCAGGTGCCATTGGAGGTGCAGGACTGAGTGCTGTTGCCTGCAGCACATTGCTTCTGTGCTGGCTCGCAGCTCCCCATGCAACTGGCTGCGGTGCCCGACGCCACACACGTCTGATTCGTGCATATCTTGGCAACTAAGTAGCCAGTGCCTTGTGCATTGCAGGTCGTTGGGCGGTTGCCATCGCAGCCGGGCTGATTCGGAGTGCACAGGTTTCCGAAGTTTTCGCCGCCTTCCCCGCCTTCCCCGGTGTCTCCAGCAGTTTCGCCCGCGGCGCCGCCCGCCGTTTCGACCGCGCCGCTTCCTCCCCTGCCAGCCATGCTTTCGGAATCTTGCTCGCCAGCCTCACCGGCGCTCGTGCCAGCACTGCCGCCGTTGACCACGCCGCCAGCGCCGCCAGGTGCGCAGGTGTATCGCTCCTCGCACGTACGGAACGCGGCCGAACACGCTCCGGACAGGGCAGGAGCGAGCGGGCACAGTCCCAGCAGCAGCCAATATTTGTGATTCATGGTTCTCAGTTCCTTGGGAATTGGCGCGGCAGGTGGCAGACCACCGACGATCTTCGTGGTCCAATCGGTCGCCTCGGCCAGCCAGTTGCGCTCTTCGCAGCGTCTAGCGTTTTTCTTCACCGATTTTGGACCGCCACGCCCTTCGAGCTCCCGCCGCGTTTACCTCGCTCACCACGTGGGAGGCGTCAACCGCTGGAGTTTATGCACGGCAGCTCTCCGGCGGAAAACGCCAGCGAACCGCTTGCGCTCCGACGCGCGAGCGTCTCAACTCGGCCGCATGGCTTGGCGGCGCGTTGCATGGCTACTGTTCGCCGTCGGTTGGGGGGCCAATCACTTTGCCTCGTTGCTGCAAGTGTACCGGCAGCGGCTGGGACTCGACGCGGCGGCGCCCGCGATGTTGTTCGCGATGTACGCGCTCGGGCTGGCGCCGGGCTTGCTGCTAGCCGGGCCGGTATCGGATCGCTATGGGCGGCGCGCCGTGGTGCTGCCTTCCGCGTTGGCGGCGTTGGGTGCCAGTGCGTTGCTCGGAGCAGCGGGCGCGAGTTTTTCGCTCCTGCTCGTGGGGCGACTCTTGTACGGCTTGGGTGCGGGCGGCGTGATGAGCGCGGGGGCCACGTGGTTGATCGAACTGTCGTCCGACGCGGCTTCGGCCGGGCCGCGGCGCGCGACGATCGCGCTTTCGGCGGGCTTTGGACTTGGGCCGCTCGTCAC
>Ga0247766_1000171_pt1 | contig 13909 bp, 5 predicted proteins | sample UWRJL223509R6_FD_179946 | JGI IMG/M metagenome (GOLD analysis project Ga0247766, IMG submission 179946) | Plant litter microbial communities from Arlington Agricultural Research Station in Wisconsin, United States - UWRJ-L223-509R-6 | ecosystem: Environmental > Terrestrial > Plant litter >...
GGACGGAGAACTACCGCTGTGCGGTGCCGTTGCGCATCGGACTCGAGGCGCTCGATGCGCCAGCGACGGTCAGCTGTCCGGAGGGCAGCACCCTACAGGGTGATACCTGTTTGCGGATCGCTACGGACGCAAAGGCGCCAGATGCAGCGCCGAGCGCGAGTACGGCGAACACGACGAACGCGACTGGCGCAACTGCTGCGGCGCCGGCGAGTGCGGCCCCTTCTGCCTTCCCGCCAAGAGAGGTCGGCGCGCCCGCACCACCGTCTCCTGCGGTCGTCGAATCGCCGGCGCGCCCTGTGGCACCCGCGCCGCCGCCGAAGCCGACGCCGTGGTACGTTCAGGTGCTGCTGCCGACGTTCGATCGCGACGGCGACGGGGTCATCGACAGTCAGGATCGCTGCCTGAGCGAGAAGGAGACCAAAAATGGCTTCCAAGATGCAGACGGCTGCCCCGACCAATTGCCGGCTCAGCTCTCGAAGTTCGTGGGCGTGGTCCCCGGAATCGACTTCGAGCCAGGACGCTCTTCACTCCGACCTGAAGCATTGTCCACGCTGGATGCCGCGACCAAGGTGTTCGCGCAGTATCCCGAAGTAAGACTTCGGATCAGCGTGCACACCGATAACCTTGGGCAAGCCGCGGACAATCGCGCGCTTTCCGGCCGGCGCGCGAACGCTCTACGCGACTACCTGATCGATCGCGGCATTGCCGCCGGTCGAGTCGAAGCGCGCGGCGCTGGCCAGGATGAGCCGCTCGCGAGCAACGCAAGCGAAGCGGGTCGTGCCGTCAATCGGCGCGTCGAATTCAGTTTGATTCAGTGAGCACGGCCGAATGCGCACTCGCTGCCGCGAGTGCGCATCTGGACCCAACGCGGCAAAAATCAGAACGTGAGTCGCGCGGCGGCTCCACCGCTCTCGCGACCCACGTACGGCAGCACTCTGAACGACGCTTTGGGAGCCTTCAGAGGCTGATGTAGCCTGGCGGCCTTGGCGGCAGGGGCTTCGTCGTCACCGCTGGTCAAGAGCACGATACCGGTGACGCCCAGGGTGAGAGCGACGCCGAAGGCCATGTCGGCGATCAGCGCGTTGCGCTCGGTGTCGTCGGCGTGCTCCGTCGTCGGGTTGTTGTCGAAGTCGCTCTTGGCACTCAACGCTTTGACGCCGAAGATGGTGCCTACGACCGCGCCGCCAGCGGCGATGCCCAAAGTGACGTATGCCGGCACTTTGCTGTGCTTCTCCGCCGGAGGCGGGGGTGGGGGCGGCGTTACCTCGGCGACCGGTGGCGGCGGAGGAGGCGGCGGGGCCTTTGGCGCGAGTTCGACCGACTGCTGCACCTTGGTACCTGCCTGAACCTGCAGGTCGACTTCCTTCGCGTCGTAACCTTCGGCAGTCAGTGTCAGCTTGTGCGGACCGGGGCTGAGCTTCAGCACCGCGGGTAGCGGGCCGGGTTGCGGAGCGCCATCGACGAGCAAGACCGCGCCTAGCGCGGTCGTAGTAACGGTGATTTCACCGACCTGCGAGGCCTTCAGCGCCGCCACTCGCGCGTGCGCGTCGGCCAGCTTTTCTTCGCCGATCTTGCTGGCGTTCGGGTCGGCCAGCAGGGCCTCGTAGCCCTTGATGGCCTCGTCCGTCTTTCCGCCCTGATCGAGCGACTTGGACGCCCAGTACGAGGCCTGAGCGGACGGGATCAGCTCATTGGCTTTGCTGTAGCCGGTATAGGCCGCGCTGAAGTCACCCGCAGCGTAAGCCTTCTCGCCCTCGCCGTAGGCTTTGCGAGCAGCGTCTTTGGTTTTCTTGTCCGGGCCTGCAGCAGGTTTTCCGGCGGGCGCCTTGGCCGCGGGTGCGGGCTTTGCTGCGGGCGCGGCCGGAGCAGCTTTGGCTGCGGCCGGTTTGGCCGGGTCAGCCGCGTGAGCGGGCGCCGCAAAAAGGGTGACGCCCAGGGCGCCAATGGCGACCGTGAGGGCTAGTTGAGAAAACGGCGCAAAGCGGGTGAAACGTCGCATGAAATGCCTCCGCCGCCTGGGAGCCCAGCGCGGCCCGGGGAGGGTAATCCGCTATCTGTGCTCCGTACAAGCCCCCTCGGCTGTCTTTGCCATGGAGGCGGATTTTCGGTCGTCGACCGCGATCGCCACCGAGAAAGAGGGACCGGGGCGGGTTTCGCTATATTGTGGTGTGGGGCTCAATCGGGGCCCACGCACGTGATGAACGAAGACCTGCCCAACGAAACCGTGCTCGAACCTGCTGCGGGTGCACTGGCTGATTCGCCGAGCAAACTCAGCACCGAGCGACCGAAGCACTGGACCCCGCCGCCACCCGAATTGCTGGGGCGCGACGGGCCGCGCTCGGCTGCTTCGTTGGCCCTGCAACGTTACGAGCTCGACATGCCGGTGCCACATCGCGTGGGACCTCGCGCCGAACTGGCCAGCCTGAGCGCGCGTCTGACCGCCGCCAGTGCCGCCGGTGACAGCGAGCGAGAACGGGTCGCCGCGTCGGCCCTTTCGCGCGCGTTGGCGGCGCGTGGCACGGAACTCGAGCAGGCGACGCGCTATGCACGGCGATCGTTACTGATCGCCGAAGACCCGGCGTTGCGTGAAGAGCTCGCCGGTTGGTTCGCAAGTCTCGGCGAACCGTCGTTGGCGGCGATTACGTTGCGCCCCTTGCTGATCGGCAAGGGCGGCCCCGACGCTGCGGCGCTCCATCTGCGCATCGCCGTGCTCTTGGGACGGGCCGGCGATGCCGAAGGTCAACGGGATGCACTGACCCATGCAGCCGCCGAAAATCCTGCCGAAGCGCAAGCCCTCGAGCTGCTCGGCGCCGTCGCCGCCTGGGCGCCGCAGGTGATGTCCGGGGTCGCCGCAGCCCACGCCTACCTCGAGGCCGCTGAGCGTCGTGATCGCGCGGGAGAGCGATCGAGCGCTTTCGAGAACTTGCTGCGCGCTTACGAAATGGCGCCGGAGCTCGGCCCCGCTGCCAGTCGTTTGGCCCACGTGCTCACGCTCCGCAGTCGGGCCGGCGCGGCCGATGAGGTCTGGCGCGAGCATGCGCTCGCGCTGGGTACCGCGGGCAAGACCGTGCAGCTGCAGCGCATGCGCGCCGCGATGACCGACGCTGATTGGCCGCGCGCGTTGGGCGCCGCGTTCGATGCTCGCTGCGACGCCGAGAGCGACACCGCGAGCGCGCTCTCGGCGATCGAACGCAAGGACCCTGCGACGCTCGAGAGTGGGCTCGGCTTCGACGAGTTGCTCGAGCGAACTGGATTGCACGAGCTGTTCGCGGCCCGGCTCGAGCTTGCGCGTGATCTGCTCGCGGGACGCGAGCGCGCGAACGTCGGGCTGGCGTTGGGTCGGCTGTATGCCGGCCCGCTCGGACGTCCAGACCGCGCCGTAGTGGCGTGGGTCGAGGCGTTGGTTGCCGATCCCGGCAATGCCGAAGCCAAGAGCTTGCTGCGCAACCACGGCAGTACTTCGCGCGATCACTCCCCATTACTCGAAGCTTTGATCCGCATCGGAGAAACCGGAACGGGGCCCGAGCGCAACCTGTGTTTGCGCGAACTGGCAGCGCTCGCCGAAGAGCGCCTGTCCGATCCGGCGCTAGCCGATTGGGCGTTGAGCCGCCTGCTCGAAAGCGACGCCGATGATTCGGTGCGCTTGGCCAAAGAGCGCGTCGAGCCGAGAGCGATCGCGCAGAGCGAGGCGCTGAGCGTGGCCGAAGCCGAGCTGTCGCAGTCGACGGAGGATGAGCGCGTCGAGCGGTTGGCGCGGCTGGCCGCGCTGCTCCAGGGGCGTCCGGATTTGGCGGACCGCTCGATCGCTGTGCTCGCGGAACTTTGTCGCCGCGTGCCTAGTGATCGCGGTTTTCAGGGCGCGCTCGAGCATATTTTGATTCGCAAAGGGCGGATCCTCGATTGGGAAGCGGAGCTGGCGCATTTGAGCGCGCGCGCGACGTCCGCTGCCGAGCGCGGGCGGCTGGGTTTGTTACGCGCGAATTGGCGACGCCGCCGCGGGGACGTCGCGGGTGCGCTGAGCGACCTTTCGCCGCTGCTCGACGAATCCGGATCGCATCCCGCTGCCTGGAGTCTGCTGTTGTTGCTCGCCGCCGGGGTCGACGAAAAGGAGCTGCACGCGCGCGCCCTGTTGCGTGTTGCAGCGCAACTCGCCCCGCCGTTTCGCGCAATCTTGAGCAGCGTCGCGGCAGAGGAACTGCTCGACTGCGGCCGACCCGAGCTCGCGCGAAGCGCGGCGGATCAGGCCTGCCATGCCGACCCGTCGCTGGCGCGGCCGGTGGCGGCGCGCGCGAAAGTGGGCTTGCGCTCTGCCGACCGCTGGGGCGCCGAGGCCATGGAGCGAGCCATGGGCGTGATCGTGCCGCGCGCAGAACTGTGCCGCGCACTCGCGCACACGCACGAAGTCTTGGGTGAACCGTTGCTGTCGATGGCGTTCACCCAACGGCTGATCGCGTTGCGTCCTGGGGACCTGCAGGCGGCGCGCGCTCGGCTCGAGCACGTGACACGCGCGGCCGACGGCTCGCGCTTGGCGGACGCGCTGGCTTGGCTTTTGTCGCAGGCGCAGCCGCTTTCCAGCTTGTCGGAGTTGATCGACGTCGCGCTGCGCACGCTTTCGCGACTCGATCCCGCGCGCGCCGGTGGTCTCGCGCGGCGTGCGCTGGACGTGATCGGCCCCCGTTCACCCGCGCTGCGGCAGTCGGTGCTCGCGGTGGCAGACACGACCGGCGAGCGCGGGCTTGCCATCGCTGCCATCGAGCGCTTTCTTGCCGCTGGCGCAGCGGGCGACGAGCGCACCGACCTGCTGCTCGATTTGGCGCGCCGCCGGCGGGCGGCGGGCGACGCAGACGGTTCGGCACGCGCGCTGCTGCGCGCAGTACGCGAGGGCGCCAAGGCTTCGCAAGTGTCGAGCGAACTCGATGCCGCGCCGCCGACCAAGAGTTCCGACGGTGAGATCGCGATTTTGGAGGCGCGCGCCGAGGCCTTGAGTGGCTCGGTCGATGCCGACCAAGCCGGCACGGCGTTGTCGTGGCGCGAAGTGGGGGCAGCCTACTTCGACCTGGCGGGGGACACGCCGCGCGCGGTGCGCGCTTGGGAACGCGCCGCGGCGCTGAACCCCGAGCGTGGCGTCGAATGTTTTGCCAGCGATCTGGTGTCCTTTGCCGGCCCCGACGCTGCGCTCGCCGCGCTGCGTGATTTGGCGACGCGGCGTCCGAAGGCCAAAGACACCGCGCGCGTGTTGGCGATCGCTTCTACGGTGGCGCTCTCCGCGGGCAAACGAGACGAAGCCTTTCGGATCGCGGTACAGTCCCTCGAGCTCGATCCCTCGCGCACGGACGTGCTGGCCGTTGCAGAGCGTGCTGCCGGTGATGAGCAGCTGCCAGCACTCGAAAGGCTGTATCTGAATTTGTCCGACGCCGCGCTCGGCCCGTACGGCGAACGCGCCGTGCATTATCGCGCAGCGCGGCAGCTGGAGAAGCGCAACGTCACCGATCTGGCCTTGGCTCATGCCGTGCGCGCGTTCGAGGCCGTCCCGTCCGAAGGGGTGACGTTCGTGATCATGGCGCGCTTGGCCGAACGCTCGTCCCAAAGCGCGGAAGTGGTGCGCGCGATCGAGCGCGTGGCGCTCAAGCATTCGACCCCCGAGGCCCGCGCCGGCTGGCTGCGTCGAGCCGCGCTGTTCGCCGGTTCGAGTGACGAGGGTAAGCGGCAACGCGTCGAGGTGTTGCTACGCGCACTCTCTGTTCGACCCGAGGTCGAGCTCGTGCAGTCGCTCTCGACCTCCGTGCGCGAATTGCTCGCCACCTCGGTCGAAGATCGCGACACGCTCGAGCTTCGGTTCGACAAGGCAATTTCGGCGCTGCTTCCGAAAATGGACGGCCCGGAGGGCGCGCGCATCTCGATCGCCTGCGCGATCGCGGCGCTCGAGACGTTTGGTTCGGCGCAGGTCGCCGTGGCGGCGCTCACGCGCGCGGCGCAGTGCGACGGCGACATGGAGGAATTCGCGCAGCTCTTCTCGTACGCGGGGAGTCTTGCCGCGGTCGGCGCTGGAGGGGCCTCGCTGGTCAGCAAGCTCGTGGACTTGGCCGCGCAGAAGTTCGGCGGCGCAGGACCCACGCTGCTCGACCTCGGCGCGCGCCTGGCGGCGGCCATGGGTGACCAGCGCTCGCAAACGCGGCTGCTGGTGGCTGCCGCCAAGAAGGAGCCGGAGAACAACAGTCTGGTGCGCCGCGCGGAGGCCAGCGCGCGCGCGCTGGGCGACCCTGAACTGCTCGAGGCCGTGCTGGACGCGATCCCAGTGGGTGACCGTGTCGAGGCCCTGCTCGCGATCGCCGACGCCGCCGACGCGATTCAGGATCCCGAACAAGCCGTTTTGGCGCTCGGCCGCGCGCGCGCGATCGAGGGGCTGAGCGGTGTCGCGCGCGGCGCGATCTTCACTCGACTTTGCGACGTGCTGCGTCGCACCGGACGACGCGATGATCTGGAGCTCGCGCTAGAAACCGAGCTCGCTGATCACGAACTCGACTCGGACACGAAAGCGCGGCTGACCGCGGAGCTGGCCGCGCTGATCGCCGCGCGCGGAGATCCGGAGGGCGCGCTGCAGCTCTTGCGACACGCCCTGCTCGATCGCCCTGGCGATCTGGCGCTTCTCGCTGATATCGCGGGCTTGTCACAGCAAATGGGCGACCATTCTCGGTACGCCGAGGCGCTCGCGCAGTTGGTAGACGCAACTCGCGATCCGGCTCAGCGCCTGGCCCCGCTGCGAAAACTCGCAACGCTGCTGTCCGAGCTCGGAGAGCAGGGCGCCGCGCTCGCCCGCTTTCACGAGCTGCTCGAGCTCGACCCGACCGACTCCACTGCGCTTTTGGCCGCTGAACGCGAACTCGAGAACAACGGTGATTACGAGGCGTTGGTCGCGCTGCTCGGGCGCCGCGCGGCGCTCGCCGCAGACGTCGATGACGAGCGGCGCATCCGCTTGCACCGCGCGAGCTTGCTCGAACAGCGCCTGGGCCGCGCGGACGAAGCCCGTTCGGAGCTGGAGTCCCTGACTGCGACCACCGGCGATCATCTGAGCGTGCTGCGCGTGCTCGCGGATCTGCACGAGCGGCTCGGCGCGCCGCTGCGCGCGGCCCCGCTCTGGTTGCGCGCCAGCGCGGTTGCTCAAGATCGCGCGGAGGCGGCCGAGCTCTCGCGGCGAGCGTGCGAGTCGTACCTCAACGGAGGCGACGTCGACTCGGCGCGACGGGTGTTGGAGGGGATGGGCGCCTGGGCTCAATCGCCCAAGTTGCTCGAACTCGCGGTCGAGGTCGAACGACGGCGGGGGAGTCCGCAATCATTGGCCGAAGCCTTGGATGAGCTGGCCACGGCGTCGAGCGCGCCTGCCCAGCAGCGCGCAGACTGGCTGGTGGAAGGCGCTCGCGCCTGGATCGCCGGCGGCAAGGCGGATTTGGCGCTCGCGCTGGCCACCCGTGCCGCGCGCATCGCACCCGACTCGGCGACCGCGCAGCTCTTGGCGCGCGAGTTGGAGTATCGCAGCCAAGGCATCGGCGATGCCGCGGACGCGCGCGTGACGGTGGCCGAACTGCGGCGCATTCGCGCCCCGCTCACCACCGAACAAGCCGAGCTGTGCGCGTTTTTGAGCGCAGAGGCGTTGGACGTCGCGGCGGGTGCGGGCGCGGGAGAAGCGGAGCTCGAGCGCGTCGCCAATGAACTCGGTGAGCGATCGCTGATCGCCCTCGGTCTGGCCGAGCGGCTCGCCGAGCGCGCCCCGGACGACGCGCTGCGTTTGTTCGACGTCGCCTTGGGCGGTGATTTGTACGGGCTGCGCACGCGCGGCAAAGTCGCGCTGCGCGCAGCCGAGGTCGCCTTCGTCGCGGACAATGCCGATCGCGCACGCGGCTATCTGGCGATTGCCATGAGCGAACCCGAGACTCGCGAGCAAGCACGAAAGGAGGGCTTGCGTCACCGACCCGAACGCGTCGAAACGAAGACGCTGCTGTCCGCCGAGCTCGGGGAGTCTTCGGTGCTCACCGAGCGTGGGCTCGGTGCCACCCGAGAAAGGCCGTCCGTTCCGGCGGACGCGCCGGTGACGCGCACGCTGCTGTCGTCCGGCTCGATCCAGGCCGCGGCCGCTTCTGCCGTGGAGGCCACGCAGCCACGGGAGGCGCCGCCCTCGCGTCGCCCCGCGCCGCAAGGCCCTCGCGTCGAAGTCCTAGGCGAGCCGACCAGCGACCCGCCGCCGAGCCCGGTCTACGACAAGCCGACCCCACCCAGCTTGGCCAATGCTCGACCCACGGTGTCGGGGCGCTACTCGGTTGCTCCGCCGGCAGTGGAAGAGGCGGCGCCTGCTCAGCGTGGGCAGAGCATTCGTCCTCAGCCAATGCAGAGCGTGCGTCCGCTTTCGCCGCCGCTGAGCAGCATGCCAGAGGCGCCTTCGACACTCGGCAGCGCGCAGCAATCTCCTGCTCCGCTCGGCGCGGCTCCACAACCGCTCGCGACCACTCAGGAATCGCCAACCACGGTCACGAGCGGCTATCAACCGCCCTCGCCACGGTCGCAAGCGCTGCTCCGTCAGAGTGGCTACTTCCCTGCGGCGAGCGCCGGTGAAACAGCGCTTTTCCAGGCGCTCAGCGACGGCTCGCTGGAGGCCGGCGTCGAGCTGGTCAAGGAACTCGAAAATCGTACCAGCCGGACCCAAGACTTGGTGATGGTTTGCAGACGGGTCGCTTTCTTGGCGCCCGGTGACGCGTGGGCCGTCAGCAAGCTGCACGAAGCCGCGCTGGCCGACCGCAACGCGACCTACGCCCGCGCGATTGAACACGTCTTGGCCATTCTCGCGCCGGGGCGCGCGCGCGTCGAACCACCGCCTCTGGTCGACCAAGTCGAACAGCCCGACGCGGTGCGCGCGATGCTCTTCCGCGACAGCATTGGTCCAGTGCAAGAAGCGCTGGCGATCGTCTGGGAAGGCGCCGAACACGTGTTCCGACGCGACGCCAGCACCTATGGCGTGACGGGCATGGAGCGGGTGTCGCTCAGCGCATCGACCCCGCTCGGGCGCGTCTACGCCGGGGCCGCCCGCGCGCTGGCGCTGACCCGGACGCCGCTGTTCCAACGCCGGAGCGCCGGGGCGATCACCGTGAATCTGGCGCTCCTCTCGCCGCCGGCCGTCATTTTGTCGGGTGACGTGCGCAGTGACACCCCCGAGCTACGCTTCCACCTCGGCGCAATGCTGGCAGCCTCCATTCCGCAATACGCCTTGTTGTTCGGCTCGCCCGAGTCGCAGGCGCGAGCCGTATTGAAAGGACTCGGGTTCGCTTTCGGCCCGCCGCGTCAGACCAAGTCGGGAGGCGTGCTCAACTTGGCGGAGGTGCTGTGGGAGAGCATTCCCGCGCGCTTCCAACGCCGCCTGCGCGAGTTGTGCGATCGGCCCGAGCTACTCGACTACGACGCGGCGCTCGCCGCTTCACGTATCGCAGTGCGCCGCGCGGGCTTGTTCGTGGCGGGCGATCTGTCCGTGGCCCTCAACGAGGCCGCTGCTGACGATGGCGTCAGTCGCGAGCAACTGCGCGCTCCCAACGCGCTGTCGCAGCTCAGCCGCACGGCGCCCTCGCTGCGTAGCTTGCTGACGCTCGCGCTCAGCCCCGAGTATGCAGAAACCCGTTGGCAATTCTCTCCCCGCCCCGGAAATTCCAGGTATTGAGCGAGACCGTGACGCAATTACAGGCACAGCGCGACGAGCAGGCGTCCACGACACGGTTGTCACGGCGGATCGGTAAGATGCCAGAAATAATCGGGGTTTTAGGCTTGGCATGGCGATCGCTAAGTCTGGCTTCGATCATGCTTTTTGCCGGAAGCTGCATCGTCGCCGACCCACCCGAGTACCGGGCACCGGGGCAGACGCGCCCAGTGTTGAACATGTACAGCGCCGTGCCCACCGCGACTCAGGCACTCGTCATCGATGCGTCTACGGGCGCCCACGCTGCCCTGAGCTTCACCGTACAGGTCCGCTCGGAGGATGCAGGCGAACCCTTGCGGGCCGTCTTGTTCCTCGACTACCAGATGAAGGCCGGCATCGACCCGAACCACAAGGGGGAGGACATCTTGGTGCCCAAGACGATCCCCGCATCGACCTACGACAACGTCGGCCGCTTCTTTACCCACACGTGGCAGCCAATGAACGTGAAAGGCTGCCATTTTTTGACCTTGGTCGTTGCACACCGCAGCACCTTCCAAGAGAACGTCGACGAGTTGCACCTCGATCCGCGCTACGCGGACGACGACGCAGCGCTCGTCACCTGGACGGTCAACGTGGTGACCTCGGCGACCGACGAAACGACGCTGGCGAGCTGCCCATCTCGCGAGGAACCCACGGTGCCATGACGCGCTGGCTCGCGTTGACTCCGTTGGTCCTGTTCTGCGCGTGCAACGTGGCATCCGTTCGCGAGGCGCCGAACACGATTGCCTACAACAAATGCGAGACCAAGACCGATTGCGGGGCTGGTTTCTGCGATAGCGAGAGTCATCAGTGTCGAACGAACGACACCGCCTTTCGAAAGATCCTGTTCGAGGTCACGCCTCCAGCCGACAAAAGTGACATCGCGGGCGTGCAGTATCTCCTCACGCAAGACAACCTGAACGGCGAAACCGAGACCGACTTGGAACTGGGGGCGATTTCGCAGGTCACCGGCAAAGTGCGGGCCTCGGGTAGAAAGTGTTCACTCAAGTTCGTCAACGACATGGGTGTCGTGGTCAAGCAGATTGACCCGACGACCACTGCCGACTCGAGTGTGCCCGTACGGGTCTTGCTCACCCCATCGACGACCTCACTCGGATTGGCCTCGCCGCGCGTCGGGCTGCCATCGAAGCCAGACAAGGACGCCGCCTGGGCCATCTCGGTCAATGTGCCGCCCGGAACGTACGACCTCTATCTCGAACCCAATCTTCCTCAACCGGACGAAACCTGCGTGGTCCCTCCGCAGTTGGTGCGCAATTACCCGATCGCCCCGGGCATGATTCAGCTCGATATCAAACTTCCAGAGCCGTCGACGTTCGAGTTGCACGTTGCCTGGTCGTCCAAAGAAGACACGCTCGAAGGTTGGACGGTCGAAATGCTCGATCCAGGTTCCGGTCGCGTGATCTCCAATCGTGTTCCGCTGGTGGCCCTCAGCGCGACGGACTACCGGGCGAGGCTGTCTTACAGCTCGGTGACGGTGGATGACGAACCCGACAAACAGCAACAAGACCCATTGCTGCGGCTCGCTCCGCCGCAAAACACTCCCGACAGTTTGGCCTTGCCGACGATCATCATGGCGCGCAGTGCCTTGGCCGTGTTCGAAGCAGACAGCGGCACGCTGACCAGCTTCGGCACCCTTCCCAAGCCCGTTCACGTCCATGGTCAGGTCACGTCCGGAAACACACCGACTCCGGCGGCGGCTACGGTCACCCTGGTTGCGAAGAAACTCCCAGATATCGCGCCCGGTGTGCTCGCCTCCTTCGTGCGTACGGTGACCACCGCTGCCGACGGCCAATTCGACGTCTACTTGCTGCCAGGCCAGTACGCCGTGTCGACAGTCCCGCAAGCGTCGCTGGATCAAGGGGGTCCTGGCGGGTCAGCGCTGGCTGCGGACACTCGGATTTGGACCGTACCCAACGCCCCGGAAGAGCAATCCGGCAAGGTGATCGCGCTCGGCAGTGCGTTTCACGTCACGGGTAACGTCGTGGCTTCGAATGGTCCGGTAACCACTGCGCAGGTCCAAGCGGTCGCCTCCCCACAGTCGATTCAGTACGACGCCCTACAGGACACTCTCGACAGCTCAACGGCGTCCAAGTTGCGCGCGGCCTTCATTCCGCGGGCCTCGGCCGGCGGCGTCAGCAGCAATGGTGACTTCGAGCTGAAGACGGATCCGGGCACGTTCGACATCACCGTTCGGCCCAACACGGATACAGGCTTTCCCTGGCTCGTGATGCCGAATGTTCCGGTGACGAGTCTCACCGCCGGATTGGGACATTTGGGCATGCCGCTGCCAGTCTCGTACCGCGGCACGGTAACAACGCCCGGTGCCGAGGCACCCCAGCCCGTTCCCAGCGCTTTGGTCCGCGCTTACATCTATCTCAAGGGCAACGAGTACACCGCCGACATCGAGAATGCGGATTCGGTGCTGCAGATTGCTGAGACGCGCGCGGGCACCGACGGCACGTTCAACGTTCTCATTCCAGCAGAGCTGAATCATCTGCCGCAGTGAGGCTACACGTCTCACTCACTCTCGAGGGTGCGCTTCCACTGTAATCAGTCAGAGGTCGTTTCGTCATGGGAAAGAACTGGCGATCAAACTCCGCACATAATAAGGTTTTCGCGTGATGCGTTCGGGTGCACCCGTCAGCCTTCCGCCTCCGAGCGGGCCGATTCGCGAAACCGATTTGGCCGGCGCGCTGCACGAAGTGTCGAACGCCCTGACCGTCGTGCTCGGTTGGCTCGACGTCGCGTGCAACCGTCATGACCCGCACGCCATGCGTGAAGCGGTGGAAGTTGCGCGGTTGCATGCGCGCCTGGGACACCAAATCTCGCGCTCCGCGATCGGCGCTGAAGTGCCCGAGCGCGAGAGTGAACAACGCTCCGCGCGCTCCGTGCTCTCTGCTGCGGCATTGGGAGTGACACCGCAAGCCGAGCGCCGCGCGGTTCGTGTCGTGATTGATTCGGCGGAGCCGGGTCACGCTTTGGTGCGCCACGCCGGATCTGCCCTGCAGATCTTGACCAACTTGTTGTTGAACGCGATCGACTTCTCGCCCGAGGGCGGTGAAGTGGTGGTCAGCGTCTCCGACGTCGGTAGCAGCGTCGTGTTCTCCGTTGCCGATGAAGGACCTGGTATCGATCCTGACCGAGTAGCAACGCTCCTCAGTGCTCCGCAGTCGACGCGCCGAGGCGGTGCGGGCGTCGGCCTCCGGCACTCTGCGGCACTTGCTCGTAGCCACGGTGGTGAGCTGCGCGTCGCTCGCGCCAACCCAGGTGCCGCATTCGAGTTGCGCTGGCCAATCGCCGAAGCGCGTTCCAGCGTCCGTCCCTCCAATCAGACGAAGTCGCTGGTGCGCGGCGCGCGCGTGCTGTTGGTCGAGGATGATGCAGCGGTGTGCTCGCTGGTCGAGCTGGCGCTCGGAGCTCGCGGCGCGGAGGTCGTGATCGCCGGGTCGCGCGCGGAGTTCGACGCTGCCCTGACCAGCTCAGGCCCGTTCGATGCCGCGCTGGTGGACCTCTCGCCGCTCGCCGGTGAGGTCTCGGTCGCTTTCGACCACCTGCAAGAGAGCTGTCCCGGCATCCCCGTGATTCTGATCAGCGGGGTCGCCAGCGGCGTTCCGGAAGAAGTGATCGACCGAGTCACCGCCTGGGTTCGCAAGCCCTTCGAGATGGGTGAGGTCATCGAGGTGCTCGGCTCCCACCTCGCCCCCAGCTCCGCCTCCGTCGCCCGCACCCCGCGCTAAAACCTCGGGAAACCCTCGCGCCCGCATCCGCGTCACTCACGTCACGCGAGAACCGTCGGGCGCCCGAACGAGCTGCGAGGCGAGCCCAGCGAGCGCCCCCCTCCCACATTTCTGTTCGCTGGCGCTGAGTCCTCCGCCCGGTCACTGCGCTGATTTTCTGGCTGCGCCCCGCTTCCGGCGCCAGATTTGCCGGCCCGCCCCGTCCGTTCGGCCGTTTTAGGCTCCAAAAAGACGCTTGGGGGCTTGCAGAGCCCGCCTCGGGTGATGTAGACACCCTCGCTCTCGGCATCCCCGGTCAGCCCCTCGCAGGGCCCCCTGGGCAGGGCCAGCGCGAAGCCTCCTCAGCTTCGCGTCCACGGATAGAGAACTGACTCACCTCGCGAAGGTGGCGGAACTGGCAGACGCACTAGCTTGAGGTGCTAGCGGGGTAACTCCCATG
>Ga0247766_1000172_pt1 | contig 13845 bp, 15 predicted proteins | sample UWRJL223509R6_FD_179946 | JGI IMG/M metagenome (GOLD analysis project Ga0247766, IMG submission 179946) | Plant litter microbial communities from Arlington Agricultural Research Station in Wisconsin, United States - UWRJ-L223-509R-6 | ecosystem: Environmental > Terrestrial > Plant litter >...
GTGGGCACACGGGCTCGGCGGGAGCGAGTGGGCACACGGGCTCGGCGGGAGCGAGTGGACACGCGGGCTCGGCGGGCTCGGCCGGGACGAGCGGGGCACCGTCCGCGGGCGGCGGGGGTGCTGGCGGGGTCGGTTTCGCCGGTTTCGGTGGGCACTGACGTCTGGTAGCGGCTCTGGCAGGTAAGTCGCGAGTTGCGCCAAATTGTGCCACGTACGGCACGCGACGGCTCACCGTCTGTTCGCGCTCCGCCTTTGGCGCGCCGCATGCTAACGTTGTGTCAAGCGATGCGCGTCCGTTGGCACAAGTGGTTGCTCCTGGCAGCTTGGGTTTCAGCCTGTGGGCTGAATCCACAACCCGACCTGCCCAGCGGAAGGTCCGACGACGGCGGCGGTAACACGCCCGGCTCCGCGGGCCACGGCAATGGTAGCGGTGGTGGCGGAGCGATCTTCAACCCGTCAACCGGCGGCGCCGGCACGTCGATGCCCGGTGGCGCTTCCGGCGGTAGACCCGACCTCGGCAACGCGGCTGGTGAGTCAGGTCTCGGCGAGGGCGGCGACAGCGCTGGCGGAACCACGGGCAGCGAGGCCGGCGCGGGCAACGAGGCCGGCGCGGCGGGTGCGAATTAGCTCGCGCCCGGTCCGCCCAAGTAGTGGTCGAGCACGTTGGAGATCAGATCCGCGAGAATGCCGTCGGCCACACGCAAGCGACGACTCAACTCTCGCGCCAAATTCAGGACGATTAGCGAGTACGAGCGCAAATCATAGCGGTACAGCGCATCGAGATCGGCCGCTGTGATGCGCAGCAGTCGCGAAGGCGCGAGCGCGCGCACGGTCGCCGAGCGCGGCTGAATGTCGACGATGCTCATCTCGCCGAACCAGTCACTCGGACCGAGCAGCGCGACGCGCGCTTCCGTCGCGCGTTTGCTCTTTTTCAGCACTTCCATCTCACCACGCAGGACGACGTACATTGCGCTGGCGTCGTCACCCTCGCGGAAAACGATTTCGCCGGCCCCCGGTGTTTGAACGGTGAGAGTGGCGGCCAAGTGAGTCAGCACGTCATCGCTCAGCGCGCCGAACAAACCGATGCCGCGGAGCTCGCTCGGGCTGACAGCAGTGCCTTCAGGGGAATTGCTCATGACCGCTTCGGCCAGCTTCTATCGCTGATTGGCCGCCCGTCAAACGTGCCGTTCGCTCACGCAGGAAACTCATAGAGTCTTCTTGAAGACGACGCGCGGCCGCGCGGGCCCGGCGTAGTCCTCCACGCTCGTCACACTCCAGCCGGTTGCTCGGTGAAAGGCGATTGAGCCCTCGTTGCCGCTCGTGGTGACCGCCTTGAGTCGCGTGCAGCCGGCGGCGCGCGCGTCCTCCTCGAAGGTTTGATAGAGCACTTTGCCCACGCCGCGCCGGCGATAGTCCGGGTGAATGCCGACCAAGTGCACGTAGCCCGTTTTGGGCGGGCCGGGAGCGACGAAACCCAGCAGGAACCCGACCAAGATCCCGTCGTCTTCTACGACGCGCGCCATCGCGCCGAGCTCGTGAAAGAAGATCGGATGTGCGAGCGCAGTCGTTGGACCGCCCCACCAGCGATCGATGATCTGCACGATATGATCGTAGTCTTGCTTACCGAGTGGCCGAGTAATCATGGGCTCAGTCTGCGTTGCGACGAAACATGGTGAACCGGGCGCTTGGAGCAGCGTAACACGCACCCTTCCGCGTTTCTTCCTGGAAACGAAAGGCCTCCGTTCATGCTGGCCCGACAACTGGCGCTCGGGTAACACTTCCACGTATGCCTCTACCAAAGCGTGAGTTCCGAATCGCCCCATCGATCTTGAGTGCGGACCTCGGACGGCTGGCCGAAGAGGTGAAGGAAGCAGAACTCGCGGGCGCAGATTGGATCCACGTGGACGTGATGGATGGTCGCTTCGTGCCCAACATCACGCTCGGCCCGATCGTGGTCAACGCCGTTCGTCGTGCGACGAAAGTGCACGTCGACGTCCATCTGATGATCGTCGAACCCGAGAAGTACATCGAGGCATTCGCGGGCGCTGGTGCTGACTCGATCAGCATTCACGTCGAGGCCTGCACACACCTACAGAGGGCGCTTCATCACCTGCGTGAGTTGAAGGTGCAAGCGGGTGTCGTGCTGAACCCGAGCACCACCGAGGATTGCCTGCGCTACCTGCTGAGCGACTTGGATTTGGTGTTGCTCATGTCGGTAAATCCCGGCTTTGGTGCGCAAAAGTTCCTGTCCCAGGTGCTGCCCAAGATTGCCGCCGTTCGACGGATGATCGACGACGCAGGCGCGAAGATCGAGCTCGAGGTCGATGGCGGCGTGGCGCCCGATACCGCAGCGCGGGTCGTCGCGGCTGGCGCGACCATGCTCGTCGCGGGCAACGCGATCTTCGGGCAATCGGATCGCCGAGCGGCGCTCGCGGCGCTGCGTGCCGCCGCTGAATCATGAACTGTCGCCAACGGTTCATCGCGCCTTTCATCGCTGGCATCGCGTTCGGTTGTGCTGGTTGCTCCGCGGGCGCGCCGCCGCCCGCCCCGATTCCGGCGGCGAGGCCAATGGCCTCGACAGTTCCCGCGTCGAACGGCGCGTCGGCACCGGTCGCTGCCCCCGCGGTGACCAACGATGCCGAGGCCGAGCGCACGGTTGCCCGTGCATTGAAGTACGTATCCGCGCTGCGCGAGCTGGACGCGCTCGGCCCGGTGAATGGGCGAATCGTCTCGCGCGACGAGATGGTCCAGCGCGTCGAGCACAGCCTCGACACCGAGATTCCGCCGGCGGTCGTCAGCGCGTCGGGCGAGATCTTGTTTGCGCTCGGCACCGTCCCCGCTTCGTACGATTACCGAAACGGCTTGCTCGCGGTGATGCGCTCCGAGCTGCTCGGCTTCTACGAACCGCGCGAGAAAACCATGTTCCTGGGCGGCGATCTGCGCGGCAAGGAACTCGACGCGACGCTCTGGCACGAGCTCGTGCACGCGCTGCAAGATCAACACTACGGGCTCGGCAAGATGCTCACTTGGAGTGATGACGCCGGTGATTGGCAGGGCGCGCTACACGCCCTAGCCGAGGGCGACGCGACCAGCGCGATGATCGACGCTTTGTTCGCCGAAAAAGGCATGCACGCGCCGGATCTGCCGGATTCAGTGATGGATCTGCAGGGTGCGCTGTCCGCGGGCTCCGTGCTGCAAGTGCCGCCGATCGTGAAGCGCTCGATGGTCGCGCCGTACATGGACGGGTTGGCATTCGTGAACGCGCTGCGAAGGCGCGGTGGTTGGGATGCGGTCGCAGCGGCCTGGCGCCGTTTGCCGAAGAGCACCGAGCAGCTCTTGCACCTCGACAAGTACGATGCCCAAGAAGCGCCGGAGTCGTTGCCCGCCTTGCCGCCCAGTCCGTCCGGCCCGACACGAGTTACGTACAGTGACGTGTACGGCGAGGAGACCTTGCGCATCCTGTTCGAAGAATGGATGCCTGCGCGAGCGGCCCGCGAGGCGGCCGGTGGCTGGGCAGGTGATCGGGTGAGCGCCTTCTCGGACGGAGCCGTCACCAGTGTCGCGTGGCACATCCGCTATGACACGGACGCCGGGGCACTGAGCGCGCTGCACGCTTTTGCCCGGGGCGCGCTGGCGCCCGAGGACCAACCCGTGGACGACCGCGGACGATTGTCCGAGTTCGTGTCCGCGAGCGACGCTGAACGAGCCACACGTGCCGGACAGGTGTGTCGTGAGCGGCACACCCGGGGCCCATTCGCCGTGTTACGCCGGGGTCGTGATTTGGTCGTGACGCTCGGTCCGTACCGCCGTAGCGGGCTGGGCGCGCAATCAGAAGCCGACTGCAAGGCCGCTTTGAGCTGGGCGGCCGCCCTAATGACCCAGCCAAAAACTCGGTTTTAGCCGCAAATTTTAGGGATTTACTAGGGGTGGGTCCGAAGACACCCCCTCCTGGGTGCGCGCGCACCCCGGCTAGGTGTCAAAGATCGTGACTAAGTGCTCAATCTGAGATGACGCGCATGACTGAAATCGTTGGCACAGAAGCTGCTTAACACTTCTTCGCGAAACGAACTCCCCGACTCAGGCGTTCATCAAGAAGGTAGAGGCGAGATTGGCAAACCCAAACATCATCGGAAAGCGAACGCTAAACACGCGCTCATCCGTCGTGAGTTCTGCGGCCGCCAGTGCTTCGTGGATGGCGCTACTCGCTGTGACCAGTTTGGGCGCCGTTTCGGTGGAGCGCATGCGCGCGGAAATTTCCGCCCAGGACCTCGCGGCCGCCCCCAGCGCTGGGTACCGCCTGATCGTTCAGTCATACGCTCCCAACTCAGTTGCCGCGAATCAGATCCCAGGCGTCAATCATCGCCCTCTTGCCTCGGCGCAGCGCGCGGTGACAGCGGAGGAACTCGCTCACGGTGTGGCGGTGGATGTTCTCCAGATCGACGAGCAGAGCGGTGAGCAGCCCCCAGTGATGGTGGCTTGGATAGAGCATGGCGCGCCGGATCTCGAATTGGATGCTCTTCGCGCCCGACCAAGCCGCGAAGCGGTGTACGGCGTGGGCCAGAGCAGCGCGGGCTCCGCGCAGATCGTGCTTCGCCGTCTGGCCGCGTGATCGTCGAGCGGCCTCTCGCCCCTTTGCCCGCGTGGTTTGTCGTCGCTCAGCTCGACGGCCTGCGAATTTAGGCTGCGGCGCGTTCGGTCGGTGCGCGCTGAATGCGGATTGCGCGGGCGCGGCGCGCGAAGTCCCGACGCTCGTCGGCGGTGAGCGTCACTCCGCCGAAGCGTGCCGCGATATACAGCTCCGTCAGGGCTAACGCCTCTTCGCCCACTGGGTGGCCGATTGCGCTGAGGCTCATGGCATGCGCACGCGGCGGTGTGCCAGTGGGGCGCGCGACCCCGCGCGTGGCGAGCGCGGTTTCGAGCAAGCGGTACAGTTCGACGATTTCGCGTGCTGCCGTTTCACGTTCCGTGGCGGCGCGAGCGGCGGGCGACACACTCTTGCGTCGACGGCTGAGCCAGAGCGCGCCGTAGCCTGCGAGCCCCAGGCCGACCAGCGTGAGCAAGGTGGACCGAGGCGAAGAAAGCAGCTTGCCGACAGGACCTGGGCGATCCCGCAATGCGCTGTAGCTGCGATGCACCGAGCGCAGCAGGCCTACCTGCTGCTTCAGGTCATAGCCAATGACATGCCGATTCCAGCGCTGGGTCGTGGCTTCCACGAAGTCGCGGACGAACGCCAGAAGTCCCGTGATGTCGCTTTGCGGAGCGGCGTTTGCCGGCGGCGTGGGGTCGAAGCGGGTCCAGCCCGTGTCGTCCAAATACACCTCGACCCAAGAATGGGCGTCACCCTGACGGACGGCGTACGAACGGGCAAAGCGGTTGTAGGTGCCGCCGATGAAGCCGGTCACGTTGCGCGTTGGCACACCTAGCGTCCGCAGCATGACCGCCATGGCGGTCGAATAGAACTCACAGTGACCACGTTTGGACACGAACAGGAAGTCATAGAGCGGGTTCTTGGCAGCACCCGAGCTCGAATCGACGTCGTAGTGGTAGTCCTTGCGCAGGCGAGCTTCGATCAGCCGCGCCTCCAGGCGCGGATCAGTGGTCGCACCCACCCAGCTGCGCGCGAGCTCCGCCACTCGCGGCGGCACATCAGCGGGCACGGTCAGGTACCGCGGACGTTCACTCGGGCTGAGCGAGACCGAGGTGGGCTCGTCCGCAGCGGCCAAGGAGACGTCGTAGCGAAGCCCGCGCTCGTCTTGCGTCTTGTAGGTGAGTGAGCCCTCCGGTCCGCCGGTAACCTGAGGGATATTGTTGATCAGCGACGCGCCTTGTTGCGACACGGTGAGCGCGACCGCATCAGGCGGCAAGAACACCACCGGGGGCTCGATCGGCTCCAAGTCGATGTGCATCAGCCGGTCACGAAGCGGCTCCGGAAAACGCAACACCTGCACCTGACGGCCGCGCTGGTCGGCGCGCAAGGTCCCACCGGCACTGCGCGACCAGCTCTTGCCGCGGTAGGTATCGAAGGCCGCGCCGCGCAAATACAAGGCAACGCGCGAAGGTGGCTCCTTCGGCAAATTCGGCACTTCCACGCGCATCACGATGGTCGGATCGCTGCGCAAGCGACCGACACCACCCAGATCCACGTGCTCGGTGAAGCCGACCATGCGCTCGGCTTTGGGGTGACTGAGCAGCAGCAGCGAGAGCCCGACACGCGGAAACGCAACGAACAGCGCCAGCGTAAACAGGAAGATCGGCACCGAGAGCAGGCAGGTGAAGATCAAGAACGAGCGCCCGATCACCCGCCGGCTGCGCAGAATGCGCGGCACGTCGACGGGCAGACCCGTGCGATCGCGCGCGCCTTGCCGGTAATTCCCCTCCACCTCTCGACGCAAGTGGCTGAGGACGAGCGCGCCCGGAGCGATCACCAAAAAACCCAGAAAACACAGACCGTAGGCCAAACCGCTGCCGAGCACGGTGGCCGCGATCAAGTGCAGCAGCGCGAGCACGATCACCTGCTGATCGTGCGCGGCGCCGCGCCGGGTCGCCAAGCGGATCACCTGCAGGCCGGCCGCGAATTCGACCGCGGTCTCGAGCAGGCTCGCGCCGGTGAACAGGCGGACGGCTTGCACCCCGAACAGCGCGAGCGGCAGTACGACGCCGATGCGCCGGGCCAGGGGGCGGTCCTGAAAGCTCTCGGGGATGAGCACTGCCAGCGCGAGCCCGACCAAAATCGCGATTGCCAGCCAATGATTCAGCTCACCACTGGTGATCAGCGCCAGCAGGCCGAGGGCGGCCAAGCTGTCCGTCATGATCCGGTGGATCAGCCCGAATCTCACGCGCTTCGCCTACTGCGGTCGCTAGCGGCCGGCGCGTTTTCCGAGGGGGTCTCGGCTGGTTTGGCCTCCAAAAGCGCCAAAAAGCGCAACACCGGGTCCGCTCCGACTGCGCTGGTGGCGCGCACACGTTCGCCGGTTCGAGCGCGCACGGTGACGCCGTCACCGCGCTTGATGTGTGCGACCGCACGCGAGGCAACGTCACGAATGCGTCGTTCGAAACGCGCGCTCCAATCGTCGTCGGGAGTGCGGCCGGGGTGGACGGAATCGATCGAGTAGGAGACGTCACGTCGGACTTCACGCGCCCGTTCGCGCACGATCAATTGCTCCACGCTCTTTCGCCAATAGATGTCTCGAGGGTCGTCGCCTTCGCGCATCGGACGGAGCGAGAGGATTTCGTCGCCGGAGCCACGCCCGAGCGCTGAATTGCCGCCCAGGCGATCGCCCGGCAAGTTGCTCGGCAGCTGAATCGGATCGACCGCGGGATAAATGATCAAGTCGCCGTCGGCGGTCAGCTCGCGCGACTTCTCGAACAGGCCGAAGGGAAAGCGCGTGGCGACTCGAAATCCGACGTGGCGATCGCGGCCGCGACGCGCGGGCGTGCGGCGGTAGGCCGCCACTTGCGCGGAACGGGGGCTGATCTTCAGGAAGAAGCAGCGCTTGTCGGCGGGCTGGCCCGCGCGCAAGTCTTCGACCTCGATGGCGTACGAGGGGATGCGGCGCTTGTGATTGAAGACTTCGATTTCTACCAAGTGTGGGCGTGCGACTTGGGCACGAGGGGGCAAACGACGTACGACGGTGAGCTCGCGCAAGCTCAGCTCGCTGAGCACGCCCGAGACCACGATCATCGACAGCAACATGCCGAGCAGCAGGTAGAGCAAGTTGTTGCCGGTGTTGATCGCGGCGAAGCCGACACCGAAGGTGATGCCGATGAAGTACTTGCCTTCGCGGGTGAGCTTCAAACGCCGCGGAGGACGGAACCAACGGCGCAGCCGCGAGAGAAACAGAGTCAGCCGCTCGCGCGCGCTGCTGACAGTCGGCTTGGTTTCGCGCGGAGCCTCGCGCGCGCGGTCGCCCGACGCGGGCGGTTCCGGCGCGGGCACGGGAGGTTCGGGCGTCCGAGGAGGCTCTGCCACGGCACTTTTCCTCGGCTAAAGTGGGACTGGGACGCGGGCGATGACTTCGCGAATGGCGGCTTCGGTCTCTTCACGGGTCGGCGCGTAGCCTTCGGCGTGGGCGGCGAGCCGCACGCGGTGGGCGAACACCGGCACGGCTAGGCTGTGAATGTCGTCCGCGATGCAGTAGTCCCGGCCGTTCAGCAGAGCGCGTGCGCGCGCCGCGCGCGATAAGTTCATGCCGGCGCGGGTGCTTGCGCCGAGCGAGAGCGCGGGACTTCCGCGCGTGGCCGTCACCAACGCTTGCAGGTACGTGCCGAGTGCGCCGTCCATCACCACGCGTTCGACTTCACGCTGCAAGCTGACCAGGGTCTTCGGGTCGAGCACGACCGGAACGTTCTGCACGCGGTCATGATCGGGCTCGAGGATCAGCCGCATCTCCACCTGCGGCGGCGGATAGCCGATGCGGATGCGCATCATGAAGCGATCCAGCTGCGATTCAGGCAGCGGAAAAGTGCCTGCAAAGTCTTGCGGGTTCTGCGTGGCGACGACCAAGAACGGTTCCGGCAGTGGGTGCGTTTTGCCGTCGAGCGAGACCTGCTCGTCACTCATCGCCTCGAGCAGCGCGGATTGCGTGCGCGGGCTGGCGCGATTGATCTCGTCCGCCAAAAGGACGTTCGAGAACACGGGACCGTGGCGGAGTACGAACTCGGAAGTGCGCTGATCGAAGACCGAGACACCGAGCACGTCACTCGGCAGCAAATCACTCGTGAACTGCACGCGCCGCATTTGCCCACCCACGGCGCGGGCGAGAGCGCGCGCGAGCGTGGTCTTGCCGACGCCGGGCACGTCCTCGATCAGGATATGGCCGCGGGCAAGCAAGGCAGTCAGCGCGAGCTCGACGACCTCGGCTTTGCCCTCGAGCGCGCCCTCCACGGCACGGCGCAATTCGAGCAAGTGCTCGAGACGCTGGGCAGGCATCGCAAGAGCGGAAGAACTCATTCTCGAGGCATGGTAGCATGCTGGGGGCACAGACTGCGTCAAGCCGAAATGGCCGTACTTTCGCCGGGTTTATTGGGTCAGAACGAGAACTTCGCAACATCCGCGGAAGTTGGCCGTAAGACGTGCGCCGCGCCCCGGGGGTGGCGGAAAGCGACATTCTGGACTGCGGCCCTGGGACGCCGGTCGTGATCGAGCGAATCGAGGTCCGCGGAGTCACGCGCCTGTTCGGGGCCACACCCGCCCTCCGCGCCGTGAGCACGGACTTCGAAGCGGGCAGCATCACCTTTTTGGAAGGACCGAACGGCGCCGGCAAAAGCACGCTACTCGCCGTCATCGGCACGGTGCTCGCGCCGACTCGAGGCGACGTGGTCTATCACCCGTTGGGGTCGGATCCGGAATTGGTGCGCCCGCACTTGGGCTGGGTGGCGCATGATTCACTTTGCTATCGTGAGCTCAGCGCGCGCCAAAACGTGGAGCTCGCCGCGCGCATCTACGGCGTCGAAGTGAAAGGCGCCTGGGAGCGCGTGGCTAGGCGCGTGGGCGCTGAGGCGCTGGCCGATCGCCGAGTCAGCACGCTTTCGCGCGGACAGCGGCAGCGCGTCGCGCTCGCCCGCGCTCTGGTCCACGATCCATCGCTTTTGTTGCTGGATGAGCCGTGGTCGGGACTAGATCGCGCGAGCGCCGAGCATCTGCAACAGGCCCTGCTGGAAGAGCGCGCGCGGGGGACGATGGTGATTGTCGTCAACCATGCGGACGGCCTGGCAGAGCAGCTCGGCGCGCGCTGTGTGCGGCTCGAAAACGGCCGCATCGTTTAGTCAACGCGCGGGAGCGCCTGGCGTTTCGGCGGCGAGCAAGCGATCGACCAGTGCATTCACGGCGCTGTCGTCATTGCGCGCGAGCGCCGCGCTGGGCGTGGCGACGCCCAAGCGAAAGAGCTCGTCGGCGTTGCTGCCAGTACTCGCATCCGGCTCGCGCGCGGCGGACAGCACCAAGTGATCGGGTTCGCGCCCGCAGGCGCGCATGGCGGTCAGCGTCGCGCGCACCTCATGCAGCACGCCCAAGGCATCGGCTGCGACCAAGATCCAGACGGCCGGCTCTAGGCGCCGCGCCAATTCGAAATTCGCGAGTCCGGTGTCGAGCGGTGAGAAGACTCCGCCTGCCGTTTCAACGACACTGCATAGTGCCCTATGTGGCGATATACGAGGGGCCACGCTGACCTCGGCTGCTTGCACCCATGCGGCCACGCGGCCGACGTCGAGTTGGACACCGCTGGTTCGCGCGGCGAGGTGCGGAGAAACCGGATCACGGAGTGCGTATAGGGGATGTTGGAGCTCGGTCCGCAGGGAGCCGGCAAGTGCTAGCGCGGAGGCGTCCGATCCAGCCGGCGGCACGGTGGACTCGGGGTTGACGACGATTCCGCTCTCGATTGGCTTTAGGCCGAGACTGGGGATTCCGCGCGCGGTGAACGCGCGCAGCATCGCGACGCTCAATCGTGTTTTGCCGACACCCGTGCCGCAGCCGAGGACTAGGATTCGCATGCTTGCTTCACAGCTTGCGCGAGCCGCGCGATGTCATTGGGGCTGAAGGTGGCTTTTACGGTCAAACGCAGGCGCGCGGCGCCGACCGGCACTGTCGGCGGTCGGATCGCCTGAGCGAGAATTCCAACGCTGCGTAGCTGAGCCGCGGCTGCAAGCACGCGGGCATTGTCGCCGAGGATCACCGAAATGATCGGTCCGAAAGAGTGCGGCGCGACGGGCAAGCGCGCTGCGAGCAATTCGGCCCGCAGCACTTCTGCGTTGCTGGCCAAGGTTCGGCGTTGGGCCTCCGCTTCCCGCACGAGTTCCACGTGGTGTCGGCTGAGATCCGCCAAGCGCGGCGAGGGGGCGGTAGAGAACACGAAGCTCCGTGCCTTGTTCCATAGGAAGGTTCGCAACTGCGTGGAGCCCGCAATGAAGCCACCATGCGTTCCCACGGCCTTGCCCAGGGCGCCGATCAGCACGTCCGGGTGGATCCCCGCCTCCGCGCATCGACCAGCTCCTTGCTTCCCGTACACTCCTACCGCGTGCGCTTCATCGACGATGAGACAAGCGTCGTGTTCGTCACAGAGGGCGCGCAGGGAGGCTAGGTCTGGACCGTCGCCGTCCATGCTGAAGTATGATTCGGTCACGACCCAGCATGCGCGTGAGCCGCGCTGCTCTTTCAGGGCGTTGCCCAGCGCTGTTAGGTCGAGGTGCGGCAGCACGCGGACCTCGGCCTTTGCCAAGCGCGCGCCATCGATCAAGGACGCATGGTTCGCCGAGTCGGAGAGGATGATGGAGCCCTCGACGCCAAGCGCCGAGATGAGTCCGAGGTTTGCTGCGTAGGTCGAGCTGAAGAGCAGGGCGCTCTCCGCGCCTACCCACGATGCAAGATCGGACTCGAGCGCCAGATGCTCGGCGGTCGAGCCGTGAATCAGTCGCGAGGCCGCCGCGCCCGGATTGCCGAGTGTTTCACGTGAAACGGGGCGGCCCGCGAACCCCAGATAATCATTCGAGGAAGCGTCGAGCGGCGACAGCTCGAGCCGCTGCGCCGCACGCGCCACCTCGCGCCGAGTCGAGCCGTCGTCAGGCTCCCGCAGCAAGCTGCCCGACCGCAGGTCCGTCAAAACCCGTTCGAGCAAAGATTCAAATCGCATCGCGTAGTTTTAGCATCAGCGTGAACGGGGCGCTCCGAGTCAACCCGGACGAGCGTCGAGCCGAAGGCCCGAAGGCGCGATCACCGAGGGGCATTAACTGGGCAGCGGCGGATTGCGCGGAGAAACGCGTCCCGCAGTTCATCTTCTGCCCGTAGGCAGTACGGGCAACTGAGCAAGCCGTAGACCCGGGCGGAAGGGACGGATGCCCACACCCGCTGGTCGTCAGCTCACCGGTCGACCTTCCCCGCGAGGACGCTGGGGTTCGCGCCAACGGGCGTTGCCCGACGTGGCAGCCAGCCCCGAACGAGTCGGCCATGACCAGCGTCTACGCCATTGTCGAGTGGGCCGACGCGGTGGAGCTTCGACCTTCCCCGGGAGGACGCTGGGGTTCGCGCCGTCGCCAACGAGTCGGCCATGACCAGCGTCTACGCCATTGCCGAGTGGGCGACGCGGTGGAGTCTTCGACCTTCCCCGGGAGGACGCTGGGGTTCGCGCCGTCGCCGAACGAGTCGGCCATGACCCGCGTCTGCGCATTGCCGATGGGCGACCGCGGTAGAGGGTTTCGAGCTTCCAGGCCAACGCCCGCTTGGCCGTCGAGTAGGACGCACGGCGCCCAGATCGACCGACACGCCGATCTCCCAAGCGGGCGACGGGTCTTTCGGGGCGATCGCGGAGGTTCCGAATCGGCGAGCGCCTGGGGACGACTGATAATGACTTCGGCAAACAGCCGTCCGCGTGCGAAGCGACCACGCGGCCAGTTTGTTGAAGCGCTGCTGCGGGTGCGTCCGGATTCGGTGGCGGTGGTTCGCCGTTTGGCGGTGCTGCTGGCACTGACGCGGCGGGCGCATCCGGCACTGCAACTCCGACGCAGGCATCGACCGGCGCATGAACGTGGACCGGCGCATCAACGTGGGGGCTCCAAACTGCGCTCGTCCACCAATCGTTTGCGCGCCTCCGGTGCTGTCACTCGCTGGGCCTGCCAAAATATCGCGGCTGTCCCTTCGGTGAATCCGCCATTCGTGCACGGCCCACTTTGCGGGCCGCGGGAGCGGCGGCTGGTGAGCTTCGCATAGAGCCAGCACTCAGACCTTAAGGGCGGACAGAGATGCAGACCCCGGGAGCCGATGCAACGCGCTGACTGCGACGCCATCGGTCGAACCGCCTGCATGCCAGCGAGTTGCCTCCGGCGAACCCGCGTGAACTCTGTCGCCCCCGGAGACCCAAACCTATGTACCAACCGAGGCTCGTCCGCGTGCTGCAGTCCCGCTCGCGCGTTCCACAGCCGAGGGACGAGCGAGCCAATGAGCAGCTACGGCTTCGTTGGTGAGGTTGCGAATAAACTCGGTCAGCAACGCAGTCCCCGCGTCCCGTTTCACGTGAAACTGATAAATACGCCGCGTACTAATTAATTAATCTAGTAAAATCAATTAATTACACCGTCTACAACAAGTTCACAGACAACAAAGATACCGAAAATTCTTATTGCCAACTCACCGTCCATCGCGACCATCAACGATCTGGCCCAGGGTCGTGCGGCATTAAGATATATTGCTCTCAATGAAATCGCCCGAGCTCGACCTCGTGCCGGCCCCGAAGCGGGGACAGTACGATCGCGCTTTGAGTCGGCGAGAGCGGCAGGCGGCGCAGCGCGAGCGGGTGATCGCGGCGATCGCCGCGCTTGCTGAGACTGACCGTGAACTCAGCGTGGCGAGCGTGGTCGAAGCGGCCGGAATTGGACGCAACACGTTCTACGAATACTTCGACGATCTCGAGCACGCGCTGCTGGCGATCAACCAGCGCGTGCTGAGTGACTTTGCGGGGCGCGTGAGTACTGCACTGCAAGTGGCGCGCACGCCGCTCGAACGCGTTCGCGCCTTGGCTCGAGCTTGGTCGGAAAACTTGCTTGAAAACTCGCCGTCCGTGAAGCTCGCGCTGCGCGCGCAAGCGGAGCTCGTCGACGCGACGCAGTTGTCCGTGCTTGGTCAACACCTCGCTTCGGTGCTGACCGCAGAGGTCGACTCGCGCAGCGCGCTGCCGGGACTCGCCGAGCCGTTGCGCATCGCGGTGGTCGCCGCGCTCTTCGACGCGGTCAGCCGCGCGCACTTCGGCGTGCGCGCAATGTCCAGTGAGGAATTGCAGCGCGTGCTCTCGGATTGGTCGCTGCGACTCCTGCGCTGAGCCGTCGACCCGGTAAGCTCGAGTGCAAAAATAGTCTCTCAGC
>Ga0247766_1000173_pt1 | contig 13837 bp, 12 predicted proteins | sample UWRJL223509R6_FD_179946 | JGI IMG/M metagenome (GOLD analysis project Ga0247766, IMG submission 179946) | Plant litter microbial communities from Arlington Agricultural Research Station in Wisconsin, United States - UWRJ-L223-509R-6 | ecosystem: Environmental > Terrestrial > Plant litter >...
TGCTGACGTCCCAGTAACCCGCCGGCGCCGGTGACGAGCGCGGTGCGTCCCGTGAGGTCGTATCGAGCGGAGTGGGCGGCCATGGAGCGCTCCTGTTCAAGCACGCAATTGTCCGCCGTCGGCCACGATCACGGTACCCGTGATGAACGCCGCGCGGGGGGAGGCGAGGAAGGCGACAATGTCCGCAACCTCTTCCGGTTTGCCGAGCCGGCGCAGCGGAACGTCACGCGCCAGCATCTCGTCCACGGCCGATTTGTTTTCGGCGATCTTGCGCGCCCAGGTGCCGTCGGTGCTGAGAATGTTGCCGGGCGCAACGGCGTTGATGCGGATGCCTTCAAGGGCCAGCGGCCGGGCCAGGCCGCGCACGGTCGCATTCAACGCCGCCTTCGCCGCCGAATAGGTCACCGGCGCGCCGAGCGCGGCGAGCCCGCAGATCGACGACACGCAGACAATCGCGCGGTCGCCATCGCCGCGGCTCATCAGCGGTCTCGCGGCTTCGATCGTGTTGGTGGTGGCGAACAGGTTGATGCCCATGACGCGCGACCACTCCGCGGCGGTTTCCTTGCCCGGCGGTACCGAAGTGCCGCTGCCGACGTTGCAGACCAGGATGTCGATCCGGCCCCATTGCGCTTCGACATCGTTCACGAGAGACCACGCGGCGGCGGGATCGGTGACGTCGGCGGCATGGCACGAGGCGCCGCGTCCTATTCTGCTCGCAGCCGATTTGATCCCGTCGACGCCGCGGGCCGCTATAGCCACTTTGGCGCCCTCGGCAGCAAGCGTATCGGCAATCGCAAACCCGATGCCGCGGCTGGCGCCGACCACCAACGCGACCCGGTCCTCGATATCGAGTTTCATCGCCCGGCGTCCTCGATCCAGCCTACGGTCATGTCGCGATATCGCGCCAGCACGCCGGAATGGTCGCCATCGGTGGCGCGCGCGGTTTGCAGAACATATTGCCCACGATAGCCGGACTGCTCGATCAGCCGGATGGTCTTGGCAAGATCAGCAGCGCCCGTTCCGAGCGGCACGGTGGTGCCGCCAAGCAGCCTATCCTTCACATGAACATTGAGAATGCGGGGCGCATAGGCCGAGATCTCCTCGGCCGAATCATAACCGAGCGCAGCGCTGTTGCCGCTGTCGTAATTGATGCCGAAAACCTCGCGCGGGAATTTGTCGATGAACTGCGCGAGCGGGGCCGGCGGCAGGTCGGATTCGAAAACCACCTTGACGCCTTGCTTTGAGAGCGAGGAGGCGCGATCCAGCAGAACGTGCAACAGGGTTTCGGTCTGTCCCGGGTTCTCGATCCTGCCGTTGTCGACCAGCGGGATCACGACGAATTCAATACCAAGCGTGGCGCAGGAGGCGAGCACCAGATCGAGATCGGCCACCAGCGATTTCAGCGTTTCGCCGTCCGCCTTCCAGAACGGCGCCTGCATGAAGCAGTCGCCGGTCAGGCTCGCCGGCTTGAGGGCGTGGCGGCGCGAGAGTTCGATGATTTCCTGCTGTCCGCCTGCGGTGTTGAGCGGGTTTTCGCGCAAGCGGTACTGGTCGATGGTCCATTCGATCCGGGTCAGGCCGAGCGCCTGCGCGCGTGGAAATTCCTCGCGCCATTCATTCCACGGGAACGCCTGGATCTTGCCGTCGACCATCGCCGACAGCCGTCCCTGCATGAAGCCGATGCGTTCCAATGTCGTCACGGCTTGATCCCATCGCTGATCGCGAGGCCTTTTGCGGTCCAGCCGCCATCGACGAACAATTCCTGGCCCGTCACATAGGCCGATGCGGATGATGCCAGAAATACCGCGGCGCCGGCCAGGTCGTCCGGGTTGCCCCAGCGGCCGAGCATGGTGTGGCGGCGGCGATCCTCGTGCATGACAGGATCGCCGAAACTTGTGGCGGTCATCTCGGTCGCGACATAGCCGGGAGCGAGCGCGTTGACGCGAATACCGTCGCGCGCATAGTCGGCGGCAAGTGCGCGAGTGAGGCCGGCAAGGCCTGCCTTGGCCGCGACATAGCCGGGGTTTCCGGGAAAGCCACGTACCGAGTTGATGCTCGTGATGTTGATGATCGAGCCGCCGCCAGCCTTCTTGAGCATGGGATGGGCCGCAAGGATCGTCGCGTAGACGCCGCTGAGGTCGACCGCCAACGTGTCGCGGAAGCGCTTCAGTTCGCTCGCCGTTGCGGCGGCGGGCAGGCTGATGCCCGCCGCATTGACCAGCACGTCGAGCCGTTCTCCAGTCTTCGCAAGATGATCGAACACAGAGACGATGGCGGCATCGTCGGCCAGATCGCACTTGACCGCCATGACATGCGAAGGCGCTGTGCCGCTCCGGCTGAGGCCGAACACTTTTGCGCCGCTTGCCTGCAGGCCGCCCGCAATGGCCGCGCCAATGCCGCGCGAAGCCCCGGTGACGACGGCAGTCTTGCCTTCCAGCGAAAAGGCTGCGGGACTATGCATAGCCGTAGCTGCGCATGATGGCTGCACAAAGCCTGACGTCTTCCGGGCGATCGATCTGGAACATCTTGTGCCGCTCCATCAGGTGCATTCCGATCTTGCCGCCGAGCCGGTTGTTCTGTTCGCGCAGCAGCGAGGGGACGAGAACATAGAACGAGCCGTTCTCCAAATAGCGCTTTTCGATCTGCTGCCGCATCCGCCGATTGCGGAAATCGTAGTTGATCGGCTCGGGCCCATTGGCGCCGATGCGCCAGTTGAAATAGTCCTCGACCTCGCAGACCGAGAGCAGGCTGTCGAGTTCCTCGTGCTCGAACGTCGCGAGCGCCTGTTCGATGTCGCTGGATTCCCGGATCGGCGACGTTGCCTGCAGCGCGACGACCCGCCCGAACGGGCCAAGCCTGCCATCGAGCTGCTCCAGCGCGTGAAGCCACGCCGATTCCGACGACGCCAGATCGCCGGAGATGTCTTCCGGACGGCGGACGCCGACCGCGCCGGCGGCCTCGGCGGCGGCGAGAATCTGGTCGCTGTCCGAAGACACTGCGACGGTATCGACGCCGCGTGCGGCGGCGGCCTGCATGACGGTCCAGGCGATCAGCGGCTTGCCGCAAAGATCGATCAGGTTCTTGTGCGGGATACCCTTGGAGCCGCCGCGCGCCGCGACAACGGCCAGCGTCCGTCCGGACCGAGCCCTCGTCATATGCGGCCCTCGAGGCGCTCCAGCGCCGTCCAGAATCCTTCGCCCATGTTCTTGTGGCCCTGCCATATCTCGGGAATGAACGAGGCTTCGGGCGCGTGCTCGCGCAGCACGGCGCCGATCTGGTCGAAGTCGATCTCGCCTTCGCCGATCTGCAAGCCTTCGCCGTCGAGGCCCTTGGCGTCGCCGAAATGGAGGTGGGCGGTATGCGGCCCGAGCTGCGTCAATCCTTTCACGAAATCGAAGCCGAAATGATTGGCGGCAAGCTTGGTGTGGGAGATGTCGACGCACATTCGCAAATCATGCCTGGCGCAGAACGCCGCGGACTCTTCCGGAAAGATGAAGATGTTCTGGTGACGCTGCCCGCCGAAATGCCACGGGAACGGCGCCATGGTCTGCGGAATCAGTTCGACGCCGTCGAGATCGAGCTCGGCGAGACTGGCGGCGAAGATGCGGTAGCACTCCGTCTTCCGTTCCGCAGACAGCGGCTCGTCCATGGTGAAACCGCCGATATTGGCGACGATCGGCGGGCGTTTGGTTTTCGGGAAGAACTTCTTCAAGCCGCGCGTGATGTCGATGACGGCCTGGGTCTGCTGCAGCGAATAGCGCCGCAGCGCTTCGTCCGCAGTCGCCAGGTCCATCAGCTTGCTGCCGGCGAATAGCTCGGGCGCGTGCACCACGAAGCCGAGATCGTAGGTGCCGGACAGGTACGCGCCCGGATCGCGCTCCATGTCACTGTAGCTGAGGTGGAATTCGATGATATCGGGCTGGCAGATTTCCAGGAACCGCTGCGTATCGTGATAGCGGACCGGTACGCCCCAGGGCCGGTCGAAACGATAGCGGCGCGCAGTAGCGGCGCCGTTTTCGAGATCGCTCTGAAAGAAGTAGTCGTCTCGCGCCATTGTGCGGTTGAGGCGCCGGCCGATCAGTGCCGGCATTTTGAGCGGCGACAGGCCCTGGCCCGGGCTTTTGACGGCGACATCGCTGTCGGCGACGACCGTGCCGGCTGGAATGTCGCGCGCCGCCACCAGGCTCTTGGCGAGGTTCTCGCGGTTGATCAGCTCGCCCTGGCTGAGCGCGCGTTCGGCGAGTTTCTCGCCACGCGCCGTCTCCAGTTCGCGAATGCCCGACACCAGCGCCTTGAATTCTTCCGGCTCGAGGCTTGCCGCGTGATCCGGGCCTTCCATTTCGCGATCGAGCGTGATGTGGCGCTCGATCACCACCGCGCCCATCGCGACCGCGCCGATCGAAACCGCGATGCCTCGCTCGTGACCGGAATAGCCGACGAAGCGATGAATCTCTCTCAAGGTTTCCATGAAGCGCAGATGAATATTGTGAAGCGCGGCGGGGTAGGTGCTCTGGCAATGCAACAGCACGTATTGCGCCGAGCGGTCGTCGAGGAATTTCGCCGCGGCGCGGATTTCCTCCGACGTGCTCATGCCGGTTGAGACGATCAGCGCCTTGCCGGTCGCGGCCAGCTTGGCCAGCAGGGGCAGGTTGGTCAGGTCCGCGGAGGCGACCTTGTAGGCCTGAACGCCGAACGTTTCCAGCGTCGCGACGCTCGATGCATCCCAGGGCGTGCAGAGGTACTGGATGTTCTGCGAGGCGCAATAGGCCGCGATGCGGCGCTGCTGCTCGGTGCTCAGTTCGAAGCGGCGCAGCAGATCGAGGGTGTATTCGACGGCGAGGTCGTCGTCCTTGCCGGAAAGGCTGGAGGCGCGGTAAACCTCGTCCAGCTTGCGCATCTGAAATTTTGCGCAATCCGCGCCGGCCGCGACCGCGGCGTCGACCAGCGCGATGGCGCGATCGAAATCACCGTTATGATTGTTGCCGACTTCAGCAATGACGTAGCAAGGCTGACCATCACCGATCGAACGATGGCCGATCCGGATTGGCGCCGCCTGGTTGGTTGAGTTCATGAACCTTCTCGGTGTCCAGTTTTATGCGCTGCTGCCGCTCTTGGCCGGCGCGCCGGGAATCCGCGATTTCCAGGTCCGCAGGCCATTTTCCTCGAACGCAATGCGGGAGCAGGACAGGCCTTTCTGCTCCAGTGCCGCAATCAACGGATACCGGTGAAACGGGCGGACGAAGAAGACGAAGTAGCCGCCGCCGCCGGCACCAAGCAGCTTGCCGCCGACCGCGCCGTTGGCCTTTGCGAGATCATAGATCGCGTCGAGTCCGGCGGAGCTGATCAGCGGGCTGAGCCGGCGCTTGGCGTGCCACGCTTCGTCGATCAGTCGGCCGCACTCCAGAAGCTGGCCGCGCAGCAGATGATGGCGGATCTCGCGCGTTACTTCCTTTTGCTTGGCCGCAGCCGCGACGGCATCGCTGGTCTCGTGCTGCTGCTTCTGGTCGCGGTGGATCGACCCGGAATCATGGTTGGCGCCGGTGTAGCAAAGCACCAGGCTTTCCTCGAGTTCGGCGACGATATTGGACTCGAGGCGAAGCGGAACGATGGTGTTCTGTTCCGACGAAAACTCCATGTGATTGAAGCCGCCGAACACGGTGGCGTACTGGTCCTGCCAGCCGCCGGGAATGTTGAGCATCAGCCGCTCGGCCTGAAAGGCCATTTCCGCGATCTCGTGGCGGTCCCATCGATCGGAGCGGAATTCGTTGAAGCAGCCGATGATAGCGGACGACACCACCGCCGAACCGCCGAGGCCGGAGCCCACCGGAAAATCGGCTGAAACGTCGAGATCGAAACCGTAGGCTGGCTGGATCAGGCGTACGACTGATTTGATCAGCGCCAGTTCGCCTTCGTTGCCGAGGCTGGCGAGATCTTCGGCTTCGATCGTGCAGCGAAAATCGTGCGAGTAGATTCGGATCCGGTTGTCGTTGCGCCGCCGAAGGGTCGCATGCGCGTACATCGCAATGGTCGCGTTGATGACGGAGCCGCCGTCATTGTCGACGAAATAATGCGTCAGGTCGGTGCCGCCGCCGGAAAAACTGATGCGGACTGGCGAGCGGGCGCGGGCGAATACTTCGCTCTCCTGGCCAAGATTGAACAGATCCCGGCTGAACACATCCACCAGCCGTCCGTCGGCGTCGAGGATCGGTACCACATGGACCCGCTGGTCGAGCAGCTTGAGAATCTGCTCGCGAGGCGCACCGGCGCGCGCCCATACAAAGTTGCGGTTGATGCAGGTTGCGACCTCGCCCTGGATCGATATTCCCGTCAGCAGCCGACGGCGGATGTCGCCGTCCGTGACGGCGCCGATCACGCGCCCGTTGGCGTCACGGGCAAACAGGATTCCCAGCATGTTGGCATTGAGCTGCTGGAATGCCTGCTCGATCGTGTCGCTCTCGGCGATGGTGAGGTGGCTCTTGTCTGGCAATTTGGCGGGTCCAAAGCGGCAACCGGTTCCGGTCCGGAAACGCCCCCTATTTTCGGCTCGTTAGATACGGCAGGGGGCCAGATCGCGCAAGCCTCCCATGGGGCGGCACATTCCTGCCGATTTGGCTGTCCGCCGGCCCCCAGGGGCGGGCACTGAGGGCACTAGCAAGCCGACTCGCTGTGAATACCGGTATCGCTTGGTCGGATCGCAGACCAGCGGTTGTTCACTGTTCGGTTGTGATCTATGCTTTTCCAAGCCGAGAGGATGATCCGGAAAGCGGCACCGGTTTTCCAAAAGATCACGCTGCAGGACATGCGACCGACGGGAGAGCCACTTGGCGCAAAAACGACTGCTTGTTCCATCACTCGTCTCAATCGGGCACGAGCCTGGCTTTGCCGTGAAGACCAACGCCAAGACGATTCGCGTGAGGACCTTTCAGGACGGCTCACTTGCATCTACCTGGGAGACACAGCCCTCCCAGATCAATCGGATTTGGCGTTCGCAATGGGCCGGGCATCTGCCGGCGTCCCCCAATGAACTTCACACCGTTGAACTGGAGGGCGAGACGAGGCCCGAGCTCGAGGGAGAACTGCTGTTCCGAAACGCCCAGCAGCAAACCGCCGTGCTGACCGGTCTCGTTCCGCTCCGCGATGCCGGCTTCAAGTTTTCGCCGATTCTGCACCAAGCGCACTACAACGTGCTGTTCGAGCAGTTCGAAACCTACGTTGTCTTCACGAATCTGGTTGGAGAGAGCGATTTGCCGTCACGTCCGAACAAACTGCAGGTTGAGATCAGAAATCTCAGATCGGAAGTTCTGGCGGTGACCGAAATTGACATCGGATTCAACTCTACTTTCCTCCTCCCCGTTCGCGATCTGGCCCGGACACATGGAGTTCGGCTCGATCAGGGCTTGTCCCTGCGCATCCGGGGCGGAGCGAGTCAGTTTGCTGTTTTCACAGTCTTCCAGAATCGCCAAAGCGGAGCCCTCGGCATCGAGCACTCGCTTCCGCCGATTTATTTTACCGAGGCGCCTTTCAATCCCGATCTGCGCGCACGCTTCCAAAAGGCGGCGTTTGGAGACCTCAGGCTATGATGCGCCTTATCCCCGGAATCGTTGCCCGCGCCGGCCGAGCGGCCGACGCCATGCACATGAGGTTGAAAAAGGCCCGTCCGGAGCTGTTTGGATCGCCGATCCGGCAGAACATGGTCCAGCTCTACCGGCACGATGCGGATTTTGACACGATCGTCAGTATTCCACACCATTTGAGCTTCCTCGCGCCCGATACCAATATCGACATCATCTACGGAATCCGGGTATTTGACCGCAATGGCAAGCTGGTCGGCTCCTGTGAGCACAAGGTAAAGCACTTCGAAACGCTTCAAGAGCCGCTTTCTAAGCTGCTGGGGCGTGAGCCTGACGAACATGGAATGTTTGTCGTGACCTGCCACTACAACTCGCCGGTGGGAATCGACTTTTTGGGGATGACCTCTCCCCAGTTCATGACAATCTTCCTGCCCCGAAGCGAACAGGCGGCACCCCAGATTACCCACTCACACAAGTACATGGACCACATTCCGCCGCTCAAATCCAAATTTCCTCGCCGCTCAGCCTTGTTGGAGGGCGACGCTAATCTGGTTGGGGTCAGTTACTTCCTGATGAACTCCAGCCGAGTGACGACCAACGTCGACCTTACCTTGTCCGGCCCGGCAGGCTCAGTCGTGCATTCAGCAAGGCTGAACCCGTGCGGCACTGCGCGTCTGAATTTCGATGCCGTCGGCGAAGGACCTTTCGAACTCACTTGCGAACTGGACCGCGTCATCAATCATCGAAAGCCAATCGCGTTCAGGCGGTTCTCGTCGGGCTTGATCACGGCTGCGCATTCCTAGGCTCTTCTGAAGACGTTTGTCGTTTGCGTTTGAATTTGCTCGGTGCAGCATCAAACAAGATGCGTTGGCTAGCGCAGAACGCAGTTAACTCCGGGTTGGTGCGAGAAGGATACACCGATGTTCCGCCCTTGTTCTGGTCGGGGCGCGATGCTATGCCCCGCGGATACTGGTGGGGCAAGGTCGTTCGGGGATGATACTTTCAACTAAGCCCGGTTATCGCGCCGACATCGATGGGCTGCGTGCCGTTGCTGTTCTTTCGGTGTTCGCCTTTCACTACGGCGGGCCGATCCGGGGCGGGTTTACCGGCGTCGACGTATTCTTCGTCATCAGCGGATTCCTGATCACGCAGGTTCTGGCTGCTGAAATCGCATCGGGTTCGTTCTCGGTACTGGGCTTTTACGACCGTCGGATGCGGCGCATTTTGCCGGCGCTGTTGACCATGCTGGCTGCCGTTCTCCTGGCAGGTCGGCTAATGCTCTCTCCGGGCGATTATGCCGCGCTCGCCAAAAGCACTGCTGCTGCTGCGTTTGGCGTATCGAACATCTTCTTTCACGGTCACACCGGCTACTTCGATCAAGCCGCAGACCTGATGCCGCTGCTGCATACCTGGTCGCTTGCGGTTGAGGAGCAATTCTACCTGGTGTGGCCGCTGCTGTTGGTCGCTCTCGCCGCGGTAGGTTCGCGAATTGCCGTTGCCGCGACGCTCGGCGCGATCGTGCTCGCCGCATGCGTCGGCAGCATCATCTTTTTTCAGTTTGACCCAAAGGCCGCTTTCTACATGGCGCTGCCGAGGGCATGGGAGCTTGCTCTCGGAGCGCTGCTGGTTTTCCTGCCTCCGCTGTCCCGCGGTGTCGGCGAGATTACCGCTGTAGTGGGGCTCGTGCTGATCGGGATTGGATTCACCTTGTCACCGGGGAAATTTCCCGGACAGTTCGCCCTCTACCCCTGTCTTGGCGCTGCGCTGATCATCTGGCCGCGAGCGCAAAGCACGACCTCGGGACGATTGCTTGGATTGCTGGCGCCGATCGGGCTGATCTCCTACAGTCTTTATCTGTGGCACTGGCCGGTCTGGGTGTATTTCCGAATATACATCAACAACGGTCAGCCAAACGCCGCTGAGGTGGTTGGACTTGCAGTCGTTTCAATCGCTCTGGCCACCCTTTCGTATCGCTACGTCGAGCAACCGTTGCGCAGGCCGCGTTGGAACGCGCAGCGCACGGTTTCGGCGGGCTTGGCCTGCATAGTGGCGATTTTCTGCGCGTCGATGTATGTCGACAGCGCCGACGGATTGCCGCAGCGACTCTCGCCCCAGGCACAAGCGATGCGCAGCCTAGAGGTTATGTGGGAGTGGCCCTGTACAGAGCAACGGATCGACGTAATTCCCGGCGCTTATTGCGTGTTCGGGGCCCCTTGGCGGACCGCGAAGTACAAGACCATGATCTGGGGCGACAGCCACGCGCAGCATTTTGCACCGATTTTCGATGCGATAAATGCAGATCCCGAGCGATCTTTTCTCGTGTTCGCCGGCTGTCCGGCGGTGCTCGGGGATGAAGTGTTTCTCCTGAAGCCCGAAAATCCAAGCTACGCCGATCATTGCAGGCGTTTCCATTCGAATGGAGTCAAACTCCTTATGGAGGATACCTCGATCAATCAGGTAGTTCTTACAGCCAATTGGATGGAATTGCCCTGGCGCATTCAGGGACACTTACCGGATGGACTGCCGGCAATGACAGGCGCAATGATGAAACTCGTCAAGGAGACCTCAGCCCCGGATAGGCGCTTTTTTCTGATGGGGATGGTGCCACCCCTCCCGCTGGAGATCGTCGAGTGTGCCGCGCGTGCGAACACAAATCTGTTGAGAAGGGCTTGCGTCCCTGCGGTCCGGTCGTCCGATGCGGATGCCATCAAGCTGAAAACGGCGTCAACAGACGCGATGTTGATCGAAGTTGCAGAGTCGTTTCCCAACGTCGCAGTCGTGCTTCCAACCGAAAAATTGTGCCGAAATGACGCCTGTGAACTCTCCTTGGACAGCGAGTTTCTTTATCGGGATCAAGGCCACATCCGGCGTAATCTGCGCTTGCAGACGAAAAAGGATTTCGCTGACAAGATAGGATTGACCGCCGCGCTTGCCGGCAGTTCGCGAGGTGTCGCCGAGCCGCCGGGCCTGACCGGTTCTGAGCCCCGATGAACAGATCGCGTACTTTTCATGGACGGCGAAGTTGCTGTCGGCAGGGCGAGTAAAACCCAGAGGCAAAACACAGGTTCGATGACGTGCACGCAATTGAACAACTTTCGCGGTCGCGGTCGGCTGAACCGTGGCCGGTCCAAGGCGCCGCCTGGATGCTCCCGAATAAAGCCGAATAGTTCGAGCGTTTGCAGTGAATAACGCGCACCCCCGGCGGCGAGAACCGCGCCAACAGACATCTGCGAAAGCAGGATCAAGAAGCCACCGAGCGTTGCGAGCTGCGGGCCGAGGCGGTCGCCATTGGCAGAAAATTGGTGAGTTCGTCCGGCAGCGGCAGCCAAATCTCAGGATGGTTCCCAGCCGATCGCAAGCAGCCTAGTCGGAGGAGCTACCAGGGGCCGGCCGATCCGCTCCCAAACCGCGGCCCGGCCGGCGGCCTTGAGGAACGCCTCAATCCAGCCTTCGGGTATCGGCACCAACCAGGGTGATCTGCCCAGGCTGGCGCGATAGCGTGCAATGAGATCTGCGACCGTGACGGGCGCCGGGTCGGACACGATAAATGTTTCGCCCCGCGCACGGGGATTGCTCAGCGCGGTGGCGACGGCCAAGTTGAAATTCTGGATCGACAGCACGGATCGCCGTGCAGACAGCGCCCCGAAGGGCAGCGGAATCGGCAGGCGCGAAAGCCGGTGGACGGTTGCGAAGTTTCCCTTCTCGCCTTCGCCGTAGATCACGACGGGGCGCAGGATCGTAAACGAAATGCCGGCCGCGCGGATCGCCTGTTCGGCGGCAAATTTGGACCGTCCATACGCGTTGTTCGGCGTCGGAAAGTCATCCTCGGTGAGGTCATGATCCGCATAAGAGCCGGACTGGGCGGCGATCGAGGAAATGAATACCAGATGCTTTGTCACGCCGCGCGATATCGCCCGCGCCAGCGCCGACGTCGCACGATGATTGACGCGATCATAAAAATCGTCGCCGGCGTACTTGTGGGCGATGCCGGCAAGATGAACGACGGCGTCGCACCGGTCCAGCAGCGGTTGCCAGTCGAACAATCGCGACAGATCAGGCAGCGGAACGGCGGTCACGTTTGGATGGTCGAACGGGGTCACCGCTCTCGATGCCGCTATCACCCAGTATCCCTGCGCGACAAGATACGGAACCAGATGACGCCCGACGAACCCGTCGGCGCCAGTTATGAGCACCCTGGTTTTCGTGTTGTCACGGTTGTCTTGCAAGTCTGACACCGCCAAATCCGATACGGTTAAGTCCGATACGGTTAAGTCCATACCATGCTCGACTGCGCTCCGGCTCCGTCGCAAGCAGATATGGGCCGAGGATTCATCAGCCCGGGGCGCCTTTAGGTCGCTGGATTTCCTGTTGCATCTAGCCTGGAAAACGGGTTTTGCGATTCGAAATCGACCGTCGCTGGCTCCAATATAGGCCAGCCGGTTGCATAAGGGCAACCGAGGCGACCGAACCCCTGGAAAGCGGCTGTTTCCTGCATGAACAGGACGAGGGAGAAAATCCCGCCAAGGCGGGCGGCTGCCGCCTCGTGCAGCCTTCCGCGCCCGCGGGTCGGATGAAAATCCGGCGGCGCCGGCGGGAGTCGTGGGGCTGCACCGCCCGGAAGGGTTGGCTACGGTCGATCAGGCGGCTAACGTCGATTCTGACGGCTAATGGAACAAGGCTCCCCATGATCAGAATAGGCCTGCTCGGATGCGGGCGTATCGCAAAGCGCCATTCGGAACTTCTGGGTGGCAATCATATCGACGGAGCCAGCCTCGTTGCCGTTTGTGACACCGTTCGCAACCGGGCGGACGCGATCGCGTCGAAGTTCGGCCTGCCTGCCAGTTACGATATCGACGACTTCCTCGCCCGGAAGGACATCGATGCCGTTGCGGTGCTGACGCCGAGCGGGATGCATCCGGCCCATGTCATCGCCTGCGCAAAGGCCGGAAAGCACGTGGTCGTCGAGAAGCCGATGGCGCTGCGGCTGCAGGATGCCGACGACATGATCCGCGCCTGCGACGAGGCGGGGGTCAAGCTGTTCGTCGTCAAGCAGAACCGCTTCAACGTTCCCGTGGTGAAGGCGCGCGAGGCGCTGGAGGCCGGCCGCTTCGGCCGCCTCGTTCTCGGCACGGTCCGCGTCCGCTGGTGCCGGGACCAGGCCTATTACGATCAGGATGCCTGGCGTGGCACCTGGGCCTATGACGGCGGCGTACTCTCCAACCAGGCCAGCCATCACGTCGACATGCTGGAATGGTTCTTCGGCGATGTCGTCAGCGTTCATGCACGCGCCGTGACGGCGCTGGCAAAGATCGAGGCCGAGGACACGGCGGTGGCTACCGTGAAGTTTCGCAATGGCGCGCTGGGGATCATCGAGGCGACCACCGCGGTCCGGCCGACCGACCTCGAAGGATCGCTTTCGATTCTCGGAGAGAAAGGAACGGTGGAAATTGCGGGCTTCGCCGTCAACCAGATCCGGCACTGGCGATTTGTCGAAGAGCTTCCGTCGGACAAGGACGTGATCGAGAAATTTTCCGTCAATCCGCCGAATGTCTACGGCTTCGGCCATCAGGCCTACTACCAGCACGTGATCGACTGCCTGGTGAACCAGCGCTCGGCGCTGGTCGACGGCCTCGAAGGGCGCAAGAGCCTGGAACTGATTTCGGCGCTGTATGAATCGATCGAGACCGGCGCCGAGGTGCCGCTCCGCTTCGCGCCGCGACTGGGCCGGCTCGGTGTCGTCTCGTGAACCGGCCCGAGATACATCAGGCCGGTGTGCGTGACGTTGATTTCGGCACCGGTGTCAAAATCGTCGAGCCGTGCAATCTCTATGGCTGCAAGATCGGCGACGACTGCTTTGTCGGGCCGTTCACCGAAATCCAGAAGGGCGTCGCGATCGGCGCCCGCACGCGGGTGCAGTCGCACGCCTTCATCTGCGAACTTGTCACGATCGGCGAAGACTGTTTTGTCGGCCACGGTGTGATGTTCGTGAACGATACCTTCTCGACCGGCGGGCCAGCCCGCGGCAACAAGGAATTGTGGCGCGAGACCGTGATCGGCAACCGCGTCGCGATCGGCTCCAACGCCACCATCATGCCGGTCAGGATTGCCGATGACGTCGTGATCGGCGCAGGTTCTGTCGTGACCAGGGACATCACGACGGCAGGGACCTATGCGGGCAATCCGGCGCGCCGGCTGCTGGCGGACAAGTAGGAAGGACGAGCCGATGCCGGTGCCATTTGCGGATCTGCAATTGCAGTATCAGGCCA
>Ga0247766_1000174_pt1 | contig 13757 bp, 13 predicted proteins | sample UWRJL223509R6_FD_179946 | JGI IMG/M metagenome (GOLD analysis project Ga0247766, IMG submission 179946) | Plant litter microbial communities from Arlington Agricultural Research Station in Wisconsin, United States - UWRJ-L223-509R-6 | ecosystem: Environmental > Terrestrial > Plant litter >...
TGCGCGCCGCCGCTGTCGCTCGACCCGCCCAGCTGACTCGCACCCGATGCCGCCCCGGCGGACGCTGCTCCTCCGCGCGCGTCGTTGGGGTTTTGGGAACCCGCGTCCGTGCTCGCAGAACAGCCCGCAGTCGCAAAATGGACCAGCGCAAGAGCGCCGGCGAAACGGCCAGCTGACGAATATTTGAAGTCGGCGATGCCCTATTGTTGCACGGACCGGCAAGCCCTGACCTAGATCTTTGTCTTGGCCGCGCCGACTCGACGTGCGCGCGGACCCTGCGGGGTGAGATTGGGGGCGCTCGCGCTCCTGCATCGCACCTCACGTGGAGCGTGGTACCCGCCCTGGGACGCCGAAGGCTGCGACGCGGCGCGCGCTATCGCGTGACCATCAAAAAAATTGGCACCACTGCGCGGCATGCGCGGGCACGCGCTCGGCCATCGACCAGCAAGCGGGATGAGACGTCCCCGAGCGTCCACCTCGATGGCAGTCAGACCGCTCCGGACAAGGACGGCGTACTTCGTGTTCAGCACATGTTGTTCACTCAAGAGCTTCACGCCGAAAGTTCGGGAAAAATTTGCGCGGAGGGCGCGTTTACAGTCAGCGGATTGAGTTCGAATTCGAACTCAATCCGACGCGAGACGACCCATACCGCGCCAAATGCTGGGTGAAAGATGCTAACGTCTGCCATCGCGACACGACCCGTACCGCTCCAAATGCTGCGCGAATTGATTCCCGACGGAAGCGTCGGCGCATGAGGCTCGGCGGGCGAGTGCTCCCAGCTGAACTGAAAGGCAGGCGTGGGCTCCCTCGGACTCGAGAGTGGCTAGCTGTTCATCATTCGAGAAAACTTCTCGGTCAGCGAGGGATCAGCGGCCATCTTCGCGCCCCAAGCGGTGGCTACCTGGCCATAGCTCATCATGTCGAGGCCGTAGCGGCCGAGCGCGCCCATCATATCGCCGCGCTGCATGCCCTTCATGATGCCCACGTAGTCGCTCAGCTTGGCCACCTTTTGGCCTGGGAACACCACCGGGTCCGGATCGGCGTTGCCTTGGTTCAAGGCGTGCTGGGCTTGTTGGGCCTGTGCCATGCGTAGGTGCATGTCCATGTTTCCGTCGCGGATCTCGTCGAGCGCCGCCTTCTCCTCCGCGTTCACGCCCAGTTTGGCAAAGCTCTGCAGCTCCTGCAGTTCGATGAAGCGTTCGTGCAAGGCGCGGTTGTTGTTCAGCGCCTCCTGCCATTCCGGAATGTAGAGGTTGAGCTTGCCGTTGTTGTCTGTGCGCAGCGGTAGCTTGAAGCGTTCGAACAGCTTGACGAGCTCTGGCGGTGGCGAGGCGATCGCGCCGAGCATCGCGCCCGCGCCGCGCTGACCGATAGAGCCCAAGATGCGATCGCGCTCGGACGAGAACTCCGCGTACTCCTCCAGCGTGAGCCCGCCGTAGCGGCGCGTGGGCGGCTTCACGCGGTTGCTCTTGGCCGGATCTTCTTCGAGTTGCGTGAGCCAAGCGCGGAGGCCGTCTTGCGTGGCCGGCGGGTGGTTGCCGAGCCCGAGCCAAACGTGCGCCAGCACCGTCTCCCAGCCAGTGAAGCCGCGTGCCGGCGCTTGCCCCCTCAGCCAACCGAACAGTTGCTCGACTTCGGGTCGCAGCGCCGGATTTTCCTTGGCGCGGAAACCGAGCGCGATGATCGCCGCGCTGGTCGTCCAATCCGACGGCCCGAAGACGAGTGAGTACAGCGCGCCGCGGCCCGGCCCGGTCTCCCACGCGCCAAGGTGCGAGAGCACGAGCGCGGCCGCCACCTGGCAGCGGTAGGTCCAGTAGAAGCCGTCGAAGCCGGAGTCCGCGGGCGGCAGCGGCGGATCCGTCATTACGGCTAGGAAGGCATGCAGCCAATCCACGCCCCACTGCTGCGCCACGCTGCGCGCCGCACCGTCCCACACCTCTCGACGATAGAGCTGCTGGGCGATGCTGGCGATCACCTGCTGCGCGCGCGGATCCGCCGCCGGATACACCTTCTGCGGTGTGCTGTCCTGGTAGCTCCACAGCCGGTATTGCACCTGCGCTTTGTCCGCCCGCGGATCCGGCAGCTGGATCTCTTCGACCTTCACCTCCAAGGAGCCGCGCGCGCCCATGCTGCGCATGGCCAGATCGAAGGCCAGGTTCACACTCGGCGCTTCCAGAAACTTGCTCTCGAGGCCGATGCTGCACGAAAGGCCCTGCCCGCAACAGCGCAGAATCGGCGCGAGTTCGCGCGCGAACGAGCGTGCAGCCGCGGCCGTCGCGTCGCCCGGGCCCTGCAAAAAGGTGTAATACACCTCCATCGGCTCGAGCTCTTCGCACAGCCCGCGCGTCAGCTCGCTCCACCACTCACGCTCGCGCAAAACGAGCAGCGCGTGCTTGTCCTCGGGCGTGTTGTAGCCGCGGAAACGCGCGTAGTGGAACGATGGTCGCGCGTCCTCGTAGTCCGGCTCGCGCGAGAGCAATTCGTGAAAAATCTGCGTGGCGCGGTCGTAGCGTTTGGCGTCCAAGAACGCCCAGCCCAAATCGAACAGCGGGGAGTTGTCCTTGGCGTCGATACTCAGCGCCTTGCGCGCGTGCGGCTCGGCTTCGTCGGGTCGACCCGCTTGGCGGTAGGCATTGGCGGCCGCGGTTTGCACCTTCCAATCCTCCGGAAAACGCCGCACGCCCTCCAGCGCGACGGCTAGCGTCGCGTTCGGATCCCCCAAACGGCGGCGCAGCAGCGCTTCACCAAAGTAGAGCACCGGCTCGTTGGCATAGCTGTTACGCAGAGCCGCAAACAGGTCAGCGCCCGCGCGCACGTTGGCCAAACGCGGATCTTCCGGGTCCGGCTGGGTCGGCACCTGAATGCCCGCGCGCAGCGCCGTGCGCACCGGGTGCTTGGCGAACACCTCCCAGCCGAGCCGAGCGATCACCTCGGGATTGCACCAGCGCGTCAGCCACGGCAAGTATGCCAAATCCGGCGCCACGTCGATCACGTCACAAATCAGCTCGATTGCTTCTGGCAGCCGCTTCTGCATCATCAGGATGCGCGCGCGCACCGCTGCGGTCGCCACGTGAATTGCGCCCGTCGCGACCGGCGTCGTCGACAGCGGATCTGGTGAAGCGAGCGCAATCTCGTCCACCAAGTCCAAATAGGAGCGCTCGTTCGGAAACAACATCAGCGCGTCCGACGCGAACAGCATGGCCGAGATGAGTTCCCCGCGCTGAAAGGTCTCGCGAGCGCGCGCTTTCAGGCGTTCGCCCAACTCCGTGCGAGCCTGCCCTTGGTTCGGTAGTTCCGTCGGATCTAGCTGAGTCGGTTGCATGCGTTTCTCCCTCGAAGCGAACCCACGAGCCTAGCGCGAAAGGGGGGCGAGAACGAGGGCTGTCACGCCCGAAGAGAGGGGAGGTGGGGCGACGGCAATCTCTGCTAGCTTCCGGGACATGGAGCGACGGGTAGCGCCGAAGGATTATCCCTGGTGGGTCAAGTTGAGCATGTTGGGTGTACCGGGCCGTGCCGGGCTGTGGGGCTCGGTCGCGGTTTCGCTGCTGCTCTCGGCCGGGGCCCTGTACCTGTCCCAAAGCGACGCGCGGGCTCGGCCGTTCACGCTCATCGCGCTCGCCGCGCTTCCGTATTGGCTCAGCATCCGCTGGGTGGACCGCCACGGTTCGTGGGGTGGCGCAGCGGACGCTGATTCCGGCGAGCGGCAATGACGAAAAAGCGTGGTCTTGGCGTTGCGCTGTCGCTGATCACCGTGCGGGCAGCGTTCGCTCCGGATTGATGTTGGTTGGGGGCGTGGTGTATGCGCCTCCGGGTGAACGTTTGGGTTCGGATCTTGGTTTGGAGCGCGCTGCTGTCGGCGCGGCCAGCGCATGCCGAGAGCAGCGGCCAGATGGTGCGTGTCGCGTTGCGTTGGCACGTTGAACCACGCGCTGCTGAATGCTTGCCACCCGAAATCGTGCAGCGCCGCGTCGAGGCGCAACTCGGCCGTCCGGTGTTCGTCACCGAAGGTGACGCGAGTGACGTGACGCTGAAGCTAGACGCGCACTCGGAGGAGTCTGCTCTGCGCGTCGAGCTCGAGTTGCAACACGCCGGCGAATCGTTGGGCAGCCGCTCGCTCGCAGGCACGAGCGACGAGTGCGCGAAGCTGGTCGATTCGTTGGTCGTCGTGATCGCGCTCTTGGTCGACGTTCCCAGGGCGAACGCAGAGCCTGCGCCCCCCAGGCGGACCGAGCCGCCCCAAGCTCTGCCCACTGTCCGAGTGACCCCACCTCGTGCGGCAAAACCGCCGCCTCGTGCGTCGAACCATCTGGCGTTGAACGCTCGAGCGATCGTCGCGTCCGGTTTGCTTCCAGGCGCGGCGCTTGGGTTCGGGCTCGACGCTCGCGCCTCGTTTGGGTTCGCGCCGACTCTCGCGTGGCGGCTCGGCGGTGACTATTTGCCGCTGGATCGCGTGTCCACCGAGGGCGGGCAGCTGAGGCTGAGCGCACTTTCGTGGCAATTGGGGCTTTCGCCCTGGGAGTTCGCGAGTGGCTCGGCGCTTCGCGTTCGACCCTGGGGTCTCGTATCGGCCGCGATGATCGCCGCGCGCGGTCAGGGCTTCGCCGAAAACCGGTCGGGATATCGCTGGCTGCCTGCGCTGTCGTTGTCCGCGAGCGCTGAGTGGCAGCTCGCGCGCCGATTGTGGCTGAACGCGGAGCCCGCGCTCGGGTTCGCCTTGGCTCGTCCGAGTTTCGTCTATGACGACCCAGTGGCCGGACAGCAAACGTTGTCTCGCCCCAATTTTCTCCTGTTTTCCGCCAGTTTGGGGCTCACTTGGCAATTTTTTTGAAACCGATCAAAAAAACACGACTGACGGAGCACCAGGGGGGAAGGAGATCGTGCAACCAGCGCCCTTGCTAACCTCGAACGAGCCCCGCGTTCTCGTGACGTTTCGCTCGATCTTTGACCAGCACGCGCCGACCGTTTGGCGAGCGCTGCGGCATTTCGGCATGAGTGAGCGCGAGGTCGAAGATGCGGTGCAAGAGGTGTTCGTTGTCGTGCATCGGCAGCTTTCCGCGGGCACTGAGCCGGCGCACTTGCGCGCTTGGCTATATGGCATCGCTTGGCGAGTCGCGGCCGCGCAGCGGCGCAAGGCGTACCGCCAGCGTGAAGTCCTCTTGGATGCAATCGAACCCGAGCCCGACAGCAGCCGCAGCCCCGCGCGCCTGCTCGAACGTCAACGGCGACTCGTCAATCTGGACCGGGCGCTGAGCCGCTTGCCCGAGGAACAACGCGCCGTGTTCTTGCTCTATGAATTGGAAGAGCTCTCGATGCGCGAGGTGGCCGAAGCCCTCGATTGCCCGCTGCACACGGCGTTCTCGCGGCTGTACGCCGCCCGCAAGAAAGTGGTTGCCGAGCTCGGGTTGACCGTTCCGGAGGAGGTTTGGACGCGATGAACAGCACCGACCCCAAACGCCTCAGCACTCTGGAGAACGTGCCGGAGCTCACCGACGCGCTGGACGCCGCCCGGGAACGCGTGCCGAGTCAGAATACGCTCGACGCCTTGCGAGTGCGCGTCGAAGCCGCAGCCGTCGCTCCCGTCGTAGCGCCGTCGAAGAGTTGGCCTTTAGCGCTGAAGATCGTGCTGCCGTTGTTGGGTGTCGCCGGCGTGGTGATCGGTGCCGACCGGCTTACTCGACACGCTGCGGCCCCGTTGCCGTCCGTCGTCACGAGTGTGAGCTCGATCTCCGTGCCGGTGCGCTCAGAACCGCCGCTCGCCGAGCCCGCGCCTGATTCGACCCTGCCTTTTCCGCCACCCGTGGCAAGCGCAAGTACTCCCGTGCGGGTGAGCGCCGCGCCTGCCGTCGTGAGCGCCGCGCCCTCGCCTGTCGTGAGCGAGCCGTTGCCTACACTATCAGCCCACATTCGCTCGGAGCTCGACCTCGTGAAGGAAGCGGGTCAGGTGTTGAAGAGCGACCCGGCTCGAGCCCTGCAGCTCACGATGGACCACGCGCGGCTCTATCCGAGCGGGGCACTCTCCGAAGAACGTGAGGTGATCGCGATCGAGGCCTTGGCGCGGCTGGGGCGGCTGAGCGCAGCGCGTGCCCGCGCGGAGCGTTTCCTGGTGGGATACCCGAGGTCCGCGCACCTGTCCCGGGTCCAGCAGGCTTCCGGGCTCGATGCGAAAACCGATGCGGGCGATCAAAATACGCTGACGCCCTCGGCACTAGATCAACCATGAGCACCTCAGCTTGGGCTTTCGCCATTGCGCTTTCCGGGAGCGCGGTTATTTGCGGTTGTTCGGACTTGGTCGTCGGCAAAGGCCAGCCCCCACCGAAAATGCAGGGATCGGCTGGCGCGCCAGCGGCAGGGGGTACTGCGGGGGCGGTGGAAGTCGATTCCCAAGTGCCGCTGTCAACGGCGTGCGACTTCGACGCGCCCATAGCCCGCGCCGAAGCCCACGGTGAATGCGACGACGACGGCTGGTGCTGGGAAGATCCACTTCCGATCGGCACCAAGGTGCAGCTGGCGTCGTTGCCCGGTGCCAAAGAGCTGTGGCTCTGGTCGGCGCGCGGGCTGCATCGATTGGTCGATGGCAAATGGACCATGCAAGTTGCCCCGACGACCTTGGACGTGACCGGCGCAGTCGTGCTCGCGCCCGACGACATCTGGCTCACGATCGAGACGCTCAGTGACTCCAGCTCCGCGACGTATCTGTACCACTTCGACGGCTCCGCGTGGACCCGAGTCCAAAACGTGGTCGAAGCGCTGAGCGAGCTGCGTGCCGGCCCCGAGGGCACGCTTTGGGCGATCGCGCACGGCGCGAACTACGACCGCATCGAACGCTACGACGGAAAGCAATGGCAGATCATGGACGAGCGCTCTTCGCCAGCGGGCGACTACGGCGTGGTCGACTTCCGCCCCGTCAGCGACGACGAGGCCTGGGTCCTGCGTAACACCGGCGTCGAGCACGTCGCGGCTGGAGGTTGGCTGCGCATCGATGCCCCCGAGGGGATCACGCTGACGGCTTTCGACCGGTTACCAGACGGTAGCGTGTGGGTCGCGGGCTACGGGGCCGCTGGCAGGGCCTTGCTATTCCAGATCGTCGACGACGGCTTCAGCCCTCGAGCCTTACCCGACTTTGATCCGATCCGCGCTCTCGGTGGAACCAGCGTTACGGACATGTGGCTTGGGACGGGCGGTCGCGTCGACCACTTCGATGGTGAGCAGTTGACGCTGACGCACCAGTGGTTCGGACCCTTCGTTCATGGACTGATCGCCACGGACGCCAGCAACTTGTTCGTGCTGACGACGAACGCGGATGCCGGTTCGACCGGCACGATCATCCATTGGGACGGCCGCCATTGGGACGACGAAGACCAACTGATGCCGGACATCAGCAGTGTTTGGGGCGCTAAAAACGATGACATCTGGGCAAGCGGCTCCAGCGGGCGTTTTCATTTCGACGGAAAGGCCTGGCAAAAGACGTCCGACGTCGGCGACTATGCGCTCTGGGGCACTGCCTCGGACAACGTTTACGCTCTCGGCGGCCTCGGCGTCATCGAACGCTTCGACGGCCAGAGCTGGACTCTGGTCGTCGACGGCAATGCCTACGGAAAGAGAGAGCGCTTCACCGATCACGATTGCCTTTCGGGTGACGCCCCAAACAGCCTTTGGATCGCCGCTGGCGGAGTCTGGCACTACGACGGCGCGCAGCTTTCGCGCGTCAGTGAGGACGTGGGCGCGACCAGCATAAAAGCCTTCACCGCCAAAGACGTGTGGGTAGCCACGGGCATCGATCAGTCGCGCGCCGACTTGCTGCACTACGATGGCGTAAAGTGGAAATCGATGGGGGTTCCCGCGCTGCACGTGTGGGGCACGAGCTCACAAAACCTATGGGTCGTGGAAGATCCGGGCGACAACACGGTTGGCTACTTCATGTCGCACTTCGACGGCACCACTTGGACCAAGTATCGCCCGCGCGAAAACACCTTCAGTTCGCAATACCCGTCTCAATATGGTCAGAACATGTCCCAGATGGGCGGCTGCGACGACTACCTCTGGGTCAGCGAAGGCAATCGCATCAATCTGTTCGATGGCAAAAAATGGTCGACCATCATGCGCGACGGCCCCTTCAACGGCGCGATCTGGGGCAGATCACCGGACGCCTTGGTCGTGGCGGGGCACCGTGGTGGGCTGATCCGTCGCGCGCGGTGAGCCGTAGTCCTGAAAAAGCGTTTCGACTCGGACGCCGATAAAGCCATCAAAAACGCGGTCAACGCCGCAGGCGCGTACGAAAAAGATAGCCTCTCGTCTGTCTTGCTCGTGTTGGCCCTGCTGAACCGTTTCAAAGTCCGCTGATCGTCTCCACCTTCCCCTCGACGCCGCCCCAGCAACGCACGCTGCCGCCGCGGATCAGCGCACAAGTGTCGGTGTAGCCTGCGGAGATCGCGATCGCGTTACTGACGTCTGGGACGGGGCGCGGCTTGGGGCCTTCGTTCGGGCCGGCGCTCGCTTCGCGCCAGCATTCGACCGTCCCGGTCGCAAGTAGTGCACAGTTGTGCTGGAGACCCGCCGTCACCGCGACTACCCAGTCGGCGAAGCCGCCCACGGCCACCAGTTTCACTAGAGGAGAGCTAGTTGCGTCACTCCGCCAGCATTGCACGCCGCCGCTCAGTGTCACCGCGCAGGCATGGTCGTAACCGGCGGACAAACCGTTCGCAGTCGTGATCACGCCGATCACCACGAAGGGTAGGGCGTCCAATTCGATGTCCGCCATGAACGAACCCCAGCACTGGATCTCGCCCCTGGGGGACACGGCGCAACTGCCGAGGGTCCCTTGGCCTGAGATCGCGATCACGCCAGCGAGCGCGGCAGGGACCGGCTTCGTGCCGATACTATCCGGCGCACACGACCAGGGCCTGCAGTTCGTCACGACTCCGTTGCCGAGCTCGCCCTCTGAGGCGTCGCCCCAACACTGGACCGAGCCGTTCGCCAGGAGTGCGCACGCATGCCAGTTGCCCGCGGCAATCGCCACTACGTCAGTCAGGCCGGCAATGGTTGCTGGCAGCGGCGAATCGGCGGCCGAGTGATCGTACGGTCGACCGGGGAATCTGCCCCAACACTTGACGCTGCGGTCGCTGAGCAGCGCGCAGCCGTACGCGGAGTTTGCGGCGCTCTTCCCGCCAGAGTTCCAGGTGCCGCCGGTCGCGATCGCCGTGGCGTTGCTGATGCCGAGCACTCGCACCGGCGGGCTCGAACCCGCGCCGTTGATCATACCGTCGCCGAGCTGGCCTTGGTCGTTACCTCCCCAGCAGTGCACGCTGCCGTCGCTCAGCAGCGCGCAGGCCATGCTCGTACCAACGCTGATCGCCGTCGCGATGGGCGGCGAGCCCGTCGCCCCGGCGCTGCCCGGTGCTGCACCGGCTGCGGCATTTCCGTTGCCGCCTCTCGACGCGCTGCCACTTCCTGCCTCGCCGTTGCTCGCGCCGCCGCCGAGTGCCGGCGAGCCCGCGCTGCTTGCCAACGCGCCGCTGTATCCGCCGCTAAAGGTCCAATCTTCGACGCCGGAGCGGGCACCACACCCCGAAGTGACGAGCACCCAGCCGAACCAAGCAAGCCTTGCCCTCCGCATTGAGGCTGGAGTATCGCGATGAAGCGCGGGCAGGGCAAGCGCGCTCGAGGCGGGACGCGCTCGCTACTTGACTACGGTCTCGCCGCAGTTGGTGACTTCTAGGCTGGTCTCGATGCGGAGGTTCGAGCCGGTGACGTGGCGCTCGCACCAAAAGAACGCGAGCGGATAGGTTTGCCCGTCGACGAGGCCTAGAGTGTCGAGCATCACTTGCCCGGTCACTTCATTGTGCGTTCCGCCTAGGTCTAGAGCGAGCTTGTTGTCGACGAAGACCCAGATGTCGTCGTCACCGATGAAGGTGAAGACGTCGCCGGGGTGGTACTTGAACTCCAAGTGGAGCTCGAAAGTCATGTGATAGTTGTGCCGATTGCCTTCGTCCCCGAGCAACTGTCCGTCGATCGGAAAGAACCCGGGACAGGTCGTCGTCGCGCAGCCCATCTTGCTGCTGTCGTAGTAGTAGGCGTTTGGATCGGTGGGTTTCGCGGGGTCGGGCAAGAACTGGAGCGTGAGGTTCTGACCCATGTTCACGTTGGCAGTGTCGTGAAACCAAGTCGCGAAGTTCTCGGGTCCAGTCGTGGTCACGGTGCCTTCCGCGGGGCCCGCGTAAACGGGGGTTTGATCCGCGCCAAGCGCCGCTTGCACCAGGCCGGGGTCGGGACCGAAGCGTTTGCCCATGGCCGTGCTCGGATTGAGCATCGCGTTGGCGAATTCGAAGTCTGGGCTCACGCGGTAGGACACGCCGCCGATGGTGTCCGCAATCGGCGGGACCGCGGTTGCGTCCAACGGGCGTCCATTCGAATCTTGGGCAACGGTGAAGTCGCGCAGTCGACCAGTGAACCTGCCATTGCACTGCACCGCACCGTTCGCTCCACCGCTCGCCACCTCGCTGCCGCCGCTGCCACCCGATGAAGGGTTGACGTTCAACGGAGGCGAACCGCCAGTGCCTGGATTCGGAACGATACCGGTCGAGCCGCCCTGATTCCCGACGGCCGCCGCCCCGCCTGTGATCGAACCTTGCTCCGACGGAGCCGAGGAGCCGCACGCGAGCAAGCACGACAAAGCGACGAGAGGGCTGAACCAGAGCACGTTGGGGTTAGACATCAGTTCCGGTAGGTTGAGGTAGGTTGCCGCCTGCGAACGGCACTGCTGCTTTAGAAACGAGTAACCGATCGGCGTTGTCGGCAGGCAGATTTTGCAGCGGAAGGTGTTCCGAACGACGTGGAAAATTCCTTCGACGGGTCATCATCAAGACGTAAATTCCAGCGGTCAGCGCATCGACTCAGCACCTGAAAGTTCGTTGTAGCACCTGCGAGCCCGCCACGCGCCCCGCCTTCATCCACGCACATCGAGCGCTCTTAGCGCGCGCTCGTTGCTATCACCCCAACAGTTGCGCGAGCTCGCGATACCAGATCAGCTTCTTCTGAAAGCCAGGGTAGGCGCGATTCAGCCCGCTCGGGTTCGGCAAGACGAACACGGGTGAGCCGGACACCGTGTCTGTCTTGAGTCCCGGTCCGCGCTCGGTGCCGGTGGGGAAGAAGATAGGGTAGAGCGTGAGCCCCAGTAGCGCGACGTAGCGGGGACGCAGCGTCGCTACCAGGCGAGCTACACGCTTGGCGCCCAGCTGTTGCTCGGCGCGCGTGAGCTCCGCGGCAGTTCGAGTGGCGCGCCGGACGCCGCTGGCGAGGCCGACGCCGAATTCCGGCAAGCGCGCACCTTCTTCGGGCTCGAGCAGAACTTTGGTCAATCCGGACTCGTGCAAGAGACGCCAGAATGGATTGCCTTTCGACGCGAAGGAATAACCAGCCGCGGCCGAGCGAAGCGAAGGATTGATGGCCACGATCAGCACATCGAGATTGGGCGCGACGATGTCGGGGAGCGCTTTGATTCGGGCAGGGCTAGTCATTCCATCGAGGTCGTTTTGTGCGGAGCTCGTTAGTTTTGAACTGCGCAGCAATAGCCGATCTCGCCGTCGAACTCGAGCGTGCCGTCGCTGCATGAGCCCGGTGGCTTCGACTCGCCTTGGCATGAATAGCCGACGAAATTGCCAGGACAGAGCACGTCGGTGTCGATGCGGCACTGACTTGCTTTGGAGTCACTGCCGGTCGAGCTGGGGCCGCAACTCGTCGCGAGCACCGAGGCCAGGAAAAGCAGGGCACTCGCCCACAGCGTGTGAGTCAGACGCATTCTCGAACGCTAACAGATTGCTCGAATCATGCAGGGAGTGAAGCCTACCAACACAAAGCAGCATTTCAGCCTCGGTTCGGCGCAGAACCAACCCTTGAAGGTCGGCACGAATAGACGGAACACGCGCGCAATACTTTGCGTACGGACGGCCCAGTTGACGGCGCGCCGGATGAGCTGTGTCTAGGATTCCGGCGTTCGATACGGCATCGGTCCCCAATAGGCGTAGAGGCCGTCGTCGGCCTTCTTCCAGCCCGCAGCGACCTCAGGCATGTTCTCGTCGATCCAGCGCTTGAAATGCGGCCGTGTGCCGTCGGCGTCGTCGACGCCGTACTCTTGCGCGAGATCCCAAGATGCGAACACTCGGCCGTTCTTGTCGATGACGTTCGGGTCGGCGGCGAGCGCGGCGATGCAGCGGCCGACGAAGAGGGGAGTCTCCGAGGCGATGAACTCTTTCACGTGCTTGGCTGCGTCTTGCCAGTTCGCTTCGGTCACTCCCATGCGGTCGAGCATCCACTCCGAACGCAAAAAGCCCGGGGTGACCGCGATCGCAGGGATGCTCCGCGCCTTCAGCTCTTGAGAGAGCGCGAAGGCCATGCGAATGATGGTGGTCTTGACCAAGTCGTAGAAGAAATGGCCGCGGTAAAAGAAGGCGTCGCCGTCCGTGATCTCGATGACGAGGCCACCGGGGCGCAAGCGCGGCAGTCCGTGATAGCTGGTGATGATGTGCGTTTTGATCGCGCGATCAATCAGCGTGAGGCCATGATCGAGCGTCGTTTCCCACAGCTTTTTGCCCCATTCAATGAGATCGTCGCCGCCCCAAATGTCGTTCACGAGAATGTCGAACTCGCCAACGCGCTCGAAGAGCGCGGCGACCTCGCTGGGGACGGTGTGATCGACGCGAACCGCGATGCCGCGACCGCCGCGCGCACTCACGATGTCTGCGGTCTCGTTGATGGTTTCCGGTCGGTTGCTCATTCCGGCGTTGCCAGGAACGCTACGACCTGTGCAGTAAACGGTGGCACCGGCCTCGCCGAGCGCGGTGGCAATGCCCCGCCCAGCTCCGCGGGTCGCGCCGGCAACGACGGCGATCTTTCCTTCGAGCGGCTTGTTCATGCCTTTCGGCTATCACGCCGCGTTCGCGCTGGCTACGACGCGCGTTTCCGTCGGTAGTGCGCAGAGAATGCAACGACGGCGCAGCGTGTCAGTGCTAGTATCATGTTCCTCATGTCGGTCGCGTCGGTCCTGTGGGTGCTCGGTTGCTCGATTGCGGCAGCCGCCATCGGGATCAACGTGTGGGCGACCGTGCGCGTGCTTCGTTTTCCGTTCACCACCCGGCAGCGCGTCGCACAGGTCGTGTTGATCTGGCTGATCCCAGGGTTCTGCCTGCTCAGCCTGTTCGTGACGCAATCGCAACCCGATCACGGCTCGTCCTGCAAGGGACACGCAGCTGACTTCTTCTGGGACGCGGACGTCCGTCATGACCACCTAGACTTGGGACATTCCGATGTCGATCATTCGTAAGCGAGCTTCCGCATGGGCCTTGGCGTTGGTCTCGACGTTGGGCGTCGGTTGCAGTGCAACAGACACATCACGGAAGACGACTGAGGCTGCTGAGACTTGTGAGCCGGGCATACGCAATGACGAGTGGAATGTGGATTGCTCTGCCGCGTGCAATCACGTCATCGCCTGTAAGGCCACCAAGAATGATTCGAACCTCGAGACGCTCAGCTGCGGTGATTGCCTAGGTAGCTGCATCGCCGGCGTGAGCCTGGGCGGCAATGATCTGGTCGAAGGCACGGATGAAGACCGCCGCTCGTGGGTGTGTGCGGAGCTCGTCCAGGGCTGTAGCGCGCTCGATCACAACTGCGACATCTTCTGAAGGCCGAGCCAACGTCGAGTCATTGATCCAATTGAGTCGGTCCTTCTACAGCAATGACCGATCAAACTCGCCGGTTGCCACCAT
>Ga0247766_1000176_pt1 | contig 13629 bp, 9 predicted proteins | sample UWRJL223509R6_FD_179946 | JGI IMG/M metagenome (GOLD analysis project Ga0247766, IMG submission 179946) | Plant litter microbial communities from Arlington Agricultural Research Station in Wisconsin, United States - UWRJ-L223-509R-6 | ecosystem: Environmental > Terrestrial > Plant litter >...
GAAGCCGTCACCGTCCGGCAAGCCTATGTCGGAGACCAGCACGTCGGGTCGACGCTCGCGCACCGACTCGAGCGCCGCTGCTGCGGTAGACACCGCGGTGACCTCTGCGCCGAAGCGGCGCAACATCATCTGCATCAAGTCGCAGCCGTCGGGGTCATCTTCGACGAGAAGCGCATAAATCCCACTCAAGGCTCCTCGCTCGGCCTCTGCAGGCGCTGCGACTGGGTCTGCTTCCCCCGGCGCGAGCGCGGCCACGTGTTCGGGGTCGCTGCCCTGCTCGGCGGGGATCCCCAGCGGCAGCGTAACCACGAAGCGAGCCCCTTTGCCTAGGCCCTCGCTGTGCGCGGTCACGGTGCCGCCATGCAGCTCCACCAAATGTTTGACGATCGCCAGCCCCAGGCCAAGCCCGCGTTGCGCGCGGTGCGCGCCGCTGTCCGCTTGCTTGAAGCGATCGAACATCACCGGCAAGAATTCTGGAGCGATACCAGGTCCGTCGTCGGCGATCTCCAGGCGCGCGCTTTCGCCGTCGACGATCAACGACAGGGTGACATGCCCGCCCCTAGGTGTGAACTTGAGCGCGTTGCCCAAGATATTGCCGACGACTTGTTGCAGCCGAGTCGAGTCGCCGACGGTATTCAGCGGCTGGTCGGGCCACGTGGCATCGAGCGCCACACCGTTGGAAGCGGCCACCGGTCGAGCCGCGTCGAGCGCCGCCTCGACGATGGCGCGCAAATCCACGTGACCTTCATCGACGTGCAAATTGCCTGAAACTACCCTGGAGACGTCCAACAGGTCCGCCACCAGTTGCGCCAGCGCGCGCCCATTGCGCTCGATGGTATCGACCGCGCGTTGCTCGGTTTCGTGCGAAAGTCCGCCGCCTCGAAGCATTTGACCCCAACCCACGATCGCGTTCAAAGGCGTGCGCAGTTCGTGCGACACCGTTGCCAGAAACATGTCTTTTGCACGGTTGGCCTCTTGCAACTTGGCGCGCTCACTTTGAGCCAACTCGTACAGACCTACGTTGTCGAGGGCAGTAGCCATGCGGCCAGCGACGTCCTTGGCGAGTTGCACGTCCGAGTCCAGGTAGTGCCGTTCGGGATCGCGATTCAAAAACACCAGACTGCCGAACACGCGCTCGCGAATGAACAACGGCCAACAAATGTACGAAGAAACCCCCAGTTCGTGCAGGAACCAAACATGCTCACCTGCGCGTGACGGTCCAGACTGCGAGAGGACCTCCGGGACGTTCGCGATGATCTCGGGTTCACCGTCGAAGCACACGGTCGACGGCCCCAAATCGAAACGCGGATCGTCCAAGTTCAAACCCGAAGCGAGACTGGCGGATGCACGCTTGGTCACGGTCTCGTTCGAGCGCAAATAGAGCAGCGCGGAGTCCCCCAGCACCGGCAAAGTCGCGGCGAGCACTTGGTCGAGGCCATGATTGCGATCGGTGACCTCGCCCAAGCGCCGGCTTAGATTCGCGAGCATTTGCAGCGCCTGTTCGGCGCGCTTGCGGGCGTCGATATCGGTGCTCGTGCCCACCCAAGCATTGACGCTTCCGCTCGCATCACGCTCCGGCAGCATCCGCACCAAGTGCCAGCGGAAACGGCGCTCGGCCACATTTCCCAAGCGAAACTCGGCCTCCCAGGCGCGTTCTTCGGCGAGAGCTTCGGCGAAGCCGCGCCTGAACTCCCCGTACTCACTCGGGTGAACGATGCTCTCCCAAGAAAGCTCCGCCGTCTCCGGCAAGCCAGCACTTTCGAACCAGCGACCGTTGACGTAGCTGAGCTGCCCCTGGCGGTCAGTCGTCCACACGATCTGCGGCATGGACTCGGCGAGCATCGTGTAGCGGTACTCACTGAGCCGTCTGAAGTCCGCGAACTCGCGCTCCGTAGCGCGTTTCAATTCCTCCGCTTGCCGGCCGATGATCTGGCTCTTCTGATAGAGTTCGATGAACACCGCCACCTTGCTGCGCAAGATCTCCGGCTCGATCGGCTTCAAGATGTAGTCGACGGCCCCCACGGTGTACGCGCGCGCTACCAAGCGCTGATCACGGTGAATCGCGGTCAGGAAGATGATCGGCACTGCACGCGAGCGTTCACGGCCTCGGATCAGCTCCGCGACTTCGTAGCCGTCGAGTACCGGCATTTGTACGTCGAGCAGAACCAGCGCGAATTCATCGCGCAATAGATGCCGCAGCGCTTCCTTGCCCGAGCTAGCTTGGACGACCTCCTGACCCAACGGCTCGAGCATCGCGTTCAAGGCGAGCAAGTTCTTGGGCTGGTCGTCGACGAGCAGGATCTTGGCGGGCGGCAGGCCGCTCGGCCTCGTCTCGGCGCTCGCTGGCTGCGACTCTTCGTTCACGCCGACCTCGCTTCGTTGGCTCGCGTGATCAACTCGCCGGCAATCTGTTCGAGGTTCAGCACCCGGTCCGGGAGCAGGTTCTTGACCGCGTGCTTGGGCATGAAGGCGCTCTCCGCAGAATCTGGGTTTTGGATGATCACGTAGCCCCCGTGCTCCTTGATCCGCTTGAGCCCGCGCGTTCCGTCTTGGTTGGCGCCCGTGAGCAACACACCGATCACGCCGCTGCCATGCGAATACGCCGCTGATTCGAAGAGCACGTCGATCGACGGTCGACTGTACGCTACCGGCTCTTCCGTCGACAGCGCCAACCAGTCGGCCTCGATCAGTAGGTGATAGTCCGGCGGGCTCAGGTACACGCCTGGACTTCGCAACGGCTCCTTGTCCTCGGCTTCCAAGACCGGGATCAGCGAAGCTCCGCTCAGTAGCGTAGCAAGCCGCTCGTCCGAGTCACGTGAGCGGTGCTGCACGATCGCAATCGGCAACGGAAAGGTCGCGGGCAACCCCGAAAGCAAACGGGTCAGGGCATGTAGCCCTCCCGTCGAGGTGCCCATCACTACCAAGTCATAGCGCGCGTTCATCGATTTCTCCGATAGATCCGCTCTCGCGCCGACAAGGCCGTGAATTCGTGCTCGAACGCCGTGAAGCGCAGGGACTCTTTGCGCCCCAAACACAGGACGCCGAGCGTGGCGAAGCTCTCCGAAAATAGGGTCAGTGTGTGATCCTTCAACACCCGATCGAAATAGATCAGCACGTTTCGGCAGACGATTACGTTGAATTCGCTGAAGCCCCGATCCATCGCCAAATTGTGCTGAGTGAACAGAACGTTCTTGGCCAAGCGGGGGGCAAACAGCGCGCCGTCGTACTTGGCGGTGAAGTAGTCGCTGAGCGAGCGCTTTCCGCCGCCCAAGAAATAGTTCGACGTGTATTCCTTCATGCGCGACACCGGGAAGATGCCCTGGCGCGCGTGGTCGAGCACCGTGGAGTCCATGTCGGTCGCATAGATGCGACAGCGATCGTACAGCCCCTCTTCTTCGAGCAGAATCGACATCGCGTATACTTCTTCGCCGGTCGAGCAGCCCGCGTGCCAAATGCGAACGGTCGGATAGGTTCTGAGCAACGGCACCACCGATCGACGAAACTCCGCGAAGAACGTCGGATCGCGGAACATCGACGTGACGTTCACGGACAGGTCGTGTAGCAGGCGCTGAAGCGCGGTCGGATCGTGCAAAATCAGCTCGGTGAGCCTGGATATCGTCGGCACATGAGCGTTCTCCATGTGCCTGCGAATCCGCCGATGAAGCGAGGCCGGCGCATAGGAGCGAAAGTCGAAGCCGTGATGCCGATAAATGGCGAGCAACAGCAGCTCCATCTCCAGCCGCTCGAGTTCCGAAGTCGCCAGCGTGAAGTTTCGCACCGATGCGACGCTCGCCGCGTCGACCTCGCCTGGTTGATTCGCATCTGCCATGCACGCCTTGCATCAGTTGGTCACGCTCGGCGCGTACATCCAGACCCGCATCATCGATAGCAGGCGGTCTGGATCCACGGGCTTGGTGATGTAGTCGGATGCGCCCGCTTCCAGGCACTTTTCACGATCACCTTTCATCGCCTTGGCCGTCAAGGCCAAGATCGGCAGCGTGCGATACTCGGGGATACGCCGGATCTGCCGCATCGTTTCGTAGCCGTCCATCTCCGGCATCATCACGTCCATCAAGACCAGCGAAACGTCGGGGGTCTTTCGCAGTAGCTCGATGCCGTCACGCCCGTTTTCGGCGAACACCACCTTCATGCCCTGGCCCTCGAGCACGGTAGTGACCGCGTAGATGTTGCGCACGTCGTCATCGACGACCAGCACCGTCGCGCCTTGAAACGCCGCCTCACGGCCGTGAGCGGTGTGCAAGATGCGCCGCTTTTCCTCGGGCAGGTGCGCTTCGACGCGGTGCAAGAACAGCGCGGTTTCGTCCAACAGTCGTTCGGGCGAACGCACGTCCTTGAGGATGATCGACTCGGCATATTTGCGCAGCCGTGTCTCCTCGGCTGGCGAGAGCTCGCGACCGGTGTAAACGATGACCGGCAGGTTACGCAGAGACTCTTCGGTCTTCACCCGTTCGAGCAACTGGAAGCCGCTGGCACCCGGAAGCCCCAAGTCGAGCACCATGCAGTCGAAGTGCTGGGCGGCGAGTAGCTCCAACGCTTCTTCCGCTGAGCTGACCGCGGTCGACGTGACATCACCGTTGCCGATCAACTCCACGATGCTCGATCGTTGCACGTCGTCGTCCTCGACGATCAGCAAGCTCTTCGACTTTCGGGACAAGAAGCTCAGAATGCTGGACAGACCTTCATCCAGAGCTTCTTTGCTGACCGGCTTTTGCACGTAGCCCAAGGCCCCCAAGCGCAGACCATCGCGCCGGCGGTCGGTACCGGATACGATGTGCACCGGGATATGCCGAGTGTCGGGGTTTTGCTTCAGCCGGTCCAAGATACTCAAGCCGTCCATCGCGGGCAGGCCGATGTCGAGCAGGATGGCATCCGGACGCACGCGACGAGCAAGCGCGAAGCCGGTGTCGCCACGCAGGGAGACGATACCTTTGAAGCCGCGTTCGCGCGCAGCGTCCAGCAGCAAGCCGGCGAACGCCACATCGTCCTCGACGATCAAAAGCACGCGGTCACCCGGCTTTACCGACTGGCGGTCGTCGGGGATCTCCGCCGCGTGCACGCCGCCGAAGCTCTCCACCTCCATCGCGAAGTCGGAGTTTCCTCTGACCTCGGGCTCACCGGGCAAATCACGGCTTTGGTACTCGCGCGGCAGATAGAGCGTGAACGTGCTGCCCTTGCCCGGTTGGCTCTTGACGTGGATCTCGCCGCCCAGGAGCCGCGACAACTCGCGGCTGATCGACAACCCGAGCCCGGTTCCACCGTACTTCCGGCTGGTCGTGCCGTCGGCTTGCTGGAAGGCTTCGAAGATCAGCTGCTGCTTGTCCGCCGGGATGCCGATGCCCGTGTCGGTCACGCTGAACGCAATCACGTTCTCCGGTATGGCCCGCAATACGTCCGAACGCAGCACGATTCCCGGCTCTGGTAGGCCGATGCGGACCGAGACGCTGCCCGTCTCCGTGAACTTGAACGCGTTGCTGAGCAGGTTTCGCAACACTTGCTGCAAGCGCTGACCGTCGGTGCGGAAGGAATCGATACTGGCGCGGTCTGCGGTCAACACGAAGCCGACGTTCTTTTGCTGCGCCATCGGCCGGAACGTTCGCTCCAGGTACTCCGTCACTTCGTCGATCCTGACGTCGCTCGGATAGATCTCGATCTTTCCGGCCTCGACCTTGGACAGGTCGAGAACCTCGTTGATCAGGTTCAACAAATCGGTGCCTGCGGCTTGGATCGTCTTGGCGTACTCGACTTGCTTTTCCGAGAGCTTACCTTCCTTGTTGTCGGACAGCAGGCGCGCCAGAATCAACAGACTATTGAGAGGCGTGCGCAGCTCGTGGCTCATGTTGGCCAAGAACTCGCTCTTGTAGCGTGACGAGACGGCAAGCTGCTCTGCCTTCTCCTCGATCGCCATGCGCGTCATTTCGACTTCGCGGTTCTTCTGTTCGACTGCCTTGTTCTGCTCGGCGAGCAGGGCCGCTTTTTCCTCTAGCTCTTCGTTGACTTGCTGCAGCTCCTCTTGCTGCTCTTTCAGCATTTCTTCGGAGGCTTTGAGCGTCTTGGTCTGTTGCGCGAGCTCCGAGTTGGAGCGCTTGAGCTCGTCCTGTTGCGACTGCAGCTCGAGCGATTGCGACTGCAGTTCTTGCGCCAGCGACTGGGACTGGTTGAGCAGCTCCTCGGTGCGCATATTGGCTGCGATCATGTTCAGCACGACGCCGATGCTCTCGGACAGCTGATCCAAGAAAATGCGATGAATTGGGCTGAACGGTTCGAAGCTGGCGAGCTCCGTGACGGCGCGCACCTCGCCTTCGAACAGGATCGGGAGAACCAAGATATTTAGCGGCGGGGCCTCACCCAACCCAGAGTTCACTTGGATGTAGTCCGAAGGCACCCGCGTCAACAGGATGGGCTTCTTCTCCAGCGCGCATTGCCCGATCAGACCCTCTCCGCGAGTGAAGCGGTTCGAAACGTGTTTGCGCTCCTTGTATGCATAGCTGGAGACCAGGCGCAGCGTTTCGTCCGACTCGGCAGAGATGAAGAACGCGCCGTGGCTCGCGCCTACCAGCGGCGTCAACTCGCTCATGATCAGTCGCGACACCGATTCGAGCGTCTTCTGACCCTGCATCATGGCGCTGAACTTGGCGAGGTTCGTCTTCAACCAATCCTGCTCGCGATTCTTTTCCGTGGTCTCGCGCAGGTTGGCGATCATCTGGTTGACGCGCTCTTTCAGAGCCAAAAGCTCGCCCTGGGCTTCGACCGTAATCGAGCGAGTGAGGTCGCCTTCCGTCACCGCGGTCGCCACGTCCGCGATCGCGCGGACCTGGCCAGTGAGATTGTTGGCCAGCTGATTCACGTTGTCGGTCAAATCACGCCAAGTACCAGCGGCGCCCGGCACCTTGGCTTGGCCGCCCAGCTTGCCTTCCGTACCTACCTCGCGAGCCACCGTCGTCACTTGCTCGGCGAACACGCGCAGCGTGTCGGTCATGGTGTTGATGGTGTCAGCCAGCGCGGCGATTTCACCTTGCGATTCCATCAGGAATTTCAGGGTCAGATCGCCGTTTGCGACCGCCGTCACGACCTTGACGATGCCGCGCACCTGGGTCGTGAGGTTGCTCGCCATGCTGTTCACGCTGTCGGTCAAATCCTTCCACGTGCCGGCCACACCGGGCACTCGAGCTTGACCGCCAAGCTTGCCTTCCGTGCCCACTTCGCGGGCCACGGTGGTCACTTGCTCTGCGAAGATACCCAGCGTCTCGGTCATGTCGTTGATGGTCTCGGCCAGTTCGGCGATCTCGCCCTTCGCCTCTACGACCAGCTTCTTCGACAGATCGCCGTCGGCGACAGCGGTCACGACCTTGGCGATACCGCGCACCTGGGTGGTGAGGTTGCTCGCCATGCTGTTCACGTTGTCGGTGAGGTCTTTCCAGGTACCGCCGACGCCTGGCACGTAGGCTTGGCCGCCCAGCTTGCCGTCCGTGCCTACTTCGCGCGCCACGCGCGTCACCTCGGCGGAGAAGCTCCGTAGCTGGTCCACCATGGTATTGATGGTGTTTTTCAGCTGCAGAACCTCACCGCGCACGTCCACCGTGATCTTCTGGGAAAGATCGCCGTTGGCGACCGCCGTCGTGACCAAAGCGATGTTGCGCACCTGATCGGTCAGGTTGTTCGCCATGTAGTTCACGCTGTCGGTCAGATCCTTCCAGGTACCGGCAACGCCCGGCACCGCGGCTTGCACGCCCAGCTTGCCTTCACCACCGACTTCACGCGCGACGCGCGTCACCTCACCGGAGAAGCTTCGCAGCTGATCGACCATGGTGTTGATGGTGTTCTTCAGCTCGAGAATTTCACCTTCTACGTCGACGGTGATCTTCTTCGACAAGTCGCCGTTTGCGACTGCGGTCGTCACCAGCGCGATGTTGCGCACCTGGCCCGTCAAGTTCGAGGCCATGTAGTTCACGTTGTCGGTCAGGTCCTTCCACGTGCCGGCAACACCGGGCACGTTCGCTTGACCGCCGAGGTTCCCCTCCGTGCCTACTTCCTTGGCGACGCGCGTCACTTCCGCGGCGAAGCTACGCAGCTGTTCCACCATGGTATTGATGGTATTTTTCAGCTCGAGCAACTCGCCTTTCACGTCGACCGTGATCTTCTTCGACAAGTCACCGTTGGCGACCGCGGTCGTCACCAGCGCGATGTTGCGCACCTGGTCGGTCAGGTTGCCTGCCATGTAGTTTACGTTGTCGGTCAGGTCCTTCCAGGTGCCAGCGACCGCCGGCACGTGCGCCTGGCCGCCGAGCTTGCCTTCCGTGCCGACTTCACGGGCAACGCGCGTCACTTCTGCGGCGAACGTACCGAGGCTGTCGACCATCTGATTGATCACGTTCTTGATCTGCAAGATCTCGCCCTGCGTATCGACGGTGATCTTCTGCGTCAGATCGCCGTTCGCGATTGCGGTCGCGACCTTCGACACGTCGCGCAGCTGCACGGTGAGGTTGCCGGCCATGGCATTCACGCTGTCGGTCAGACCTTTCCAGGTGCCGCTGACTCCCTTCACCTCTGCTTGCACGCCGAGCTTGCCTTCAGTGCCTACCTCGCGCGCGACGCGCGTCACTTCACCGGCGAACGCGTTCAGCTGATCCACCATGGTATTTACGGTGTTTTTCAGCTCCAAAATCTCGCCCTTGGTTTCGACCACGAGCTTCTTCGAAAGGTCGCCGTTGGCGACCGCGGTCACGACACCGGCAATGCCGCGCACCTGTGTCGTCAGGTTCGTGGCCATGCCGTTCACGCTGTCGGTCAGATCTTTCCAAGTACCGGCAACACCGGGCACGTGCGCTTGCCCACCGAGCTTTCCTTCCGTGCCCACCTCGCGTGCGACGCGCGTCACTTCATTGGCGAAGGCATTGAGCTGATCGACCATCGTGTTCACGGTCGCGCCAATGCGTAAGAATTCACCACGCACCGGTTTACCCTCGATCTCCAGTGCCATTTTCTGAGACAGATCGCCGGAGGCCACCGCGGTAATCACGCGCGCGACTTCCGTCGAAGGACGGACCAAATCACCGATGAGTGCGTTGAACGCGTCACCGGTGACCACCCAACTGCCGCTCCAGCCGTGCGTCTCGACGCGCGCGGTCATGTCACCGTCTCGGCCCACCACTCGCGCCACGCGCGAAAATTCGCGCGTCGAAGAGTCCAGTTGTTGCGCGAGTGCGTTGAACGCGTCGGCCACGTCGCGCGCCACCCCCTCCTGCGCGCTCAGGCGACGGGTGAAGTCACCGTGCATCAGCGAGGACAGCGCCTCGACCAGGCGCAAGCTCTTCGCGGTTCCGGATTCGCGCTTGGGGGTCGTCGGTTTGTCAGGGCGTTTGGCTTTGTCGGATTGGGCGGGGGGGCGTTTGGGGGGAACGTCGAATGTTTCTGACAAGGCGGCCTCCGGTGTCGCGCCAGAATGCAAAGCGTGCGCCGGGAACCCTTTGCGCGAAAATGCCTCAGAATTGGCTGATTCAACCGTGACCAACTCCGAGCGGCGCTGTCACAGTGAGGCAAAGCGCCTCGACGGCGACGGTGTCGTCCGAGAGTCAACGTCAGTTCCAATCGCGGTCCGAACTGGCAGCACTAGACCGCTCTCCACTAAATATTTCGAGTGCGAACGGTGCAACCGATCCAAAGGGAGCACGTAGCGTGCCGGCATCGAGTTGGTACGTGCCGTGCTTTCCAATCGAACAAGCGTCCACCGAAAGGGAGATGAATCAATGATCGACGCATCGAAGAACGATAAGGCACTGAGCAATTTGGAAGCACTATGTCGAGGCGAACTCGCCGCGGTGGAGACCTACAACACGGCGTTGTCCTCGGCTTCCCTAGGGACTTTTCGGCCGCAGCTGATTCAGTGCCAGCGCTCGCATCAAAATCGCGTGCACCTGTTGGGCTGGCGCATTCATTTGTTGGGCGGAACTCCGCCCGAATCATCCGGCGCTTGGGGCGTCTTCGCAAAAGCCGTCGAAGGCGCAGCTACCGTAATCGGCGAGAAGGCTGCAATTAGCGCCCTGGAGGAAGGTGAAGACCACGGCCTGAACGAGTACAGAACGCGTCTCGGCGATCTCGACGCCGACACACAAAACTTCATTCAAGCGCGCGTGCTGCCCGCGCAAACCGAGACACACGGTATCGCCCGTGCACTCAAGCTCGGACTGTCACAGGCGGCTGGCAAAGCCTAACCGTCTGACGCAAAACCGCCGAGCCGCTCCGTCGTATGCACGGCGCGCTCGGCGGTCGCGTCTCGTCACCCGTTACGTCGCGCGCGTTTCGTCGGGAAGAGCATTCGCGAGCAGCCGCTGCGTGAGCCGCCCGCTCAAGACGCCGAGCGCGGAAATTGCCGCACTCCGCGCTGCCTCGGCCAACAACGAGCGCTCGCGGCGGAAGCCCGGGAAGGTCGGCTTCCGACGGCGGCTGGCCAGCGCGACGACGCCGACCAATGCCACAACGCCGAAGCCGAGCATCAGCGGCGCTTTGTGAATCGCAGTTTCCGTTTTTTCGATCATCTGATTACCCATTTTTTTGATCGCGATGATGTCTCGCAGTAGCTTCTTGCGCGCCTCGTCGGCGCGCTGAGTGTCCAGAGCGGTAGTGTCGTTCATTTGACCGTCTCCAAAACCTGTTTCGCGTCCGCAGTCAGCCGGGCCGTCGTGCGCGGGAGTTTGCTACGCCGTAGCGAGCGCAGACCGAACACCACGAACAGCGCGCCGAACGCGAGAAGGCCAAGGACGACTAGAGCCGATGCAGCCCCGACACCCAGTGCCAGCACCAGCAGCACGCCGAGCGTTACCAGCGCGGCTTGCAAGCACATGGCGCCGGCGCCGAGCACGACGGCCGAGCCGAGGGCTTGCTTGACTTCGCTCTTGAGTTCACCGCGAGCCAACGAGAGTTCGGCCTGCACGAGCGTCTTCGCTTGGTGCAAGGCATCTTCGACCAGGTCGCCTAGGTCCGGCTCGGGCGTTTTTGGGGCGGCGGATTCAAGCATCGAGGATTCGCTGTGCAGTCAACGTGCCAGAGCCACACTTGCACGAATTCGCGCGACTTCCGCGCTCCGATGGCAGTGGGAGATTCAATCGCGGCCTAAGTCGTGGCGCGCCGCCCCACCCCCGAGGCGAGATGTCTCGACCATGCCCGAAAAAGTGTGCGCCGCCCCAGTGCACAACCGCCGCGGGCGGTGCGCATCGGAAGAAATGCGCTCTTTTGCTGATTGGCACCAGCCTTGCTGAGTGACGCCTGTAGCTCGCGACATTCCTGGCTCGCCGTATCGGCACTCCATCAATTCACACGAGCGACAAGAGCCGGGCTCGAGTCCAACGATTTGGCGAAAGGAACGAAACAATGCCTGTAGAGAGCAACACCGTGGACATCTTGGATCTGCACCGCCGAGCGCAAGCTCGGGAGCGCAACGAGCGCATCGGGAGCGCCGCAGCGGGGCTGATCCTCAGCGGCGCCGCAGCGCTCGCTGGTCGAGGCAGAAAATCAATCACGAGCGCCGTTCTAGCAACGGCTGGCGGACTCTTGATCGCGCGAGGCGTCTCGGGCCTCAGCGTCAAGCAGTTGGGCGCCCATGTGCGCAAACTGTTCACCTATCGCACCGATCTGGAGAAGCGTTTCAACGACGGCGAGCACGACATCGTGGACGCTGCTTCGTTCGACTCCTTCCCGGCCAGCGACCCGCCCAGCTATTCGCCGGGCGTGGGTTGAGCGACGAGAATGGCTGCAAATGAGTTAGGAAAGGGCGCGCAAGCGCTGATGGTTCTCGCGGCGGCGGCGATCGTGGCTGCCGCCATCAAACTCGCGGCTGCGGTCGTCGCCCCATTTCTGGTGGCGGCGTGCATCGCGATCGCCGTGCAGCCAATTTTTCGCTGGGTACACAGCTCACGGATCCCGGACGTGAGCGCGGTCTTCATTTCGCTACTGGTCGTAGTTGGACTACTGGGCGGCGTGGGCGCGTTGTTGGTGATGGCGCTCGCCAATCTGAGCGGCTCAGCAGCTCAATACGTGTCCTCGCTGCACCAAGTGCAAGTTCAGGCCACGGGCTGGCTCGAAACTCATCATCAGCACGCCCTGGCGCAGTCACTCTACGGATCGCGCCTGGACACGCTGCTGCAGGAAGGGATCACCTATGTTCTCGTGGGCCTGCCCACGGTCATGTCGGCACTGCTCACCGTATTGTTGTTGATCGTGTTCATGTTGCTCGAGGTGACGACGATGCCCAAGCGTCTGCACGCTGCGCTGGGTTGGTCTCCGAGCACCTTTAGTGACCTGTCCCGCACGATGGCCGAGATTCAACGCTACTTGAGCGTCAAGACGGCGACGAGCGCCGCGACCGGTCTGTGCGCTGGCCTGTGGTGCGCCTTGTGCGGAGTTCCCAATCCGGCGCTCTGGGGTTTGGTGACTTTCGCGCTCCATTTCGTCCCGACCGTCGGCGGCACCGTGGCCGCTATGCCGCCCATCTTCATTGCCTTGACCACCTACGGTCTTGGCCGGGCAGGCGTGGTCGCGGGCGGGTTGATTGTATTTAGTATGATTATCGGGAACATCATCGAGCCGAATGCACTCGGTCGATCCCTCAGCGTCTCGCCGTTGATTGTGCTGGTGTCCATGTTCGTTTGGGGATGGTTGCTCGGTCCAATCGGCGCGCTCCTGTCGGTACCGCTCACTCTGATCGCCAAGATCGTGCTTTGGAATACCAGTGACTTGCACTGGGTTGCCGTTTTGCTGGGTCCGACGCCGCCTGCAACGCCACGCCTCCCGAATGAGCCCGCAAGCCGTGATTCGCTGCTTCCGCGGGATTCTCTTGCGAGGGATTCGCTGCTCCCGCCCCCTGCCAAAGAGTCAGGTTGCGTCACTTCCCCATCGCCTCGGGGCAATGTGTCGCAAGCCAAAGCTTAGGGGCACGCAGAACCGCGCTTGTTCCGCACAACGCGGCAACCGAATGGCGCCCAAGGCTCTGGCACGAACTGTGCTCTAGGCGGTGCAGACCCAAGCCGAAGAAAACGCCGGCCCCGCACCGAAGTAATCGAATGTTACGACGCGCACGCCTCACAGTTCTCGAGTCAGGAGCCTCCGCGACCGCTTGGGCTTCGTGCCACGCGCTCGGAGCGGACGACTGGGTAGTCGTCGCTCAGCAGCGCGACGAAGCCGCGCTGGCGTTCACCCAACGGGTTCAGCGAAGAGTTCAGCGCTTGCGCAACGAGGGCGCGCAAATCGAAACCGTTGACGTATATGCAGGCCCGGACAACGACCGAGTTTGCGTCACCGCTCGCCGTGAAGTCGTCCGAGAGCTCAGCGGCCAGATGGCCATTGGTGGCCGACTCACCCTTTGGTCCGGCGAAAACGACGCGCGCGGGGACGCCGAATTGGCTGCCATCTTGGCTCAATTCGGGGCTCTTTTGGCAGAGCGTCAAATCGCGATGAACCACCAGACGTGCGAAGCGGAAGAACGCTCCGGCGTGCGGCACGCAGTGCCGACTCGCCTCGCCAGCAACGATTCAGAGTTCGACGAGTTTGCCTGAGTCAGATTCGAATTAATCCCCAGTAATACACAGGCTGGGGATTACTTGGGGTGGCAGCGACCGT
>Ga0247766_1000177_pt1 | contig 13627 bp, 8 predicted proteins | sample UWRJL223509R6_FD_179946 | JGI IMG/M metagenome (GOLD analysis project Ga0247766, IMG submission 179946) | Plant litter microbial communities from Arlington Agricultural Research Station in Wisconsin, United States - UWRJ-L223-509R-6 | ecosystem: Environmental > Terrestrial > Plant litter >...
AAGGTTGGCAATGCGGACTTGGTGGCGGGCATCAGTGAAGCGCTGACCGTCCAGAAGCTGGCCAAACTCGAGCAGCCCACACGGCGCAGTTTCGAGGATGTGGTGAGCTTTTCGCAACGGCTGTTGGACGCGCATCATTGGCTCGGCCACCCGGATGCGTTCGATCTCGCAAGCGTCGTGCGCGAAACGCAAGCCGCGGCCGCACTGATCATCGACGAATTCGAAAAGCTGCGCGCGCTGGAGCGGACGGCGCGAGACGCGGTGCGCGCCGCGGAAGATGGCCAAAAACAGCTTCTGGATAAATTACGTCCCGCGGATTTGCGCTCGGTGGACGCCTTCCTGGACGCGCTCAGCGCGTTGAAGAAGCAGCGTGGCGCGTTGGTGTCGCTGGAAGAAGTGCGCTCGGTCGATCACGCACGCGTCGCCGAGTTGCAGGCGGCGATCGCCAAGCGCTTCGATGACGTCAGCGCAGCTTGCGTCGGCTTCTTCTTGTCCGCCGACGCGTTCAAGCCGTTACTCGACGAACTCGATCTGCTGGTTCGAAAGATCGAGTCTACGAAGACCGCCGGGGAACTGGCCGCTTCTCGCGCCGAGCTGGATCGGATTCAAGAGGGGTTGACCTTGCTCGCCGAGACGATCAACGGGCTCAAGGTCGCCGACCCGACCGCGCGCACCGCCATTCTCGATGGCACGAGCGGCGCCTTTGCCAAGCAAAATCGCGCGCGAGCCATCTTCGATGGCCGCTACCAAGAACTCTCGGTGAACGAGGGGCGCGCGGAGTTCGCCGTTCAGTTCAAGCTGCTCGGTCAGAACGTGGTCAGCGCGCTCAGCCTGGCCAAGACGCCCGAGACTTGCGACGAGCAACTCGGCAAGTTGATGTTACAGCTCGAGGAACTCGAGAGCAGATTTGGTGAGTTTGCCGAGTTTGCCCCGGAAATAGCGGAAAAGCGTGAAGAAGTGCTGGCGGCGATCGCGACACGGCGCCAAGCAATCGTGGAGGAGCGTCAGCGCCGGGCGCAAAACTTCGCGCTCGCGGCCGAGCGCATCTTGTCCGGGATCGTGCGCCGCGCGCAGAACTTCAAACAGCTGGACGAGTTGAACACGTTCTTCGTTTCGGACCCGACGCTCGGCAAGCTGGAGGAATTGCGCGAGCAATTGCTCGAGCTGGGTGATTCGGTACGCGCCGAAGAATTGGCGTCGAAGTTGAAAGCGGCGCGCCAAACGGCGCTGCGCGCGTTGCGCGACAAGACCGAGCTCTCGGGCGGAGGGGACGACACGATCCGCTTCGGCGAGCATCGCTTTCTCGTCAACACTCAACCGTTGGAACTGACGATTGTTGCGCGCGAGGGCGGTCTGTTCAGTCACTTGACCGGTACGGATTTCTACGAGCAGCTCAGCGATGCCGGGCTAGAGCTTGGCCGAGAATTCTGGGACCAGGCCTTGGTGTCCGAAAGCGCACAGGTGTACCGCGGCGAATACCTGGCGGTCGCCCTGCTGCTCGATGCCGAGTCTGGCCGCTCAGGGCTGAGCCTGAACGCGCTTTCGACTGCGCTGCGCGAGGAGCGGCTGCCCGAGCTCGTGCGCGCCTTCGCCGCAGAGCGCCTGGACGAGGGTTACGAGCCCGGAGTCCACGACGCGGACGCGGCAAACATATTGAGCAAACTGCTCAGTCTGCAGAAGAGTGCGGGGCTCTTGAGCTTTTCGGCCGATGCCCGCGGGCTTTCTTGGCTCTATTGGCAGTCGCTACCGGAAGACAAGCAGGACTTGCTGTCGCGAAGAGCGGCGAGCATCGGCCGGCTACGCAGCCTTTTTGGCGATCCGGGTCCGAGCCTGGCACTGGCGCGACAATTCGAGGGCTCGATTGCGGACTACGCCAGCAGCGTCGGGTTGGGGACGGCGCTGCCCGCCGTGTTTGCTGCGCGCTACCTGATCGAGGAGCTCGGTCTGCCACAGCCGAGCTTTACGGTCAGCGCGCGTGCCGAGCAATTGCAGAGCGAATTTCAACGCCACCTCGAGGAGCTGGCCGCGCGGCGCGGCTTCGAAGAAGATCTGTCATTGCTCGAAGCGCACGGTCCGGAGCGAATCGGGATCGCGCTGGCTTACGTGGATGCATTTCTGAAGCAAAGGCCGAACCCAGCGCTTGCCAGACATCGTTTGGAAGTGGTGGCTCGCTTCATCGCGCTCGGTGGGGCGAACGTCAACGTGTCTTCGGCGCCCACCGAGACCGTCGTCACTGGTCTGCTCGGAACTCATCCGCGGATTGTCAATCGTGAACTGCCGCTCGCGCTCGATGAGCTGCTCGAGCGCGTCAGTGTGTTCATCGAACAGCGAGCTCCGCGCTATCGCAGCTACAAGAAGCTGCGAGCCGAGGTCGCGGCGCGTGAACGCGCGCGTTTGCGGTTGGATGAGTTTTCCCCGCGCGTACTCACGTCGTTCGTGCGAAATCGCCTGATCGACGAGGTGTATCTGCCGCTGATTGGCGCCAATTTGGCCAAGCAACTGGGGGCCGCCGGCAAGACCAAGCGCACCGATCTGATGGGCCTCTTGCTGTTGGTCTCGCCGCCCGGTTACGGCAAGACCACGCTCATGGAATACGTGGCGAGCCGGCTGGGTCTGGTGTTCGTCAAGGTGAATGGTCCGGCGCTGGGGACAACCATCGTCTCCCTCGATCCCAAGGAAGCACACAATGCCACCGCGCGTCAGGAGGTCGAAAAGATCAACCTCTCGCTCGAGATGGGCAACAACGTGATGCTCTATTTGGATGACATCCAGCACACGAACCCCGAGTTGCTGCAAAAGTTCATCTCGCTGTGCGATGCGCAACGTCGGATCGAGGGCGTTTGGAACGGTCGCTCGCGAACCTACGATCTGCGAGGAAAGAAGTTTTGCATCGTGATGGCGGGCAACCCGTACACCGAATCAGGCGCGCGCTTTCAGATCCCGGACATGCTCGCTAATCGCGCGGATACCTACAATTTGGGAGACATTTTGCAGGGCAAGGAGCAGGCCTTCGCGCTCAGCTACCTCGAAAATGCGCTCACTTCGAACGCGGTGCTCGCGCCGCTCGCCGGGCGAGAACCAGCCGACGTCCACAAGCTGGTGGCAATGGCTCAGGGAGAAGAGGTGCCGGTCTCGGAGCTCTCGCACGACTACGGAGCCGCCGAAGTCGAAGAGATCGTGTCGCTGTTCAAACACTTCTTGCGGGTGCAGCGCACCCTGCTCCGCGTAAACCAAGAGTACATCGCTTCCGCTTCGCAGGATGATCGCTACCGCACGGAGCCGCAGTTCAAGTTGCAGGGCAGCTACCGAAACATGAACAAGCTCGCGGAGAAACTGGCCGCGGCCATGAATGAGGCCGAGCTAGAACGCCTGATCGACGATCACTACTCGAGTGAAGCTCAAACCCTGACTCGCGGTGCGGAACAGAACCTACTGAAGCTGGCAGAGATGCGCGCACGTCAGAGCGACGAACAGCGGACGCGCTGGGCCGAAATCAAGGATGCGTTCGTGCGGGTGCAGCGCATGGGTGGCAAAGACGAAGACCCAGTGGCGCGCGTGACCGGCTCTCTGAGCTTGCTGGACGACCAATTGAAGGGAATTCGCGATGCCATCGATCGCGCGCTGACTGCAAACGAAGCCGCGCAAGCCTCGACTGTCGCGCAAGACGCACTCCGCCAGGACCTCGAGTCGCTTTCGCGTCCCAAACTCGAGGTCACACTGCATGGTGCGGCTCCGCAGGAACTCACGCGTCTAGCCAGTGAACAACTCTCGCTCTTGCGTGACCTGTTGTCGCCAATTCTCGCTGGCGCATCGCCCGCGAATGACGGCCAAGAAAAGCGCTTGAGTGAGATCGTGGCGGCGATCGCGGGCATGCAGCGCACGATCGAGCGCGGCATGAGCCGCCCCGAGCGCGTCGATGTGTCGCTCGTCGGTCATTCCAAGAACAACTTCTTCCGTCCGGTGTCGAGCGAGGACGTCTGCTCGCTGGGGGGGCTATTCGTGGCCACTTACGAAAAGCCGCCGGCGCTGGGTGCGCCGATCGAACTTGCGCTCTCCTTCCCCTCCGGGGCCGCGTGTAGTGTCTTCGGCACCGTTCTGTACACACAGGACGAATTGAGCGACGATTTTCCGGCCGGATTCGGTGTGCGCTTCAATGAGGTCTCGCCAGAGGCTCGGGCGCTGATCGAAGAGTACGCATCCGTGCGCGAGCCGCTCTTGCGTGATGACTGAGGCGTCCAGAACAGAGAACGCCTAGAACTTGCGCGTCTCGAACGGAGACTCTTCGAGCGGCAGGTTCTTGCGCACACTACTGTCACGCAGCGCAGAACCCGCGCAAAAGCTCGTGCCTCGCTCGTTCGAATCAGGGCACGCTTCCAGTCGCAACGAAGCGTCGGCAATGGCGCGCAGGTTGCACAGCTACGGTCGTGGGAGAAATAGCGGACGAGAATTTTCCGATGTCTGGAACGCTCGCGGCGACCGACGAAGCCATTGTCAGAGCGTGTGAGCGAGTGCCGGGTGTGCGGAACGCTGCGCTGGTACTGATCGCGGAAGGCGTTTCGATCGGCGGGCTGGGCCCGGGGAACGCTTTCGATCGCGAGCCGTTGGTGCGCGCTGCCGTGCGTTGCCTAGGTACGTCGAATGCGTTGCTTCGCCGCTCGCGACAAGCAACGGAGTTCGCCGAGTACGCGTTCGTGAGCGATGAACAGATCACGGTCATTCTACGCGGCAAGCTCCAGTCGCGGCTCGCGCTCGTGCTGGTATGCACACGACAGTCCAATTTGGCTTTCGTACTAACTGCGGCGCGGGCAGCGCTCGTCGAGATCGAGACGATCGCGGAGCTGGTGGAGTGGGTCGCTTGAGCCCGACGAGTATCGATTGGACCTCGCTCGCCGACGCCTTGTTGCAAATCGAGCGACTGAGCCTCGACGATTCGGGCCTGCTCGAGTTTGGAATCGAGCGACGAGGCGGGATCTTCGTCGAAAAGGGGCGGATCTGCTGGGTGGCAGCCAGTGGCCTGGGACGCAGGCTGCGCCACCTGATTCTCGAGCACTCCAAAATCGACGAGGTCGAACTCGCTCGCGTGTGCGAACAATGTCGAAAGCAAGGCGGCTTGGTCGGACAGACGTTGGTCGCACAGGGCCTGCTCGACCCGGCCGAGCTGGAGGTCGCGCTGCGCCAGCACTCCGCCGAGTCTCTGATCGAGCTTTGTCGAGCGCCGCTTCCCACGCGCTTTCGCTCTCACGCCGGTCGCGGCTATGCGCCGCGTTTCACGTTTCGCCCGGTCGAACTGTTGCTCGAAACGGTTGGCGCGTGCTTCCCGGTGCTACGCGCAGAGGCGCGCCGTGAGCTCGACGCGCTAGTGGCGCCGGGCATCCAAGCCGTGGCCTTCGTATTCGACCCCGATCGTGAATGGCTGTTGCCGGTCGTCCAACTCGGTCAACAAACGATCGAGGACCTGCGAGCGCTGGCTCGATGGGCGAATTCAATGCCGCTCGCCAGCCTCGAGCTCGCCGCGGCACCGTCGTTGACGCTGGCTACGACCGAGAAGGGTGACTCGGTCGTGGTCTGGTGGGGAGCGGGCATTCTGTATGCCGTGCGCTGTGCGGACCGCGCGAGCTTGGCCGCCGTTACCAGCCGTCACCTGGCGAACGCTTGAGCGTCTGTAGAGCCGGCAAGGCACGACGCGCGGTCACGCGGGCGGAATTCGGATATCGTCGCTGGTTCCCGCGATTCGGTCGCGGCCGTCCGAATAGATCGTGACGTCGCTTTCAACGCATTCGATCCGCCAGGGATTTCCCCAAGGATCTGCGCTCGAGTGATCTTTGTCGAGGACCTGGTCGCTGACCAATTGTTGCATGCTGGGACAGAGCGAGGCGTCGTGCTCGACCCACCAGCCCTTGACCGCACCGCGAATGGCGCGCGCGTTGGTTTTTGCGTGCTTGTATTGTGCGTCCCACCAGAACTTGTGCGCCGCCACCGCGACGCTAGCGGACACCAAGGCGATGATCGCCACCACGATCAACACTTCTACCAACGTGACGGCGCGTCGCGTGCGCCGCCCTTCCCAATCGATGTGATTGCGCATGCCCACGCGCAGAGCAAGCCACGTGCCGAGTCGAAAATCAGCGAACGATCGCCGAGCAGCAGATGGTTCGCGTCAGAATGCCATCTTAGACGACGCGCGCGGCGCGTGAGGCTGCCAAGTTGTCAGCCTGTTTGGTCCGCGCTTCCGATTACGGCTGACACCAAGCATCCATGCGAGTGACCAGCGAGCGCTCGTGCGTGCTGATGCGCTCCAGCTCGCGATTCAGTCGTTCGGCCTCGCCGCCGTTGTTGGCTTCGAGAGCTGCGGCCAGCGATCGTAGGTTCTCGGCGGCGCTGTTCAACAGACCCGCGTATTCCGCGACCAACTTGGCCATCTCCTCACTGCCGAATTCCATTGGCCCGAGTTGCTTGGCTAGCCGCTCGTAGCGCCCCGCTGCGGCGACGTAGCCATTGTTCGTGGCGTTGTTGCTCGCCGTGCCGCCGCCTCCGCCGCTACCGCTCGTTCCGCCGCTGCCGCCCGCTCCACGGCCTACACTGCTCGCGCCTCCTCCGCCTGCGCCTCCGGTGTGCGTGAGCGCGATCACGTCGTCGAGCGCGGGATTGACTTGGGCAATCAGCGCGCGGCATTGCTTGGTACGCGTGAACCGACTGCAGCCGCTGGTCGCCACGAGGCAACCGAGCACGACCAGTGCGTCGAAAACGGCGATCTGTCTGAGGAGCTTGGCGAACGAAGAATTGCCGAACATTGTGCTTGCGCTCGGGCGTGACCGGGCGGGAGAGTCAAGGTAGCATCATGGGTGCTACGCGAACAATCCGGCGCCTCGCCATCGCGATCGCGTGCCTGGCGCTGTTCGGCTGTGACGCCAAGGGTAAGCAGGCAAAGCGCCGGTCGGCGCCGGCGACGCCGAGCGCCTTCGCTTCCGTAAGGGTGGGCGAAGCCTCCGCTGAAAAACCGAGCGCCGAGACCGCGCCACTGCCAAAACCGCCGGCGGTAGTCCAAGCGTTGAGTTCACTGCGGGCGCAGCGCCTCGAAATCGCAGCGCCGATCGTGCAAAGTGAACTCCTGTCGTTCGGCACCCGGCGCTTGATTCAGGCGAGCTTGGACAAGGCGACCTTTCGCGATAGCAGCGAGGGACACGTCATCACGGAGGCGAGCATCGGCGCGGTGCGAGCCGTAGCTCACGGTCCTGACGGATCGCTGTTCGCGATTGGCGCGTCAGGAGGTGCGTTGCTCGAGCCGCGAGCGAAGGCCGCGAAGCGACTCCCCCATGTCACCTTCTTGCCCGGTTCACACTTGCTGCCCGACCTGGAAGGAATCAGCCACTTCTTCGTCTACTACGCGCAAGATTGTCAGCTCTACTATTACCCCTTTGCCAAGGCGTCCGAGCCGATCTTGCCGATCGAGGCCAGTTTTCAACTGGATGGTTGTCGCGAGCCGATGACCCAATTGCGGGACGGCGCGATTGTCTGCCTGACCGGCACGGGTTTCTTGCGACAGGCGCCGCGCGGGCGCCGAGCCGAATTCGCGTTCCCAAACGGCTTCAGCAGCGACGACCCGGCGCTGCGTTTACTGCCGGGGCTGCGACTGGACGAGTTCTTTGCTGTTACCCGTTTGGGTGAGGTTTTTCACCTGCGCTTGGCCGGCAACCTGGCGCTGCTGGCTCGTTTTCGGCTGCCCGCACCGGCCTATGCGGCCGTTGCCAACACCGAAGCCCTCGCCTTCGTTCTGGTAAGCGGCCCGCAGGCGGAGCACGCGCGGCGCTGGTCGCTTTTGGTCACGGACTTCGACGGCCGGCCGCGCTTTTCGCGCGAGCTGCCAAGCCTTGAACCAGGTGCGGAGGAGGACTGGCTTTCGAGGGTGGTCGAAGACAAAAACCTAGCGATTTCCACGTTCGAGCCTCTGGTGGCGGTGGGCGGGCCGCAGCGAGTCACCGTTTGGGACTACGCGCAGGCTCGCGAGCTGTTCACGCGCTAGTCCGGAGCGGGCTGGGACCGCCGGCCAAACGCTGGAAAAGTTGGCCATTTTCTGGGTTCCGGGCAGATCGCTCAGGTGATGACCGGTGGCCGCTTCGAGTCCGAACTCGCTCTCGTCAAACGGATTGCGGATGAGCTCGCCCAAAAGCAGAAGGAGCGGCCTTCGAGCGCGCACTTGCTGGCGGCGATCGCCGCGCGCCCGAGCCCTGCGTGCGACCTGCTGCGCGAGCGCAAGCTCGGCGTCGAAGAGCTACTCCGCGGGGCCCGCGGAATCGAGGAGGAGCTCGAGGATCCGCTCAAGGCTTGCCTGCAACGCGCCCGCGAGATCGCCGGCCGCATGGGTGATGGCGATGCCGCCGCGGTTCATTTGCTGGTTGCGCTGGTCAGCGAGCCGCGCAGTTCCGCGCGTCGAGTGCTCGAAGGCCTGAACGTCGACACCTCGCGGCTGCGCACGCAAGCCGTTCAGGTCGGCCTGGGTTTGGTGGGGCGACGTCGTGCTTCACCCGAGCAAGTGCGTGAAGCGCCACTGCCACCCCCACGACGGGTGTCGAAGGCCGTCAAAGTTCCGCTCTACCCACCTCCACGCAAGTCGGCGAACGGCGAGGCGGCCTCGTCCAGTTCGCCGTCACCTTCCTCGGCTCCGGAAGGGCGCGGTGCGGGCGTGATCGTGCCGGTGATGGCATTGCCGAGCGGCGCGCCTCGGAAGCGAGTGACTCTGACGCGCGCGGTGCAAGCCGTGCCGTTGCTCGAGAAACCCGTGCACAAGGAGCCAGAACCGTGGGAACGCTTCGAGCTCGACCCACAAAAATTTCCGACCCTGAGCGCCTTGGGCAGAAACCTCACTTTGGCGGCGGCGCGCGGCGAGCTCGACCCAGTGGTTGGTCGCGATGCGGTGATTGAGCAAGCGCTAGACGTACTTGCCAAGCGCGAGGGAAATAACCCTTGCTTGGTGGGCATCGCGGGTGTCGGCAAGACGAGCATCGTGCGTGGACTCGCGCAACGCATCGCTGCCGCAGAGGACGTACTGTCGCTCGATGATCGCGTGATCGTTCAGATCCCGGTCAGCGAACTGGTGGCCGGCACCGGCGTGCGTGGCGCTCTGGCTTCGCGCATCGGCGCGCTGCGCAAAGAAGTGCTCGCTGCCCGGGGGCGGGTGGTGATTTTTTTCGACGAGATCCACCAATTGTTCATCGGCGAAGCAGCGGATGAAGTGGCGTCCGAATTGAAGATCGCATTCTCACGCGGTGAATTGCCGTGCATCGGCGCCACCACCCCCGAGGACTTTCAAAAAGCGTTGGCCGCCGACGCGGCCCTGGCGCGTCGCTTCTCGTTGGTAGAAGTCGAGCAGCCGAGTCGCGAAGAGGCTTACCTGATCGTCGATGCGCTCAAGCCTCGCTTGGAAGCGCATCACCGGGTCCGCTATCAGACGGAAGCTTTGGCGCTCGGAGTCGGCTGGTCGGTGCGCTATTTGCCTGGGCGCGCGCTGCCGGACAAGGCGGTCTCGATTCTGGATTTGGCGGGCGCGCGCACCCGCCGCCGTGGCAAGCCAGAAGTGACGGCAGAAAGCGTGGCGGAGGTCGTCGCCGAGTTGGCTGACATGCCCGTCGATCGTCTGCTCGAGGCGGACGGCGATCGCATGCTTCGCCTGGAAGAGATCTTGGCTGAACGTGTGGTCGGCCATGGCGATCAAATTCGACGCATCGCCCGCATTTTGCGGCGCAATGCTGCGGGTCTCGGCTCCCGTCGCCCGATCGGCACGTTTCTTTTGCTAGGTCCAACCGGCGTGGGCAAGACAGAAAGCGCCAAGGCGATCGCCGAGGTTCTGTTCCATTGCGACACGGCAATGACTCGCGTCGATCTCTCCGAATTTTCCGAGCCGCACTCGATCGCTCGGCTGATCGGTGCTCCCCCTGGCTACGTCGGGCACGAGGCGGGGGGCCAGCTCACTGAAGCGGTCAGGCGCAGGCCGTATCAAGTGATCTTGTTGGACGAGCTGGAGAAGGCGCATCCCGACGTTCTCACCTCGTTCTTGGCGGTGTTCGATGAAGGACGGCTCACTGATGGACGCGGCCGTACCGTCGATTTCACGAACACCGTGATCTTGATGACGTCGAACCTGGGCGCCGAAGAAAGCGGTAGTACACCGCGTCGTCGGGTCGGCTTCGGCAATGAAGCGGTGGAGCGCGCTGACCTCGAGCAACGGGTGGTGGCTGCAGCGCGCAGCGCCTTGGCTCCTGAGCTGTACAACCGCATCGACGAAGTGCTGGTGTTCGCTCCGCTGGCTCGGGATGAGGTTCGCGAGATCGCTCGGCGCTTGCTCGAAGGAGTCAGCCGCGCGCTGTCCGCGCAACGCGGATTGCGGCTGGATTTCGGGCAAGACGTGGTTGAATTCTTGCTAGACCACGGCGGCTTCGATCCCACGCTGGGAGCGCGGCCGATGAAACGAACCATCGCGCGCTTGGTCGAAGCACCGCTGGCGGAGAAAATTCTTCGTGGCGAACTCCCTCCGAAGAGCACCCTGCTGCTGTGCGTCGAGGGGGAACATCTCGAAGTCGACGTGCTCGACGCCGCATCCAGTAGCGCGGCTGAATAGGAGCGGGGCTCGCATCGCTGGCGTTTCCCGCCAGTCTACCGCCAACGCAAAGGCAACTCGGACCTTCCATCGTCAGGCTGACGGCCCGGTTTGGGAGCTATGACCTTCAACCGATCTTTGGACTACGTGGGGTCAGAGGCGGCAAATCGTGGCAAAAATGGCTACTCCGGAGAACGACGAGCCCGCACGAAAGCGAGCAGCCGAGCATTCAGAAGTAGCCAAGGAACAGCCGCGTTGTCGCTGCGTTAACGCGGGGACCCGCACGAGGGGCTCCGCCCTCGTGCACGCGCGAACGCGAAAATCGCGGGCAGGGTGAGGGGTGGGCCAGTGTGGGACGGGCCGCAGCCGATCGAGTTCACTTCCGGCCACACGTCGTGTTACCTATTCGGATCGACGAAGATATTTTTAGGGGCACTGAGCAGCATACCGGAACACAGAAAGCCCAGAATCAGATGGCGGCCATGGATCCCCTCAGTCTCCGGCATCAGCCAGTGGATAGCGCCATCCAGATCGTCGCGCCGTATTGCGACATCGTGAGCCGTCTCGAAAGTGTCCCGCCGTCCGCCCTCGTCAGGGGACTCTACCTTCGTTCGCTCGAAACCGTGCTGCAACGTGCAGGTCGCGCACAGCTCTATCGCGACTGCTTCGAGGGCGAGCGTTGGTCCCCGGTCCGAATGTATCCATTGCGTGACTACATGATTCGCCTGGCGCTCGCCGGTGCGTCGCTGCGCTCACCAGAGAAGGTGCACGAAGGCATGCACGACATCTGGCGCACCAACGCGACCACATTTGCCGCCAGTTTGTTGGGCCGGACGATGCTGCGTCTGCTTTCGCACGATCCGGTCCGACTCACGGAGCAGGCTCTCGCAGCGCGTCGGCAGACCTACCAATACGGGCACTGGGAGATCGTTCGTCACGGCCCGCGTGCGGCCGAGATGGTATACCGTGAGGAATATCTCTGGATCGAGTCTGCCATTGCCGGCGGTGCGGTGGGCACCTACGAGGCGTGCGGCATCGAGGCCAAGCTAGAGACGAAATTGCTCAATCGATTCGACGGTTCCACCATGATCACGTGGTAAGACTATAGGCGGAGCAGCCAGCGGGTTCCGTGACCAAGAACGACGAGCCAAACCCGTCCGAGACAGAAGGTGGCGTCGGCGTATGGGTTCTCGCGCCGAGCGCCGCCGCTGCCGATCGCATATCTGCCACGCTCGCGGATCGCTACGCCACGCACGACACGCAAATCCTGGTCGTGGACGGCGCGGCGGCGGAGCTTTTGCCGCGCCTGCGCGAGCGCGTGGGCGGTGCTCCCCTCGGTTTCGTCGCGGTGGACGAAGTGGCAGCGCTCGACGCGCTCTCGCACGGAGCCGATGAAGTGCTGGTCTGGCCAGCCGCGGACGATCGGGCAATTCACGGCTTTTTCGATCGCACCCAGCTGCGCGCGGCGCTGCGCAAGGGGCAGGAACACAGCCGCGCCTCGATGGTGCATACCGAGAAGCTCTCGGCGCTCGGCACCCTAGTGGCTGGCGTGGCACATGAAATCAACAACCCGTTGATGGCGCTGCAGCTCAGCATCGAAGCTTGCATGGCTCTGATGACGCCGCTCGCCAATGTCGTTCACGAGCTTTCCGTGTGGGCGACCCGTGGTTGGGGCGCGACGCCCGAGCAAGTCCAGATGCTGCACGAACTCGCGCTAACCGGCGCACCCCGGGTCGAGGGGCGACAGCTTTTGGAAGAAATGCTCGCCGCTTCTTCGGCCATCGGCAGCGTTGTCCGTGATTTGAGGGTATTCGCGCGTTCCGACGGTGACAAAGAAGAAGCGCAGATGCTGGACGCCAACGACGTGGTCGACCAAGCGCTGCGGCTCGTTGGTCGCGAGATCGGCATGGTGGCGCACATCGAGCGCGACTACGCGCGCGCGCTGCCGCGCGTGGTGGTGCCGCACGGTCGTTTGACACAGGTCTTGGTCAACATCTTGATCAACGCGGCTCACGCCATCAACGACGTCGAGCGAGAAGTGCACCGCGTTCGCATCACCACGCGAGCCGACACCGAGTACGTGGCGATCTCGATTTCCGACACTGGTCCCGGCATCGCCTCGGAAGCGCTCTCGCACATCTTCGATCCGTTTTTCACGACCAAGCGTTCGGGTCTGGGCACCGGCCTCGGCCTCAGCATTTCACGCTCGATCATGCGTGATTTGGGCGGCGACTTGATCGTAGAAAGCGTGCACGGCTCGGGTGCCACGTTCATTGCGCTGTTGCCGCTCCCCGATCACGCCACGATGCGCAAAGCGTATTTGCAAAACCGTGACGCCGCGGTTCGACGCCCATTGAGTAAGCGTCACACCGTGCTCGTGATCGACGACGACGAGCGAATCTTGAAAGCTTACGCGCGTATGCTGGCCAGCTCCTGCGACGTAATCATGGCCAGTGACGGGCAAGAAGCGATCGACCTGCTCAGCTCTGGCTCTAGCCCCGACGCCGTCGTGACGGAAATTGCGCTGCCGGAGATCGACGGGCGCGCGTTGTTCGAGTGGCTACGCCGCGAGCGGCCGGCGCTCGCGGCGCGCACCGTATTCGTGACCTCGGATGCGACGCGCGAGCGCTATCGCGCTTTCTTGGCCGATACTCTGAACGGCATTTTGACCAAGCCGGTGAGCGCGAATGATTTGTGGACGGCGCTCGCGAACTTGGTCAACCAGCGGTCGACCAGCTCAAGACCGCCGCCGCGCGAGTGAAACCGGCGCCTTGCGCGTAGAGCACGACTCGCGCGCCGTCGGTCAGCTTGCCCGCGTCGCGCGCGGCGAGCAAATTGACGACAGGGCCCACGCCCCCCAAATGGGCATAGCGTCGATAGGTCTGGACCGCGACGTCGGGTTTTAGGCCGAGCGCTTCGGCGATCGCCAAAGGAACCCAGCGGCGAGGCTGAACGCTCAGCAAGACGTCGATAGAATCGACGGCAAGTCCCGCGCGTTGCGCGAGCTCAGCCACGGTTCGCGCGGCCGTGGGCACG
>Ga0247766_1000178_pt1 | contig 13626 bp, 11 predicted proteins | sample UWRJL223509R6_FD_179946 | JGI IMG/M metagenome (GOLD analysis project Ga0247766, IMG submission 179946) | Plant litter microbial communities from Arlington Agricultural Research Station in Wisconsin, United States - UWRJ-L223-509R-6 | ecosystem: Environmental > Terrestrial > Plant litter >...
CGGCGATCTGCCGCGCTTGCGCAAGAACCTCTTGCGCATGCAACGTGCGCACGCGCGCTTCGTTCGCCCATTTCGTGGCGAGCGCTGCGAGCTGATCGTCGCCCACGGCAACCTGATTCGCTTGTTCGTGTGCCTCGCGCTCGAGGTCGAGCCGGTGGCCTGGCTCAAGATGCGCATTCACAACTGCGGGCTCAGCGTTTTGGCCGTGAAAAGCCGCAACGAGCGGATCTTGGCGTCGTACAACGAGACGCAACATCTGACGAAAACGTTGCGCACGCTCGGTTGACCCGGGCGGGGTTCTGCGCGCGCGCGTCGGCCGCGTCACGACTTTGACAGCGTCGTTATTCAGCATGCACCCGTCCCGCGGGTGAACCCCGGGACGGGTCGCGAGTGCCGGAAAAACCTGCCAACTTCGCGCCCCTCAATTCGGGTTTGCTTTGGCCGTTCGACCCGTCATGTCGACCGATCGCAGTTTTGGTCAGGGTCTCGCCAGTGTCACCGTCGTGCTGGTCGACGGCCAGAGCCACACGGGCCAACTGGCACGCTTCGCGCCGGCATCGCTCGATCTGGCGATCAGCGCAGCGAATGGTCGGCTGAGTTTCCCCACCGAACGCGTGGCGTACGTCGGCTTTCAACGGCCTGCGGGCGGCCCGCCGTCACCGCCCAGCGCGCGACGCGGAGCGCTCAAGGTGCACCTGCAGTTCGGTGCCACGCTCACCGTCGATCCGGAATCCGGCCCGCCCGGACCGCTCGGCTTCTATGCCAAGCCCGCCGAGGCGCCCAGTCCTTACAAAGAGATCTTCTTCTACAGCCACGGCATCCGGCTGCGCGAATTGAACGAGCCGCTGGGTGAAATGCTGGTGCGCGACGGACGCCTCAAACCGGCCGCAGTCGAACAGGGTCTCGAGGCGCAGAAGAGCGAAAAACGCACGCCGATCGGGCAAATCTTGGTCGAGCACAAGCGCGTCGACAGCAGCGCCATCGAGCAAGCGACCCAGCTGCAGAAACGCAAGGGCACCCGGCTCGGCGAAGTCTTGATCGAGGCGGGGCTGGCGGACGCCGCGGACATCGAATTCGCGCTTCAGGAGCAGCGCAAACGCGGCGGTAAGCGCATCGGGCAAATCTTGGTCGAAATGAACTTGGTCTCGGAGGTCGACCTCTCCAGCACCTTGGCCAAGAAGTTCCAGATCCCTTTCGTGGACTTGGACACGTGCGCCGTCAACCTCTCGGCGCTCGAAGAATTGCCGCGCGATTTCATCGAAAAGAACCGGATTTTGCCGCTCGATTCCGACCTGAAAAGCATCACGGTCGCGATGAGCGATCCGTTGGCCATCGACGCCATCGATGCGGTTCGCCAACACGCGCGCAAACAGGTGTGCGAGGTGGTCGCGACACCGAGTCAACTCGAACGTTACATTCCGACTTACCTCGACCAGCTCGACGCAAGGAAGACAGCGAACGAGATGGACGCCATCCTCAAGGGGCTGGCTGCCGACGACGTTCAGTCCGTCGCCGAAACCGAGCAGAACGAAACCGGCGGCGTCAAAGAGTCGGACAACTCGATCATCAAACTGGCGAATCAAATCGTGATCGACGCTTACCGGCGCGGCGCTTCGGACATTCACATCGAGCCGAACGGCAAAGAGCGGACGGTCACGGTTCGTTTCCGGGTGGACGGTGAGTGCGTCGCCTACCAGGAAATCCCCTCGAATTATCGCTTGCCGCTGGTGGCGCGCTTCAAGATCATGGCGCTCTTGGACATCGCCGAGCGGCGCAAGCCACAAGACGGCAAAATCCGCTTTCGCGTGGCAGAAAAGCAGATCGAATTGCGCGTCGCGACTATCCCGACGGTCAACAACAACGAAGACATCGTGCTGCGCATCTTGGCAGCCGCAAAACCGATGCCATTGGAGAGTATGGGGCTCAGCGCCGAGAACCTGGCAGGGCTGAAGCAACTCGTGGTCAAGCCCTACGGCTTGATCTTGTGCGTGGGGCCGACTGGCTCAGGCAAGACCACCACGCTTCATTCGGCGCTCGGCTTCATCAACACCGTCGACATGAAGATTTGGACGGCGGAGGATCCGGTCGAAATCACGCAGGCGGGCCTCAGACAGGTCCAGGTCAACAGCAAGATCGGCTTTACCTTTGCGCACGCCATGCGAGCCTTCTTGCGCGCCGATCCCGACGTGATCATGGTCGGCGAAATGCGCGACCTGGAGACCGCCAGTACGGCGGTCGAAGCTTCACTCACCGGGCACTTGGTGTTCTCGACCCTGCACACGAACAGTGCCCCGGAAACAGTCACACGCTTGGTCGACATGGGGCTCGATCCGTTCAGCTTCGCGGATGCCTTGCTCGGGGTCTTGGCGCAGCGCCTCGCGCGCGGCCTGTGCAAGCAATGCCGAGACCAATACACGCCGGATGACAAAGAACTGAGCGAACTCGGCCGCGCGTACGGCGAAGCAGCGTTTCGACGCTTGCTCGAAAACGAGCACTCTTTTGGTTTGAAGTTGTGGCGCAGCAAAGGCTGCAACGCCTGTGGCAACAGCGGATATCGCGGCCGCGTTGCCCTGCATGAGCTGCTAATCACCGATGATCCGCTGAAGGTCGCGATCCAGAAGAAAGCGCCAATCGACGACATTCGCAGCCACGCAGCGCGCAGCGGAATGACCACGCTCTTGCAAGACGGCGTACAAAAGGTCATTGCCGGACACACCGATCTGAAGCAAGTGCTGGCTGTCTGCAGTCGTTGACGTTCGTCGATCTGCGCGAATTTTCTGGGCCCACGAGCGAGTTGGGGAGAAACCGCTTTCCAGTGCGTATGACTCGATTACGCTGTCATTCGTGCGCTTTCTCTCGGCTTTGGTGGTTGCGGGGTGTTTCGTCGCTTGTGCCGCCGAAGGCGCGGGAGCGCCTGCATCCGGGCCACACGCCGTGTCGACGCCCAGCTCGGCAGCGGCCGTAGCAACACCACATCTCGGGTCGACGGCGTCCGCAGCGCCAGAGCCTGATGCGCTGAAGGCGGACAGCGCCGTTTCAGCGCCGGCGCCAACGAGCGTCGCCGAAACGACTCCGCCGTTTGCAGTTGCCGAGCAGCGTCTGCGGAGCGCGGGCTTTCCGACCTTGGCAGACATCCTGGCGCTCCGCGTCGCGCAAACGCGGCGCAAGATGAAACTGACGGACGAGGAGGCCGCGCGCGCCGCCCTCGCCCTGATCGACGAGCTGCCAGCGATGCCTCGGGCGCGCCAGTTGCTCGAGGTGATGCCCAAAGCCACGATCGAGCTAGTCAGAAGCGTGCACGAACGGGGCGTGCCGCGCGACGAGGCCGAGCGCATGGCCGAATACTTGTTACAGGCGCGAGCCGCGCTCGCCATGGACAACCCGACTCCTTTCGATGAAAATTGTTCGCACGTCGTCGGGCGCGAATGGCAAGACATCGACTATCGCGACGAAGGCATGACCTGGCAGAAACAACAGGCGATCTACGTGCCGAAGGGCGTCGCGAGCTTCAAAGACGTCGTAAGCTTGCGGCAATTCTTCCGCGTCGAGAGCAGAGCCCCGTACTTTCAGAAATTGTACCAAGTGAAGGGTTCCGCACCGTGAGCAAGCTCGTGGTTTGGGTGACACAAGGCGCACTTCTGCTCGCGTTCGCTGGATGCGACCGATCGACGTCGCCGAATGCGGCGCCGCGGGCCGCATCAGCGGTTTCGACGGCGAGTGCCCTCGCGCCGCTTCGGGTGTCACCCAGCACGTTGTCGCAAGGCTCGGCCCCGGCTGCGGCCGCGAGCAGCGCGTCGACTGCGAGCACACCGAGCGCCAGCGGTGCGCCGACAAGGAGTGACTCTACCGCGGCAAGTGCCCCGCTCATCGTACCCGCGGCTCAGATTTTTCAACCGAGCGCGCTGGCGAAGGGCGAGCGCCGTCCGCTGCTGATTTTCTTGCACGGCCTGGGCGCGTCCGGCAAAACCGCGTTCGACGTGCTGCATTTGGCGGCGTTCGGCGCGCGTGAGCGCGTGTTCGTGGTCGCACCCGACGGCAGCGTCGATCGCCAAAAGCGGCAATTTTGGAACGCGGGCGACGCATGCTGCAATTTCGACCGCCGTGACATCGACGACGTGGCGCGCCTCAGCCAGCTGATCGACGCTTGGCGCGCGCGACCAGACGTGGATTCGAACCGCATCTATGTCACGGGCCACTCGAACGGCGGGTTCATGACCGAGCGCCTGGCGTGCGCTTTAGGGGACCGCATCACCGCCGCGGCCAGCCTGGCTGGCGCAGCGCCGCCCATGACGCAAGCATGCACGGCGAGCAAGAAGCTCGCACTCTTGGAGGTACACGGCGACGCGGACGATGTCGTCCGCTACGCGGGCGGCACTGTGTTCGACTCTGCCGCGCTTGCGCCGTTTCCAGGCCTCCAGCAGGGTTTTCGCGATTGGAGCAAACGGCTCGGTTGCACGGGCGCCGCGCAGTCCGGCGCCGATCGCGATCTGGATCCGCGCTTGCCCGACGCCGAAACCCGCGTCGAGCGCTTCACGAACTGCGCATCCGGCAGCGTAGAGCTGTGGACGGTGCGTGGCGGCAATCACTACGTAGGTACGGGACAGCAAGCATTCGAGGCGATATGGCAATTTCTCTCCGCGCACCATTCGTGATCCGCCCGCTGGCCGTGGTCACCCTGTCGCTGGCTGCAAGCGCGTGCTCACCGAGCCTGCCGAGCCAGCCGGCATCGGACCCAACGCGGGCCGACCTGCCGAGTCAGTTCCGCAACAAGTGCGACGCGGCCAAAGGTCAGCTACAGCCGCTGATCGTCGAGTGGTCCGCCCCCGATCGCGCCACGCTGGAGGCCCAGGCCCGGCACTCACAGCTCGTGGTCCATTACGAGGGCTGCCAACTCGAGGTGCTGCGCGCGTGTACGGTTCCAGCCAAATTTTCCTACAAATACACAGCCATCACCCCCAAGGATGAGCTGGTCACGATGAACTCCGCGGACCAGCTGTACGCGAGCATTCCGGTCCACGCCGCGAGCTTCGAGGGCAAGTTGGCGCAGAAGGGGCAGCTCAATGCATCCATGACCATCGTCGGCATGTATGAAGCGCCCAACCTTGCGCCCGCGGTCGATCAATTGCAGGGCGAATGCGCGCGCGCGACGCACGTGGTTTCGGCGCTGACCGTCGGTGCGTTCGAGTTCTTCGCGGGCAGCGCGCTCGATGCCGGCGCGAACCTGAACGTGCTCGGAGCCGGCGCGAGCGCCGAACACAAAACGAACCACGAAACCCTGAGCCGAGACGGCAACGTCAAAGCCTGCACTGATTCGAAGCGCGGGGACGCCGAACCGCCGGAAAATTGCGGAGCGCTCCTGCGCCTCGAGCTCGCCGCGCTGCGCGCCGCAGGCAGCGCAGACCCGGAATGCGGGCCAGGAACCGTGCTGGCCAATCACCAATGCAAGGCCGTCGAAAAGCCGAGCGCGCTCGCACCCGAAGACCAAAACTTCGTCGACGACAAGAACGGCGTCGGCTGGGGCAACCGCTGCTACACGCACTTCAAGGCCGGTGCGCTGCCGTACGCGCGAGCGGCCTGCGCGAAAGCACTCGAAGCCAACCCGGAGCCGCGCGTCCGTGGCATGGTCCTGTACAACCTAGCGCTGATCGACGAAGCCACACCGGACCCGAAGGCTGCCTGTGAGTGGCTCCGCCAATCGACGAGCGCGCGCCCCGGTGTCGGCGCGGTGCAGGACAAATTCGACGCACTCAAATGCCGAGAATTGCTCGCTAGGTGAGCGCCTCTGGAATTGGGGGCGCTCTCTGGGCTAGTCAGCACCTCACGGCTAGCCCCTGCAGCTCGCACTCGCGGCAGCCGTGCCAAGCAGCGCGCGCGCTGTGTCACCCTTGACTTCAGCGCTAGCAGGGACAGAATTTAGGCCATGGGCGGCATTCATCTCGAGCATGCGGCTGCGCGTGGGTGGAAGATCTTCGGCATTGCCGGCGCGACGCTCACCGTCGTGATGGCGTACGCAGCTGTCGCTCGAGCACAACCAACCGCTGCGGCGCTCGTGCCCATCGTCACGCCGCTCAAGGGTGACGATCTGTTCGCGAGCAAGAACGGCCTCTCGCTGGGAGCAGCCTTCGCCCCGCTGCGGCTTTCGCTCACCAGCGGGCTGTTCTCGCAGGCCGGCGCGTTTTCGGGCTGTGACTCGCGCACGGACGCGAGCGGCAATTCGGTGAACGGCTTCGCCGTACAACGCTACAGCTTGCTCCGGCTCACTCCGCAGCTCTCGTTGCACGGCTTCTCGCTCACCGGCTGCGCCGTCGACGCCGGAATGGGTGGCGGGTTCACGTACACGGTGCCCTTGCGAAAGAGTTTGTGGCTCGTCGCCAGCGCGGGCTTCTATGCGCAGCCCAACTTCGGCGGTGGCACGTCTGCGTTCACGACCAGCGCAGCCCGGGTGGATGTGGTGAAACAGCTGGCCTGGGGGCGCACGCTGAGCGTCGGCCTGGGCACACGCACGGGCGGCGGCGCGTTCAATGCGCTGCACTTCGGGGGCAGCTTCTGAGTGCTAGGAGCCGCGGAAACTGCAGCTCAGCGGGGCCAGCCGACGCAAAAAGGGCCAGCTGAAATCCCCGCGGCGCGACATTCAGTTGCCAGCGCGAGCAGAAGCTGTGTTCCATCCGGCCAGTCGTGATTCCTCGTTCGTTCGAAGTCCTCGCCCACGCGTTTTTCGTTTCGGTAGTCTCGGTCGTTTCGCTCGCTGCGTGCAACGGCCTGGCCAAGGTCCAGCCGATCAGCCCACAGGCGCAACAGGTCCGCGTCGAAGAGAGCGATCCGCCGGCCGGCGCCACGCCGCTCGGCGAGCTCAAAGTGATGCACGGTCAAGGCTGCAGCTTTACCGGCGATCAGGGCACGCGCGAGGGAGCCACAGCCTTGCTCAGGGAAGCGGCCGCGCAACGCGGTGCCAACTTCGTCAAAGTCACCAAGGTCATCGAGCCCTACAGCGGGCATGATTGCGTGCACCGCGAGTTCAAAATGGAGGGGCTGAGCTATCGCCTCGCGGGCACACCCGCCGTGGCCCCGGCCGCGGCTATACCGATAGCGGCGTCCGCGCCACCTGCGACGTCCGCGACTGCTACGGCTTCCGCGCCCGCAGTCGCCACGAGTACGGCGACCGCTCCGCTCGGTTGCGAACCGCCTTGCTCTCCCGGCTATGCCTGCGAAGCCGGCGTTTGTCGCGCACTGTGCAACCCAGCGTGCGGCGCAGGCCAGATATGCCGCACTGATCGCGTGTGTGTGCCCGCCTCCGCCGCAGCTCAGGGCTCCGGTGAGCGATGATCGTCCGTGCGTCAGAAGCGCCGCGCGACTATTCCACGATCAGCCCATCGGCGCTCTCGTTGTTGTTGATGAAATCGAGTTCGTCGATCGCCTTCGCCAAGCAAGCCGCAACCCTGCTCTGGAATGACTCGGTTCCCGAAGAGCTCGCGCACGCGCTGACCGAGGAGAATGCCCGGCGCCGCTTGCGTCATTTTGAAAATCGCTACCGCAGTTTGGATCGCCTGCTTACGCAGGCGAATTGCGCGAACGTGCTAGAAATTGGCTCGGGGCTATCGTTTCGCGGGCTCGAGTTGGCGCGCACGAGCGCGACTCACTACGTGGATACGGACTTGCCCGCGCTCTCCGAGCTCAAGGCCGAACTCGTTGCTCGACTTCACCCCGAACCCCTGCTCGGCACGTTGCGCGTGCAGGCGCTCGACGCGCTCGACGGTGAAGCATTCCAAAGTACGGTCGCGTCGATGCCCGATGGACCGCTCTCGATTGCCAACGAAGGGTTGCTCGTGTACCTGAACGCGCGCGAGAAGGCGCGGCTCGCCGCCAACGTACGCGCGGCGCTGGTCGCGCGCGGCGGCAGGTGGCTGACGGCCGACGTCTATTTGAAAAACCCGGGCGGCTCCGCACCGACGGTCGGTTATGGACGCTCGCGAGAGTTCATCGACGCGCACCGTATCGAACAGAACAAATTCTCCGACTGGGCCGCCGCTGAGCGCTTCTTCACCGACGCGGGGTTCGAAGTAGTCGAGCGTCTCGCACACCAACACCCGCTGCACATCCGCGAGTCGTGGGCGCTCGCGGTTCGAGCTTAGACCCGAGAGAGCGGTCGCCCAAGGGCGGGAAATCAGCGCGCTCGGAGGTGCGATGCTGGATTGAGAGCGCCCCAAAAGAAGATCGGCGTGCAGGCACGCGGCCCGCGCACTAGTGCTAGGCTCGCGCTCCCTAGTAACGGAAAAAATCAGCAAGGCGAGGCAATTCGATGGACGTTCGCGCGGCAGTAGCCAATGGTCCCCAAACCAAACTCAGTCTCGAGACAGTGCAGCTCGACGGCCCTCGCGCCGGGGAAGTCTTGGTCGAAATCCGAGCGACCGGCGTGTGCCACACGGACGCCTACACGCTGTCGGGGCAAGACTCCGAGGGGATCTTCCCGAGCATCTTGGGTCACGAGGGCGCGGGCGTGGTCGTGGACGTCGGCCCGGGCGTGAAGAGCCTGAAGAAAGGCGACCACGTGATCCCGCTGTACACGCCCGAGTGTCGCGAGTGCGACTACTGTCTGAACCCGAAGACCAACCTGTGTCAGGCGATTCGCGCGACGCAGGGCAAAGGCCTGATGCCCGACGGTTCGAGCCGCTTTCGCCGCGGCAATGAGGCTCTGTATCACTACATGGGCTGTTCGACCTTCGCCAACTACAGCGTATTGCCCGAAATTGCGCTGGCCAAGATCCGGGAGGACGCGCCGTTCGACAAGGTTTGTTACATCGGCTGCGGCGTCACCACCGGCATCGGCGCGGTGATTCACACCGCCAAGGTGGAGCCGGGGTCGAACGTCGTGGTCTTCGGCCTGGGCGGTATTGGGCTCAATGTGATCCAAGGCGCACGCTTGGTCGGGGCCAATCGCATCATTGGCGTCGACGTGAACCCAGCGCGTCGCGCGATCGCCGAAGCGTTCGGCATGACCGACTTCGTCAACCCGAAAGAACTGGGAACCGACCTCGTGCCCTACTTGGTCAACTTGACGGGCGGCGGCGCCGACTACAGCTTCGAGTGTGTGGGCAATGTGGATTTGATGCGTCAGGCGCTCGAGTGTTGCCACAAGGGTTGGGGCGAATCGATCATCATCGGTGTCGCGCCCGCGGGCGCCGAGATCAAGACGCGGCCGTTTCAACTCGTCACGGGTCGCGTCTGGAAGGGTTCCGCATTCGGCGGTGCTCGCGGCCGCACGGATGTGCCAAAGATCGTCGATTGGTACATGGACGGCAAGATTCGAATCGACGAACTGATCACGCACACGTTGCCTCACGAGCGCATCAATGAAGCGTTCGATCTGATGCACTCGGGCGAGTCGATTCGTACCGTAGTCACTTACTGAGGGGCGCGCGCGCTCGTCTGGGCCGCGAGCGCGCGGCCCAGACGACGAAAGAGGTCAGAGAGCGGCCAGGTTTTCCGCTTTGCCTCACCCTTGTGATTGAACATGAATTTCATTTTCAATCTCATTTGAGGCGTGTTATGCGAGCGGAACCGTTGTGGTCTCGTATAAATTCCTCGAAAATTTCAGAGTTCTGCGGGGTAACCGCGCGCTTTTCGTGAGCAGCACCGTGGTTGCGATGTGCGTCGCGTCGCCGGCCATTGCCCAACCCACGGGCGACGCGCCGTCGGCCAATGCGCCCCCACCCGCGCCGGCTCCCGAGGCGCCACCGCCCCAGGCTCCGCCTGCGCAGACCGCGCCACCGGCCGCGGCAGCTCCCTCACCGCCGTCCGCGACGCCCGAGCCTCCGCCGGCGCCCGCCCCGGCTTCCGAAGCGGCCGCTGCGCAGCCGGAGTCTACTCCGGCAAAGCCTACCCCCGAGCTGGTCACGGAGGTCAGCATCGTCGGCACGCGCCTCGAACGCACCGCGGGCTCGGCGCACATCATTCGCAACAAAGACCTCGAGCGCACCGAATACGACGACCCGGCGAAAGTCTTGCAGTCGGTCCCCGGTGTGTACGCGCGCGGTGAAGACGGCTTCGGTCTGCGCAACAACATCGGGCTACGCGGCACGAGCTCGGATCGCAGCAAGAAAGTCGCGCTGATGGAGGACGGAGTTCCGTTCGGACCCGCGCCCTATTCCGCACCCGCCGCCTATTACTTTCCGCTGATGACGCGCATGACGCAGGTGCGCGTCATCAAGGGACCTGCCGCCATCGTATACGGCCCACAGACGATCGGCGGCGCGATCGATCTGGTCACGCGAGCGATCCCGACGGCGCCTGCCTTCGGGCTCGATGTAGCCGGCGGCAGCTACGGCTACGCAAAAGTCGATGGTTATTACGGCTGGAGTGACGATCACAACGGCGTGCTCTTGACTGGGACTCACCTACAGAGCACCGGCTTCAAGGAGCTGAGGGACGACGCCAACACCGGGTTTTATCGCAACGAATTCATGCTCAAGATGCAGCATGTGTTCGATCCGCATTCGGAACATCGCCAAGAACTGAAACTCAAGCTCACCTACTCCGAGGAGGTCTCGAACGAGACGTACCTCGGGCTGAGCGACGCGGATTTTCGAGAAAACCCGTTGCTCCGCTATCCGGTCAGCGCGCTCGACCAGATGAGAAATCACCGCACGTCCGGCGTGCTCACGCACGTGATGCATCCGGTGCGCGGCATGACCGTGACGACCAACGCTTATCGCCATGATTTTCACCGCACTTGGCGCAAAGTGAATCGCTTTCGCGGTGCAAATTTGTTCGACGTGTTGAGCGACGCGGAGAGCGCGCAGAACGCCGTGTATCGCGCCATTTTGGCGGGCGAAGCCGACACCTCGAATCCTAACGAAGTGTTGATGATCGGCCCGAATCAGCGTGAGTTCGTCTCGCAAGGCATCGATTCTCGCGCGACTCTGGCGGGCAATACCGGACCACTATCGCATCGCGTCGAGTATGGCATGCGCTTTCACAACGACCGCATCGAGCGTCGTCACAGTGAAGATGGGTTCATCGTCACGAGCGGAGATCTGTTGCCGGAGGGCACTGCAACCACGGTCACCGCGTTCAACGAGGCCTCGACGAACGCATTCTCGCTGCATGCCATCGACGCGGTGACTTGGCGAAAACTCACCGTCACGCCAGGCGTTCGGTTCGAACTGATGCGCTCCAAATTCGTCGACAAACTGAGCGCGGACCCGACGACCACCTACAACACCGCGCACGCCTTTTTGCCTGGTCTTGGCGTGTTTCAGGAACTGTTCCCCTCTTTCGGTGTGCTCGGCGGTGTGTACCGCGGTTTTAGCCCGCCGGCGCCAGGCAGCGCGGGTGTGTCACCCGAGCTGAGCGTGAATTACGAAGCGGGCATGCGCTATTCATCACCCAGCCTGCGCGCCGAACTGATCGGCTATTACAACGACTACTCGAACTTGACCGACATCTGCACGCTGTCGAGCGGCTGCGTGGACGCGGGCTTGGACAAGCAGTACGACGCGGGCAAAGCGCGCATCTACGGCATCGAGGCCTACGTGCAGAGTGAGCCCGCGGTAGGCCCGGTGAAGTTTCCGCTATCTGCGGCTTACACCCTGACTCGGACCGAATTTCAAAACAGTTTTTCGTCTGAAGATCCGGTATTCGGAGACGTCAAGAAGGGCGACGAGATCCCCTATATCCCGCGTCATCAGTTCAACGCCATGCTCGCCACGGAGTACGGACCCGCGAGCGTGTACGGCACGGCGACGTACATCTCGCCGATGCGCGAGCAGGCTGGCAGTGCGCCGCTCGATCAAGTGCTCGCCACCGACAAGCAATTCATCGTGGATATCGGCGCGAAATACCGCGTCCTGCGCTGGCTCGAGATCTACGGCAACGTGCGCAATCTCTTCAACGAGCTCGATCTCGTTTCACGCCGCCCATTCGGCGCGCGTCCCAACGCGCCGCGCATGATTCAGATCGGTGTGAAGCTGAAACTGTGACTTTCCCCTGCCGGCGGGGCGCTGACTCCCCTCTCCTCCGCCAACCTAGACGCTCCGCCGGCAGAGGCCCCCTTCGAGCGCTGTGCGCACCACCGTTTGCGGGACGATGAAGTTCGCTGCCGCCGAGCGAGCCGGTTTCAGCTGAACCCGCACGAGCGCTAGGGATTGCCAGCGCTGGTACTCGCTCGCGAACCTGCCTCTTCTGGGTCGCGCCGGGTAGGAAGGCGAATGTCGGTGTCCCAATAGGGTGGGTCGCCGAACGCGCGCTTGAGGTGATCGATGAGAGCGGTCAAGCGCGCGGCGGGTGGGGCGCCATTTGGGTACGTGATCGAGATCGGCGTGAGATCGGGGTCGACGCCAATGTCGATGACTTCGAGGGCGCCAGAGCGGATCGCTTCGTGACTGTGAAATGTCGGGAGCGAAGCGATGCCGAGTCCGGCAATCGCGGCATCGCGCATCGCAAGGCACGAGGTGACACGCAGGCGCGGTACCACGCGCGCGACCAACGACTCGCTGCCACTCTTGAAGCTCCAATCGTCGGGATTGCGCTCCATGTAGTGAATCGCCTTGTGGCGGGCCAAGTCGTCGGTCGTTTGTGGGCGACCGAATTGCGCTAGATAGGCAGGCGCGGCGACCAGCGTGCGGCGGCTCATTGTCAGCGTTTCGCTGCGCATTTTGGGGGTCTCTCCGCCGGCGATGCGAATGACCGCGTCATAACCGCCGACGGCATCGCCGATTCGGTCGTCGAGCTCCGCGGTGACGGTGACCTCGGGGAAACGCTCCATGAACGAGTAGAGCGCGGGGCCCAGATGGGTATCGCCGAACCCGCGCGGGGCGGCGATGCGCAGTGGACCCGAAATCTCGCCACGACTTTGCGCGAGTTCCTCGGCGGCGCGATCGGCCTCTGCGACGATGCGCTTCGCGCGCTCGAGAAACGCTGCGCCATCCGCGGTCAAGGCGAGCTGACGACTATTGCGTTGTACGAGGTTCGCACCGAGCGCGCGCTCCAGTTCGGTCAGCCGCTCACTGATCGTCGATTTCGAGAGACGAAGGTTTCGTGCAGCTTCGCTGATCGAACCGGCATTGACGATGGCAATGAACGCGACGAGCCCATCGAGAGTCATCGTTCGGAAACTCCGAACGGTTGGTTTTTATTTTCCAGGCTGCACATGCTCGGCATTCTCACGGTACACCACGGCCGAGTCCACTCTTCAGCAAGCCGCACTGCAATATCGAGCGCACTCTCGGTAGCTGAAGCCCGACTTCTGTTGCGGAGCCTCGTACCCGACATGCTCGGGAAACGAGAAACCCATGTCCCTGCTCGGCCATCGTCTCAGGCCGGTCAGGATCGCGCGGTATCAGAGGTGAAATGAGCATTCGCGTTTTATTGGTTGCAGGATTGATCAGCACCACGGTTTCGGCCTGTGCCGCAGGCGACGTGCACGCACAGACGCCTGCGAAAGCAAAAACGCCAGCGCTGCCAGTGGCGTCGACACAAGCCCAGGAGCGGAGCTTCACGTTCCCAACCACGTTTCAGAGCAAAGACATTGCCGCGAACCACACCTCGATCCACGTTCGGGTCGGTGGTTCGGGTCCAGCCGTGCTGTTGATCCACGGCTACGGCGACACCGGAGATATGTGGGCGCCCTTG
>Ga0247766_1000179_pt1 | contig 13623 bp, 10 predicted proteins | sample UWRJL223509R6_FD_179946 | JGI IMG/M metagenome (GOLD analysis project Ga0247766, IMG submission 179946) | Plant litter microbial communities from Arlington Agricultural Research Station in Wisconsin, United States - UWRJ-L223-509R-6 | ecosystem: Environmental > Terrestrial > Plant litter >...
TCACGATCTCGTTCACGCACGCGCCTTCGGATACGAACAGGTTCACGCAGTCTTGTTCGTCCATGACCTTGCTCAGGCGCTTGGCTTCGCCCTCGAGGTCGAAGTCGAGCTCGGGGATGTACACCGCGTCGACGTCTTTGTGCGCGCGGGCCAAGTTGAACCCTGGCAAGAAATCAGGGTGATTCAGGCGCTGGCGATAAACCTTGGCAGTGTACGCGGTGAGCCAGCCACAGTTGCGGCCCATGACCTCGTGCACGATCAGCATGCGCGGGTTGGCGGAGTGCTCGTTGACGATGTTTTCGAAGTAGATCGCGCCTTGTTCGGCCGCGGTCCACGCGCCGAGCGATTGGCGGATCGGGAACACGTCGTTGTCGATGGTCTTCGGCAGGCCGACGACCGTGAGGTCGTAGTCGTGCAACTTCAAGAATGCGGCCAGATCCGCAGCGGTGGTGTTGGTGTCGTCGCCGCCGACGGTGTGCAAGATCGTCACGCCGTCTTTCGAGAGCTGCTTGGCGGCGACCTCCAGCGGGTCTTCGCCTTCTTTGACCAAGCCACGCTTGACGCAATCCTTGCGGTTGGTGAGCTTGACGCGGCTGTTGCCGATAGGGCTGCCGCCGTGTTTGTGGAGTACGCCAGCGCCCGCTCGCACCTCGGGGGTGACCGCGACGCTCGAACCGAGCAAGAGGCCCTTGTAGCCGCCCAAGTAACCGATGATCTCGAGCTCGGGCGCGAGCTCCGAGTAACGTTGAATCAAGCTGCCGACGGCAGACGAAAGGCACGGCGCAAGGCCACCCGCGGTCAAGATCGCGACTTTTTGTTTCTTCTGGCTCAAAGTAGGGACTCCTCGAGATGTACGGGCGGACAGCTACGAGATCCCGCGCGAAACGCAAACAAAAATCAGCCTTTCGCCCCAAAACGGGGACAACGCAGCGCGTAATGTGGAACCGCTCCCGGCGCGTGCGGCGTGACCGAGAGGCGAGACCGGCGGCTAGCGCGTTTCCGCGAGCGCGGCGAGCGCGGCTTCCACGGTTTGATCGATGTCCTGCTCGTTGTGAGCCAGCGAGATGAACGCCGCTTCGAACTGAGACGGGGGCCAGTACACGCCGCGCGTTACCAGGCCGCGGTGCCAGGCGCCGAAGCGCTTGGTGTCCGACGCCGCCGCGTCGTTCCAAGAACGCACCGGACCGCGATGGAAGAACAAGGTGAGCATGGAGCCGACGCGCTGGACCACGCCCGGAGTGTCGGTCTCGCGCAGCGCACGCTCGAGGCCGGTTTGCAGGCGCGAGCCGAGCTCTTCCAAGCGTTGGTAGGAGTTGTTGTCGAGCTCTGCGAGTGTGCTCAGTCCGGCGTTCACGGCGATTGGATTGCCGCTCAACGTACCCGCTTGGTACACGGGGCCCAGCGGAGCGATCCGCTGCATGACGTCCGCACGGCCGCCGTAAACGGCGAGGGGCAACCCGCCGCCCACGATTTTGCCGAGACAAGTCAGGTCCGGCGTCATCCCGAACAGCCCCTGTGCGCCGCCGCGAGCGACGCGACACCCGGTCATCACCTCATCGAAGATGGACAGCGCGCCGTGTCGTGCGCAGAGCTCCAAAATCGTCTCTAGAAATTGGGGTTGCGGGGGCACCAAGCCCATGTTGCCCGCCACGGGTTCGACGATGACCGCCGCGATGCGCGCGCCGTCACGCGCGAACAAGTCGTTCAAGCCCGCGTGGTCGTTGTAGCCCAGGGTCGCGGTGTTCTGCACAATCGCCGCGGGGACGCCCGCGGAATCCGGATTGCCAAAGGTCGCGGCGCCGCTGCCCGCTTTTACGAGCAGCGAATCCGAGTGGCCGTGATAAGCGCCGTCGAATTTCACGATCACGTCACGACCCGTGAAGCCGCGAGCGACTCGCAAAGCGCTCATCGTGGCTTCGGTTCCGCTCGACACGCAGCGCAGCATTTGGATGCTCGGGTAGCGCTCCATCACCGCTTCCGCGAAGCGCACCTCACCCTCGGTCGGCGCACCGAAAGACAGCCCCTTGGCCGCAGTTTCCGCGACGCTCTGCACGACCTTCGGGTGTGCATGCCCGAGGATCGCCGGACCCCACGAGCCGATGTAGTCGATGTACGCATTATCGTCCGCGTCGAACACGCGCGCGCCGAGAGCGCGCGCAATGAAGAGCGGATGCCCGCCCACCGCACGGAACGCGCGCACCGGACTATTCACGCCCCCAGGCATCAAGCGCTCCGCCCGCTCCATCAGCTTGTCCGACGCGATATGCTTGGCGTTTCCGTTCTGCGACATGCCCCGGTTCTAACACCGCTTTGGAAAATGCACTCTCCGCATGACGACCTTGTCGCTCAAATGTGAGCCCTCCGCGCACATCACAGCGGGCCTAGGATTTGCTTCGGGACGCCGCGGGTCGTGGGGGGGGAAGGGACTAACCGCCAAGCCGCAGAGGCCGCAGAGATCAGAGGGAGATTTGGGGGGCGCGTGTAGAGTAGCGTGGCGTCGTGGAGGGCGACACGGCAGCGTTGGCTTGGCAGTCGCTTTCTCAGCTTTCAGCCCAAGGGGCGCTATGTTGGGCTGCGAATGACGCGTTTGAGCCCCTGGCGGAGCTGCGCGACGTTGAAGTTCACTAGCAAGCCAAGGCGAAGGTTCATGATCTTCAAATACGAGAGGACTTGAGCCGTATGCACTGGTGCGAACTTCTCGACGGTCTTGAGTTCAACGATCAGGTTCCCGCAAACGAGCAAGTCGATCCTCGCCTCACCGATCGGAAGACCCTTGTAGTGCACTTTGACCGGCAGCTGTCGCTCGAACGAGAGACCTGCCAGCTTGAGCTCGACGCACAGCGCGTCCTCATAAATTGACTCGAGCAATCCGGGTCCCAAAACTCGATGCACCTCGATCGCCGCCCCAATCACACCGTGCGTGACGCGATCGAGCGCGGTGCTCGGTTCTCCGTGGCCCCAAGACGACCGCTTTGCTAGTTGGTCGCTCATTTCTCTCTCATCGGACGCGTGACGATCGAGGTTGCTTCCGATCCAACATCGCAAGGCATCCAACCGCCGTAGATCGCGCGCGCTACGTTTCGAACGGCGACCCCCAAAATTATGTGTGTATCTCGGGTGCAAAGCGTCGTCTGCGCCGGTCCCCGCACTTGGCGGCCTCCGCGGCTTGGCGGTTAATCCCCTCGCTATCGGGTGGGCAAGCGCTTGCGCGTCGCGAAGCGGGCTGAGCGTCAGTTCTTCCGACGCAGTCGGTCGTTCAACACGGTGCGCCAGGCGTCGATGCGGTTGAGGGCGTCGGGGGACCAGGGGAAGCGGGCGAGGCGACCGAGGAGGTGCGGGGTGTGGTCGCCGGCGCGGGTGCGTTGGCCGAAGACCTCTGCGGCGGCCTCGATCGAGTCGATGGCGCCGTCGGGGTTGCCTTCGACGATTTCTAGCCAGGCGCGGGTGAGCAGAAAGTGCTGCCGCGCTTCGGCCTCTTCGACCACCATGCGGCTGGATTCTTCGAGCAAGGTCCGCGCTTTGCCGGGCTGATGGCGGACGAGCGCAATTTGCGCGAGCAGCAATTTGGTCTCGATCACACCCCAGGGATCGCTCATCCGCGCGAACAGCTGAGCGGCGCGATCCGTGTGTAGGTCGGCCATGTCGAGATCGTCCGTGTCGAGGCCGATCATCGCGAGCAGGCGATCGCAGGCGGCTTGGCCGCGGGGTGTGCGCAAGGTCTCGAAGGTGGATAGCGCGTCGAGCGCGCCGATTTCCGCGCTGTGGAAGTTCATCAGCCGATGCTCGACGTGCGCGATCGAGACGTCGGCCTGGGCGGTGCCGAGGCGATAGCCGGCGCGCTCGAACTCGGAGCGCGCCTCTTGCGCCAAGCGACGCGAGCGTTCCGTCGCGCCCTCGGAATGTTCGATCCAAGACAGCAACAGCAAGCACTGGCCGCGGCCGAGTGCTTGGCCGAGGGTCGCGAAATTGCGCTCGCCGCGCTGGATGGTGCCGCGCGCTTCTTCGTAGCTGCCGAGCAGGTACTGGATTTCGCCGGCCACCGCTTCGCACTGGGCTTGGCCGAGCGCGTTGTTTTGCTCGACGAACATCTGGTGCGCGCGTTGCGTGAGCTCGAGGCCTTCGGCAGAGCTGCCCTGATCGCTCGCCAAGTGGCCTTGTAGGCGCAGACTGTGGGCGATGTTCTCGGGATCGCCGAGCTCCTCGAAGCGCGTGCGCGCGAGCTCGGCGAAGGTCATCGCTTCAGCGATGCGACCGGCGTGGCGCAGGGCCTCGGCTTGCCAGCGATTTTTCAGCGCGAGCGTGCGTCCGGTGAGCTTGCCTTTGAGCAGCTCGAGATCGGCCAGCGTGGCGACCGGCTCACGCGCGCCGTTCCAACTCTGTTGCAGGAAGTCGAACAAAAGGAGTGCTGCGGTGTCGGCGTCATCCGCTTGCAACAGGTTGACGACGCGTTGGCGAATCACGCGCCGGCTGTTGGCGAGCGGGTGCTGGGTCAGCGCAGTCGCGGATGCGCGATAAAAGCGGTCCTTGTCGCTGCGCTCGTTCAGCGTCAAAAGCAGGTGCTCTTGCAAGAGCTCGTGCGGCCAGGCGTAGCGCCCTGGGCCACGCGGAACCAAGATTTCAGCCGTTTGCAGGCTCAAAATTGCGGCTTCGGCCGGCAGCGAGAGCGCCGTGAGCAAGGCCGAGAGCACGTTCTTCCTGATATCACCGCCGAGCGTGGCCGCGGCATAGGCGGCTACCCGATGCGCCTCGGGCATCGCCGCCACGCGGCTGTCCCAGAGCTCCGCGGTCGTCTGCGGGCGCATGGCCAGCACTTCCGGCGGAACGCGATAGACGCCGTTCTGGAACTCCATGTTGCCGGCGAGCGCCCAGGCGTGGAGCTGCTGCAGCGCAAACAGCGGGTTGCCGCGGCTGCGCCGCGCGGCTTCTTTCACCGCGGCGTCGTCGAGCGGCAACGATTCGCGCAGCAACGTGGCCGTGGTGTCGGCGGGCAGCGGCTCGATGTCGATCAGCTTGCCGTTCATGATGTCGCGCAGCTCGCGCAAGCGCGTGGCGGTCGCGGTGCCCATCACCACGTCTTCGAGCCGTACCGTGGCCACCATCACGATCCGCTGATCGGGTTCGTCGGTGTGGATCTTGAGCAGACCTTCGATGGTCGCGGGGCTCGCGTTGTGAATGTCGTCGAGCCAAAACAAGAGCGGCCGGCCATTGGCGATTTTGCGCAGCGTGTAGCGCGTGACCATGCGCCGCGTTTCCAGCGTATCGAGCGTGAAACGCACGCCGCTGGGGCCCACGGGGGCGTCGGCGCCCATCGGCCGCAACCACTCGCCGGCGCCGGCCACCCAGGCGCGTCCGTTCTTGTCGTCGCGCCGGACCTTCCAGCGCTCCAGCAACGAGCGCTCGATCAAGTCGCGTTCGACGCGCTCGAAGTTGTAATGGTGCAGCGCGGCACCCAGCATACCGTCGAGGGAGCCTCGGATCTTTCGATAGCGAGCGCGCAGCGGCACCATCGTGCCCTCTTCGTGCACGACCTCGCTCAGCCACTCCGCGATGCGGCTCTTGCCGCAACCGGCGGGGCCGACCAACATCACCAAGCGGTGCGGCGCACCCACGCCGTCGATGACGTCGTCGCAGACCTCGCGCAGGCTGTTGCGCACGTCTTCACGGCCGACCAACGGGCTCGGACGAATGCTGAGCAGGCCCGGCGCGCGTTCCGGGGCCGGTGAAAGATCCGGATTTGGTCCGCGCGCGCCGGTGCGGCGCGTGGGCGCTGCAGTTTTGGCCGTCGAAGAGCGCAGATCCAGCGGCATCCGGTATTCGGTGGCGTCCGCCTTCGGGCGCCACTTGCCCCATTCTGCCCGAGCCTCGGCTGCGAACTCCCAGCGATCCCAAGGGCGTTTGGCGAGTAGGCGCGTGATGAAGGCAATCGTGCCTTCCGGCGCGTCGATCACCGGTTTGAGCCCGGGCGGCTGCTCGAACGCGTGCACCCGCAACAGCTCCTTGGACTCACCGGAGAACGGCGCACGGCCCGCGAACAGCCGATACAAAATGCAACCGAGCGAATACAAATCAGTCGCACCGCACACGTGGTGCATCTCGTGCTGGATTTGCTCGGGGGCCATGTAGCCCGGAGTGCCGGCGCCCGCGTGCGGCGCGAACTCCATCGGTTTGTTGCCGTCGAGCCGCTGGTCGAGCGCGTCTTGGCGCAGCCAGGCGAGCCCGAAATCCAGCACGTGAACTTGCGGCGGTTGGTCGTCAATCGCCTCGACCAGCACGTTCGAGGGCTTGAGATCGCCGTGGATGATGCCGCGCGCGTGCGCGTGCGCCAAAGCCGACAAGATCTGATCGACGATCGACCAAATCAGCGGGAAACTGAGGCGGGTGTGGACGAGCTCGTGCAGCGAAACGCCGGACACGAGCTCCATGGCCAAGAACGGTGAGCCGTCGCGCAACTGGCCGAAGTCGCGAGCCTGCACGATGTTCGGGTGGGCCAAGGCGGCGAGCGCACGCGCCTCCTTGTAGAACCACATCACGTACTCGCCCTGCAGGTTGCCGCTGGGCGGGATCACTCGCTTGATGGCAACGAACTGACCGTTGGATTGGTCGCGGCAGCGGTACACGATGCCCATGCCGCCTTCGCCCAAGATGCCGAGCACCTCGTAGCGGTTCGCGATCACATGGCCGGGCAGAACCGGGATCGAGCCTTGCGGCTTGGGCGGATCTTCGGCGACGTGCGCAGCGGATGGAATGCTGGGCGGCGCGCTATCCGGTTCAACCGGTACGGCAGGGATGATCTCGTGGTCGCGTACGAGATCAGGGTCGGTTTTTGGCGCGGCTGGAGGCACGGGGTCGGCAGGGCGGTCAGAACTCAACTGGCTGAATACATCAGCAGCAGAGATCGGATCGAATTCCGGGCGAGCGGCTCCCGGCATACTCGCGCTACGGCGCTCCGAGCCCTCCGACCCATTGGAATCGGTCGGGGTTTTCGCTTGGCTCGGCTTTGCCATCGCACGGCGCGCAGTTTAACTAGTCGTGCGTGAGCGTCGAGTGCTTGCAGTGTCCTTCGTTGCAGTTTGCCTGGAAAACATAAAAACTCAATAGTTACAGGGTATTGCAAGGCTGTGGCGCGGCTCGAAACAGGGCGGTAGGCTCCGGCCCATGCCGAACTCTGCAACGCTCCGTGATCCTTCTTTAGCTGAACGTGACCCTGAGATCGCTCGCCTGATTCGCGAGGAGGAGGTCCGGGAAACGGTCAAGCTCCGGCTGATCCCGAGCGAGAACTACGTCTCGCGTGCCGTGCTCGAAGCGACCGGCTCGATTCTGACCAACAAATACAGCGAAGGATACGCGGGCAAGCGCTACTACGAAGGCCAGCAAATCATCGATCAGGTCGAGAACCTGGCCGTGTCGCGTTTGAAGGCGCTGTTCGGCGTGGACCACGTGAACGTGCAGCCGTACAGCGGCAGCCCTGCAAATCTCGCGGTGTATCTAGCTTTTTGCCAGCCGCACGACACGATCATGGGTCTCGGCTTGCCGTCGGGTGGCCACCTGACGCACGGCTCCGCCGTCAGCATCACCGGCAAGTACTTCAAGAGCGTTGCTTACAACGTACGCGAGAGCGATCAGCGCATCGACTTCGCCGAGGTGCGCCGGCTCGCGCTCGAGCACAAACCGAAGATCCTCTGGTGTGGAACCACCGCCTACCCGCGTCAGCTCGAGTTCGCGAAGTTCCGCGAAATTGCCGACGAAGTGGGCGCGAAACTGTGCGCCGACATCGCTCACATCTCCGGTCTGGTGGTGGGCGGCGCACACCCGTCACCCGTGGGTATTGCCGACGTCATCACCAGCACCACGCACAAGACACTCCGTGGTCCACGTGGCGGCATCGTGATGTGCAAGCAAGAGTTCGCGAAGGACATCGATCGCGCGGTGTTCCCGGGCCTCCAGGGCGGGCCACACAATCACACCACCGCGGGCATCGCGGTCGCCGCGAAGGAGGCATCCACGCCCGAGTTCAAAGCTTACGCACATGCGATCGTCGCCAACGCCAAGACCCTCGCTGAAGGGTTGCTCAGCAAAGGCTTCTCGCTGGTGACGGGCGGGACGGACAACCACCTGATCTTGATCGATCTGCGCAGCAAGAACGTAACCGGCAAGGTCGCCGCGCAGGCGCTCGATCGTGCGGGCATCGTCGGCAACTACAACTCGATCCCGTTCGATCCGCGCAAGCCGTTCGATCCGTCCGGCTTCCGCATCGGCACGCCGTCCATCACCTCGCGCGGCATGGGCAAAGACGAAATGCTCAAATTGGCCGACTTCATGGGCCAAGTGGTCGCCGCCCCCGACGACAACAAAATCATCGAAAGCGTCGCCGCACAGGTCAAAGAAATGTGCCTAGGCTTCCCCCCGCCCGGCATCGCGGTCTGATCGCGCGCATCCAACGAACGTCGCTGCTCGAACCAGGGGCAGCGGCGTCGCGCACGCGAAGAACCCATGCCGCGCTCGGAACGGCTTCCCTGAGTTTGAACCGCCAAGCCGCAGAGGCCGCAGAGATCAGAGGAGATTTGGCGGGGTCACTCGAGGCGACGACGCTCGTCGCAGAAATGTCGGGATTCGACTCGGTCCGCGAACCCCAACATTTCATCGCCTGATCTGGTGCATTGGGTGGGTGTGAGACGCGTATGGGGCTCGGCGGCCTCCGCGGCTTGGCGGTTAATCAGGGAGCGCTCACGGTGCGCCCAAGACGAGACAGATCGTGAGCCCGCCGCATTGCGCGCCTCCGTAATTCGGAGCCATGCGCCGAACCGCACTGGTGCATTCGGGCTGCAGTGAGGCAGCCCGAGTAGGCATCAAAGAGTCGTGGGGTCGTGCTGTTCGAAGCCTTCACACGCGCGGCGGGGGAGTGCGGGATATTTGGGGTAGCGTGGGTCGAGTTGGCTGCGCTGACAGAGCCAGAATTCGCTGTCTTTGGCCGAGCGGATCGCACGCGCGTGACGGCAGAGACAACACAATCCGACGCGGCTGAGGCGGGCTTCCGATTCGGCCATGCTGCGGAGCTCAGCTGGGCGTGTTGGATGGATTGGGCAAGGGCCAGATTCGGCGGAAGCCAACGCCCATCACGGTTTCGTCGTCGCGACGAACGACGGCGCCGTAGCGGCACTTTTCGATCAGCGTTCCTTGTGCGACTCCCGACAGATCTTGGAAGCGAACGCGGTGCCCTTCTTCTAGTGCCGCGAACACGCGCACGTCGTCGGCGACCGTGCGCAACTCGGGTGCCGGTTCATCCACATGTACGACAGCGTCGGTCGTTGTGCGGCGGACCCAACCGGCGTTCGAGAACACGTGGACCTCGTCGCCTTGGCCGTAGAGCACGACACCCGTCGCGCCGGTGTCCAAGAAGCACACCACGCGACCCGCTTGTAAATCCGTGCGAGCGCGACCGCCGAGGCGCGCGCGCACGGCTTCGATCGTCGACCTTGGGCGCTGACGAGAGGGATCGTTCACTGGCAGCGAGACGCGGCGCGACACCCGACTAAGGTAGCACCGCCCTGGCATGAAGAAGCGAACCGCGAGTCTGCGGCTCGCGGTAACACAGGTGAGGGGTCGATCTCGACGCGGTAAACGCGGAAGTCTCGACCCCCTGATTGTCGTCCCGCTCTCATCGCACGCGGCGGGACATGGTTATCAGCCGAAGCTGGCAGTGGGGACGGGGAAACGGAGGCGGTTCAACATTTTTCGGAACCAGCGCATGGTGTCCTCTTTCTGGGCTGCAAGAGCCCGTGTGAGGCGACTCCCTACACCCGATTGGGCTTCGCGTGCAAGCTTCACGGGCCTGTACGAAATCGGACACCGAGGTAACTCGCCAGAATGACAACCGAAAGGCTCGAAATCGAGAAAAATTACGGAACGGCTCGATTGCTGCGGCGCGAGGCTATAGAAGCGCGGACCATGACTCGGATTTTGGCGCTGCGCCGAGCGCGCTTCGGGCGCTGGTTTTGGCTCGCGGTCTGGCTCGCGCTTGGGACGGCCGGCCTCGGCTGTCGGAAGCAGGCCGAGCCATTGCCGAATCTCGGCCAAGTTGGCGCGTTCTCTCTGCTCGATCAGAATGGCCGCGGAGTGAGCTCGCAGACGCTGAGCGGGAAAGTCTGGGTCGCGGCCTTTTTCTTCACTCATTGCCCGACGATTTGCCCGCGCATCACCCAGCGGATGCGCTCGCTGCAGGTCGCCGCAGCGCACAAGGGACAGACGCTCGATTGGGTGAGCTTCAGCGTCGATCCCGAGAATGACACACCGCCCGTGTTGCTCGCTTACGCGAAGCGCTTCGATGCTGATCTAAAAACTTGGTCGTTTTTGACCGGCGAGCTCGCGGTCGTCAAACACACCGTCGTGGACGGCTTCAAGCTCGCGCTCGACGGCAAAGCGGATCCCGCGGCGGAGAATGGCGGAATCATTCATGGCTCGCACTTGGTGTTGGTCGATCGCACGCTGTCGATCCGCGGCTATTACCGCACGGACGACGACGAGGACATGCGGCGGATCTTGGAGGACGCCGCGCGATTGTGAGGGGAGCGCTAAGTCGCGTCGCGCACGCCGGGGATAGCTTCGAGCTGGGCGACGAGCTCGGCGAGGCGCGCTTCGGTCTTGGCACGGACGGTGAGGTGACCGACTTTTCGGCCTGGACGCGGCGATTTTCCGTACAAGTGCAGGTGCGCGTCTTCGACGGCGAGCACCGCTTCGCGCGCGGGCAACGTGCCGACCAGGTTGAGCATGCAGCTGAAGCATTGCGCGGATGGGTCGCCGAGCGGTAGCCCGAGAATGGCGCGCAGATGATTTTCGAACTGGCTCGTGCGCGCGCCCTCGATCGAATAGTGCCCGGAGTTGTGCACGCGCGGCGCGATTTCGTTGACCACGAGCGTGCCCCGGGTTTCGAAAAACTCCAACGCGAGCACGCCCACGTAGTTCAAGTGCTCGAGCACGCGCCCGGCGTAGGCTTCGGCCGCGCCTTGTAGGTCCATCGTCAGCGCGGGGGCCGGGGCGAGGGTTTTTCTGAGGATGCCTTGCCGGTGATGATTTTCGACCAGCGGGTAGAACGCGGTTTCGCCGTCGCGCCCGCGTACGGCGATCAGGCTCAGTTCGCGCTCGAAGTTGACGAAGCCCTCCAAGATCGCCGGCGCTTGCCCGATGGTCAGCCAAGCGAGCTCGATGTCCTCGGCGCGCTTCAGCACGAATTGCCCTTTGCCGTCGTAGCCGAGCCGGCGCGTTTTCAGCACCGCGGGCAGTCCGAGCGTTTGGACTGCGCGGGTGAGGTCCTCGACACTGTCGACCGGCTCGAAGGGCGCGGTGCCGATGCCGAGCTGGCGAAAGCAGCTCTTCTCGGCGAGTCGGTCTTGAGCCACGCTCAGCGCGAACGGCGGCGGAAAAACCGGCACTTTCGTGGCGAGCTCGTCGACCGCTTCGACCGGAACGCTTTCGAACTCGTAGGTGACGACCTGGCACGCGGCGAGTGCGGCCTGTCCGACCGGATCGGCGTAGCCGCAGGTGATTTGCTCGCCAAGGACGGCCGCCGGTGCGTTCGGGCTGGGATCGACGAAGACGAACTCGTAGCCGAGCGGAATGCCGGCCAGGGCGAGCATTCGCCCGAGCTGACCTGCGCCCAGCACTCCGATGCGCACGCCTCCGTTGGAGTCGGAGGCAGAGTCAGCGTCGGGGATCGGGGTTGTCGAGGACACTTTGCGTGTGCGCGGCGCGGTAGCGCTTCACGGCGTCGCGGATCGCCGGGTGGTGGGCCCCAAGGATCGAGGCGGCCAAGATCGCGGCGTTGATCGCGCCGGCCCTGCCGATTGCAAGGGTGGCGACGGGAATGCCTGCAGGCATTTGGACGATCGAGAGCAAGGAATCGAGCCCGTTGAGCGCTTTGCTTTGTACGGGCACGCCGAGCACGGGGAGCGTGGTCTTGGCCGCAACCATCCCGGGCAGATGCGCGGCACCGCCGGCTCCAGCGATGATCAGCTCGAGGCCGCGACTCTCTGCGCTGCCGGCATACTCGAACATCAAATCAGGCGTGCGGTGTGCGGAGACCACGCGCGCCTCGAACGGCACACCGAGCTCGTTCAGGGTCTCGGCGGTATGCGACAGGGTCTCCCAGTCGCTCTGCGAACCCATGATCACCCCAACCAGGGGGGCGCGGGCGGGATTTTGCTTTGAATCGGCCAAAAGGGGAGCGGAACCCTAGTCATTTCGAGGCGCCTGGGCAAGCCCGCTCGCGAACCTCTCGGCTTTGCGGGGCCCTCGATGCGCCTCGCGCGGTGCCGCTCGCTGGATGGGCGGCCAGGGGCTTTGAAGAGCGGGCTGCCGCATGCCGCGGTGCAGCACGACAATTGCGCAAATGTCCGGAAATTCAGCCAAATCATAACGGCAAATGACGGAAGCGTGACCCCCACGGTGGAGCGACTCACGCTAGCTTTCACGCTCGCCATGTACATCCTGATCGCGTTCTTCATTTTGCATTGGCAGATATCGGTCTTTTGCCAGACCTTTTTTCTGCACCGTTTCGGTGCCCACCGGCAATTTACGATGTCGAAGGGCTGGGAGCGCTTCTTCCACCTCTTGACCTACGTGAGCCAGGGGTCGAGCTACTTGAACGCGCGGGGCTACGGGATTTTGCACCGCATGCATCACGCCTACAGCGACACCGAGAAGGATCCGCACTCGCCGCTGTTTTATAGCAACGTGTTTACGATGATGTTGGCGACCAAGCACCGCTACGACGCCTTCGCCTATCGGCGTGAAGAGCCAGAGGCGCGCTTCGACGGTGGCTTGCCGGACTGGCCGGCGCTCGATCGCCTCGGCCAAAATTGGCTCATGCGCCTGGTGTGGGGAGCCGCGTACACCTCCGTGTACGTCGTGTTTGCGCCCTCGCTCTGGTGGTACTTGCTGCTGCCCGCGCACTTCATCATGGGCCCGATCCATGGCGCGATCGTGAACTGGGCAGGCCACAAGTACGGCTATCGCAACTTCAAGAGCGCGGACGTCTCGCGCAATACGCTGCCGTGGGATTTCGTGACCTTGGGTGAGCTGTTTCAGAACAACCACCACGAGTTCTCGATGAGCCCGCGCTTTGCGGCGCGCTGGTTCGAAATCGATCCGACCTACTACGTGATTGTCGCGCTCGACGCGATCGGCGTGATCGAGATTGCGACCGAGCAGCGCGCGCGCTATCCGCTCGAGCGCAAAGCGCCGTCGTTGGCCGCGTCTGACGCAGAGTGAGAGCGGCTCGCAGGTGACGCGCGGCCCATGCCCGTCCGAGTAGCGCGAACGCGCTACTCGGCGAGCGATTGCATCGGCCGCGAACCGCGCTGAAACGACCAGCATTCTGCGGGAGTGATCAGGCTGCCGCGGATGTCGTAGATTTGCAGCTCCCCGAGCTCGAAATTGGCAATCGAGCAGACCGAGCGGTCCATGGGGTGCAGCGTTCCGGTGTTCAACAGCGTCAGTCCGTCAATCGTGCGCAGCATCGGCCGGTGCGAGTGCCCGTTGATGACGAAGCGCGCCTGGCGTTGCGACAGCAGCTTGAGGAAGGCGGCGTTGCCGCGCAGCGCTTCGCAATCGTCGTCGGGCTTCACGCTG
>Ga0247766_1000181_pt1 | contig 13605 bp, 11 predicted proteins | sample UWRJL223509R6_FD_179946 | JGI IMG/M metagenome (GOLD analysis project Ga0247766, IMG submission 179946) | Plant litter microbial communities from Arlington Agricultural Research Station in Wisconsin, United States - UWRJ-L223-509R-6 | ecosystem: Environmental > Terrestrial > Plant litter >...
CGGGTGGCCGAGCCAATGATGCGCGTCCAACAGCCGTTGCGAAAAGCTCACCACATCCTCGAAACTGCGCCGTGTGGGCTGCTCGAGTTTGGCCAGCTTCTGGACGGTCAGCGCTTCACTGATGCCGGCCACCAAGTCCGCATTGCCAACCTTGGACAAGTACGAGCCGTCGGTGGGCGCGGAAGCGGCAAACTCGAGCGTCGTGAACGGCGTTTGCCAAACTTGAACAGGGTGCACGCGCGTCGGCTCTTGCCCGGGCGTTGCGCGGAAGATGAGCATGGTCCCGTCCGGAAACAGGCTGTAGCCGTGGCAACGGATCGGAGTTTGCACCTCTTTCTTGATCAGGTTGTACGGCATGAGCTCGTACTCTCCCTCATCCTCGCGATAGAAGACGAACAGCACGTCTTCACCGTTCGGCGACGGCAGCACGCGTTCGATGCGCAGATCGGCGACGCGCTCGGCGCGCTCGGCGACACCCGAAGGGGCAAATACCTTGTATTCACCCGATTCGAGGTAATACCCGGCGGGAAAAATGATGCCGTGGTTCTCGGGCAACGCCAGGCACGACTGCCCGATGGAGTCCTCGCGGAGCACGTGCGACGTGCGGCTATTGTAAACCAAATAGCGCGTGCGTTCTTCGCGGAACGGCTTGATCTTGAGCAAGATCAGACTGCCGAGTTTGGCGTAGGCAATCTCGGCGTCGTCGAGGGTCTGGTTCGGATCATCGACCGGCTCACGGTAGATCCCGAGGCCGTCCTGGGTATTGTTCTCGATCTTGACGGTCAGATCTCCACCCACGGTTTCGACGAACACCTCGTTCGAGATGTTCACGTGCGGGTGCTTGCCAGCGACCTGATCTTCGCGCGTCGTCGGCGTCCACGCGAAAGCGTGCGGGCGCGGCGGGATTGCGTCTTCCTCCCCGCGCGCGTCCATGTACGTGACTCGACTTTGTGCGTCGATCGCGAAGCGGAACACCTTCACGTCGCGCTCGGTCGCGCCGATTTGGGTCACGATCAAGAGGCGCGTGTCGGTGCGACGCAGCTGGAGTAGCCGAGCGTCCTTGTAATAGCGGAAGACGTCGCTGAATTCGCGGGTAAAGTCCGAATTGGCCAAGAACGAAAGCGGCCCGTCGAAGGCAGCGCCCGACAAGTCGAAGCCTTCGGCGGAGCGCTGGAAGCGATAGCTGGCAAGCGCGTCGCTCGGTTTGGTCTCGGTCTTCAAGCCGATGAATACCTGAAACCCGAACAGCAAGTGCCCCGCGACGCTAACCACGTCCCGAGGCACGCAGTTGTTCTCCGTGCGTACGCGGTCGGTCGCGAGCAGGGCCAGCTCTCGACCACCGAACAGCTTGGAGCGCGCGGTATTGAGCGCTTCGCAGCGCTTGCCCAGCTCGGCAGCGCGGTCCAGCAAGCGCCGGCGAATGACGTCGTAGCTGCCGCCCTCGAGCTTCGTCTCGCCAGCGACCGTTTCCTCGGCAACCATGGTGCGGTTCGCTCAGCGCGGTCGCGGTCTCTGCGCGTCTTCCCCCGACGGGGATCGCGAAGCGCCTTCGACCACGATGTCTTTGTTACCGACCTGTGTGACCAGCGGCGCGAGCTTGTCGAGCGCCTCAGCCAACCCCTCGCCGCCGTTGCCGTTCATCAAGCTTTGCACCAGCTCGCGCAGCGTCTCACTCTGCTCGAGCGCACCGTCGACGGATTGTCCCAGAGAGATCGCGCTCATGAAACGCTCCAAGAACTGCCCATCACCGCCGACGATGTTGATGCGCGCGTTGCCCATCGCCTGAGCCAAGATCTGCGCTTGTGCGGCGACCACCTCCTTGCGGGCGCGGATCTTCTCCAGCTCGACGCTCTTTTCTTTGTCCAAGCGCAGCCGGAATTCCTCGTGGCCGCGACCAGCGCTATCGAGCAGCTTCATCGACTCTGCCTTTTGCGCGAGACCCGCCGCCTCGGCGACCAGCTTTTCGCGCGTCACCTTGGCTTCGACCAGGCCCTGCTTCTCGATCGCCGCGGCGTCCGCCTCGCGCACCCGCACTTTGGCCAAACCTTCCGCGGCTGACTCAGCCTGAATGCCTTCGGCGATGCGGATTTTGGCCCGCGCAGTCTTGTCCGCCGTGTCGAGTTCGGAGTCTGCGAGCAAGATTCGCTCGCGGGCCTTGTACTTGGCGGCCTCCTCGCTGGCTTCAGCCGCCTTCACCTGCTTGACCAGCCCCTCTTGCGCCGCAGCCTCTGCCGCGATTCGCACGGATTCTTTCTTGCGCGTGGCTTCGGAGTTGTTCCTGAGGTCTTTGATCTGTTCCTCCTCCGCGGCCACGTTCTTCTCGACTGCAATGCGGTCGCGAACCACGTGCGCAATTTCCTTCTTTTGGAGCTCGACCTCTTTGTCGCGAGCGATGCCCACGAGCGCAACCTCGCGCTCCCGGCCGATCGCTTCTAGCGCGCGAGCCTTCTCGACTCGCTCGGTCTCTACGGCAATCTCGCGTTCGCGGGCTTTTTGCGCGATGGCCACGCCGCGTTCCTTGTTTTGCGCGGCGATTTGCGCCTCTTCTTCGTTCTTGGTGGTGATGAGCAGGGTCTTCTTGTGCTCTTCACTGGCCACGCGCAAGGCTTCGTTGGATTCACGAGCCTGGGAGACCGCGACCTCTTTGTTCTTCTTGGCCTCGGCCTCGGAGCGGCGTTGTTCGAAGCGAAATACGGCCTCGTCCGCGGTCAGATTTTGACTGCCGGTCTCCATGCGCTCTTTTTGGCGGAGCTCGTTGGTTCTCAAATTTTGGATCACCGTCAAGTCGGTGATCTTGCGGATGCCGTCGGCATCCATGATGTTGTCCTTGTCGAGAGCTTCGAGCGGGGTCTGCTCCAAGTAGTCGATGGCCGCGTCGTCCAAGATGAAGCCGTTCAGGTCCTTGCCGATCACCTCGATTATCTTGTCTTTGAACGCGTCACGCTTGGTGTAGAGCTCCTCGAAATTGAAGTGCTTACCGACCGTCTTCAGAGCCTCCGCGAACTTGGCGGAGAACAGCTCGGACAGCGCGGTGGCGTCGCTGGCACGCTGACAACCGACTGACTGCGCGACCTTGAGCACGTCGTCGACGGTCTTGTTCACGCGCACGAAGAACGTGACGTTGATGTCGGCGCGGATGTTGTCGTTGCAGATCAAGCCCTCCTTGCCGCGTCGATCGATGTCGATCGTCTTGACCGACAAGTCCATGATCTCGGCGCGGTTGATGATCGGGTAAACGATGGCGCCGGTGAAGGCCACCACCGGCTCACTGCGCATCGTGTTCACGACCAGGGCGCGCCCCTGGTCGACCTGGCGATAGAAGCGCGAGAGCAAAGCCAGCACCCCGAACAGGAGCAGGACTATGACGCCGACGACGATCAAAACCGGAACGAGACCGACGACTTGAGGATCCCCAGTGTTCATTACCGCGAAAGATCGCACGACTTCGAGCGCAACGGACCCCCCAAAAACGCAAACTGAACAGGCGTGAAGGGGAAACCTAGCGCTTCGTCTCGTCCCGCGCGTTCGGCTCGAGCGCTTCCAGCGGCTCGACCAAGAACGATTCGCGCTCGCGGTCCCATTCCACGATCAACATCTGGTCACCGCGCTTCACGGGCAGCTCGCGATCCACCCGGACGCGCAGCACGAGCCCGGCACCTCCGTCTTCCAATGACGCTTCGCCGAAGGTGGAGCTGACGGTCCCGGTGCGCACGACGCAGATCTTGCCGATCAGATCCGAGTGCGATGTCCCGCTGCGATGGGCGAACACTTTGGCCAACGGGCGGGCCGAGAACGAAGTCAGCGGCAAGGCCAGCAGCGGCGAGCCCGCGAGCACCAACCAGCCAAAGAACGTCTGAGAGCCAGCCGGCATGGCTCGTGAAACGAGCTGCATCGCGATCGTACATACCAGCCAAGAAAACGTGATGATCAGGCTGAAAACCACGGTCGCCGGCACCGAGCGCAAATGCAGCGCATGGATCAGAGCGGCCACTGCCGAGCCCTCGCCCGCTTCACCATCACCGTCGCCAACGTCGCCCGCATCAGCGCCGCCCGCGGGGTCACCGCCGTGGTGAGCCACACCACCTACATCTGCACCGTGGTCGCCGATACCGTCGAAGTGTCCATCGGCCGAGCCGTCACCCAAATGGATCGCTCCGAGCACGACGAACAACCAGTACACCAGCACCACGCCCAGTAGCACCGTGTACACGACGCCGGGGAACGAGAGTGCAAGACGCAGGACCTCGTTCATAGCGGTCGCGCGCGGAGCTGATCCAAAATCGCGTCGAGGCTCGCGACGATCCGATCGACGGCTGCATCGCTGACGCCACTCGTCTGCGGCGCCGGCGTGCTCGACGTTGGCGGGCCCGGTGGATCGAGCGCGCGAGTGGCGAGCGCCGGACCGTAGGTCATCAGCAGCGCACCGATCGCTTTGCCGCTGGGCGTCTTGGCAAAGATGTCCGAGTAGCCGACAGACAGGTTGGTCGCGGCGTACGTGAGCGCATCGTAGAAGGACGCGACCTTCGGGTTGCGACCGTGCTCGGCGGCGTAAAATGCCGCCGCAGAAGCGAGCACGGTGAGTAGGATTGCGTTGGCCGGCTCACGCGCTTGATAGTCGCGCAGCTTCTGGTGCAGGCCGGTCATCGCGCTGCCCGGTCCGCCGCGGAGAGTGCAGGCCGAAAGCAGCCCCAGCGTGATCAGCGCGCGCTCGTTCATCGAGACCACCCAGCATAGCCCGCTTCGGCTGCTCGCGGGAAAGTGCGCAAATTTTGGCCTGCACCCTTGACCTATCAATCGATAGGCTACAGACTATCGACCGATAGCCTGCGACAATCCGGGAGGTTCGTCATGAAAGAAACTACATCCGAGGCGCGTCTTACCCCTTCGGGTATCACGAAGCGTGTCAGTTACCCAGTGCATGCCCTGTTGCTGATCGGGGTCAGCTGGTCTTTTTTCGCGCTCGTAGCGCTCGTGCTTTCCTTGTTCATGCTGCCGATCGTGCCGTTGGCGCCTGTGTTCGTGATGATCATGGTGGCCATGGGCGGACTTTTGAGCTCGATCCACGAATACGCGAGATCCGTGGCAACTCCTGCGCGAGCGACTAGGCTGCGCAGCCGAATCGATGGGCAAGTCCCCCAAGTCCCGCGCCGCGCCGAAGAAGCGTGCTGAAGCCTCTGCTCCTGCGCGCCGGGAAGAAGTGCTGGAGACCGCGCTGACGCTGGTTTCCGAACACGGCGTCGCCGGCGCATCGCTACGAAAGCTCGCAGCCGAACTCGGAATCAGTCAGCCGAGCCTCTACCACTACTTTCCAAGCAAGGACGCGCTCGTCAGCGCAGTGGTCGAGTATTGCGCGGACAAAATGCTGGGCGCCGCGCTCGATCTCCCCCCACCGGAGCGCAAGGAAGACCTTCCGCGTTTCGCGATGCGCGCGGTGGTCGACCTATGGTCGACGGAGCGCCACCCGCGCTTCGTCCGCTTCATGTTCGTGGTCGCCCTGGAGAGCAAGACCAACCGCGCCGTCATTCAGCGAGTGTTCGAAGAGCGGCTGTATCCGGGCTTCACCCTGCTCGCCAATGCCTTCGGACGTGATGAAGCCGAGCGCCGGGAGCTCCGTCATGTGGTGTGGATGGTCGTCTATTCCCTCGGTCTGGCATTCTTGGAGCAACGCGCACTGTTCGGTAAGGCAACGGCGAGCCAAGACGTGCTCGATCACGCCGAGTGGGTAGTCGGTGCCGCGGAGCGATTACTGCGGCTGCCGTCGAGTTAGGCTGGCTAGCGGCGATCCGGCGTCACGCCGCGCTCACCCCTTCTTTTTTTTCTTCTTCTTGTTCGTGCTCTCGCGCAGCCGGTGCTCTTCGGCGCTGACCACCACAGAACCAAATCGATATTGGATGAGCCGCTGATAAGTGCCGGTCTCGTCCCCGCCGATCATCCACAGATCGCGCGGATCACGATCGGTTTCGACACTCGGCAGCCAGTGCCGACTCGATGCCCAGGCAAGCAAACTGGGGCGCCCGAGCAACGTGCGCGTAATCGCAACGCCGCAAACTGGACGCCGGCCGAGGCCCGAGCAGATGCGCGTCGCATACAGTTCGTCGTTGCCGATCGGACGCCAAAGCCATTGATGATCGATGACGCTGAGTCTCGCGCGCGAGCCCAGCTCGGTGTTTGCCGCCGCAGGCAGACCGTCCAAAATTTGAGTGAGCTGCGGCTTGTCGATTCGGTGGAGCAGTTCGAGGCTTGGGCCGCGCTTGATCTCGAGCACGACTTCGACCGTATTCGGTGCGCCCGCGCAGCAGCGAAAGCCAATCGCGCCGCTGGGAGTGGTCGGCCGCTCCGCGCGAGCGTTGGCGCAGCGACCGACGATCTCACCTTCGGTCGAATTGCCGCCGCGCACGCTGACCAATCCGCCGTTCGTCCCTCGCCCCCAAGCGCTCGCCGTCCATTCCCAGGCACCTCCGTGCAAGTCGCGGACGCCGAAATCACTGCGGCAAGCAACGCGAATGCCTGCGGGGCGCATCACCGGTAGCGCGCCCGTTCCGCAACGCTCGGCGCGATAGGTTTCGCCGTATTCGTAACGGTGGTTGTCCGGCCCCTTGCAGGCGCGTTCCCACTCGAGTTCGCTACACAACCGCTTGCCCCGTTCCTCACACAGCGTAGCGGCCGCGGCCTGGGTGAGGTTGGTGAGCGGAATCGCTCCCTCCTCGTTGGGATACGGGAACAGGTCGATGTAGTACCCCTTCAGGATTACTTGCTCGCCGGGCATTTCCTGGTCCGCGGCGCGCGGCAGGCTACCCTCGGGAGTCCCAGCCACCAGCGGACCGCGCGGCACCCAGACCATGCCTTGCCGCGGCTCCGGGGGCGCCTCGGGCCGAGCAATCGACGAACTCGCGGAGCTCTTCGGCGCGCTCTCCTGTCGTGGCGGAGTGCGGTGCGCGCGACACGCGAAGCTCAGAGCGAGACAAATGAAGGTCGCAGCGCGCTGGCGCGTGCTCACGACTCCGAGCGCTCGTCCCGCTCGCGCAGACCGAGCTCCTTCATCTTCAGTTGCAGGCCTTTGCGAGAAATCTTCAGCAAGCGTGCGGCGTGGGTGACGTTGCTGGAGGTTTGATCGAGCGCTTTGACGATCAGCTCGCGCTCGAGCCGGCTCATGGCAGCCTTGACCTGCTCCTTCAAACCGTCGGTCGCCGCGGCCACTGCGCTCTCGCTCGTTGGTTGGGTCGCGGGTGGTTCGGGGGTGGACACGTCTCGCACCTCCGAGGGCAAATCCGAAACCTTGAGCTCGCTTCCGTCCGAGAACAGCACGGCCCGTTCGATCACGTTCTCGAGTTCACGGATGTTCCCCGGCCAAGGGTACGAAACTAGGTGCGCTTCAGTGTCCGCCTCCAGACCGGTCACGCTCTTCTTCAAGCGCGCGTTGAATTTGTCGATGAAGTGCTTGGCCAGAAGCGGAATGTCGGTCGCGCGTTCGCGCAGCGAGGGCAAGCGAATCGGCACGACGTTCAGGCGATAATACAAATCTTCGCGGAACGCGCCGGCCGCGATCTCGCGTTTCAGATCGCTGTTGGTGGCAGCCACCAGCCGCACGTCCACGCGGATCGTCTTCACCCCGCCGACGCGCTCGAATTCGCTCTCTTGCAGCGCGCGTAGCAGTTTGACCTGCATCTCCACCGGGATCGAACCGATCTCGTCCAAGAACAGGCTGCCGCCGCTGGCGAGCTCGAAGCGACCGGGCTTGGAGCCCACCGCACCGGTGAAAGCTCCGCGCTCGTGACCGAACAGCTCGCTCTCCATCAAATCTTTGGGGATCGCGGCGCAGTTGACCTTGATGAACGGCTTGTCGCGACGCGACGAATTTTCATGCAGCGCACGCGCCACGAGCTCCTTGCCGGTGCCGCTCTCGCCCGTGATCAGCACCGTCGTCGGCGTGTCTGCGACTCGGTCCAAGACCGCGTACAGCTCCAGGATGCTCGGACTCTGGCCGATGATTCCGTAGCGCGCGGATTCTCGCGCGTCGGATTCCGGACGTGAGGCTTCGGCGGCGGACAAGTCTCGAGTGCGCAGGGCCTTGCGCACGATGGCGCGCACTTCCGCCTGATCGAAGGGCTTGGTCAGGTAGTCGAAGGCGCCCGTCTTGAGCGCTTCTACCGCGTTGTCCACGGTGCCATGCGCGGTGATCATCACCACGGGCAGCTCGTCGTCGATTGCGACCGCGCGCCGCAGCAGCTCCATGCCGTCGAGCTTGGGCATGCGCAGATCGGTGATGATCAAGTCCAAGTGGTGTTCTTTGAGCACCATCAGCGCCTGCTCGCCGTCCTCCGCGGTATGCACGTCATAGCCATCGCGCTCGAGCTGAGCGCTGAGCACGCGCCGAAGATTCGGTTCGTCGTCGACGACTAGGATCTGTTTGCGTTCAGGGAGCATCGACGATCGTCCGAATTTTTGGAGGGGTTGCTGCTGGCCATCATTCACAGCGTGAGCCGGCGGCGCCAAAGTGGAACAGCGGCGAACAGTAGAAGAGAGCCGCCTTGCCGTGGCCGGGGGCGCCCGCCGCTATGATGTCATGGTTGCTGAGGTGCGGCGTGACGATCGACCGACCCAGCTCGTCCCCGCTTTCCGCGGAAGACATGAACCTGGCCTCGGCCAAGCTGGAATCGGCCGTCACGTCAGCCTCGTAAACCAGGAGAGCCCCGGCATTTTCCTGGTCGCGCACGGTCATTTTCGGCGCACCGACGATCACCTCTCCGTCTCCGTCGCCGTCTAAATCGCCCACCGCGAGCGCCGCGCCGAACTCGGACCCCTCACAACCGCTCACCTCACTGGTCGAACCACAGGCGAATGAGCCGAGCAGTTTCCCGGCGGTCATAGACGGGAAGCTGCATTCGCTGACAGTTGTTTCTTCCAGCTCAAACAGTGCGGCCCCGTCGAGCGCGTACACTCGATTTTCATCCGACACCAGCAGGTCATCGCTCCCGTCAGAATTGACTTTTCCTGCCGCAAGCGCGCGACCCAGGCCCGTCGTCCCACCCAAGCAGCCGAGATAGCGCGAGTTCGCACCGCCGTCGGCTTTCCAGAGAAACACCTGCGATTTGCCGGGCATGCCCAGGGCGAGCACACGCCCCCCGTCGACGGCGAGGACCGCCAGTGAGTGGCCGAAGCTCGGGTCGTCCACTTGCAGAGCGGCGGGCAACGTGAGCTCGCTGAAGACAGTGCTCTTCTCCGGATAAAACCAGGCTAAATGCTTTTCGGGTAGCGCCGCCATCAGCACCGGGTCATCCCGACGGTCCGTCGCCATTGGGAAATCACGGGGCTGATTCTGCGCGATGGCCGTGGCGAGCAGGTCTTGAGCCGCCTGGGGCATATCCAAGGTGTACTCGACGCCGTCCATGCAATGCATCACCAGCCCCTGCTTCGTGACCGCGCCGCTTCCAACCGCAAAACACAGCGGTTGCACCCGGTCCGGTCCTTGGGCGTTGGCAAACCCCGCGGTCAGCGAAGACAGGAAGCAGGGGGGGCCGTCGCCCGAGCAATAGCCGGAGTTCCAGAAGGTGGTACCGGGGCCATTCGAAAGCTCGAACAGGGCAGTACCGGAGGTCGCCACCGTTCCGCCCACCAGCACCTGAGTTCGACCCGGGTTGTACGCGGTCGCCAGGCTGACTCCGAAGCCATTGTTGATAGAGTCGGGTTTCTCCAACAACTCGACTGGCGAATTTCTAGTCACCTGGTCGAAGCGGTACCAGGAGCACGCCGACAGGCCGAGGGCGACACAAGCGACCAAAGGGTGTTGCAACAGGATAGCGCGCATCAAAACGTTCCTCCCAAACGCAAACCACCGCCAGTCGTGGACGCGCTCGGGGTCAACTCCAGACGCGGCCCGTGTGCGTCCGTGACGACGTTCTGGGGCAGGGCCTTGGGTGGAGCGAGTCGCGCCACCGGGCGAACCTTCAATGGATCGTCGAATTCCAAGAGTTTGCCTTGAGTGACGGATGACTCGGGCAGCGGATCTTTGACGAAATTATAGGTCGAAAGGGCGCCCAAGGCTCCAGCCACGACGAAGCCGACGTCGGCTCCACCCGCCAGCCATTTGCCACGTGTGGCGCGCTCATCCGAGGCATCCAAGCGGCCGTTTTCACGGTCGCTCTTCAACTCATCGTACAGACGGTTCGACTCGACACCCGCGTAAATCGAAGCACCCAGGAACGCGGCGCCGATGACGGCCTGAGTCCAGGCCGCGCCGCGCGGGTACTTCGGAATCATCTTCACGTGCAGCGGCAAGATCTGCCCGCGCGGAACGACGACCTTGCCCTTGAAGGTCTTCCGCCCGTCGCTCTCGACGGTCAGCCGGTGCTCGCCGGCGTCCAAGCGGACGTCGAGCGGCTCGGTCCCGGTGCGCCACACGCCCTTGGGTTGGTCATCGACGCGAACCGCCACCACGGGCGCTGACGCATCGAGACGCAGCACGCCGTAGTTGAGGCGCTCGAGACGCACCTCGAGCTCCTTTTGCTGACCGTGTTCGAGGTCCACGTTTGACAGAAATGGCTCGAATCCGGGCGCTTCGACCAGCACGTCGTGCGTGCCGCCAGGCACGAGCTCGCCGTGCGGCGTATCACCCCAGCGCGAGCGTTCTTTCTTTTTGTCGTCGATCCAAATGTGCGCGCCCATCACGTTCGAAGAGACGCGCAAGAAGGCCATGAACTTGCCCTGCGACAAGTTCGCCTTGAGTTGGTGGACGTGACCCGGTGAAATGGTCATGTCGGCTTCACTCGCATTGAAGTCTCGGAACTTCTCGACCACGACGTGATACTGCCCGACGTCCAAAGTCAGATTCGCCGGAGCATTCGTGGCGACGACTTCTTTGAAGCCTGGATTCATGGCACCGAGGGTGAACTGCGCGTTCGCGTCCACGCGCTGGTAGATGCGGAGGGGCGCCCCGTCAGGCTCGGTCTCGATCACGACCAAGGACTTCATCGAGCTCTGATCGTCCCCGGATGGTAAGACCACTGGGGCCACACCGGCCCCCGCATCTGCTCCGCTGCCGGCTTCACCCAGGGGAGCGGCAGTCACCGCGGCCGCCTTCGCGGCTTCGAGCGCAGCGATGCGCTGATTGACCTTGTCGAGGTCCGGTGCGCGCGGGTCGACCTTCACGTACTCTCTGAATTTTGCGAGCGCACGGTCGACGTCGTTTTGCTTCTGGTAACAGACGCCCGCGTTGAACAAAAACGCCGAGTACGGGTAGGCAGCGTAGCCGGCCTCGAACACCTCCGCGGCGCCCGCGTAGTTGCCGGCAACGAACAAGCCCTGCCCCTTGTCCATCTCAGCCCGGATCGCCTCCAGGCGCTTACTGGGCGCATCTTTGGGCTGGGCCGACACGGCAGGTGCGAGGGCAGCCCCGAGACCCAGGAGCAGAAGGAGCGGCGCGGAGCGGCGCGATAGACGCGACAAAAAAACCAACTTCACCAGAGCAAACATGAGCCCGGATCTTCGTCCGGCACAAGTGCGTCGCTCGCGCGCGAACTAGCGCATGTTGTAGGCAGAAAAGGCAGGGCGCGTCTGACCGAGGCGGCCGAGTTCTAGTGAGCTCTGGCGAGATCGGGCAGGCCCGTGCTTGAAACGCCGCACGGGCGATCTCGCAACGTTGGCCGCTTGGCCGGGCGTTGCGAAGCATTTTGGTTGTTGCAGCGATTCCTCGTATGCTGGCGGTCTTGGACGCGCCCTGAGATGAAGAGAATCAGAATGCGGAAGCACTTGAGCCCTTGGTTGATCGGGGGTGCCTTAGCGGTGACACCGGCATTGGCACACGCAGAGGACGAACCGAAGGCCTACCCCGAGTGCATCAAGGTGCCGACCGAGGCCGAAACCGCGGCCGCCAAAGGTGCGTACCAAGCCGGCAATGCCTCGTTCGACGAGGCGGATTACCCGCGCGCGATCACCTATTGGGAAGACGCCTATCGGCGCGATTGCACGGCCAACCTGCTGTTGAAGAACTTGGCGCGCGCGTACGAGCTGTACGGGCAGAAGCGCCAAGCAGTCGTCGCGCTCGAGACGTTCTTGGTGCGTGAACCGAGCACCGGCGACAAAGAGCAGATCCAACGGCGAATCGAGGTGCTGAAGAAGCAAATCGCGGCGGAAAAGGCCGTTCCAGTCGCAGCCGCGCCTGCGCCCGCCGTCGCACCTCCCCAGCCGCAGCCGCCACCAGCCGAGACGAACACGCAAGGTAAGCGCTCAATCGCTCCGCTGATCGTCGCCGGCGCAGGTGGCGTGGTCTTGATCGTGGGCGCTGCCATGTACGGCAAGGCATCCAAAGACGTGAGCCACTACGAAGATCTGTGCCCCAATCGCGATTGCGGAACCGGCGCCGATGCGACCGAAAATAGGGAAGCAGGCAATAGCGCGCGCACGCGAAAGATCTGGGGCGGAGTGGTAACCGGAGTCGGCGCCGCGACGCTCGCGGGCGGCTTGATCTGGTACTTCGTCCAGCCGCGCCACGGCGCCAGCAGCGCGACCCTGCACAAGCCCCTCGTCAGCCCCGCAGTGGCACCAGGCTTCGCGGGCGTCGCACTGAGCGGCGCGTTCTAGTCAGCGCGCGGGCGGCGCCGTGCCTGACGGCGCAGGCGCAGCCGCAGGCGCAGGCGCGGGAGAGCGTGGGTTCGCGTTCGGGTTCGTCGTGCCATCCGCCTTGGTCGGCGGTGCATCGTTCGCGTCCGACTCTTCCGCCACGGGTCGAGAAAACGCGGGCGCGTAGCGAAACCCAGCTGGGTCCGGTTGCAGGGGCGGCGGCGTCTCGCTGGAGGAACCGCCGCATGCCGCGAGTGTGGACACGACGGCAACGAGCGCGGCTCCGAACGGTAAGTGATAACGCATGAGGCGGATGGTCGGCGCTTTAGCACGGGATTGCTCGGGCGATCAAAACCCACTACCTTGCGCAGCGTTGCTGCTCTTTGCATGTCACCCGGCGCGTCACGCGTGCCTTTTCGATCCCACCCTCGCGAGGCGCGCTTGATCGGCCGCCTGCGCGGTCGCGTCCTAACGGATGAAGCGACCGGCGCGGTCGTCTTGGACGTGCACGGGGTCGGCTACGACGTGTCGACCCCGGTCGGCACGCTTGGGCGGGCGCGCACGGACGCCAACGCGGACGTCGAATTGTGGATCCACACGCATGTACGCGAAGACGCGCTGGATTTGTTCGGGTTCGCGACCGAAACGGATCGCCGCGTGTTCCGGCTGCTGCTGGCGGTGCCCAATGTCGGTCCCAAGACCGCGATGGGCGTGCTCAGCGCCATGCCGGTCGACGACCTTGCGCGTGCGGTGGAGCGAGGCGACCATGCGCGACTCGGAAAAATTCCGGGCATCGGCAAGAAGACGGCCGAACGGCTGGTCTTGGAGTTGAAGGAAAAACTGCGCGGCCTCGACAGCAGCCTGCCGAGCGCACCGGTCGAATCCGTGGGAAACGAGGCCGATCGTTTGCTGAGCGCGTTGGTCAACATGGGCTACCGGCCTGGCGAGGCCGAGCGCGCAGTGTCGGCCCTTGGTCCGAAGCTGGGTACCGAACCCCTCGGAAACTTACTGCGCGAGGCGCTCGCTAAGCTCACACCATGAGCTCGAGAC
>Ga0247766_1000182_pt1 | contig 13595 bp, 7 predicted proteins | sample UWRJL223509R6_FD_179946 | JGI IMG/M metagenome (GOLD analysis project Ga0247766, IMG submission 179946) | Plant litter microbial communities from Arlington Agricultural Research Station in Wisconsin, United States - UWRJ-L223-509R-6 | ecosystem: Environmental > Terrestrial > Plant litter >...
CTGCGGTAGCGGCGCTACCGCTGGTGCCTGCGGAGGTCGGGGAGCCTCCGCTCGCGCCGCTGCCGCCAGTAGAGCTCGCGCCACCCGTCGCCATGCTTCCGCCGGTTATCGTCGTGCCGCCCGCGGCCCCAGTCGCGCCGGCTGTGCTGCTGGTGCCGCCGCTGTTGGCCGCGTTTGCCGAGCTGCTAGTGCCGCCGCTGTTCGTCGCGCCTGCGGAGCTGCTGGTGCCGCCGCTGTTCGTCGCGCCTGCGGAGCTGCTGGTGCCGGCGCTGTAGGTCGCGCCTGCGGAGCTGCTGGTGCCGCCGCTCCCAGCACCGTTGCCTTTGTCGGTGCAGTCCGCGAGAGTCAAGAGTACGAGTGCACCTAGCGAGAGGACGCTTGTTCTCATGGGGCCGGCTCCGGTTGGGTATGGCGCTCTAGGGTCGAGCCGCCGAGTCCACCGTACTCTGCGCAGCTGCCGCAGAGAAGCATAGCGTTCGATAAGTCAGATATCGTATTTCGATCCTCGCGCTGGTTCTTCCTCTGCAACGAGAACATTGTGGGTAAGTCAGATATCGTATTTCGATCCTCGCGCTGGTTCTTCCTCTGCAACGAGAACATTGTGGGCCGGACAGAGCGGACTGCTACTACGGGCGGCGGCGGCGGCGCGCGACGAGGTACAGCGGCCCGGTCAGCGCGTAGCCAGCGGCGCCCATCAGGATCACGGCCGAGAAGCCCAGGTTGGTGATCGCGGTCATGGCCCACACCGAGCCCCACACCGACGACAGCGTAGTCATCGCATAAGTGGCGGGCACTGCCGCACGGCGCCCGCCCTCCAGCACGCGCTCTACGCCGAACGGGTAGAACATCCCGAGGAACGTCCCCGCGGGCACCACGCACAGCGCCACGCACAGGATCTTGAGTGGCAAGGGCAGCGAGAGCAGGCGCGCGTTGCACAGGTGCGTGGCGAGGACGCCCCACGCGATGGCGGCCACGGCCGGCAGCACAAGCGTCGCCAGGCCGCGAAACACGCGCAGGCGGTTGTGCAAGTACGCGCCGAGGCCGTTCGACGCCAGGAACAGCGCCAAGATCACGGCCACGGCGTAGAGCGGGCTGCCGAGGAACAGCTCGGTCTTGGCGATCAGGCCGATCTCCACGCACATGTACGACACGCCGGCCACGAAGAAGTAGAGCACCCAGGGCCAAGGCACGCGCCGCTCGCGGTCGCGTCGCAGGCCCACGAAAGCCATGACCGCGACCGCGACCGCGCCGAAGAGCAGGATCGTGAAGACTTTGATCCAGCTCGAGGCGTAGAGCTGATCGATGAAGCGCTCCTTGGCGGGCAAGAGCTCGAAGTCACGCCAGTTCACCTCGTGCACGAACGGGCGATCGTCCGTGACGAGCGGCCCGTGCGTGCGCCCGAGGACTGCGTCCACGAAGCTCGGCACGCCCGCGCCCGAGGGCGAGTAGAGCACCCTCCGCGCGGACGGCCACGACGCCACCTTACCGTCGATTGCCGCGATCTCGTCCGGCGTGAGCCCGCCCGGTTTGACCACCAGGCTGTCTTGCCCCCGCGTCGCTGGGGCGCCGAAAGCGAAGACCGCCTTCCCGAAGTCACCGAGGCCGCGCTCGGCGAAGAGTAGCCGCAGGCTCTCGGCCTTGTGGAGCACGGGCTGGTTAACGAACACCACCATCGAGCCCGGGCCCGGAGCCAGGTGGTCGAGGTACGACGCCATGGCCTCGTAGGTGTCGAGGTACTTCCGCGTATCGCCAGTGCGCTCGGCGTTGATCGAGCCGTTCGTGGCCACGAACACGAGGTCGTAACGCCCGCGGTCGTTTTTGAGGAAGTCGCGCCCCTCGCGCACCACGAGGTGCATGTTGGGCCGCGCGTGGAAAGCACGCAGGTTCATGCCCACGAGCAGCGGATCCTGGTACAGATCGACGACGGCGCGGTTCAACTCCACGCCCGTGATGTCCGCCCTGCCCTGCGCCATGCAGTCGAGTGCGACCATGTCGCGCCCCACGCCCGCGAAGAGCACGAGCATACGCTTCGGCTCGTGTCCCATGAGGAACGGCAGCGCGTGGTGGAGGCTGAACCTCCGCATGTCCGCAGCCTTTGCCCCCGGATCCCAGCGCGCAATGTTGACGTTGCTGAGCCCGTCGTCCTGCACGATACCCCACGCCTCCCCGCGCCCCTCCGGGTTGTCGGTCTCGGCCCGCATGAGGCTCGTGCGCGCGAGGTCGTTCCACCGCACGCGCTCTTCTTTCACGCCCTCGCGCGCGTAACCGCCCAGGACGTAGCGCGACAGACGCACGGCATCCGGGTGCTCCTGGAACACGCTCCCACGGCACGCCAGGAACGCGACCGCGCAGTACCCCGCCGCGCCGGCGCCTACCGCGAGGCGCTTACGGGCGAGCGGCGTGGCGGCGAGGAGCGCGAGCGCGCCAAAGAGCACTGTCATGATCGCCGGCGGCAGCCCCGCCCAGGTCAGCACGAGCGGCGCGAGGACGCAGCCCGACGCCGCGCCCGCGAGGTCGAAGCAGTACAGCCGCCCGATGTTCTGCGCGCCCTCGTCGAAATACAGGGCCAGGAGCGCACCCAAGATCGCGTACGATGGCAGGAAGATGCCCGAGTAGGCCAGCATGCGCGCCGCGTCCCCGTACGGGTTCTCGAGCGAGACGTGGATGACCGGGAAGAACGCGTTCGCGACCGCGAAGAAGCCCACGAACGCGGCGGTGAGGACCGGCAGCACGAGCGCCTGCAGGCTCGCGCTCAAGCGGCGCACGTCCCCCTTTCGCTCGCGGTGCACGAGCAGCGAACCGAGCGCCAGCCCGAAGAGCGCCACCGGGATGGCGAGGAAGTTCGAGATGCTGCCGAGGAAGAAGGACAGCATGCGGGTGTGCAGGAGCTCCACCATTAGGCCGACGAGCCCCACGAGGAAGATCCCGAGCTCGACGTCCCGTTTCCGGCGCGCCGGAGCCGCCCCTTCGGCGTGCTGGGACATGGGCGTAGCCTATCGCACCGCGCCCCGGCGCCACCGGCTGATTCCGCACGACGCCGCCACGGTGGCGGGAGGAGACAGGAGAACCAAACCGTGCTCGTTCGGGTCGCCTCGGGTCGCGCCGGGTGATCGAGCGTTCCACCGTCCCCCCGTGCGGGGCTGCTCCAACGGTCGTAACTATCGGTTTCTTTGACGTTTTTTGCGCGCGACAGTGCATCCCTGAGGGGCGCCCGCGCGCGTTCCGAATTCGCCACGATCGATTTGCGCCTGCAGTCGCGAGCGAGTGCAAGACGCAATTTGCCGACCTCCGATGCTCTGCGTGAAGCAGCGCTGTCTCCTCGGCTGAGGACAGTTCCGCGCCGTCTATGAGCAAGCCTGAAACTTTGCTCCTATCATCGAACGCTCCGTTGCAGTGATTAGGACACAGTCAGGCGAAGCGGCTCTTCGATGAAGTGCACAAGCTCCCTCGCCGTCAGCAACAGAAGGTCCTCGATGTCGTCTCCGCGATCGTCGAGCAGTTCAAAAGAAAGCTAGCTGAGCACCACCGCTAGGTTCTTCTTGTCGCGACAAGATCCGAGATCCTCCACAGACGTCCGGCAAGATAAGTCGTTGCATCCGTTGAAATGCCTCGACAAGCCAGTTCACACTGCTTGAACTGCTTCGCCAGAAAGTAGGAGACGGCCAGGCAAAGACGCGCTGACCCCGCGTAGTACGATGACCCTTCCGCCTCGTCAGCAGCGATTGCTTGCCGCAAATCGGAAATGCCACCGCTGTAGTCGCCGTCCTCCACTCGCCATCGACCGCGAAAATAGAAGGTAGCGGGTTCGGCCGGATTGATCGCGATCGCTTCGGTTAGGTCGGCGACCGCACCAACCCTGTCTCGCAAGGCATCCCGCTCCATCGCTCGTCGAAAATAGGGTTCAACGCGGCGTGGATGCTCTGACACCAGATCATTCAATATCCCGACCGCCTCAGTGTGCCGGCCGCTTGCTGCAAGTCGCTCCACTCGCTTTAGCTCCGACTCCAAGTCGCGATTGTCACCACTTGCATTCATCTAGAGCTCCCCGTCAATACTACCGTGGCGGGTGCAAATTTCCCCCGCACTTCTCGAGCACGAACCCTTTTGCACAATCGTCCACGTTGTACGGCGTGCCTCCGCGCCGGCCCCTGAGATTCTTCACAGATTCAGTTTGTTTCCAAGTGATGAGGTCTGCGCACTTCTTGTATGCGTCACTCCACTGCCGATCGCAGTCGCTCGTGTCCGGCTCTGGCGTGCACGCATCCTTGATCGCGCGCACCACGCTGCCCACGTGATGGGCTGCCCCGCCGGTGTAGCGGCGTGACACGGCCCGGCGTGCTCGCTGCGCTCCGCGCGCCGGGGGCCCGCCCGACGCCGGCTGCGCCGGACGTGGGGGCCCCCACGGCTGCGCCTTCCGCTTCGTTTGGTGCTTCCGGACTGGTGCGTGCGCGCACAGGGCTCCTTCTTCCGGCTCGCCGCCGGCCTTCGCGAGAGGGCGCACGATCTGTGCCGTGCGCAGGCAGTGTGAGTGCACGCTTCGTCCGTGACGATGGTTGGTCACGAGAGGTCGGCTCGCGCGCGTCACAGATCCTGCGCCTGGGGGCTTCGTCCGGCGGCGAGCCGGAAGAAGGAGCCCACAATGTGCAAACGTCAACAGATCCTCGCAGAGCACGCTCACCGCCTCCGGCTGGAGCCCACGGATTCGGAAGCTCGGCTCTGGAGAGCGTTGCGAGCGAGTCAACTCGGCCCGCCATTTCGTCGCCAGGTGGTGCTCCTCGGCTTCATCCTCGACTTTTTCTGCCCGAAGGCGCGCCTCGTCGTCGAGGTCGATGGAGGCTATCACGAGCAGCGAGTTGCGGCTGACGCGAACCGAGATCGCAAGCTGAAACGCGCTGGGTATCGCGTGGTTAGGGTTGATGCGGAATTGGTGCATCAGGACTTGGAGGCCGTTTTGCGGCTGATTGCGCTGCACCTCGAGTAGACGGTGCGCAGAGCGTCTGGCGATGCGGTCATCGGCTGAGCGTTCTGAGGGCGCTAGGCGCAGCTCATGGTTGGGCGACTGGCGCCGCGCGGCGTGACGCGCGCTACTTCTTTCGTCGAGTCCCGCGGGCGGGTGACGGTCGAGCTTCGCCCACTCGTTCTCGCTCAACAGACGCAGACGACCGCGACTGAGTCTTGCGTCCCGTCGCCCTTCTTTTCTTGGAGGCTTTGCCTTGGGACTTTGACTCAATTGGCGGCACGGGCACGGGTCTCTTCGGTCGGCGGGAGGCGGGGACATCGAACCGCTCTGACTCCACGATCTCAATCTCAACTCGGTCACCCACGATGAGCTAGCGCGCCAGCCAATCCACGTGTTGTTTGGCGTCGCTGTCTAACCCGCCCACGGAAAACACGAGTTCCCGCTCGACGAATACTCGACCTGCGGGCCAGCTCGATTTCGTGGCGGGGTCTCGGACTACCGACGACAAAATGGCTGAGACGACGTGATGTCCAGCCAGACCCGCCGTCACGAGCCGTTTGCCGTTCAACACAACGCGAAAGCCGATCGTCATTGCTGGAGTGTTGGGAAATTGCCGATTTCAGGCAACCGCCCGCCTGCCACCACGCCTTACTCGCGCAGCATGCCCGCTTGGCAGCGCCGTCCTCCGCTACGACCCCGTCAGCTTCAACTGCGCGCAATAGGCCTTCGAGGTTTCGTCGCCTCGCTGCCACTCAATCGGCCGCTTGCGCGGACACTCTGACTTGCGGACGCGAAACGGACGGCCCGCGCGTGGACTCCGCGTAGCAACCGAGCGTCACGGCGAGCGCGAAGAAGGCGAGCGTCGCCCAATCACCGGCGTTCAGCTGCAGCTTCATTGGTAACCGCTGAAGATTGCGGTCGCTAGATGGCGCTTTGGTTACGCGCGAGCGACATCATCGCGATGCGGCATGTAGGCAATGGAGCGCCTGGTGCGGGTCTGCTACGCAGCCAACGCTCGCCCGAGAGAAACCATGAAGCAACGTGTTCGCTCCGCCGCTCAGTGGCTCGGGATTTCGTGTTTGATCTTCGTGGGCTGCACCAAGCTCGAAGATGCGAATGAGTGGTTTGGTCCTGCCCTGGGCGGAAGCTCAGGTGAACCGATGGCTGGGAATGCGGGCGTCGGTGGTGACAGCCAGGCGGGCAGGGGCGGCGCCCAAGCCAGCGCGGGGACGAGCGGCGGCGGCATGCATGCGGGCGCGGGCTCCGGTGGAGGAAGCGGTGGCGCGCGCAGCCCAGACGGCATGGCGGGAGATGCTGGATCAGGTCCCGTGGGGTGCGATGATGCGAATGGCTTTCAAGGGCTCGGTTGCTATCGCTGTGCGCCTGAAGAGATCGTAACTCTGGAGAACGCGTGCACGACCGCGACTTGCACACGCTTCGACGAGTCGAAGCGGCTGAGCTTGCTCGGCAAAGACGGCAAGTTACCGCCCCTGCCCGCTCCGGGCAGCGGCAGCGGTGGTTCGTCGAGTGCGGGCGGCGCTGGTGGGAGCGCGGGAAGCGGTGGAAACGCCGGTAGCTCGAGCGGCGGCGGCAGCTCAGGTAGCGGCAGCGCGGTGACTGGCAAATCGTGCGCCGAGTTAGCGACTCACGGCACGGTCGTCTACATCACCGGTTCTTCCGCGGCGAGCCCGTTTCTGCAGCAGATCGCGCAACAGCTCGTGTCGCAAAACGTGTACCTCGTATACGAATCCACTGGCTCGTGCGTCGGTGTCGATGCAGTGCTGAACGGCACGCCGATGACCACTGGGCCAACCGCGCCAGCGCTCACGGCCACCTACTGGGACTCGCCCGCCAGTGCGGGTGTCACCTGCGAACTGCCTGCCGAGGGTGTGAACGCCGACATCGGGGCGTCGGATGTGTTCGCGCAATCTTGTCCCGGGTTCGAGTTCGCAAACCTCGACGCTTTGCAGGTGCGCGATGCGCACGGCCCGATCCAAACCATGACTTTCGCCGTGCCGACGAACTCGCCCTACTCGGAAATCAGCGCAGAGGCGGCGTATTTCGCGTTTGGCTTCGGCGCTGACGGCGGGCTGCGCGACCCGAGTGGCAACTTGGCCATTTGGAACGACGAGAACTACCTATTCAAGCGCAGCGCGACGTCGGGCACGCAGGCCATGTTGGCAGCGGCCATCGGCGTACCCGCGGGGGTTTGGAAGGGCAAGGGGCACAAGTCTTCCGCAGACGTCGCCGCGTCGATTCAAGCCGCAGGACAGAAACAAGAAACCGCCAACGCGGCGTTGGGGATCCTGGCCGCGGACTACATCGACACGAAGAACTTGCGCGCGCAAATTCGCGTGCTCGCCTTCCAGGATACCGACCAGCACTGTGCGATGTTTCCGGATTCGACGAGCAGCGCGCGCGACAAGCAGAACGTGCGTGACGGTCACTACCCGATCTGGGGACCGCTTCACCTGTTGCTCCGCGTCGACAGTCAAGGCAAGCCGTTGAACGCCGCCAATCGTCAGGCGGTTACCGACATCATCGGCTACCTGTCGGGGACGAAAGCGTTGCCGAACCAAGTGCAGCTGCTCGATCTCTACGCGCAAAGCGGGCTCGTGCCGGAGTGCGCGATGCATGTCACGCGCAGCAAGGACGGCGGCAACATCTTTCCCTATCAGCCGGCCAATCCGTGTTCGTGCCTGTTCGATCTCAAAGCCACGGGCTCGACCACTTGCACCAAGTGCCAGGTGCAGGGCGATTGCGGCAACGGCGAAACCTGCTCACTGGGCTACTGCGAACGCTGAAATCTGTTTATCCAGGCGGTGTCGAGATCCGCCGATGCATCGGCGCCACACAAACGTTGCAGCGAATTCTTGCGACCTTGTCCGAGTAGAAACGGAAAAATCTTAGGTTCCTCACGTGCAGTCCTCCTCTCAACGCGCCAACCGCGCCGAACTCACGCCGGTCGTGCCGAGCTTCAGCGGCGTCGACGCGACCACCGCACCCCCAGAACAACTGGATTCGCTCGAGCGCTACAAGCTCTTGGCGCGTCTCGGCCAGGGCGGCATGGCGGAGGTGTACTTGGCCGCGTGGGAAGTTGCCCCGTTCGTGCATCGACCCGTGGTGGTCAAGCGCCTGCATCCGCACTTCAACGAAGACCCGCGGCTCGTACAGATGTTCATCGACGAGGCGCGGCTGCTCACTCAGCTCGATCATCCGCACATCGTCAAGACGCTCGAAGCGGGGGTGATCGACGGGCGCTGCTGCATCGCCATGGAGTACTTGGAGGGGCAACCGCTGCAGCGCGTGTTACGACGCGCCAATGAGCACGGAGGCATTGCCGCTCACCTGGCGGTGAGCATCGCCATCTGCATGCTCGACGGGCTGCACTATTCGCACGAAACCAAAGACGCCCAGGGCCAGCCGCTCGAAATCGTGCACCGCGACGTTTCGCCGCAGAATGTGTTCGTGTCGAACGACGGACAAGTGAAAGTCCTGGACTTCGGCATCGCCAAGGCAAATAGCCAAGAAGGGCGCACTGCCACCGGTATCGTCAAAGGCAAAGTCGGCTACATCGCGCCCGAACAGGCACGCGCGGAGAGCGTCGATCGGCGTGCCGACATCTGGAGCGCGGGCGTCGTCCTTTGGGAAGCGCTCACGGGCGCTCGCTTGTTCAAGGCCGAAACCGACGCAGCCACGCTCGGCTTGACCTTGCAGGGTCAGATCCCGAGCGCCGGTTCGCGCCGTGTGGGCATCCCCGAAGAGCTCGAGGGCGTGCTGATGCGCGCGCTGCAACGCGACCCGGCGCTCCGCTATCAAACCGCGGGCGCGATGCGCAAAGATCTCGAGGGCTGGCTCGCGCGGGCTGGCTTCTCGCGTGACGCACGCGTAATCGCGGGCATGATGAAGGACCTGTTTACGACGGAAATCATCGAGCAAAAGCGGTTGGTCTCGGTGTTGATGGCGCGCAGTGACTGCACGCCGCCGGCCCCCCCGTCGAACCGCTCGCCGAGCAGCACCAGCGCGCTGTACCTGAAGCTGCCGCCGACCGCGGCCACGTCCGCAGATCTGACGCGCATGAACGATCAAATGGAGGAGCTCGGCAAGCGCCATCGTCGGGCTTTCCGCTGGATGTTCGCGTTGGTCGGCGCGCTCTTGTCGATCACTTGCATCGCGGTGTTCTTCAACGTCAGTCGCGGAAACGCGAGCTCCGTGCACGCGCTGCCCACGGCCCAATTGGCGACCGCGCTGCCTGCGCCGAAAGCGCCGCCGAGTGCGGAGCCCACGGAAGCGGCTCCGAGCGCGATGGGCGTCTCAGCGGCCTTGCAAGGCGTGCCGAGCGCGACCAGGGCCGCGCGCCCCGTGATGCAGCAGCTGCGCGCCGCGCCCAATCCCATGCCCGCAGTGGCGACCAAGACGGCAAGCGCCGCGGTTGCAACCATGCCCTCGGCGTCCACTGCGCCCTCTGCAAGCAAGCCGGAAGGGTCGACGAGCTTCGGCTTTTTGACCATCGACACGAGCCCGTGGTCCGTCGTGAGTGCGGGCGGCAGAGTCCTCGGACAGACGCCGTTGATTGGCGTGCGCTTGCCGAGCGGCACTCAAGTCCTATCGCTGAGGAATCCGGAGCTGGGCATCGAGACCAGCTACCCGATCACCATCGAGAGCGGCAAAACCACTGTGCGTCGGATCGGCATCGAATGAAGCGTCTGGTTCTACTGAGCTGCCTCGGAATCTTGCTCGCGAAACCCGCTTTCGCCCAAAATCAAGGCCTCGCCGAAGCCGAAAAAGCCTACCAAGCCGTCGATTTTCCGGCCACCCACGCAGCGGCGAAGCAAGCGCTCGAAGCGGGCGGCGCGGATCGCGAACAGACCGCGCGGCTGTACGTGCTGCTCGGCACCTCCGCTGCCGCACAGGGCGACGCGGAAGAAGCAAAGACCGACTTCATCGCCGCGCTGGCCGTCAAACCTTCGCTGAAGCTCGACAAAGGGCTCTCCCCCAAAGTGCGAGACCCGTACTTGGAAGCTCAAGGTTACTGGGCGGCGTCCTCCGATCGTCTGACGTTGAACGCCAAGCCTGCGAGCGACCAAGCACACCTCGTGATCCAACTCAGCGATCCCGCAGCGCTGGTCAGCAAAGTCGAACTGCGCCTCGCCGCCACCGGCACCTCTCCCCGCCCCTCATTCGAGCTCACTGCGGCTCCCGCCACACGCTTCGCCCTGCCCGCCACCGTGCGCGGTCGCAGCTACGAGTACACCGTGCGCGCGCTCGACCGCTTCGGCAACGTGCTCGCGGAGCGTGGCACGGATGCCGATCCGGAGTTGGTGCGCGAGGCCGCTCACGCAGGCCCTGCGGACAGAGCAGCCAATCCCGCGCAGCACGGCCGATCCTACGTGCTGCCCATCGCTCTCGGCGTGGCCGGACTCGGCGCAGTCACCGCCGGCGTCGCCTTCCAAGTGAAGCGCGAGAACGCCGCTCGAGACTGGAACAGCGGCAGCTGTGAACAACCCGGACAAACACGGATTCAACAGTGTCAAGACGTCGATGATCGACGGCAGAAGTACGAGCACCTGGCGATTGGTTTTTACGCGGCCGGCGGAGCACTGCTCACCGGAAGCGTGATCGCGCTGATCGTGGGCCGGCCAGCAGCGAGCACGAGTCAGCGCGCAGGGTTGCTCGGCTGCGGTGTCGTGGGGACCGGTGTGAGCTGCGACGGGCGCTTTTGAGAATTGCCTCCCGTTCCTCGCTTGGCCAGGGCTATCGCTGGCTGACTTGCATTTCCGCAAAATCCGCCCTACTTCCCGAGGCGCTTTTTCTGGGATGCAATGAAAAACGAAAAGACGCTGTTTCGGTTTGGATTCGTGGTCGTGCTGCTCGGGGGATTGGCCGCGACGGCCTGCGGTGGTCCTTCGACCAAGTTCGTCACTTCGTGGCGATCGCCGAAGGCCGAGCCGATTCAATTCCGCGGTGAGCCCGTAGCCGCGGTGGTCATGGTCGACGACGAGATCAGGCGTCGCGCGGCGGAGGACGTGCTCGCACGCGAGATCACTCACTACGGCGGGCAAGGCATTCCGATGTACCGCATCACCGGCGCAGATCCGGAAACCGACGAGGCCAAAGCGAAAGCCGCGGTCGAGCGCGCGGGCGTCAAGGGTGTGGTCGTGATGCGTCCAAAAGGCAGGCGCACGAACACCGAGACCAACGAGTACTACTCCTCGCCGATGTACAGCGGCTACTGGGGTGGCTATTACGGCTACGGCTGGGGCATGCCGTATTCGTATGCGCGTTATGGTCTGCCCGTGTCCGGAACTCCGTATGGCATGGGAGCTGGTTACGGCGCGTATTCGACGCCGGCGACCAAGACCACGACGACGACCACCACCGAGGTGCTCGTGGTCGAGGTGCTCGTGTTTTCGCTGAAGCAAAACTTGCTGGTTTGGGCTGGCGAAAGCGAATCGACGCTGCCCGAGAAGGTGGACGAATTCGTGACGCAACTCGCCGCCGAGACGACCAAAGAGCTCGGCGAAAAGGGCCTGCTGTCGTCGAAGTGAGCGCACGCGGCGTACGCGCTCGAGCCACGAATCCGCCGGGAATACCGGCGGATTTTAAGCTGCGATGCCGGGTCGAGAGCGCCCCCAATCCTGATTCGGGCGTTCGAGCCGCCTCGGGATTTTTTGGTTGATGGTCACGCGGCATACGCGGGGCGTCACAGCCTTCGGCGGCGCGCTGCGGCGCGTTCACATATCGACATATTTCTGACGGACGTGCCCCGTTGCCAGCGGGTGCGCGATCGGCCGATGCTGCGCGTGGAGAAATATCATGCGCTCATCGAACCGCTTCCATTCGCTGTCCGTTCTGTTCGCTCTGCTGGCAACGTTGCCACTCGCGGCCTGTGCGGGTGAACAGCCGCCACCCGCCGCTCCTCCGCCTGCCCCGCCGGCGACCGCGAGCGCTCCGCCCGCTCCGCCGCCCGCGCCTCCGCCCGCACCCGCGCCGGTGGCCGCACCGGAGCCGCCCCCCGCGCCGCCGAAACCGAAGTTCAATCACCGGCATCCGGTGATCGCGCTGTTCGTGGCCAGCCTCGACTCGCTCGAGCTCACGGCCGAGCAAAAACCGACCATCGAGGCGATCAAGGCCGACTTGGCCAAGCACGCCGAAACTGCCAAAGAACCGCGCGAAAAGCTGGAGTCAGACGTGGCAGCCGGTGTCTCCGCAGGCAAGCTGGAGCAGGCCAAGATCGACGCGGACATTCGCGCAATGAGCGCGGCCGTGGCCGCGACACTGCCGGCCGTGCAAGACGACATGAACCGTTTGCACAAAGCGCTCACTGTCGAACAGCGCAAGAAACTGATCGAGAACACGCGCGAAAAGGGCAAAGAGATGCACGGGCACGCCATGGCGATGCACGAGCATGGGGGTAAGGGCGGAGAGCACGAACACGGCAAAGGCGGAGAACACGAACACGGCAAAGGCGGAGAACACGAACACGAGCACGGCGGCAAGGGCATGTGGGAGGCGCCGCTGGCCAAGCTCGGCGAAGAGCTCAACCTGACGCCGGAACAGAGCGCAAAGCTCCAGGGCAAGGTGGAAGCGCTGGTGAAGGCTCAGCAAGCCGCGATGAAGGACAAGATGGCGACGAGCATGAAGCACATGGCAGCGGTCGGCACAGCCTTCGAAGGCGACAAATTCGATGCCAAAAAAGCCGGAGTCGGCACACAAGCCCCAGAGCTCGTGAGCTCGATTGCGAGCGGCCGCGTGCAGTTCGCGCAAGCGGTCTTGTCGGTGTTGACACCCGAGCAGCGACCGAAGTTCGTGGCACACATTCAGGCGCATCACGCCGAGATGGACTGACAGAACGAGCACAGCGGAGCCATTCGCTTCACGCGAGGGGCTCCGCTGCCAGTATCAGATCATCATGCCAGAGTGTTACTCATTGAGCTCCACGACGACCTCGCCTTTGTGGCCCTGCTTGTCTTCGTAGACGCAGCGCACGGCCTTTGCGTCGGGGGGCAACGACGCCGTGCACTTCTCGGTGGAGGCGATCACGCCGGAGAGTGGCAGCGTCGTCAGATCGACCGTGCCGTTCGCGGGCAACAGGGTGAACGCACCGCCGGTCGCCAAGGTGAGCTGACCCACGTCTGCGTAAGGCGCTACGTCCGTGTGCGCACAGCGGCGCGAAACCGCCGTGTCTACCGCGACTCCGCTGGCGCAATCGACGTCCGCCGCGCAAGGCTCCGTCGGTTTGTCGGTCGACACTGGATCGCAACGGCCTGCGCGCGTGTCGCAGCTGACGCCGCTGGGGAAACCCGCGCAATCGCGATCACACGTTTGCTTCGCATCGTCACACGTGCCGATTTTCACGTCCGCAGCGCAGCCGGCCGTGGCGCACTTCAGATCGCAGGTGCAGCCGGTGTCACACGCCTCAGCGTTCAGATCGCAGGCACAGGCCGCAGCAGGAGTGTTGTAACAGCCGAGATTCGGCCCCACCACGTGCACCGAGGCAAAGCCGCGTACGTCTTTGGCGAGCTGCGCGAGCTCGTAGTGAGCGACCGTAGTGCCGTCGCTGGCTTGATGCTGCGCGGTGTCCGTAATCACGACAATCTCGTGCACGGCGTTCGGCTCCCATTTGAACACGGTT
>Ga0247766_1000183_pt1 | contig 13520 bp, 11 predicted proteins | sample UWRJL223509R6_FD_179946 | JGI IMG/M metagenome (GOLD analysis project Ga0247766, IMG submission 179946) | Plant litter microbial communities from Arlington Agricultural Research Station in Wisconsin, United States - UWRJ-L223-509R-6 | ecosystem: Environmental > Terrestrial > Plant litter >...
CCACTGCTTCGGTTCCGCCCTCGGTCCTGCCCTCGGTCTCGCCCCCCTGCGCCCCGACTATGCTAAGACCCCGCCCGTGTTCGAAGCGCTCAGCAAAGGCTTTCGTGAAGCTCAAAACCGCCTCGCCGGTCTCACTGAGCTAAACCCTAAAAATGTCCAAGCCGCACTGAAAGAGGTGCGGCTCTCGCTGCTCGAGGCAGACGTCGAGCTCGGCGTGGTCAAGCGCTTCTTGGCAACGGTCGAGGAGAAGGCGCTCGGCCAAACCGTGCAGACGCGCGTGCGTCACAGCGGCGAGACACACAAGGTGACGGCGGGCGATCAGTTCGTGCGCATCTGCCACGAAGAGCTCGTGGCCATGATGGGCCATGAGGGCGAACCCATCATCTACGCCGCCTCGGGTCCCACCGGCGTGATGATGGTCGGCTTGCAAGGTTCTGGCAAGACGACCACCACCGCCAAGCTCGCGCGTTGGTTCGAGAAGCAAGGCAAATCACCGCTGCTCGTCGCAGCCGACATGCAACGTCCTGCGGCCGTCGAACAGCTCAAAGTGCTCGGTCAATCGCTGTCTATCCCGGTGTTCAACATCGAGGGCGGCACGCCGCTCGAGATTTGCACCGCTGCCCGCGAAGAGGCGAAGAAGCAGAACAAAGACGTCATCATCTACGACACCGCCGGTCGCCTTGCGATCGACGAAGCGTTGATGGAAGAGCTCAAGAGCATCAAAGCGGCCGTTTCGCCGCAAAATATCTTGCTCGTAATCGACGCGATGATTGGCCAAGACTCCGTAAAGACGGCGCGCGGCTTCAATGATCGCCTGGACGTCACCGGCGTGATCCTGACCAAGCTCGACGGTGACGCCCGCGGTGGCGCCGCCCTGTCGGTGAAAGAGGTTACTGGCGCGCCGCTCGTATTCGTCGGTATGGGCGAGACCACGGACAAGCTGGAGCCGTTTCGAGCGGAGGGCATGGCCAGTCGCGTGCTCGGCATGGGCGACGTAGTCGGCCTGATGCAAGACTTCGAAGAAGTCGTCGATCAGAAGAAAGCCGAAGCCGACGCGGCCCGCATGATGCAGGGCCAGTTCACGCTCGATGACTTTTTGAATCAGGTCCGCACCATCCAAAAGATGGGCTCGCTCAAGGACCTGATGGAGAAGATTCCGGGCCTCGGCGGAATGATGCCGCCCGGCGCGGCCGCGAATTTGGATGACAGCGAGCTCGGGCGCATCGAGGCCATGATCCAATCCATGACCCGGGCCGAGCGTGAAGATCCGAACGTGCTCGTGCGCGAGCCCTCGCGCGTGGCCCGCATCGCCAAGGGTTCTGCGCAACCCGCCGAAGGCGTCGGTGAGCTCGTGCAACGCTTCTTGTTCATGCGCCAAATGATGGGTGGCATGGGCGGCGGTGATCCGGGAGGGTTGCTCAGCAAAATCCCAGGACTGGGCGGCCTGAACATGGCTCGCAACATGCGTCGCGCCATGAAGAGCGGCAAAATGCAGGACGTGATGCAGAACATGGGCGGGGGCATGGGCGGCATGCCGGGCCTCGGCGGCATGCCGGGCTTCGGGGGCATGCCCGGCATGGGTTTCCCCGGCATGCCCGGCATGGCCGACGCCGGTGGCCCGAAGATGCGCGTCCTGAGCAAGGGCGAAAAGAACGCCAAGAAAAACCAACGCAAGCGTGAACGTGACGCACGCAAGAAGAGCAAGGGCAAGAAGTGAAGGCGTCGCGTTGGTCCGCCCTGTTGTGCGTGGGTGTGCTCTGCTCATGCGTCAAGGCAAAGCCCACGGCTGAAAAGCACGACTCGCAGGCCGAGGCCGAGCGCTTGAAAGAGTTCGTGCTCGACGCGCCCCCGGCCGATATCGGCACGCACGTGGACGCGGATTTCGGCGGCAAGGTCGTGTTGCTCGGCGCGCGCGTCGAGCCGACGGCCGGATTGAAGCCTGGGTCGAAGCTGAAATGCACCCTCTATTGGCGAGCCCAGCAAAAGCTAGAAGGCGGCTACAAGCTGTTCACGCACATCGTGGATGCCTCCGGCGAGCGCGTCCTGAATATCGACAACGTGGGACCGCTGCGTGAGATGCGCGCCGGATCGCAGGCCTTGCCGCCCAGTGACTGGGAGCCCGGCAAGGTGTACGTCGACGAGCAAACCTTCACCATCCCGGCCTCGCTCAAGACCGAAAAGATGCAGGTACTGACCGGCTTGTTCAACAAGCACGGTCGACTCGAGATCAGCGCGGGCCCGCACGACACCACGCGCCGCGCGATCGCTGCCACACTTTCGGTCAGCGGCCTCCGCGCCGCGCCGAAGAACAACCGCGTCGTCCCGACGCTGCACGCGGAAAAGCTCGAGCCCACGGTCGCGCTCAAGATCGACGGCAAGCTCGACGAACCCGCGTGGAAAAGCGCTGCCAGCACGGGCCCGCTCGTCGACGTGCGCACGGGTGAACCCAACCGCACCTTCCCCGTCAACGGCGACGTCAAAGTATTGTGGAGTGACGCAGGCCTGTACGTCGGTTTTTCGGTCACCGAAGCGGATCTGGTCGGCGGCTTCAAGAAGGGCGAACAAGACCCACACTTGTGGACCAAAGACACCGTCGAAATCATGGTCGACCCCGATGGTGACGGCGACAACAAGGACTACTACGAGATCCAGATCAATCCGCAAAACCTCGTGTTCGATTCGCAATTCGACGCCTACAACGAGCCCAAGGTCGAACCGGATGGCCCCTTCGGTCATCAGGATTGGTCGGCGAATGCGAAAAGCGCGGTCAACTTGGACGGCACGCTCGACAAGTCCACGGACGAAGACAAAGGCTACACGGTCGAAGCGCTGATCCCGTGGAAGTCCTTCAGCAAGGCCGCAAAGCTCCCGCCTGAAATCGGCTCTTCATGGCGCATCAACTTCTACGCCATGAAGAACAACGGCGGCGTCGCCTGGTCGCCCATTCTGGGACAAGGCAATTTTCACAAAGCTTCGCGCTTCGGCCGCATCGTGTGGACGAAAAAGGGCGCAGCCGAAACGGCAGCAAGCGCGAGTGCGAACGCCACTGCCGCGTCCGCGCCTTCAGCGGCATCGACAAACTCAGCCGCGTCGGTAAGCTCCGCGATATCGCCCAAGGCCGGCGTCCTCACCGCGCCCAAAGCGCCAGTGAAACTCGCGCCGGCTCCCACGCCGAACTGAGCCGACCCACCCGTGCGTCCGAATCGAACAGCTCGAGCATTCTCGAGCCCGGACGTGCCATCCGCCCGAGTAGTCCGTTCTCGACCGCGATTCTTGTCCGGAAAATAAGCCCTGTCCGGTCGCACCGGACAACACGCTTTTTCCGGACAACTTCCAACGCGACGAGCGGTCATCCGCCAGGGTCTCGACTCGGAGCGCTGGTGCCCCGCTGCCTTCATTCGGTTCGCACAATGGATGAGCGCCCAGATCGCAGATATCTCGAGCTGTCGCCGACCCGTGCGCCCCCCAAATCTCTCATCGACTCCTTTGGTGTGGTGCCGCGTTGGCAAGCCGCGCTCGGCTCTTGGCGGTCTTGGAACCCTTGGAGATCTTGGAGGCCTCTCGGAAGATCGTTCCTCGCACCGCTCGCCGTTCACCCACGGCAACCGCGCAGCGCCGCAACGGTGCACGCCCGGGTCGGGTCTAGAGCTTGTATTTGCGTTTGGCGGCGCCTTGGGTGTCGGCGCAGTGGCTGATTTTGGGGGCCGCCTGCGCGAGTTCGCTTTGGGCGAAGTCGAGGATGCGCGTGGCTTCGGCGGCGCCTTCGGGGGTCGCCATCAGTGACTTGGCGCGGCTGGTTTCTGCGAGAGCGAACACGTGTTGGCCGAAGCCGTCGACGCACGTGCGTTGGAGTTCGCACAGCTCGGCAGTTTCGCAGGTGGCGGCTTTGAGCGCGTCCAAGAGTTCGCCTTTTCGTGCGTTGGGCGCGTCACGCAGCTGATCGATGGCGCGGCTGATGCGGCCCGCCTCGGCTTTTTCGCTGGCGGAGGCGCCGAGCGAGCATTGGCTCAACAACAGGAGCAGCGCGAGTGAGCGAATCAGTCCGCCGCTTTCGGCGGGGGACCCATTTGGATGCGCTCGCCGATGTACGCGCCGATCAACGTGAACAGCACGCCCAGCGCGGAAAGCAGCACGTACATGAAGGCGGGCATCGTCTTCACCGTCTGATTCACGTACAGCAAGAACGCGGTCGGAATCGCCACCAAGAACACGGCGACCATCGGCTCGATGAAGGTTTTGCCGGGCGAGATCAGACCGATCAACATGCCGCCCAAGAACCACACGGGAATCGAGATGCGCATGCCGGCGGAGCCCTCGAAATCGAAGGCGGGCACGACCATGGGCAGGCCCATCACCAGCGCGGCCGTCATGACCGACATGATCGCGATCGAGACGCCGAACCAGAGCGGGCTGAAGCCCTCTTGCTGGTAGCGGCGTTCGAGCTCCTCTTGCCGCGTGAGCGAACGCTTCAGATCTTCGATCTTGGCACCGCACGACACGCAACGATTGTTGGCGAGCGGAGGCGTGTTGGAGAAACCACACGACGGGCAGATGATCTTGCTAGCGACAGCCATTTTGACCCCTAATAGTGCTCCGGCAAAAGTACACCGCTTTCGGCGAAATGTCTGTCTGCGCAAGGCCGCGCGCAACACCTACATCGGGCACACAGTTCTGCCGCGATTCCTGCGCGTTGGGGTGGCCAGCTGGCCGGCAAGCGCGCGGCAGGATTCTGCTAGGCTCGGCTCGTTTTCGCCCTCGCTTCGCCCTGGCTCTTGCGCCGGTTTTTTTGGGCCGCGGGAACAAATCGCCCCTGTGGATGTCGGACTATGAAGGCCGCATTTTGATGCCCCGTTACCCTTCCTCTCCCGAACTGCTCGCGACGCGCGCCGCATCGGATCACGATCTCGATCTCGAGGCGCTGCCGGCCCCCCGACGCCCCTGGCGCCGCGCGACGCTCGCTGCGCTCAGCTTGTCGGCGATCGGCTCGGTCGGGCTGGCCTTCGCGCTCCGTGGTGAAGCGATGTTCGCTTTGCAGAGCGGCCCACCCGTCGATCTGGGTGAGCTGAATCGACTCCACGCCACGAGCGTCAACTCCAACACGTGGGTACACGGCAATGGCACGCTGCGCGCAGACGGCGCGGTGCGCTACGCGCGGCCGCTCGAAAACGACACCTATCGCCTGGCGCAGGTCGAGGGCAACGACAAGCTCTGGGTACAAATCAGTGTGCCGGATGATCCTTCGGATCCGGAAGGCGCGCACTTCGTCGCTCCCAGTTCTTTCGTCGGAAGACTGATCCCGGTCAGCCACGCGGGCATTCGCCACGGCGTGGTGCGCGCTGCGGTCAGCGACGCCTGGCAAGGCAAAGTCACCGACGATGCCTGGCTGTTGGTCGACGGTGAAGCACCGCAAACGACCCGCTGGGCGCTGGGCTTGTGCGGCTTGTTCCTCGGCTTTGCTACCTTCAGCGTGATTGGCCTCGCCAAGTTGACGCAGAAGGTGAGCTGAGCAAGGACGGCGCGGCCCGTCCCCGATGCCTCGCAAAAAAGCCGCTCATCGAGCCAGCAATCGCCCCGCGCCGATCGACGTCCTGATCATCGGCGGCGGAATCATGGGCACGAGCGCCGCGTGGGAGCTCGCGCGCCATGGCCTAGAATGCGTAGTGCTCGAGCGCAGCGTGCCCGGCGCTGAAGCTTCCAGCGCAGCCGCCGGGATCTTGGGCGCGCAAGCCGAGGCGCACGCGCCGGGTCCAATGACGGACCTGTGTTTGGCCAGCCGCGCGCGCTACCAGAAATTCGCGGCCACGCTGCTCAAAGAAACACGCATCGACGTCGGTTACCGCGCGTGCGGGGTGCTGCGCGTGGGCTTCGAACGTGCGGCGGTGACGAAGCTGAAGCAAGTCAGCGCATGGCAGCGCAAACACCGCCTTTCGGTGGAGCAACTCGCCACGCGTGAACTCACCCTGCTCGAGCCCGCGCTTTCAGCCAAGCTTTCGGGCGGCGTGCGCTTTGCGGACGATTGCCGGGTCGAGCCGCGGGCGCTCTTGCGCGCGTTGCACATCGCGGCGCTCGCGCGCGGTGTGCGCTTTCGAAGCGGCGCGTTCGTGCGCCGCATCGCGCTCGAGGATGATCGCGCCGTGGGTGTCGTGCTCGACGACGGCAGTGAGCTGCGCGCGAAAAATGTGCTCGTCGCCGCCGGCAGCTGGACATCGCTGATCGACGGACTCGGGATCCCCGCGGGCAGAGTGATCCCCGCGCGCGGCCAGATCATCGAGCTCGAATTGCCTGCGCCGCCGCTGTCGCACGTCGTGTTCGGACCGGGCGCCTATTTGGTGCCGCGCGACGACGGTCGAATCTTGATCGGCTCGACGCTCGAGTTCGTCGGCTACGAACGCAGAGTCACCGCCGGCGCCGTGCGCGATCTGCTGCAAAGCGCGACCGCGCTCGTGCCTTCACTCGAGCGCGCGGCGCTGCTCGACACGTGGTCGAACTTCCGTCCTTACACCAAGGACGAATTGCCGCTACTCGGACCCACGCAAATTCCCGGCTTGTTTTTGAGCTCCGGTCATTATCGCAACGGCATTCTGCTCGCGCCCATCAGCGCCGAGATCGTGCGCGCCGCGATTCTCGGTCAGCGTTCGCCGGTAGCCATCGACGCGTTTCGACCGGAGCGCGGGCTCGGAGGCGACGATTCCGAATAATTCGCGTCCGAAGCTGGGCCCGAAACGGACCGTACCAGCTGTGCTATGGACAGCCGCTCGATGACCGCCACAAGCCCCCTCAACCTCGGCGTCTTGGTGTCCGGCGCTGGCAGCAATTTGCAGGCGATCTTGGACGCGATCAAGGCGGGCACGTTGAACGCGCAGGTCAAGGTGGTGATCTCGAATCGCCCGGGCGTGCCCGCCTTGGAACGCGCGCGCAAGGCGGGCGTCGAGGCGGTGACCATCTCGCACCAAGACTTCGTGGACCGCGCGGCGTTCGACCATGCCTTGGTCCGCGCGCTGCAAAAAGCGGACGTGAATTGGGTCGTCCTAGCCGGCTTCATGCGCGTGCTAACGCCAGAGTTCTTGAGCGCGTATCCGGGTCGAATCATCAACATTCACCCCTCGCTGTTGCCGGCTTTCCCCGGGATGGGCGCGCAGAAGCAAGCCTTCGACTACGGGGTGAAGCTCACGGGCTGTACGGTGCACTTCGTGGATCACGGCGTGGACTCGGGCAGAATCATCGCTCAGCGGGCGGTGCCGGTCGAAGAGGGCGATGACCTCGCGGCGCTTGCAGCCCGCATTCACACCGCAGAGCACGCCGTGTTGGTCGAAGTTCTGCGCGAGATGGCCGCGGGGCGCGTGCTCCCGTTCGGGGGCTGAGTGACGAGGACCGAGTGACATCGCGACACTACGACGTCATCGTGCTCGGCCGCTCTCTGGGCGCGCTCGCGGCCGCTGCGGTGCTCGCACGCCGTGATTTTCGCGTGCTGTTGCTCGGCCAAGGTCAATTCGGCCAAACCTATCGCTTCGAGGAGCACGTGCTGTGCCGGCGATCGTTCACGCTGCTTTCGGGCTCTTCCCCGACTTGGCGGCGCATCCTGCACGAGCTCGCGCAAAGCCCGCAATTTCGCCGTCGGACTACGCCGCTGGACCCGATGTTCGTGATGTTGAGCGAGGGCCGACGCATCGAGGTCCCACCCGACATGGAGCACTTCGGACGCGAAATCGAACGCGAATTTCCGGAAGTGCGACAGCTCGTCGACGAGTTGTACGGCTCGATCGCCACAGTCAACGCGGCCGCGGACAGCGCCTTCGAGCGCGACGCGCTCTGGCCGCCCGGCAGCCTGTGGGAGCGCTTCGAGACCGGACGCCTGGCGAGCAGTTTGCCGCTCGCCGTCGATCTGCTGGGCAAGTTCCCGAGCGGTCACGCCTATCGTGAAATCACGACTATCCCCGCCACGTTCGCGTCCAACTCGGCAATCCTCGGCGGAGAGTTTCCGCCTTTCGCGCTCGCGCGCCTGCACGGCGCATGGACGCGCGGTGTGCAAGCGCTGAACCGCGCCGAGGATGAGCTCGCGGAATTCTTGTGCGAGCGAATCGCCGCGCACGGCGGCGTGATCGAGCTCAACCGCCGCGCGACCTCCCTGGTCACTCGACGCGGCGTCGCGATCGGCGTGATCGAAGACGGCGAAGAGGCGCCCACGGGCGCGGGCGCCGTGCTCTCGGATCAATCCGGCGAAGCGCTAGCGGCATTGTCGAGCGGCGAAGGCGTCACCAAGTCGGCGCGGGACGACTGGCCGCGTTTGAACGCCGAGGCCGGCCGCTTCGTGGTCAGCTTGGTCGTCAACACGCGCGGTCTACCCGGGCCGTTGAGCAGAGAAGCCTTCGTGGTGCCGAGCGAGAAAAAGCGCCGCGATCCGCGCCATCCGACGCTGCGTTTGCAGCGCTTCGAGGCCTCCGCGTTTTCGGAGCGAAAACAGGCCGAAAGCGAGACGCTGCTCGTCGCAGAGTGCATTTTGCCGACGCGCGGTTCGCTGACTCTACTGGAGGCGCGCGAAGCGGTGCTTGGTACCTTGCGTGAAGCGCTCCCGTTTTTGGACGAGCATCTGCTGATCGTGGATAGCGCGCACGACGGCTTGCCGCTGTACGACTACCGCGGAGGCACGCGCCGTGAAGTCGATCGAGTGCACCTTCACGGCACGACGCCCGTCGCCGAGCCGATGGAGCGCCTGTGGCGAGTGGAACCCAAGGGCTACCTCGAAATCGCCGGCGAACCCATCCGCGGACCGATTCCAGGCACCTTCTTGGTCGGAAAAACGGTGCTCCCAGGGCTCGGACAAGAAGGCGAGTTGATGGCTGCGTTCGGCGCGGCCAAACTCATCACCCGCAAAGACGGCGCGCGCCAAAAGATGCGCCGTCAAATGTGGAGCAAGATCGAAACCACGTAGAATGAAGATCGTTGCGGGAGAATTTCGCGGTCGGCAATTGTCGACGCCGAGCGGCGATACGACTCGTCCAACCGCAGCGCGCGCGCGGGAGGCACTGTTCGCGATCTTGCGCGACGTGAGCGACGAGCGCGTTTTGGATCTCTATGCGGGCAGCGGCGCGCTCGGGCTCGAAGCGCTCTCGCGCGGCGCCGAGAACTTGGTCTTGGTCGAGTCGAACAAAGCCGCTCAACTGGCGATTCGCAGCAATCTGCAGGTGCTAGGGGTGGGAGCTCGCGCCACGCTGGTGCCGCTCCGCGCCGAAGCCTCTCTCAAAGCGCTCGAGCGCCTTGGCCCATTTTCTTTGGTCTTTGCCGATCCGCCCTGGGCGGATGCGCAGGCCGCCTTGGAGATTTTGGAGCGGCTCGCGGACCATTCGCTGCTCGCACCGGCCGCGCGGCTTGTCCTTGAACATGCAGCGCGCACGCCTCCCATGCTATCAAAAGCGGCACGCTTGAGCGCAGTCGATATGCGTCGTTGGGGGGATACAGCAGTGACGATCTTCGAGCTTATCGAAGGAGCCGACTTGGTCCCCGAGTCCTCCTCCTCTTAAGAAGACTCGCGCTCGGTCGGAGGGGTAGCTATAGTCCGGCACAGAAAGCCGGCGGTTTTTCGACCTGTTGATGACGAAAGTGGAGTTCCCTGATGTCTGAAAGCACACCGCCAGTTCCGAAATCCGGCGGCAGCGGTCCGTTCATCCTCGCTGCAATCGTGATGTTGCTGCTGATGGGCGGGCTCATTTTTTGGAAAATGAAGAGCGGAGGGCAAGAGACCGCCAAAGTCGAAGCCCCCAAGCCGACGGCGACCCCTGAGCAACCCGTTTTGGACGAGCCACCTCCGCCCCCTCCACCGCCAGTGGCCTCGACCGACAGCTCGGCGAAACCGGACGACAAGTCGGGCGCGAAGAAAGTCGCCAGCACTGGCGGCGGCGGCTCCCAGTGTGGCGTCTGCTCGGGAGAACCGAACCCGAGTTTGCCCGGAGCGTTGGGCGGCAAAGCCGGCCAGAGTCGCGCTTGCTACGAGAAGGCGCTGAGTTCGAACTCCACGCTCTCGGGCCGCATGACGGTTTCAATCAAGATCAACCAGCAGGGCACGGTCTGCAGCGCGCAGGTCAAGAGTGACATGAACAACCCGCTGGTAGAGAACTGCGTGCTGCAGAACTTCCGCGCCGCGACGTTCCCCGCGCCGAAGGGCGGCTGCGTGGATGCGTCAGTGCCGCTGTATTTCAAGCCCAAGACCTGATGCGACGTGCGCCTTCGCTCAAATCCAAGATGCTGTTGGCACTCGCGTTTGGCGGGTGCCTAGCCGCATCGTGTGATGGGGGAGGCGTTACGTCGACTTGTCCGCCATTGCCTCTGTACCAAACCTACCCGCTCGGGGACTCGTCACCCGCGGACGCGGCCAGCGCTGATTCGGCAGAAGTGCAACTCGCCCTCGAAGCCGCGTACGACGCTGGCTGCGCGACTCGCCCCACTGAATTCCCGTACGACGCAAGCGCAGGAGCGGGCGGTGATGCGGGCGAGGGCTCGAACGCCCACGCGGGCACGAGTGGAAGTGCGAGCGCACATGCCGGTACCTCCGGTGGTCACTGACCCGGAGTCGGGCGAGCCGGAGACTCGAAGGCCGCGCGCTCGCAGCGTGGAACATCGCTTCGGTGTGTTGCTCACGGTCGCTTATGACGGTCGTCGCTTCTCGGGCTGGGCGCGACAAACGAACGCGCGGAGTATCGCGGGCGAGCTCGAGGGCGCGATCGCCGTGATCGATCCGAAAGCGAGTCAGACGCGAGGTCTGAGTCGCACGGATGCCGGTGTGCATGCGCGTGAGCAATTGGTGGCGTTCGACACCGACAAGGACATCGATCTGCGCGGCTGGGTGCTCGCGATCTCACAGCACCTGCCTGACGAAATTGCCATCGTGCGCGCGACGCGCGTCCCCCCTGGCTTCGACGCGCGCCGTCAGGTGACTCGCAAGGTGTATCGCTACACGGTTCTCCACAGCCGCGTTCGCGACCCATTTTTGGAAGGCCGCGCCTGGCGAGTAATCGACAGGTTCAACCACTCCGACCTGAACACAATTGCTCAGTCCCTGGTCGGGAAGCATGACTTCGCTGCCTTCCGTGGCGCGGCGGATACTCGAACCGAGACGGTGCGACAGATCTTTCGCATCGAGGTGCAGAAGGCGCATAGCGACGAACGCATCACGCAGATCGAAGTCGAGGGCGACAAATTCCTCTACAATATGGTGCGAATCATCGTCGGAACGCTGATCGACATCGCTCGTGACAAACGTCCTAAGGACGCGCTGACGCGGGCACTCGCGAGTCATGCGCGAACGGACCTCGGCATCACGGCGCCGCCTGACGGTCTATGTCTGGAACGCGTCATCATCGATGACGGAACTTTCGTCGACGGAACCAGCTTTCATCAGCTCGAATCCTGGCCCCCGGCGCATTGACGTAAGTCGATCCGTAACGTAGCTTCCGCCGGCGACTACGGGCCTAAACCCGTGCGTCGAGCTACGCTCAGTCCGTTCTGTCGTTCTCACGACGGCGACTTATCGAGCGAGCATTTTAGGAGCTTTGAAACGATGGGCCTGAAGCAAAGAATCGTCGAGCGCGGCAAGCAAGCACTTCTTCAACCGAGCGTGCTGCGTTGGGTGACCGATGACCGGGTCATGAAGGCCACCGAGGGGTTGATGGACGCGCGCACGCGCGTCAAGGACGCTTGGAAGGTCCTGCTGAACGGCAACGAGTTGCCGAACATCGACCCTGCCCTGGACGAGAACATCGGCCTGACCGAAACGGCCGTGACCAAGAAGAGCAATGGTCACGCGAACGGACATGCCGCAACCAACGGCAGCGCAACCAACGGCAGCGCAACTAGCGCCCGCGTCGAGCCCAGCGAGCGCACTGAAGGCTCGTCCGACATGGCCGAGTCCATGAAAGAGCGCAGCACGCTCGCAAGCGTCGGCGGCAAGGACGTGTTCGAGAAGGCCTTCAAGTTCATGGCCGCCGACAACGCGCGCAAGATGGGGATCTACCCCTACTTCCGCCCGCTCGATTTCGCGGACGGCCCCGAGGCGCAGATCAACGGCAAGCGCGTGGTGATGTTCGGTTCGAACAACTACCTCGGCTTGACCACGCACCCCAAGGTGCGTGAAGCCGCCAAGGCAGCGATCGACAAGTACGGCACGAGCATGACCGGTTCACGTCTGGTGAACGGCTCCATGCGCTTGCACGAAGAGTTCGAAGAAAAGCTGGCCAAGTGGTTCAACAAAGAATCGGCGCTGGTTTTCACCACCGGTTACCAGGTGAACGTCGCGACTTTGGCCGCGCTGCTCTCCAACAAGCAGAGCGTCGCTTTCATCGATCGGAACGTGCACGCTTCGCTGTACGACGGCGTGCGGCTCGGCCAATCCGCTGGCGCGCGCCTCGTTCGCTACCGCCACAACGACGCTGAGTCACTCGACAAAGCCCTCGAAAAGCTGGAGTCGGAAGAAGGCGCCTTCGTGATCACCGACGGCGTGTTCAGCGCCGAGGGCGAAATCGCCAAGCTCGACGAACTCGTGCCCGTGGTGAAGAAGCACCAAGCGCGCCTGTTCGTCGACGACGCGCACGCTCTGGGCGTGATCGGCCCAGGCGGCATGGGCACCGCGGCCCACTTCGGCCTGATGGACCAAGTCGATCTGATCGGCGGCACCTTTTCCAAGTCGATGGCTAGCATCGGTGGTTGGCTGGTCGGCGAGCGCAAGGTGCTGGACTACATCCGCCACTTCGCGCCCTCGTTCATGTTCGCGGCGGCGGCCGCACCGCCCTCGGTGGCGGCGGCGATGGCCGCTTTCGAGGTGATGCAGGAAGAGACCTGGCGCATCGACAAGCTACGCGAAAATTTCACGTACATGCGTGAAGGGCTGCGCAGCCTCGGCTTCGAACTCGGGCACACGCAAACCGCCGTGATCCCGATCTACATCCGTCAAGACTTGCGCACGATCATGATGTGGCGTGATCTCTTGGAAGAGCACGGCATCTACACCAACCCGTTCATTTCCCCCGGCGTGCCGCCGAAGAGCGCCATGTTGCGCACTAGCTACATGGCGACCCACGAGCGGCATCACCTGGATCGCGCGCTCGAAGCGTTCGAGAAGGTCGGCAAGAAGTACGGCGTGATCGGCAAGAAGTAGCGGCTTCTTCGAGAGGCCCGCCAAGATCTCCAAGGTTTCCAAGATCGCCAAGAGTGATGAGCGTCCGTGGACGCAGCACCACACCGGGGCAGTCGAGGAAATTTTGGGGTTCGCACTATGCGTCGGACATCGAAATTGGGTGCTACGCGGCTCGTCGGACCGGGGCGTGAGCAAATCGCCAATGCGACGCCGCACGCAAACCCCAATTCCCCCTCTCCCTTGGAGATCTTGGAAACCTTGGAGATCTTGGCGAGCTCTTGGAAAACGCCCACTCGAAGCTTCCTTGACGCGTCGTGCTCCCCAAAGTTAGCTGCGCGCGGCATATGACTCTCGAGCTCAAGCGAACGATCGTCGGCGGCAAGATCAACGACTTCAT
>Ga0247766_1000184_pt1 | contig 13520 bp, 8 predicted proteins | sample UWRJL223509R6_FD_179946 | JGI IMG/M metagenome (GOLD analysis project Ga0247766, IMG submission 179946) | Plant litter microbial communities from Arlington Agricultural Research Station in Wisconsin, United States - UWRJ-L223-509R-6 | ecosystem: Environmental > Terrestrial > Plant litter >...
TGAGTTGCTCGCCCAGAGCACCATCGAAGACTCACAGATCGACACCGATCCGCCCGTCCGGAGTGGCCCCGTGAGCTCGCCCATGGAGCCACTCACGCGTGACGCGGGCCGGCTCGAGGCAACGGGCGAGGGCGTGCTCGTCGCGGCGCGCAGCGGAAGGCACTCGGTCATTGCCTACGGGTATGACCGCGAGCTCACGCGCGTTTGGCGCACGCTGGTGGTCCCCGCGTATCCGCTCTACGGCATTGGCTTGACCGGCGGCACTTACGACACTTTCGGCCAGCTCGAATGCCATACCAGCGTGCACGTGGCAGTCGACGACAGCGGCCGCGGCTACGTGGCCGTACAGCACCCGCACAACGGCGAAGATACCTTGCTGAAAGCTCACAAACAGGTGTTCGGCGAGACCCTCGAGGGGGATCCCGACGGGCTCGACATCTACGTCACACGCCTGAACGCCGTTGATGGTCAACGCCTGGGCACCTCGGTCGTCGGCACTCCCGAGCAAGACGAGCTCTACGGTCTACGCGCCGCGCACGATTCGGTGATGGTCACGGGTCGCAAGGAATACCCGAACGAAACGGGCACCGGTTTCGACGCCTTGGTGGCGCGCGTCGACGGCTCGACCGGCAACGTCGAAGTGCGCGAACTCGACGTCGAGCGCAGTGATCTCGCGTTCGACGCTGCGCTGCTCGACGACGACGCTTGGCTGGTCGCGGGCGTCAGCGGGTACGACCAAAATCCGCACGGCGCGAGCATCTCCGAGGCAAGCGCAGCGTTCGTGCAGCGTGTGCCCAAGACCGGCGCCGCGGTGGCGCTGGTGACGCCCAACGGCAAGCGCCACAACGAGGCCCGCACGCTCACGCAGCGCCAGGACGGCGCCTGGCTCGTCGGCGGCATGCACGACGGTCCGGGTACGCACTCCGCGGACGGAGACTCGAGCAAACTAACCGCGCAGGGCTTTTTGGGGGCCTTGGCCATGCGGCGTTGAAGACACCGGCCGCCACCGCGCCAAAGGCGGCCCGGGACCGGCAGTCCCCCGGTCACCCTCGCCGGTTTAGTTTACATAATGTATCTTATGCGAACTAATATGAAGGGAAAGCAGGGGGATTATTGGGCATTCCTGGGCTCGCGAGCCGCGCGATCACTGGGCGCGCCGCCGTGAGCCCATTCGGGCGTCGCGCGCGCCGCCGCGACGAAAGCCCCAACCGCGCGTGCCGCGAAGCAACGATTGGCGAGCTGCGACTCAGATCGGCGGCGCGACGGTCAGGCTCAGGAACGTGCCGCCGTTGGTCATCACGAACGCTCGTGAGCCGAACGCCGAGGGCGTCATGCTGGCGCCGTCGGAGACATGAATGCCGTCAATCAGCTCGCCGCCCAGTGGCGACAAGAGAAAGATCCCCATGCGCGAGGCCGTGACGAGCAGCGCGCCGTTGATTGGCACGGGCGCGGACACGCCGCCGCTCGGGACTTCGCGCCGCCAGAGCTCGCGCCCGGTTTCTGGGTCCAGACCCCAGATGCCGCTCGTGCCGCTCGAGGCAATCAGGATCGCGCGGGCCGGTTCGGGCGGACCGTCGTCGTGCCGAACGTGGGCCGGCTGTCGCCACATGGTGAGCTCACTGACGCCGTTGACCGCGGTGTTCGCCCAAACTTGCACGCCGGTCTCGGCGTCGAGCGCGAAGGCGCCGCCCGCGTAGCTGGCCACGTACACCACGGGTCCGGACGGCAGCATGTTCGGGACCGGCGTGGTGTCGACGTCCAGCTGTTGGGGCACTTCACCCAGCGTTTGCTCGGCTTCGGCCGCCAAATCCACTGGTTGCCAGCGCTCGGCACCGGTCAATGCGTCGTACGCGACGACGTTGCCGTCACTGAAGCCCGTGTAGACTTTGCCCCGGAATACGGCCGGCCCCGCGTAGCCCGCGACCTCCATGCCCGTCGCTGGTGAGCGGTGCTGCGACCAGCGCACCTTGCCGGTGGCGGGCTCGAGCGCGAGCAGCGTGTCGTTGGCGTTGACGACATAAAGCAGGCCATTTTCCAGGACCGGGCGGCGTGACACCTCGGCGTTGGACATGAAGCGCCAGCGCAGTTTCCCGTCCTTCGCCGACACCTTATAGAAGGCTCCGTCGTTGGAGCCGAAGTACACGACGTCTTCGCCCGGATCGTAGAGCGGCGCGCACTGCACGAAGCCGATCGTCTCGAAGCGCCAGATTTGCTCGCCGTTGGCGGCGCGCAACGCATACAGACCGTTGTCACTCGTGCCGGTGAACACGCGCCTGCCGACCGGGTCGATCTCCGGTTGGCCGCGTTCGTAGGGTTCACCGGCGCGGCGTGACGGAGCCACCAGCTTGCGTGAGTAATTGACCTGCATGGCCGCGTTCGGGCGCTGCAGCCAAAGAGGCATCTCCGGATTGGCGCCGTTGCGGATGGCTTCGCAGCCCGTGGTCGCGAGACCCGCGCAGGCGGCCCCGAGCGCAGCGACCGCCAACGACCAGCGAGCCCAGGGTGACTCGATTCGCGTCACGGAGCGCTCGCCGGCGGCGCGGGAGCGTTGGGCGTGCCGGCCGGGGCCTTGCCCATTCCCTTGAGCAGTTCTTTCAGCTTCTCGGTCGAGAGCCCGCCTTTGCCGGAACCATCGCCACCCATTTGCTCGGTGAGCTCTTGGATTTGCTCGGCGGTGAGTGCACCCGGGGTCGCCGCGGGCACAGCCGAGGGGTCGACGTGACGCTGCAGATCGCGGACAGATTGCTGCAAATAGCTGGTGTTGCCGCCGCCGAGCGCCTTCTTGGCGTCCTTGTCTTTGCTGTCAGTCCCGGCCAGCGTGTCGAGGCGCTTCTGTGCGTCTTTCAAGTACTCTTTGGCCTTGTCGGTGTTGCCCGCCGCGTACGACAACCGGGCCTGGTGATACGCGCCGAGCGCGTTGAAGCCGAGCGCGTCGACGTTCGATAGCTCACCGAACGCCTTGAGCGCGCCGTCCTTGTCACCGGCTGCCTCCAGGCTGATGCCAATGCCTTCCAGTGCGCGTCCTTTCACGGCCACGTCTTGGTTGGCGAGCTTGCTGTCCTTGACCGCTTGGTACGCGGCTTTGGCGTCCGCGAACTTGCCTTGATCGTAAAGCACCGAGGCCAAGCCGAGCTTGGCGAACGTGGCGGCCGAGGTCGACCCGCCGTCGGCGATCGCGCGGTATTGTTGCTCCGCGGCTTTCAGGCGCAGCTCTTCGGTGGCAAATGCGGGGCGCGTCTCGACCAAACCGGTTTGCGGATCGGGTTTGGTTTCGTCCGTGCCGATGCGGGCGCCCTCAGCGCGGATCGCCGTGCTGAGTTTGGCGGAAGCTTGCTCTGCGGCGCGACCCGCGCGGTAGTTGTAAATCGCGTAAGCGCCCCAACCGACAAGGCCCAGGATGACCACCCATTGCACCACGTTGGCGTTCGCTTTCAGCCAGGCGCCGGCGGCTTGCGTGCTGCGCGCGAGCGCGTCATCGACGATTTCACCGGCTTCCAAATGGCGCGCCGGGATCGCCCCCGGTTTGGTGCGCCGTCCGCCGCCGGCCATTTCCTCACGCAGGCGCCGATTGCGATCGCGACTCGGCTCGGGTTCGGCCGAAAGATCGCGCTTCTTCTTCTTCTTTTTCGGGGCTGCGGGGGCGACGGCAGAACCCTCACCCTCCGAAACGAGTTCCGCTTCCGCGGCCTCCGCCTCTACCTGCTCTGCTTGATTCGCCTCGGGCTCCTTCTTGTCGGGACCCTGAGTCGACTCGGACTCGTCATGCGGTTCAGCCACGGGCGCTTCTATACACCATTCCCGCGTTCAGTGGCATGGACGGCGTTTTTTTGAGTTTCCGCCGAAAATGCCTCAAATCCTCGCGCATTTGGCTCACTCCCCTGGCACAGCGGGGGAGTCGGAAACCACGCCCGCCTGCCAAGGCTTGGGCGGCGGCGGCGCCAACTCGTCCGACAGTGGCACCAACACGAGCGCATCCAACTGCACCGTGCTGTCGGCGAACACCACGAATTTCCCGCGCAATCCCGGTCGGGCGCCGATACTCTTCGGCAGCTCCCCATAGACCACCACGCGCTCGGGCCCCGGTGGGATGCGCAAGCGCAGGGCCTGCGCGGCGTCCAGGTTTGGCAGGCTCGGCTTGCGCTTGCCCTCGCTGTCGCCCCAATCCGGGGTGCCAGCCGCGATCAGCACCTCACCCGGCGCGCTGCCAGTCGCGCGCGCACGCACTAGGGCGCGCACCCCGCGACCGTTGCCCCCCGACGGAATCGTCAACGTGACACTGACACCGAGCGAGGCTTGGCTGCGCAAGCGATTCAGATCGCGACCTTCAGGGCCGCCGACGTATTGAAGGATCTTGCTGCGTTCTGCGGCTTCGACGCCGATCAAGAGCGGGTCTGGCACGCCCATGAAGCGCACCAGCGGCGGCGCCAGTGCGGCTTCGGTCTTGAGCGTCACCAGCGCGTTGACCAACGCAATCCGGGTCGCTTGCGAGCGTTCGTTGCCGAGCGCCTTGAGTAGCGAGCCCTGTCCGAGCTCGCCGCCGATGCGCGCCAGTGCCTCGGCTAGATACGGACGCAAGCGCACGTCATCCAAACTTTGGACTAGCGGCCAAACCGCGTCTTTCGCGCGAATCATGCCCAGAGCCGCCGCAATTTGGCGCGATCTGTCGAAGTTGCGCGCGGCCGAGTCTTGCCACCACGCGATCAGCGTCTTTTCACCGCGGCCGTCGCCGTTCTCGGCCAACACCAACGCGGCCAGCCGTCGCAGCGCGAGATCCGACGATTTTTCGAGTTCGAAGGTGAGCGGCGCGCCTTCACCCAGGCGCGTCAGCGACAGCGCGGCGTAACGACGGACGACCTCGTCTTCGTCCCGACCGAGCGCCAAGCGGAGCGCAGGCTTTGCCTCGGGTCGCTTCAGTTCGAATAGCAGCTCGGCGGCTTTGCGCCGAATCGCCAAATCAGCATCGTCGAGCAGTGCGGCGATCTCTTCCACGGCGTCGCCGTCGCCGCTGATGCCGCGCAGGATAGCCGGCGGCCAGCCCTTGCCTTCGGCGCGCAGACCGTTTTGCTCATAGCGGCCGTGCGATGCGCCGAGTTCCTTCAGCTGAGCCCGCAGCTCAGCGAACTCTTTGGCGGATTCCGCCGAGATATCGCGCTCTTCGCGCGGATCACGCGACAAATCGAAGAGTTTGCACGCGCCCAGTTTGCGCGCGCAGACCAAGCGCAAGGCGCCTTGGCCGAGCAGTGTTTGCTCGTCGGTTTCGGCAAGCACGAGGCCGGGACCCTCAGCGCGCTTTCCAGCCAAGAGCGGGCCGAGATCGCGGCCGCGCAAACGCGGCGGCTTCGGAATGTCGAGCGCGGTCAGCAGCGTCGGCAACAGATCGATGCTCTGCACGGGCTCGGCAATGCGCCGACCCCCGAGGCTGCCGGGGGCCGAGATGATCAGCGGCACGCGCACTTGCTCTTCGTACACGCTCGTCCCGTGATAGTGCCCGCCGTGCTCGCCGAACTCCTCGCCGTGATCGGCCGTGAGGATCACGACCGAGTTCGGGCGCCGCGCTCGGAAGGCTTTGACCAGCTCGCCCACGGTCTCGTCGGCAAAGCGCACCTCCGAGTCATAGCGATCCAAATCGCGCTCGCCGAAGGCAAATTCCGGATGATTTTCGTAGGGCTCGTGTGGAGCGAACAGATGCACCCAAGTAAACAAGCGCTTGTCGTCGGGCGCCGTCTGCAGATACGCCTCCAGCTGCTGCACGCGCCGTGGGCCCTCGGTGAACTCGACCCAGCGATATTCGAAGCCGAGGAACGTGTCGCGAAAACCCTGAAAGCGATCTGGATCGATGAAGAACACCGCCGGCGGATAAAACGCCGCCGTGCGATAACCATAGGTTCGGAACAGGCCGGCCCAGGTGTCCGAGTCTTGCGCAATGCCTTGCAAGAGTAGCGGACGCATGTACTTGCCGGTCATCAGCGACGTGATCGAATAAGAGGTGTGTGGCGTCGGAGCGTAGGCGTGCTCGAAGACCACCGCGTCTTTCGCCAATGCGTCGATGTGCGGCGTGGTCGGTCGCGCGTAGCCGTAGCTGCCGAGGTGGTCGGCGCGCAGCGCGTCGACGCTGATGAGCAGGAAATCACGCTGTCTGAGGTCGAGCGTGCGCCCTGTTTGCTCGGCCGAAGAGCTCGCACACGTCACGTGCGCCGCGCGCTCGGCCGGGCCCAGCGCGTCGCACTCGACGGTATCCTCTGGAGCGACCGGGGCGACGAGCGTCGCCAGAGCCAGCGCGCGGCTCGCGAGCGGAGCGTGCTCGCCGACGACGAAGCGAAAGTTATCGAAGTGCGAAAGGCGCCGGGCACTGGGCAACACGAGCAGTGCTGCCAGGAGACAGACCCCGAGCGTGATGGCATAGCTGCGCGATTTCGCGCGCTCCGACGCCGAGTTTTGCTCGCGACCGACCGCGCGCTGAATGGCCTCCGCGGCGAACGGCACGGTCAGCAGCACCCAGGCAGTCAGGCCCCAGTGGAACGCGGGATAGAGCCGCACCAGGATCAGCCGGTTGGCGAGCTCCGCCAAAAACGCGCACGACAGAACCAGCCCGGCGCATGCCCAAGGCCTGGCTCGTTCGAGCCGAGCCAGCGCAGGCGCAGCCGCCCACGCCAGCGCGAAACCGAGCGCGCCAACGACCATCGCGAAGCCGCCGCGTTGGCCCAAGGTCGCGAGGTGTCGCCCTCCCCCCACCCCAAACCCCAACACCGCGCCCGCGGCGACACCGAACGCCGCGAGCAAGCCGCGCACCGGTCGCGCCTCGGAATGCTGGACGAGCCAGGCGACGAACGCACCCACGAGTGCGCCTGCCGCGCCCGCACTCAGCGCCGTCGGCGCCAGCCAAAGCAGGCCGTATTGAACCTCCCAGACGCCGCTCAGCTCACGCGCCGCGCCCAGCAGCGCGACCGTCAATTCCGCAGCGATGACTGCCCAAACCGACCAGCACGCGCGCGCAACCCGTGCAAGCGTTGGTCCGCCCGCTACTCTGCGCGAACCTTTCACTTCAGCGGAACTCGATACTGCCGATTTCGTAGCGGCGCGTTCCGCCTGGAAGCGTGACGACCACCTCATCGCCCGTCGATTTGCCGATCAGCGCCCGAGCCAGCGGCGCCGTCACCGAGATCGTCCCGTGTTTCAGATCCGCTTCGTCGGCACCCACGATTTGGTAGGTGTTCTCTTCTTCGGTGTCTAGATTGGTGAGCATCACGAACGCCCCGAAGCGCACGCGATCGCCCGAGAATTTCGAGGGGTCGATCACCTCGGCGCGCGAGAGTTTGTCTTCGATGTCTTTGATTCGGGCTTCGTTCAGGCCCTGTTGTTCTTTGGCAGCGTGGTATTCAGCGTTTTCTTTGAGATCGCCGTGCTCGCGCGCGACACCAATGGCTCGCGAGATCTTCGGTCGCTCTTCTTTGAGACGAACCAGTTCATCGCGCAGCTTCTGCGCGCCAGCGGGAGTCATGGGGACGGGTTCGTTCATCTGTTGCCTCGGCGCGCATCTTTACCCGTTGTATCGGCAGGCGCTAGTCTTGTGTTGCCGCGCCCAGCGGCGCTTCGGCACGGCCCAGGCGTCATGCCTGCTGGTGGGCGGCCGCCAAACGCATCCGAGTGGCGCTCTACTCGCCCGAAATGGGCAAAATCCGGCCCTGTCAACTTGCGCCCGAAACGGAACGCCGCTAGCAGAGGCCTCGAACATGCGGACAACGAAGCCGAGCTCGCGCAGGTCGCCGATCAGCGCCCCAGGACGCGGAATTTCTAGCAACGCGCTCGGGTTGATCTTGGGCGCCGCGTTGCTCGGCCCCGGCCTGATCGGCTGCGAGAAGGAGTATCGCCCGGTCTCGGCCTTCGACTACTCGGAGAAAGCCAAGCGCGACTACGAAGCCGCAATGGATGACTTCGACTCCAAGAACTGGGAGGCCGCGCGGCAAAAGCTGGCCGAGGTGAAGCGCAACTACGGCTACAGCCGCTACGCCCGCCTAGCCGAGCTGCGTTTGGCCGACGCGGACTACGAGCAGGACAAGTTCGCCGAGGCCACCGCTGGCTACAAAGCCTTCGTCCACGACTATCCGAACGATCCGGAGATCCCCTACGCCCGCTACCGAGTGACGATGACGCAGTACGACGCGGTGAGCGCCTCGTTCTTGCTCCCGCCGCTCGAAGAGCGCGATCTGGCCTACGTCAACGACGCGCACACCAGCATCCGCGGCTTTCTCAACGACTACCCCAACAGCGAGCATGCTCCACAGCTCGCTTACATGCAGTTGGTCGTCACCGGGCTACTGGCCCGACACGAGCTGTACGTGGCGCGCTTCTACTTGGGTCGGGACAAGTTCCCCGCCGCGATCGCGCGCATTCAGTATTCGCTTCGCAGCTACCCCAATTCTGGTCTCGAGCCGGAAGGGTTGGTGATGCTCGCGGAGGTGTATCTGAAGACGAAGGAGCGCGAAAAGGCACGCACCGTGCTCGAACTCCTGCTTTCGCGCTATCCGAACAGCGCCTTCGTGGTGCCGGCAAAGAACTACTTGAATCGCTTGGCCGCGCTGCCAAAGCAGGGTTGAAAATGGCGGAGCCGTCACCGCTCAGCACCGTTCCGCCCACCGTTCTGGTCGTCGACGACGAGAAAAACATCCGTCGCACCTTGGAAATGGTGCTCACGGGTGAAGGCTACCGAGTGCTGGAGGCCGAGTCCGGCGAAAAGGCGCTGGAGACGCTCGGCAACCCGCACGAACCGGTAGACGTCGCGATCTTCGATTTGAAGCTGCCCGGAATGAGCGGCTTGGACGCCCTACAGCGCTTGCGCAGTGACGATGCCACCCGCGATCTGCCGGTGATCGTGGTCAGCGGACATGCCACCGTCCACGACGCGGTCGCCGCGATCAAGCTCGGAGCGACGGACTTCTTCGAGAAGCCCTTGAACCGCGAGCGCGTGCTGGTCAGCGTGCGCAATTCGATCCGCACGGCACGCTTGAACCGCACGGTCGAGCAGCTGCGTGTCGAACTCGAAGCGCGCTACGAGATGATCGGCACCAGCGCGCCGATCCAAAAATTGTTCCAAGACGTCGACAAGGTCGCGCCGACCAAGGCCAGCGTCCTCATCACTGGTGAGAGCGGCACGGGCAAGGAGCTGGTCAGCCGCGCGATCCATCGACTGAGCCCGCGTCGGGACGCGCCGTTCATCAAGGTGAACTGCGCGGCAATCCCGCGCGAATTGATCGAAAGCGAGCTGTTCGGCCACGAAAAAGGCTCGTTTACCGGCGCGCAGGCGCGCAAGCGCGGTTTCTTCGAGCAGGCCCACGGCGGCACCTTGTTCTTGGACGAGATCGGCGACATGGATCTGACGGCGCAGGCCAAAGTGCTGCGCGCGTTGCAGAACGGCGAGGTCGCGCGGGTCGGCTCCGAGCACGTGATCAACGTGGATGTGCGGGTGCTGGCCGCGACCAACAAGGACCTAGCCAAGGCCGTGCAGCTCGGCACCTTCCGTGAAGATTTGTTCTTCCGCTTGGACGTGTTCCCGATCCGGGTGCCCGCGCTGCGCGAGCGCAAGGCGGACATCGCCATCTTGGCGGAAGCCTTCGTCTCCGGCTTCTGCAACGACAACGGCCTGCGCGTGAAGCGCATCGACCCGAGTGTGTTCGACGCGCTTTCTCGCCGCAAATGGCCGGGCAACGTGCGTGAATTGAAGAACGTGGTCGAGCGCGCCGCGATCCTATCGAGCGACGTGATCACGATCGCCGATCTGCCGGAAGATCCACACGACAGCCCCTTCGACGACGACGTCGAGGACGCGGGGGCAGGCTCGCCCGGCGCCAACGACAGCATTCCGGACGTCGAGAGTACGCCGCTCCCGCAAACCTCGTCCGATCGCCTCACCTTGCGCGAGTATCGCGAAGCGACCGAGCGCGCGTACATCATCGAGACGCTGAAGGCGCTGGATTGGAACATCTCCAAGGCGGCCATCGTGCTCGGCGTAGAACGCACCAATTTGCACAAGAAAGTGCGGAGCTACGGCATCAAACGCGGCGAAGGCTGATGTTTCGCCGTGGCCACGCCCGAAAGCAGCACGTCGACGTCGGTGCGCTGAGCGCCACCCCGCCCGCCCCGATCTGCTTTTCGGGCCGCGCGCCAGGCGTCGTCGCCTTCCACGGCTTTGGTGGCACCACGCGCGAGATCGAGCTCGCCGCGACGGTCGCCGTCGAGCTCGGCCTGTCGGCGTTGGCCCGAACCCTGCCCGGCCATGGCAGCCACGCCAAAGATCTGGCGCGCACGCGCTTTGCGGATTGGGTCGCCGGGGCGGAGAGCGCCTACCAGGAACTGGCGGCGCGCGGTCCGGTGATCGCCGCAGGTCTGTCGATGGGCTCGCTGCTCGCTGCCGAGCTCGCGATCACCCACCCGGACCGGGTGAAAGGCCTGGTTTTGCTAGCAAACGCCGCTTGGCTCCGTCCGCCGCTCACCTTCGCGTTGCGCGCGGGCGCACTGCTGCGCTTGCCCGACTTTCTGATGAAAAAGGCAGGCTCGGACATCTCCGACCCCGAGGCACGGCAAACTCAGATCGCGTACACCGCCGACCCGGTACACGCGGCGATCGATCTCGAGCGCTCTGCGCGCGAGCTTCGCGGCCGTTTGAAGCAAGTGCGCTGTCCGACGCTGATCTTGCACGGCGCGCGCGATCGCGTGTGCCCCGTGGAGAACGCTTGGCGCGTGGCCAATCTGCTCGGCACGCGCGACGTGCGCGTCGTGATCCTGCCGCGCTCGCAGCACATCATCACCCGTGACGTCGAGCGCCGCGATGTCGCCCGGGAATTGCGTGACTTCTACACGCGCATCGCCGCTCAGACCCCGGTCGAACCGTAGCCGCCCGCGCCGCGCGCGGTCTCATCCAGCGCGTTCACCAGCTCGAGCTCGGCCTGGACGACTGGGCAGATCACCAGCTGCGCGATGCGCGACAGCGGCTCGATCAAGAACGGCTCCTGCCCGAGGTTGATCAGCAGCACCTGCACCATGCCGCGATAGTCCGCGTCGATGGTACCCGGGGAGTTGACGATGCTGATGCCGTTCTTCAGCGCGAGGCCCGAGCGCGGTCGCACCTGACCCTCGTAGCCGTCGGGGATGGCGAACGCGAGCCCAGTGGGGATGAGCAGGCGCGCGCCAGGCTCGAGGCGCCGCGCCTCGGCAATGGCCGCGCACAGGTCCAGACCCGCCGCGCGCTCGGTTTGATACGCCGGCAGCGGCACGTCGACCGGACCCAGTTTTTGTACGCGAAGCGGCAGGCGCAGTGAGCTCATGCCGCCTGGGATCGCCCGATCCGCGGCGTGCGTCGAGATCTATTTCAAGACGTTCGGCACGGCGTCGCCGCGGGTTGCCGAAAAACCGCTCAGGCCACGCTGGCGCGCGAGCGGATGCGATGCCGCTCGAAGATCACGTCGGCCATCTCACTCAGCTTTTGTGCTTCACGCTGAATGTCCGCGTTGTGACGATAGTGGTGCGACGAAAACACGTAGTTCGAGAACGCTTGGTAGCTGCGCGCGACTTCGAGCTCGTTGCCGATCTCTTTACAGATCGCGATCGAGCGCATGAAGTAGTCGACGGCTTTCACTTCATGTCCTTCGCCCCAGGCGCCCGCCCCGGTCACCTCACCCAGGGTGCGGAGCGCGACGGCCAAGTGCGGCTTGCTGCGCACTTGACCGAACAGGTCGACCGCGCGCTTGATCAATTCGCGAGCCTTTTTCAGCTCGCGTTGCTCCAAATAGGTCTTGGCCAAGGCGCGCTTGGCCTCGGCCAGGTGCAGCTTGTCGCCGAGTTCGTCACACAGCTCTTCCGCCTGAGTCAGATACACGACGGCTTCGTCGCTGTGACCCATGCGTTGATGGGTCACGCCGATGCTGGTGAGCACGGCCGCGATGCGGTTGTGCTCACCCACGTCCTTGGCGAGCGTGTGTGCTTCGGTGAACAGCCGGAGAGCTTTTTCGTGCTCACCCTGATCCAGCGCGAGATGGCCGAGGTCATTCATGCTCTCCACGCTGCCGAGCGGATCATCGAGCTCGCGACGGATCTTGAGCGCGGCTTCGAGCGCTTCACGCGCCTGAGCTTGCTGTCCGTGATCGCGCCAGACCAAGCCGATGTTGTTCAGACTGAGCGCGATCGAGCGACCGTCACCGTGCTCTTTGCGCATATCCAGGGCTTTTTTCAGCTCCTCGAGCGCGGCTTCGTATTCGCCGCGCATCCACAGCAATTTGCCGATGTCGTCGTGACTCGCGGCCACACCGCGCGAATCGTTCACGTTCTCGAACAAGGCCAGCGCGGTCTCCAAGTGATCGCGCGCCAAGTCGAGCGAGCCCGTGTCGCGGTACACGCGCCCGATGCGATTGTGCGCCGCGCCGCCCTTGGCTCGGAGGCCGAGCCGAAAGGCGATCGCATGCATCTCTCGAAAAGCAGCCAGCGCTTCGTCCGTCTTGCCCAACAGCAGCAGGACGTCACCATGGTTGTGGAGCGCATCGATGCGCCGACGTGCGTCGTCATCGGCCAGGAGTTCGAGCCCCTTTTGGTAGTAATCGTGCGCCTTCTTGGCCGCGTATTGGTGGCGCGCGATGTTGCCCGCATCGAGGTAGGTGAAGGCGGCTCGTGTCAGCGAACCGCCGTGCTCCAAATGACGAGCCAGCATCGCCACGTACTCTTCTTGGCTGCGCAGCGTCTCTTTTTGCGCGAGCCAATCGGCGATCGAGCTGTGGTAGCGGCGCAGCGTCGCGGGGGCCGTGAGTTGAGCAATCCGCTCGCGCTCCAAGTTGTGCTTGAAAATGTACTCTTTTTCGCCGCTGAACGCGGAGTCGGGCACGTTCAGCACGTAGTCCCGCTGCACCAAGTCGACGAGCAGCTTCTCGACGTCTTGCACGTCCGTCATCGCGGCGACTTCCCAATATTCGGGCGCCTTTTGATCGAGGCGGCCGAGTGCTACGAGCCCACCGAGCCAGAACACGCTGCCCATTGCAGCGGCCTGCTCCAACAGTCGCCGATCGCGAGCCGAGAGCGCGGCAATGCGCGCCGCAACCGCGTCCGCCACCGTCAGCGGCAACTTGGCGTTCGCCAGGCGATCCAGATCGACAAGCCAAGCGCCCCCCTGCTCGCGCAGCACGCCCGAATCGAAAAAAATTCGAACCATGTGTTCGAGTAGACCAGGCGTGCCACCGGCCAGGCCCACCCCCGCCTCGACCAAGCGCGGGGCGCTGCCGCTCTGACAGCGGCTCAACAGCGCACTCATGATTTCGGCTGATTCGTGAGCAGTCACCGCGGCGAGCTCGATCAGCTCGTGGCGCGGGCCGCCGATTTCGCGCCAGCCCTCGTGGCGCGCCAGAAACTCCGGCCGCGCCAAGCAAACCACGACGATCGGCCCCTTCAGATTCTCGATCAGGTAGCGCAAGAGCTCGATCGAATCTTCGTCGGCCGCATGCAGATCTTCACAGACGAGGCAGAGCGGCCCGCTCTCGGCATCG
>Ga0247766_1000185_pt1 | contig 13515 bp, 8 predicted proteins | sample UWRJL223509R6_FD_179946 | JGI IMG/M metagenome (GOLD analysis project Ga0247766, IMG submission 179946) | Plant litter microbial communities from Arlington Agricultural Research Station in Wisconsin, United States - UWRJ-L223-509R-6 | ecosystem: Environmental > Terrestrial > Plant litter >...
AACACCACCTTCTACATGAGCAGCGACATCTCCGACGGTGACAATCACAACCATTGGGATATGCCAGTGCTCGTCGCGGGCGGCGCGGGTGGCAAGCTGAAGGTGGACGGCCGGCACATCAACTACACGCCGGGGCTGAAGTTTCCGCGTCCGCTGGTCGGTGAGCGAAGTGACGTGCACACCGGTCGGGTGCACGTTTCGATCTTGCAAGCCCACGGCATCATGCAGGACAAATTTGGTGAAGCCACCGGCGGCCCCCTGACCGAATTGATGGCTTAGTCACTTGGGCAAAGCGTCGAGCAGTTCGGAACTGCGGACTACGTAGCGCCCCTCGAGCGCGGCCGTCGCCGGGCCGCTCATGAGTAGCGTGCCAATGACGGCTGGACGCAACCAGCGACCCCCGCCCGCCTTGCGCTGCGACGCTCGTTCCAAGCGCGCCAAGACACGGCGCTTCTGGAAAGGGTCGATTTCGAACGGGGCAGCCGCGCGCAGCAACTCCGCGAGTCGTTCATCGAGACTATCCATGCCTGATTCGTCGCTCGAGCGCGTTTGCATCAGGGCCTCTTTGGGTCGCGACTTTCCAATTTCGCGAGCGCAGCCCTGAGCTTTTTGCGTGCCTTGTGAATGCGTGCCCAGACCGTGTTGACGGGCACCCCCTGGACCTCGGCGATCTCGTCGCCGGTGTACGCGTCGATTTCGAAAAGAATCAGCGCGGCGCGTTCCGACTCGTTCAGTCTTCCGAGCAAGCTCTCGAGCAGCACGCTTTTCTCATTCGTCTCGAGCGCGTCAGCCGGCGACGGACCGTTTTTCACCAACGTGTCAGAGAGCGGGACACTACTAAAGAGCATGTGCTTTACCCAAAGCAGACGGCGAAAGTCCCGCACGCGGCGGCGCGCGATTTGATACAGCCAGCCAGCCACGTTTTCCCCGTCGAAATCCGGCAAGCGACGATGCACGACCAAAAATACGTCTTGTACCAAGTCTTCTCGTTCGGCCTCAGGACCACCCATGGCCCGCACCCAGCGCGAGACTTCTTCGAACCAGCGTTCGTAAACGGCGCGGAACTCGAGTGCACGGCGAGGAGAAGGAGATTGAGGAGGAGCTTCCAGGACCCTTTTTTCGGTGTTGTGCGTGGGCCACTGTTGGGCCTGGCGAGCGCCCGGCATCATTGAGTCAAGGGAGTGTGTCGGGCACACCTTCCGGAAAAACTACAATGTCCGACCAACGACTCTTGGCCGACCAGTTATGAAAGAGCGCTACTCGAGCAATCCGCTCTGTCCGCGCGGAGCGTGCGCCTCCCGCGAAGTCCGGCACGTTGCCGGCGATGGAGGCGAGCGTGCAGCGCAGTCAGCGAATGCTCGCTGTCGCGAGCCACCTCGCGCGGTGAAAAGTTGAGTTCGAATTCAAACTCAAGATCGCCCGACGCGACGGCCGCCCTCCATTCCGCACCCCTTCGGGTGTCGCGAAGCGCGTCGCGCAGGCCGGAGGCCGAGCACGGAATTTGGGGGAGGCAGGAAGCGCGCAGCCCGAAGGGCGAGCACTGGACGGTGGGGACAACCCCACCGAGGGTTCGAATCCCTCTCTCTCCGCAGCTGCACCTGCCCCCTCGCTGTTCGACGCAGCGAGGCATAGGCACCCGTCGGTGCTCGCCGGCTTCGCCGGCTGCGCGCCGCCGACCTCCCCCAAAGCCGTGCTCGCGGCTTCGCCGCTGCGCGCCGCGCTTCGCGACACCCGAAGGGGTGCGGCTGGGGGAGGTAGTCGTTGTGTGGCGTATGGCGATCGAGAGAGCAAGGTTGATCGCGTGACCGTCTTACTCCAACTGGTGGAGTTGGCGCTGGGTCGGCGTTGTCACGCTTCACCCGATGCACACCTCCCGCTCGTGCGCGTCGTGATGCCTGGTGATCACGGCTCGCCTCCTGCGATTGGGCTTACCCGGATGGGCGAGCCTGGTGTGGTTACTCGGAGCCCTCGAATGCAGGAGCGGTCACGAGCTTCTGAATGAGAGAGGCATTCTCATCAGCGGCGCTGCCGCCAAGCTGACTCAAGACCTGCGCCGCCACGGAGCGCACGTCAGGCGCCGAGCCTTCGCGCCTGAGGATTTCGAGCAAGATGCCTTGCGCGGCAGGTCCGCCGATTGACTGCAGGTTCCCGATCGCCTCGCGAACGACATTCGGGTCAGGGTCGCGCGCGGCCGCCGTCAAGAGTCGTTCGGCCTGGTCATCGGGTAGGCTAGCGGCCACGCGCGCGGCCGAGATGCGGGAGCCTGCGTCCGTTGACTGAAAGAGCCGTTCGGCCAAGCTGGCGGCGCGCGCCGGGGCCGCCGTCGCGAGCGCGCTAAGCGCTTGCTGCGAGAGCTCTGCACTCGTTCCGAGCGCCACTTCTTCGAGTCGGCCCAGGGCCTGCGGCGTCTGGACGCGGCCGAGGTACTGCAGGGCATTGTTGGCTACGCTCGCATCCTTGTCCTTGGATGCCGTCAAGAACGCTCGTTCGGCGTCGGGCCCGCCGAGCTGCGAGAGCCCAGAGAGCGCTTGCACACGGACCGATGGATCGGCAGAAGCCGTGGCTGCGAGCAGTGCAGGAGTGGCACTCTGACTTCCGGTCGCGGCGAGTGCCGCCAACGCGCTCATTTGGTTGGCGGGTTCCTTCGCGGACCCGGCAATCGAGACGAGTGCATCGACCGCCGTTGCATCACCAGTTCTAGCCAGCGCTTGCATGGCCTGAAAGGCGACGCCGCTCCTTCCTCGTGCGACCTGAATCAGTGCGTCGCGCGCCTCGTTCGAGCCGTCGCTAGCGAGCGTCTCGAACGCGGTCGAGATCCCGGTGCCGCCGTTTCGCAAAATCTCGAGTGCCACCGCGCGCGCCTCCGCACGGCCCCCCGGTAGCGCGCCGAGTTGCGCCATGGCTTGACCCTGCAGCTTACCTCCCTGTCGCGCGAGGCCGGCCAGGGCGCTACGCGCGGGCTCCCCACCGATTGCGGCGATCGCCGACAGCGCGGATTGTGCCGCCTCGGGACCACCTCTGCGCGTCATCTCGGTCAGAGCCGGGAGCGCGCTCGCGTCGCCTTGCTGCCCAAAGTACATAGCCGCCGACGCGGCACGCTCCGGGTCGGTGGATCCGAGCGACGTCGTCATGACTCGCTTGACGTCATCGCCGGCCATGCCGGAAAGGCTCCGCAGCGCCGCGAGCGCCGCCTCGTGCTGGCCGTCGACGGCCACGTCGAGGAGCACTTTGCGAGCTCGGTCGTCACCAATTTGCGCAAGTGCCTGCACGACCGCGCTCGATTCCTCAGCGCTGCCGCCCAGCGCACTTGCGAGCGCCTGCGTAGCCACCTCGCCGCCGATTTCGCCGAGCGCGCTGATCGCCGCCGTGCGGGATCTGCCGCTCCGCGCTTTGACGAGCGCTACCAGCGCGGTTGCCGCTTCCGGAGTCTTCGTGCTGCCTAGCGCCGCGATCAGCTGCATGCCCGCGTCGCCAGACTCGGTGCCGAGCGCCTGGATGAGCAAGGGCACGGCTTCCGGAGCACGCGCCTGAGCGAGCGCCAGCGCGGCGTGCACGGAGAGCTCGTGATCCTCCGAGTGCGCGGCGTCGAGCACGGTGCCGCGCGCGCCCGCGTCCTTTCGCCCCACCAGCGCGTCGACGACATCGAGTCTGATCGAGATTTCCGGATCTTCGGCGAGAGCAATCAAGAAACTCGTCGCCGCTTCGCTCGAAGCCGTCCCGAGAGCCCCGATGGCGCAATTGCGGAGCAACATCGAGCGCGCCGGCGTCGCGAAATCGGCGATGGTCGTGATGGCGCGCTCGTCGTCCCCGTTTTCGGTGGCTAGGCTCGAAAGTGCGACGCAGGTCTCGGACGGAGAGCGCGCCTTCTTCAGCGCGGTCAGGCGCTGCTCGAGCGTTTCGTGCTCCGGCTCTGCACCGTTCGGCGTTCCCGGCACAGCCGACGGGTAGCGTCGCTCAGGCGAGCTATGCGGGGCAGAAGCCCCGACCTGCGGTGGCGCCGTATGACCGGCGGTGCCACGCAGGGCGAGCCAACACGCCAAGGCAAGGGCAACCCCCGTGCCGAAGCGCAAAGAGTAGAGCTCGAGTCTTGACGGCATCGGTAGGCTTTCGAAACCCGGAGCCCCCGAAAGGTTCCCGGTTTTTCGAAGTGTCGTTGGCATGGTCAGCCTTCTGCATTCCCCGTACCGCTGCCCCCAAACGCAGATCTCCGCATTCTACGTAGAACCTGTGGCCGCCCTTCCACACCCGAGTGGCCAGCCGAACGCAGTTTGCGGCTGCCCACCGGCGGCGACGCCTTTGTCGCTCGCGGCCCCACGATGTGAGCCCGTTGATTGGACGGCGCGCGCGCTGCGGCCGCTGCTCACGCCTGGTAAGCTCGCCAGTGCGCTCCCGGACCGCGTCGGCAGTCACCAGGGCGCGTTCGAGGCCCAGTGCCAAGACTCGCCGGTCGGCTCCAATGAGCCATTGCGCGCGAAGGTCGAGCTCGAAGGGGCTGACGTTGCGCTTGGTCTCCAGCACACCGGCTGGCTCGAGCGGGCGCGATTGGGCCGGCAATCAGTGCACGTTCGAGGTCAGCCGCAGCGATGGCGCTGGCACGTCGGTGAGGCTCGGCCCTGAGCAAGTTCCGCCCTTTAACCGCATCAGCGCGGTGGTACGGTGGGCTTCAACGGCTACACTAAAGAGTTCCCCAAGGGGGGCAATCGCATCATCGCCCTGGATTTGTGCGTTGGGCGCGTGCTCTGGCAATCACCGGACGCGACCTCCGTGTTGCGCGTGCATCGACTGGCGTGGCGCGCAGCGTGCGCCTCTCGCGGAGTGCGGCACGTTGCCGGCGATGGAGGCGAGCGTGCTGCGACTTCGAACGAACGTCCGCTCCGCCGACGCGTTCGTCGCGCCAGGAGTGAGTTCGAGTTCGAACTCAAGATCGCACGCCACGACGGCCTCCCTCCATTCCGCACCCCTTCGGGTATCGCGAAGCGCGTCGCGCAGGGCGGAGGCCGAGCACGGAATTTGATTGCCCCGCTGCGCCGACCCGCCTCGCGCCGAGAAGATTGTAGCTACGCCATCCGCAACTCCTGGGGCAATCATCCGCACCGGGGTCCGCTAGATTAAGAAATTGACTACGAGGCATAGTGCAACGTTGAGACTCAGTATCGCCGCCCCCTCGTCGAATGGTTGTCGATTTGTTTACGCTCGAGTTCGAGGTTGCGCTGCAAACGCAATAGGTCGATCGTCTGCTCAGATTTTCGCGGGAGGGAACTCGAATGAATCGTCGAGAACGATGTGCGCTGCTGCTCACGAGCGTTCTGCTCTTCGCGGGTTGCGGAACGAGCGGCAATCACCCTGACGAGGCACTTGGCAAGCGTACTGCACCGCTCGTTGAACCACCGCGCATCTCTCCAGATTTTGCCCTCGATCAGGAGGCTGTACGCGACTTCAATACGCACGCGAAGCTGTTGAGCATCGCCGCGAGCAATGACGCGGGCTACTTGCTCGCCTACCAAGGAGTGTCTTCGTACGACCCGGAAGACTGGTCGCGGCGCTTCAGGCGCAACAAGGTGACGGCACTGCCATTCGATTCCAACGCGCCGGCCCTGACGCTGGTGCGCTGGAACGCAGAGAGTGGCAGCGCGCAGCAACTCGCCACCGTGCCGAGTCTGGGCAGCGGGAAACAACTCGATCGCGCACTGGTGCTGGATGTCGGCAGCGGTTGGCTCGTCGTCTATCAAGTTTCAGGGTATCCGTTGACGTACTATGTCGTCAGCGTGAGCCGCGACGGCAGCATGAGCGCGCCGACGGCAGCGGTACCCAGCCAGTGCCGTTTCGGTGGCCTGGCCGGCGTCGCTCGCAGCACCGCCACGGCGCTGGTCACCGACACTTGTGGCAACGGCGTGCTGCTCAATCTCTCGGGGCAGGTCATCAAGACAATGGTGGTGGCGGATCCCGCCCCGTTTTTGGAGCTCTCGTGCTTCCAGCCGCAGGATCTAATTGACGGGCACGTGGCGTTCAACGGCATCGACTATTTCGCGACCTATTCTTGTTTGGATAGACCGAAAGCAGTCATCGGATTTTCAGTCTCTCCCACCGGCGACTTGGGGCCGTATCTCAAAGTCGCGCAAGATCTAAATTACAGCAAAGAGACCAGAGTACTCAATATCGCCGGAAATGGTTCGGGTGATTTGCTCGCGGTCATCGCGCAGCAGCAGAGCGTGGGTTACAACACGGCGGCGGTGTATGTGAGAATTTCGGAGAGCGCGGCTCACGTGTTCTCGGTTAGCCCGGCACTGGCCCTGCCCGGTGAGTCCATTATTACCGACGGCAAACCCAGTGATCGCTCGGCGACCGCCGTGACTCTTGGCAGCGACTTTGCGATTGTGCGTGAGCGCAGCAATGGTGACTTCGATCTAGTGCGACTGGGTCTATCAGGCGCACCCGATACAACTCAACCACTACTGGGCGCGCTACCCGGCGCCCCCATTGCATTCGCCAGTTCAGTCGATCCGTTTGCTGGTGGCACGAAGTTCATGATCGCCGCCGGTGCGCGAGGGGTACGCTTCAACACTTCGAGTCAAGCGCTCGATGACCCACCAACGTCGCTGGTAAGCTACCCACGCAGCCAATTTTCGCCTTCCGTGGCGTTCGATGGGCAGACCTTCCTCGCCGCATGGACCGAAGCCGTCAAAATTCTTCCTGGCTATTCTGCGAAAACACCGCAGATCTTCGGTCATCGCCTGTCGGTGAGTGGCGCACTATTGGAGAGCGCCAGTTTTGGGATCACCTCGTCGACCGGGCTCGGGCGGACGGCGCGAGTTGCGGCGACCCCGGGGTTGTTTTCGAGTGCCTGGGGCGGTCTCGACGACGCCCTGCTCAGTACCTCCACAATCACCTCCAGTGATCCACCCGTCGTGATGCCGAAGGGGAAGCCAACACCTTCGCCGAACGAATTCGCGATCGCGACGGACGGTGCCCACGCGGTCGTCGCTTGGTCGAGCGCGAGCGCCATCACCCTGGCGCAGCTGCCGGGCACAAGCGGCTGGGTCGCACCGCTGACTGTCGCGCCCAACACCGACCCTTGGGCGTCAGCGCCCGCGTTGGCATTCAACTCTGGTCAATACGCGGTGCTCTGGACTGTGCAGGGCACAGCCGAGGAGCGCGTCTTGTTTGGCGCGCGAGTGAGCGCATCACCACTTGCCTTGCTCGACATCCAGCCGAAGGAACTTCTGCGTTTTGGATCTTATCAGATTAGCGGCAATGTGATGCCCGGCGACATGGGTGCTACGGTGATCGGAGTGGGCGATCAGTTCGTCGTCGCTTGGACGAACTACGATCTAGGCACCCTGAAGCTACGCATCGCCCGGTTGTCGAGCACCTTACAACTGCTCGACACCGGGGGGATTCCAATTGCTGAGCGGCCCTATTCGTCATTGGAAGAAGGGATCCCCCCAATAGCGCTCGATTGGGACGGCACGAACATTTGGGCGGTTTGGCGCGACATTGGCGATTCCCGTCCTTACGCCAGCCTCCGCGGTCGCCGATTTTCGGACGCGCTGGTGCCCGTCGATTCAGAGCCTTTCCTGATCTCGAACGATCTAGACGAATTTTCGCAAGTGACTCTCGTTCACGGCGCGGGGGACTCCAGCTTGGTCGGCTACACTCGTTACCTGGCGACTGACGGTTCGTTTCGCGTGCGCGGACGATTCCTCAGTTCTACGGCTCTTGCTGACGGCGTGGCCTGCAACGATGCGAGCCAGTGCCAAAGCGGAGCTTGCGTCGTGGGTCATTGCGCGCCCGCGGGCGGTGGGGGTACAGGCGGCGCATCAGCGGGCATGGGCGGCGCATCAGCGGGCATGGGCGGCGCACCAGTGGGCATGGGCGGCGCACCAGCGGGCACGGGCGGTACCATCGGGATCGGTGGCAACGTCGGCACCACGGGCGGCACCCTCGGGGTTGGCGGCACGCTCGAGGTCGGCGGCACGCTCGGGGTTGGCGGCACGCTCGGGGCCGGTGGCACGAGCGAGGCCGGTGGCGCGAGCGAGGCCGGTGGCGCGAGCGGCACGAATGCGAGCATCGCCGGCAACGGCGGGAGCGGCGTGTTTGCGGGCAACGGCGGGATTGCAGGTACCTCTGGCATCGCAGGCACGGCTGGCGTCGGAGGTAGCCCCGCTAGTGGTGGCTTCGCCGGTGAGGAAGCCAGCAGCGGTAGAGGTGGGGGCGACGGTCAAAACGTTGCGGGTGCCACCGATTCCAGCGGCGGATCCGCAGGGCAAACCAACGATACGGGAGTCGGCGGCGAGCCGGTCCCCAACACCGCTGGCAGTAGCACCTCGGGAGGACAAGCTGGCACCGGAGGGCAAGCGCCCGAGCCAGACTCTTGCAGTTGCCGAGTTCCAGGGCGTCAGTCAGGTGGCAACCCATTCCCCGTGCTCGCGGGAGTGCTCCTCGCACTCGGAACCGCGCTGGCTCGGCGTCGATGCGCATCATACGCCTGGAAGACTGGCGTTCGATGAACCAGCAGGCCCGTCCTTGGTCTTTCGCGGCAGAGAAACCGAAATCAATGGTCGAGATCGGCCGCGCATCAGCGCGTTCACGGAAGGGACGTCGAATGAAGAGCTGGAACTTGCACGCGGGGTTGGTCGGTTGCTGTTTGGTGGCGGGCTGCGGAGTGAACGGGGGCGCGGATGGCGGCTCGCAATCCGAGCGCGCGTCGACGCGCACGGCTCAGCTCGTACTGCCGCCGCAGGTGTCGCCCGATTTTCCGCTCGATCAGGAGGCGGCACCTGAACCCACCACGAACGGCTCTTTGTTGGCCGTCGCTTCCAGCGTCGCCGCGGGGTACATGCTCTTGTACCGAGCGCCGTACGCGCCCGAGCCGTGGTCGCGCTTTACCACGCACGGAAACACGGGCAGCAGCTACGACAAGGATCAGCTCGCAGTGGTGCTCTGGGGCGCCAGCGGCGGTGCACCGTCCACGCTGGCGAGGGTGCCGATTTCGGGGGTAACCAACGTGCGCGCGATGGATGTCGGCAACGGTTGGCTGATCGTCTACGATGACTCCACGGGCCGTCACACCACCGTGATCTACCGCGACGGGAGCTTCAGCCCGCCAAAGCCGGTGCTGGGCAGCTGCGGGATGGTGGATTTTGCGCGCTCGGCGACGACGGCCTTGCTCACCGACTCCTGCAACAATGGCACGCTATTCGATCTCGCGGGCGAGATGCTGACGACGTTTGCTTTCCCGAAGCCCAGCGATCCAATCAGCAGTTGCTATAATTTCAACATTTCCGGCGGCCAGCTCGCGTTCAACGGTGTCGACTACCTCGTGATATTCGATTGCGTGCAGTATTACCAGAAGTCCGTTCTAGGCTATGTCGTCTCTCCGGCGGGGGACGTGCAGCCTTCGCCGATGGTCATCTCGCAACCAGCGGTGCCCTACAAAGGCGTCAAATTCATCAACATTGCCGGCAACAACAATGGCACTTTCCTCGTCTTGCTTGCGCAGGACAAGAGCTCAGGTCCCGAACACGCGGTCACCTATCGCAAGATCTCGGAAACTGCCGCGCATGTTTTCACCCTCAGTCCGGAGCAAGTTCTACCCGGTGAATCGGTCCTGAACGACGGCGTTCCGAGTGATTCAGCTCTGAGCGTGGCTGAATTCGGAACTGACTTTGCAATCACTCGCACACGCAGCACTGGGGTCCTCGATCTAGTGCTGCCCAATGCGAACGGGAGCGGAGTCGTCACGACGCAGCTGCTCGCGCCACTCAGCGGCTCCGCCTACGTCTTCCCAGACGACCAATTCACGGGTGCGACTCGGCTCATGATGTTCACGAGCTCGGGCATCACGCGTTTGACCGCTTCGGCACAACAGATCGACGTGCCGCCCGCGACCGTGTTTCTTTCCAAGCAACGCGGTCAATACGCGCCTTCTCTGGCGTTCGATGGTCAGAACTACCTCGCGGCGTGGACCGAGGGGATTCGCACCGTATCCAGTTGGAGCGGCGGCAACGCGCCCCAGGTGTTCGGTCATCGCTTGTCGGCGAGCGGTGCGCTCCTGGGCACGGCCAGCTTTGGCATCGGCCCCACGACGGAGGTCGCCGTCACCCCGTTGGTCACGGCAAATCCGAGTCTGTTTTCGGCCGCGTGGAATAACCCAAGTGCTTTTCTCACGGGCGCGGCGACGATCACGGATGCAGATCCGCCGGTGGTCACGTCCTACCCGCCGCAATCGCCGACCCCACTCGACTTCGGCATTACGACGGACGGGACGAAGACGACGGTTGGCTGGACGAGCTCGAGCTCGGTGCAGGTCGCTCAGCTCGACGGTGCTGGCAATTGGGCCACGCCGTTGACGATCGCCAGCAATGCCGATCCGCTGGCATCGGCGCCCGCGCTGGCGTTCAATAGCGGGCAATACGCCGTCGTGTGGACGGCAGTCGGCAACCCGGGGGAGCGAGTGCTGTATGGCGCGCGCGTCAGTGCCGCAATGACGTTGCTCGATGCCTCACCGAAAGAGCTTTTGCGATTCGCCTCACCCGTGGTGAGCGGCCTGCCCGCCGACACGGGCGTCGAGCTGATGGCCGCGGCAGATCACTTTGTCGTAGCATGGACCGACATTGCTGGCAGCACTGAGGAGCTGCGCGTGGCGCGGCTATCCAGCACATTGCAACTCCTCGACCCGTCCGGGATTTTGGTTGGCACCCAGCCGTATCCGAGCGTTGGTGCGACGACTCATCGCTTCGGGCTCGCTTGGGATGGTACGGATGTCTGGGTGGTTTGGCGTGACAATGAGGGTGGCACACGTCGTCCTTCCGCCAGCCTTCGTGGTCGCCGCTTCTCGGACACGCTGCTGCCCGTCGACTCCGACGCTTTTTCTATCGCGAGCGATCTCGATGAATTTTCCAAAGTGACGCTCGCGCACGGCGCCGGCGATTCGAGCATGGTCGGTTACACGCGTTACCAGGCGCGCACGGATTCATTCCGCGTGCGTGCGCGGCTTCTCAGTGGGTCGTCATTTGCCGGCGGTGTCGCGTGCGGCAGCGGCACCCAGTGCCAAAGCGGCGAGTGTGTCGATGGCCATTGTTCGACCGCGACCGGATCGGGAGGCAGTGCAGGGATGGGTGGCAGTGCCGGCGCGAGCGTCGGAATTGGCGGCGCGACCGGAGTGGGTGGTTCTCTCGGGAACGGTGGCACGGCCGGTTCTATCGCTGTCGGTGGCAGTGTTGGGTTGGGTGGGAGCGTCGAGAGTGGCGGTAGTGGCGGTAATGGCGGCGATGTCTTCAGCAGCGGTGCTGGCAGTGGCGGCGCAGGCAATGGTGGCACCGCCGCCATGGACACCGGTGGCAACGCGGGCATCGGTGGCAACGCGGGCATCGGTGGCAACGCGGGCATCGGTGGCAGTGTCGACCTCGGCGGCGCTGCCGGCATTGGTGGCACCGTCGACGCGGCGGGCGCGAGCGATGGCGGGGGGAGCGGCGCTCCCGTCAACGACGGAGGCGAAGCCGGGGTGAGTGCACCTCCGGCAGGTGCCGGTGGTGGAGGCGCGGTGGCCGGCCAAGCGGGAACGGGAGGCAGCCCGCCCGACTCGCCCTCGTGTAGCTGCCGCGTGGCGGGCGCGGGCTCGCCCAGTGAACACACTCCGCCACTCATTGGGTTGCTGATCACGGTTGGAGCGGTGTTGCTCCGTCGCCGCCGCTCTACGAGTTGCCAATCACCCTGAGGATGGTCATTCATGCAAGGCCCGCTTCTGCTCGAGCCCATCGGGTTTGCCGTGGACCTCCGCATGCTCCTCGGCATCCGCGATCGCGTCAACGCGCGGGCGGAGGCCGCCGCTGGGCGGGTTTGCCCTCCCGATCGGCAAATGAGAAACCCACCCAGCGCGCCGCGCCTGGGCTCGATGTAAGCTCTGCGCATGTCGGACATCGGCGGCGGCAACTCCGCGTTCGACGGTAGATTTTTCGACATCGAGCGAACGGGTGCGATCCTCGTTTTTGCCTTCCTGCTGGCGCTGCTTGCGTGGCGTACCACGGGGCGCGAGCTGCCACGCTGGCCGGCGACGGTGCTTGTGATCGCGGCGCTCGTGCTCGGCCCCGGTATCTCGGTCTATTGGCAAGCGGCGTACCCTTCTGCGAACGGAATCGAAGGCGCGGGCCGTTTCATCGTCGGTGGTGCGGCTACCCTTGGCAATGCCATGCTTGCCGGCTTGGGCGCGTTTGCGTTGCTCGATCGCCGCGCCCGTTGGGTGGCGCTCACGCCGGGCGGATTGGTCGTGGCGTTCTGGCTACTATTCCTGTTCGGAAGTTGAGCTGTTGAAGGTGGGCTGAAGTCCCGCAACCGGGCACCAAAAAACTTTCTCGCAACTGGGCCGCCGTTCGAACCGACCAAGGCGAAACAAGGAGATTCGCCATGCCCGGTCCTGTTTCGCCGTCGACTATCACGCCCAAGGGCTCCGAGGCGCTGTGCGGCTTTGGGGACGACCCGTCGTCTCAGACCTGCCACGACCCTGCGTCGGCACTGCCCACGCTCGCTGCGCCGGTTGTAAATTCCTGCGCGGCTCCGGTGACGCCCGCCGAGCCTGCAGTCTCGAGCGCCGCGTCAGGGCTCGTGCAGAAGTTCTCCAAGAGCGATCACAGTGGGCTCATCGCGGGATCTGCGAGGGCCGCAGCTCCGCTGCCTTCGATCGCCTCGCCGAGTGGGCCCCCGGCATTGACTGTCGGAGACGGCAAACTCGAGTTCCAGACCGGCATTCCTCAACTGGTGGATCGCGGCACGCTCGGCAACCTGCAGGTCACTGCCAAGGGCGACGTGCTCAACGCGAGTGCACACGTCGGAGTGTCGAACGAAGACGGGAGCCACGGCGCGAACGTTGGTGCCGGTGCCAACCTGGCGAATGGCGAGGTCACCCTAGACTACAAGGGTTGGAGCTTCTCGCTCGGCCTCGGACTGTCGCTGGGCGGCAGCATCGCCACGGGTGAAGGTCGCGATCTCGACAGCGACGGCGTCCCCGAACGCTGCTTCAAGATGTCGCTGGGCCCGCTCACGCTCGGTGAATGCGATGAGCTCTGATATGGCACGCCTCGGGAGTCCTCTGCTCGCCTCGTCGGCTGCAGCTAGACGCTGCCGCCTGCACTCGCTCTCCTTCGCTGTCTACAGTCGGATATTTTCGGTCCTGCTTTTCGGTGCCGCTTGCCAACTCAGCTGGTACGGGGCAGCGCCAGCCGTCCAAGCCAGGGATTGGCAATCGCTGGCAAAACTGCTGCTCGTTGTGCTCGCAATCGTCGCGGTCGCTCGGTACCTGTGGCGTCGCCCGAAACCTATCTTTGCCACCGAGGCCGGTCTGGAAGTTGGCGACGGTAAGAAACGTCGGCTCATCCCCTGGTCGCGCGTGTTCGATATCCGTGAGATGCCTTCGGTCCGAATGCATCCGTTCTCGCATCCACGCATGTGGCAAGTAGACTTGGACCACGACGAGCGCTTTGATTTTTGCGGCACGCGTCACGCGCGCGAGATCGTGGCCGA
>Ga0247766_1000186_pt1 | contig 13482 bp, 12 predicted proteins | sample UWRJL223509R6_FD_179946 | JGI IMG/M metagenome (GOLD analysis project Ga0247766, IMG submission 179946) | Plant litter microbial communities from Arlington Agricultural Research Station in Wisconsin, United States - UWRJ-L223-509R-6 | ecosystem: Environmental > Terrestrial > Plant litter >...
TGCCAGGGTGTGCGCAGTTTCCAGCCCCAGCCCTCGGTTGGCTCCCGTGACGACAGCGATCGGCATCGGGGAATGCTTGCGACGCTCCACCTGCGATCGCAAGTGGGAGCCAGCGAGGCTAGCGCCCGATCAGCTTGAGTCCGAAGAAAATGAGGATTGCACCACCTAGACCGCCGCCGAATAGTAGATAGAGCAGTGACCAACCAGCAGCGAGCACAGGCGGGGCAGCAACGATGGCTTCGGTTAACATGGCAGACTCCTGATGGTAGGTAGGTTCGAGGCGCAGTTGTCGATGCAAGCGGCGCTTGGTACCAACCAAAGCAAGGAGCTTGCCAACCTTGAGCCCCTCCACTGAGCCGCCCGCTGGCTCGCCCAGCGCCCCGCCTCTCGCCTCGCTCGGGCACACCAGCGCGCTCGTCGGTTTGATGCTCGCAGTGGCTATCACCGGGACGCTGCTCCAGCATTCCGGAGCGCCACCGGCGTCGCGTAGCGCCGACAAAGGCCCGCTCGGTACGCTGATCTGGACCCTGTATTTTCCGCTTCTGGTGGTGAACGGGCTGCTCGTGCTGTACGTCGCGCGGCTGTTCCGCCCACGCAATGTGTTGCCCGAGCTCCTGGGTCGACGTTGGCGCACGGCAGCAGATGCGGGTCTAGATCTGCTGCACGCGTCGCTGGCGTTCGTGCTGGTTTGCGTGCTCGAGGGCCTGGCCAGACCGCTATTCGCGGGGCGGAACGCCGCGGTGTCGGCATTGCTGCCGAGCACGGAGGCGGAGCGCCTCACTTGGTTGCTCGTCGCCTCGACCGTCGGCTTTTGTGAGGAGGTCGTTTATCGCGGCTATCTCCAAACGCAGCTCGGTGCCTTCACACGAAGTCCGTGGCTCGGCCTGGTGTTGCAGGCGGTGCTTTTTGGTCTCGGGCACCTCGAGCAGGGGTCAGGTGCCGCCTTGCGCATCGGAGTCTATGGACTGATATTCGGGCTGCTCGCCCGACAGCGCGCGAGCTTGCTGCCGGGGATCGTCTGCCACGTAGGTATCGATCTGGTGAGTGGGCTCAGTTAGCGCGTCAGCGGATCCCGAGGCGCGGTTTGCAACCGAGCCGCACGTCGACCCGCCCCGCCTGCAAGCGGGCACAGGTGCACGGGCAGACAGTGATCTTCGACGGGGAATCGGGGTTGTCGTAGTACCAGCCGCCGTTCGGGTTTTTGGAGCAAGCCGAGAGTGCCGAAATGCTCGGCACTTCTTCCGGATCGCCGGAGGATGGCGTGTACAACACCTGTACTTTTTCGGTGTCCAGCTTCATGCCGTCCGGGGGCGGTGGGAGCTGGTACTCGCAGGCAAGCGCGCGATTCGTGATGTTGTTCAAGGCGTCGACGAAGGTGGTGGTGACGTCGCCCGAGTCGGTCAGATAAGCGGTCTTGGTGCCGCCAGAGCGCGCGTAGTTGTCCAAGTTGAACTTGGCCACGTCGCCGACGCCGATCACGAACGTACGGATGTGCTCGGCGCTCTCGTAGCCGCTCTTGGCGGCGTCGGAAATGTGCTCGGGGGCGTTGTCACATTGCGTGGGGAAGCCATCCGTCACCAACACGACTGTCGTCGCGCGACCCGGATTCTTCTGGGCCCAGGAGCGCGCGTAGCTGATCGCGCCCTGCAGAGCCGGTACGGTCGGGGTCAAACCGCCTGGGGTCAGCTCGTCCATGGCCGCTGCCAGGTCCGTGCCGACCTCGGAGACCAGGCCGATCGGCACGCTCGGCGCCGCGTACCCACTGGGGTTGCAATCGAGCGTGTCGTCGGCACCGCCGCTCAGGCTGAAGAAGCCGATGCCCGCGCGAATGTTCGCGGCCTTCGGATCCTTGGCGAAGCTCTGCACGGCGGCGTGGAGCGCGTCCCAGCGCGTCATGCTCGAGCCCTTGACTGCAAGGCCCATGGATTGTGAGCGATCCATCATCACGAACACGTCGACCGGGACGGCTTCGGCCTCGACCGAGACGCCATTGCAGGCCTCGATGGTTGCGTCGCCCCCTTCGCCGCCGCCGTCCGCGCCGCTGGCGCCACCGGCGCCGGCTTGGGCGGCGTCACTGCTCAGGTCGATGGGCAGGCCTTTGCAAGCTTCGCCGGAGACGGGGACGTTGCCCGCGTTGGCGCTGCCGGTCGTGCCCGCTGTGCCGCTAGTCTTACCGCCACTGCCCGAGCTGCTGGTTTTGCCCGCGCTGCCGGCCGAAGTCGCAGAGCCGCCGCTGCTCGAGCGTGACCCGGCGCTCCCGGTCGTGTTCGAGTTGGGGTTGATGGTGCTGCCCTGGGGATCGCTGCAGGCGACCGCGATGCCGACCAGAAGCGTTGCCAAACCGGCGATGGAGCTCGAGCGTTTGCGCATGTTTTTCTCACTTCACCGTCGGGCAACCGTAAACGACATCGATGCGTCTCGCGCCTTCACGCTTGACGCGGTTACATGTGTCGCCTGCTAGGACCAGCGTGGTCGGCGCGTCATCGGCGATGTTCCAGCCGGCGCCGTCTTCGGACCGTACGATGTCGCAGTCGACTGCAACGTTGACGAGTCGCTTGTCGGGCGCCACCGGGCCCAAATCGACGTCACACGAACGCACCAAGTGGGTGGTGATGTCGCGAAACGTTCGCGTGAGTCCCTCGACTCCGCCTTCCGCGGAGACCGCGTAGTAAGCGGGGTTCTTCTTCGGATTGGGCACGCCGCCGGCGGTCGCGAACGCATCCAGGTATTCCGCATAGCTCTCGGTGCCCGGGATGCCAATCACGAAGGTTGGCACCTGTGCGTCCGCGAGTGCGTGAATCTTCTCGAGAACGGCGGCATCATCCAGACAATACGAGCCTTCACCCCGGCAACAGTTGCCTTCACTCGCCGGGCACAAGCCATCCAGGTTCGGCGTGCAATGATCGGCCGCGCAGGTAGTGGTGCTCTCGCCGCAGTTCGGACCGCCGTCGGTGGCAAGCAATACGAAGCGATCGCCCTGCAAGTCTTTGCCATCACCGGTGGTGAAGTAGGTGAGCGCGGCATCGAGCGCGGCAGCGGTGGGCGTACCGCCGCCCGGCGCGGTTGCGTCGAGCGCGGCCATCACCTTGGACACACTGCTGGTCCCCGGCGCGACACCGACCTCGATCGCCGTTGGCCCCTGCGGAACCTGGCAACAACCCTCGAAGCAATCGAGCGGGATCTCGGTCAAACTGAAGGGGTAGAGCAGGAGACCGAAGCTCATCTCCTCTTGCACCGCTTTTAGTGCGGGCCCGAGTGCCGCTTTCAGCGCAGCCCACTTCTTCAGTTCGAAGCCCGCTGGCTGATCATCCATGCTGCTCGACTTGTCGATTACCAGCAGCACGTTGGCGGCACTGAAGCTTGCTTCGACCGATGTTACGCCGCACTCGTCGAGACCTTCGAAACGGTCGCAGCCAGAGACCTTGGGGCCTTCTACTTGGCCAGCGGCGCCAGCAGCGTCGCCGCTGCCGCCGCTACTCGAGTTGCCGCCGTTGCCGCCGTTGCCCACATTGAGGTCCACGGCGGTCAGGCCACCCGTGCCTCCGATAGCGTTCAGCCCCACGGCTCCGTCATCGCTACTCTTGCATGCTCCGGTCAGGGCAAGCAGGAGCGCCGAAAACCCGATCCAAGAAACATTACGCATTGCACTCATGGGGCTGTCGTCTAAACGGCTTCTGGTCGAACTACTAGTAGGTCGACGGTACGCAGCTCTGACCCTCGTTCTTGATATCGGGGACCGTGCCTTCGGGGCAGGTGCCGTCCGTGGGCGGGGCATCGAAGCAGTTGCCACCCTCTTCTATCACGCTCGGCGGGCAATAGGGCGTGTCCCAATCCGGCGGGCAAGGATTCGGCGTGACCACGATGGTGTTGTCGCTGGCCATCGACGGCGAGGCGTGCACACTCGGGATATAAGCGCCGCCGAAACCTTGGCCCTTGAACACGGAGAAGTCGATCCACACCTCGTAGACCACGCGGTAGTCCCAATTCGGTGCGCTCGAGTTGATGGTGAAGTTGTCGTCGGTGGCCGGCGAATCAGTGATCAGGCAGTAGCCGCAACCGTTCAGATTGCGATCGATGGATGTTGCCACGTTGACGATCGCCGACGCATCACCCGTGATCATCTTGCCTTCGCCTCCGCTGACACCGAGCGTGCCGTAGCCGCAGGGAGCGTCGGCTTTTTGCGAGACATAGTCCACCTTGAAGTCGAGGACGGTGTTGCCTTTGAGGTCGACCAACACCAGTTCGACGTGATCGCTACCGACTAGGTCGTCGAACGTGTGAGCCGCCTTCGCGGCCATGCCGCCCATCGGGGGCGCTTTGCCGCCCATCGGATCGTTGGGCATCTTCATTCCGCCCATGGGGCCATTTTTCACCTTGTTGACCCAGCCGGAGGAGGCGTTGACACCGTAGGTGTTGTCGACGAAGCGCGGATCGAACGTCACGCGCAGGTGCAGGTACGTCTTGCCGCCGAGGGTCTCGATGACCTGCTCGATGACGCCCGTCGGATCGTTCGGAGTGAGGTCGCCTTCGCCCGAGTAGCAGATGGTTGCGGGAGGGGCGAGCACCGACACCGGCGTGCCACCAGACATCTCGCACGTGCCGCCGCACTGTGATGCGGTAGTCGGTGCGCAACCCGTCGTGAGTGGACGGGAGCTCGGCCCACCGCCAACGAACTGTGGGCCCGGGCTCGTCGCGATGCTGCTCGGGCCGGCGGTGCACACGCCGCTGCTGCATAGACCGCTCCCGCACTGCTGTGCGCCGGTACAGCCGCTGCCGTTGGCCACGCCGGTCGGGCCGTGCGAGCCGTTGCCGGGATGAGAGCCGTTGGTGCTCGAGCCCCCGCACGCAAATGCACCGACGAAGCTCAACGAAAGCGCAATCGCAGCGAGCGTGGAATGACGAGTGTGCCGCATATTCTGACCTTTCTGACAAAGCCGCTTCGGAATACCCGAAGGGGTACGACCCCTATGGGTCGACTTCACTTGACTATCGTTTTCGTTTGGCAACCGACCGTGAATGCCAGTCGCCCGCCGGGGACGGAGACTTGATCGCAGCTTGCGCCGCACAGGTTTACCGAGCTTGGGGCAGCTGGGTTGTCGTAGTACCAACCGCCGGCCGTCGCATCGCAACTCGCGGCACTCGGTACGTTGTAGATCGTCGAGAGCGTACAGGTCGAGTCTTGGAAGGCGACGTTGACGAGCCCGTAGTTCAGCTCTGTGCCGCCCGTGGGCTCGGGGATCTTGAGCGTGCACGGAATGCTGGCGTCACCGCGAATGGTATTGAGCGCCTGCAGCACCTTTTGCTCGACGTCTTGATCGCCGATTAAGTAAGCGTGCTCGGTTCCGCCTGCCTGTGCAATCTGCTGCAGATTGTCGAGGAACGGGCCGACACCGAGCACATAAGTCTTGATCTCCGGTTTACCGTTGCGACAATCGGTGGCTGCCTGCACCGCGTCGGCGAGCGTCGGACAGCACGCGCCAGTCGAGCAGCTCTGGGGCGCCTTGGGCTCACCGTCCGTGAGCAGAAGCATCACTACCTGGTGTCCGGCGTTGGCTGTCTTCCAGTCCTTGGCGTAGCCGCAGGCGCCGCGAATCGCCGCGCCGGTAGGTGTCTCGCCAATCGGCTCACGCTGGGCCAACGAGCCCAGGATGGCCTCGTGATCGAGGGTCACGGTCACGCTCGGGGTGGCGTAGTCAGTGGCAACGCAGGTGGTTTGCCCGATCGGCTGATAGCCGAAGTAGCCCACGCCCACGCCGATCGCGCTACTGGCCTGGTCCCTCAAAAAGGTGCCAGCAGCGCGTTCCACTGCGTCGAGTCGGGTGATGCCGCCGACGTCGTTCAGCATGGAGCCTGATTGATCGAACATGATGTAAATATCGAGCGGGACGGCTTCACCCTCGTAGGCCTGCGCGGCGCACACCTCCTCGTCGATCTTTACGTCACAGCCGTCGGGGGTAATGCCGTTGCCGTTGCCGCTGCCGTTACCCCCCTTGCCGTTCTGCCCGTCACCCACATTGAGACCGCTCGAGCTCCCGGCGCTTGCGGCGCTCGGGGGAGCCGACGTTGCCGGCTGTTCCGCACTGGAACAGCCGCTGAGCATCAGCAAGGCTCCGAGGCCAGCTGCGAGCGAACACTGAGCCGCGAGGGATCCAAGAATGCGGTGCACATGGCGTATATGGGGGCGTCGTGTGCGTTTTCTGAATCGCTTTCGAAAAAGAGAAAAAGTGTCCGTGGCCCCAACGTCCCCCGGTGATTCGCGCCGCTGGCCGGGCGCATGGTTGCCTCACCGATTTTTTCTGAACTGCTGGCGCGCTTTTTTCAAACTCGATATTTCGCAAATCCCGTGTTGCAGAAGTTCAACCGAGCGCGTATCTCACTGAGCATGGCAAACTGGCCAATGCCTCGTGCGAGGCTTTGCGCGTTGGTCCTGGTGTGCGCGGGATGCAGCTCAGACCCCGCTTCGAGTGCGAGCTCGGCCGCGGGTGCCGCTGGCACTGGCGCTACCGCAGGTTCGCCTGCTTCTTCCGGGGCGGGCGCGAACGCCACAGCAGGCGCCTTTGCTGCCGGTGGCATGATGGGCGGCACACAATCGGGCGGCGCATACGCCTCGGGCGGCAGCGCGGCAACGTCCAGCGCCGGCGCGAGTAGCGCTGTACCGCCTGCGGTCGACGGACGGTCAGTCTACGCGCTGGAATGCCACGGTGACTCCAAAGATTGCAACCTGGCGACTGTCCCGTGCTTTGGCGTCGGCAGTCAGACGCCGAACGTCGCTGCCGGATGGGCGTGCGCCAATCGCTGCGCCTCCGATGCTGATTGCTCGAATGCTCCGTCGGGCGCGGAGGCGGAAGCCAGCTGTGTCTCGTTCGCCTCCGCGAGCCATTGCGTGCTGGTTTGCCGCAACGAAAATAAATCGTTTGCCTGTCCCGACGGCATGGCTTGCTACGTGCCGCCGAAGTCACCGATCGGCTATTGCCTTTGGCAATGAGCGGGTGACTGCGGCGGCCATCGAGGTCATGGCTGCGGAGCTGGTTTACGAGGCACGGAACAGCGCCGTCGCCTCGTAAACCATCGCTACGCTCGAGCTCTCACTTCACTTGGCAGACCGGATCGTCCGCGTCGACCAACCCGTCCCCGTCGTCGTCAGTGCCGTTGCCGCAATTTTCGACGTTGCAGTTGTCGACCACGCAATCGCAATTGTTGTCGATTCCGTCGTTGCAGATTTCGGATGGCCCGCAAACGGAGCAAGTGGCTTCGTCTGCGACACCGTTGCAGTCGTTGTCCAAATCGTCGCCGCAGATCTCGACACATTTACATTGGGTGTCTTCCGAGCTGTGCGTCCAAAAGGCGCGATGGTTGCCTTCTTCCAAACTCTGGAAGGGCGCCCAAAAGCCGCTATAGCTTGGATCGCTTTGGCGCGGATCGATAGCGGCGATCCAAATCTGATCGCTCTTGGGGTCTTGTGGTCGGAGTGTGCCGTAGGCGCGCAAGCTGGAAAATGCGAGCCAAAAGATGCCGGGATTGGTCGAAGGTGCCCAAGTGGGCATCGAATTCCCGATCCCCATCACGCCATCTTGATTGTTCACCCGCTCGTTCAAACGCGTAAGTACTTGTACCGTGCCATCTGCAACGCGCACCAAGCGCAGCGTGGCGCTCGTGGCGTTGTTGGCCTTGCCCTTGGCGTTGACGAACGCAATGTATTGGCTGTCCGGGCTCCACATCGGAAAGAAGTCGTTGTCGTCGCCGCCCTGGTTTTGCACGAGCATCATCGGCTCGCCCCAAGTGCCCGCGTTGTACGGCAACAGCGCAATCGAGCCGCCTTCGATGTCTTTGTTGCCGTCCTTCGTGCCGAGCGTGATCGCGACCAAATCGCCTTTTGCGTTCCAATCAGGGTGGGTCGCAATCGAACCCGAGGGCAACGACACGATCCCGCTGTTGCTGCCCACGGTTTGCCCGGTATCGGAGTCGAGCAGTGTCAGGACACCGCTCTTGGCAATCAAGATCAGCTTTCCGTCCGGCGAAAAAGTGCTCCAAGCGGCCGGAATGCCTTTGTCGTCCTTGCCACCCGGCTTGTCTGGCTTCGGCATGCCGGGCATGCCGGGCATGCCGGGCATCATCATCCCGGCAGCGCCACCCGCCGCCGCGGCGCCGCCTGCACCTGTCGCCCCGCTAGCGGCGCTCGGGATCAGCACTGATCGATCAGGCACCGTGACGACGCGCAACGTCTCGTCGTCGTAGCCGACCGCGAGGCGTTTGCCATCGCGAGACAGCGTGTGACAGGCGACACAGGTCGCGCTGTCAGTGGCGGTGGGGTCGGTATAAAACTTTTGGGGCACCGGGTCCGAGACCAGCGCGCGCATCACCCCTTTGGTACCCGTGGACCAATAGTAGATGGCACCGTCCACGGCCGCATCGCTGAAAAGCTCGGTGATGGCCGGGGAGGCCCAGGCTTCTTTCGGTTGCGAGGTGAGCAGACCAGTTACGGAAAGCTCAACGGCCTTGCCGCGATTGGACTCGGCGATCCAATCCCACTCTTCTTCGCTCGGAGTCCAGTTGCTGGCCGTCGTGTAAACGGTGACGGTCGTATTTTCGCCCTTGAACGTGAGCCTGAATAGGTCGTTTCCGCCTGCTGACCACTCGTGCCGAATGTGCGAAACGTTGATCGGGAACATCGTCTCGTGGGACGGATAGACGATGCCCGGCTCGTGCTTGGCATCGCTGCCAGGAGCGTGAGCGGTCGAGTCGCCGAACAAAGTGCCAGCATCTGCTGGTGCACCGGCCTCGACGAAGGTCTTGGGGCCCGTGTGGCTGGCACAGGGGCTCGCTCCGCACGGTGACTGGACACCGTTGCTTGCGCCCGAACCTTGTCCACCGCCCGTGGAACCAAAGCTACCGCCGCTGGCAGCAGCGCCCGGCGGGGGACTCGTCTGTTGTCCCATGTCGGTGTCCTTGCCACCGCAACCGACGAAAGCGAGCGTCGCGCTCAACACCAATGAAGGAACGAGCAGCCAACTGCTCGCGTGTTGGCCTTTGGACGGGTGGTTGCGCAAACGGAACTCCTCGGTAGGGGCATCGTGCGAAGCGCGCGGACCCTCCCGTTTCATGGCGGCAACGCGCTCATTTTCTGAGCGCACGGTGCAATTTTCATTGGGCCAGCGCAGTCACCTGTTTGCGGTAGGGTGAATTCGGAAAATCGCGTTCGAACTGCGCGGCGCGGGCCAGCACGGCAGAATGCCTGCCCAAACGCGCCAACGCAGAAATTGCAATTAGTTCGCGCTCTTGAACCATCGCGCCGCGCGGAAATTGAACTCGGTGCTGTTCCGCCAAAGCGAGCGCTTCACCTGGGCTGCCGCCGAGCGCCAGCCGCGCATCGCGGAGCAAGGCGACCTCGGTGGGACGCGCGACGACACCTGGTCCGATGCTCTCCGGGCTCGCGCGTTCCGGCGCAGCGGCCGCGCCGGGGGATCGCGTACTTTCCGCTGAGGGAGTCGCTGGGGCGACTCGTGGAATCGACCTAACAGGCGCTGGGCTTGCCGATGGGCGCGGCGCGTCGTCAGTTACGGCGATGCTTGGCGCAGGCGCGCTGGGAGGTGCGGCGTCGCTTGCGCCCGAGCTTGCCGGCAGTTTGCTGACCGTGTTCGAGCGTGCAGCGATCGGCCGTGAGCTTTCCGGCTCCGTTGCTAGAGCCTGCGCCGTGGGCGTTGCCGCGGGCGCGACCACGGCAGGAGCCGTCGTGTGCGGCTCTGGAGTGCGCCAGAGCAGCAGCGCGAGCGTGAGGGGTCCGACCACCCCAGCGCCCAGCAACAGTTTGAGCCGTGTCGCTGATGACGCAGTGGTTGCAGTCGCGTTCTGTGACGGCGTGACCGATATCCCTTTTTGAGACAAGCTCGCGGCGAGCGCTGCCAGTTGCTGCGCGTCGGGAAGTTGCCGCTTTACCGCGTCAATGGCGCGATGGAGCTCGGGGGCGTCGGTCGACCGTAACCGTTCCAGGTCCCAATGACCGTTATCCGGCTTCACTGATGCCTCCTTTGGAGTCGTTGGCGGCGTCGTTTGGAAATGCGCGTCGCATCTGCTCACGAGCTGCCTTGATCCGAGAATAAACGGTTTGAAGGGGCGCGCCGACCGCTTCCGAGACTTCAGCCAAGGTCAGCTCTTCGATCTCGAAGAGCACGAAAGCGGCGCGCTTGGGTTCATCGAGCGCCTCCAGCGCGGTCAGCAAGCGCCGGGCACTGCGTTCGCGATCCAACGTCTCGGCGAGATCGGCCGAATCGGCCGTCTCGGGCAAGGTGTCGGTCAAGATCTCGCGGCGCACCCGGGCGCTGCGCCGATAGTCAGACGCCACGCGCACGCAGATCCCATACAGCCAGCCGCGCAACGACACGCCGTCGAAGCTTGCTAGCCGCCGATGTACGGTAATCATGATCTCCTGACACTGGTCTGGAGCTTCCGCGGCGGGTACTCCCAAGTTGATCAATGCTCGCCATAAGAATGAGGTGTGTTGTTCGAAGATCTCGGACAAGCTGGGCGTTGCCGCGGTCTGACTCGCGGCTCCTGCCGGGGGTTCGTCCACTGAATGAAATGGGGACATCGGAATTTTTTTCTGATCCCTACTTCAATGCAGTTTGAACGCAGCGAAGACTCCGAGCACGAGCGCTGGCGAAGCAACCTCGAACGCCAGGTGACTGGAACCGTCAATATCCCGGTAAACATAACGATTCCGGGAGATTGGAAATGAAACTCCGAGCATGCCTCCGAGCAAGAGGGGGCCAACGACCTGGCGTGCGGCCTGTAATTGCAGCGACGGGCTCAACGTCCAGTCGGTTCTCCGCCGATGCGGTGACAGACCACTGCCGTCGGCTTCGATCCAGGCGATCTCGGCGCCGGCGCACAACGCAAACCAATTGCGATCGCGGAGGGTGTCTAGCGGACAGAGCGCAGCGCCCGCTTGGATCAAGCGAAAATCGATCGATCCAGAACCAGGTAAGTCGGTATGCGACCCCACCAGCGCCAAGCCGCTGAGGGAGATCCCCCAAAAGCGGCGTGGCTTGAGCTCAATCTGAAGTCGCGGCCCATAGTTCGGAAAGGGAAGCAGGCCGGCGGAAGAGCCGAGGCCCGCACTGATCAACGCGAATCCCGGCTCCGAGTTCGTGTCCTCCGGACTGGGATCGCTCTCGAGGGGATCGGGTTGGCTCGGCTCCGGCGGAACCGGCGGTTCCGCTGTCGGAGCGGGGGCCGGGGGCGCCTCTTCCGGCGGCGCATCGAGCATCAGCGCGACCACCAGGGTCAACGGGTCGTCGAGTGTTTCGCAGGTGCCGCCCGCGCTCACGCTGCGCACCCCGATGACCTTGCCGTCTTCGCCCACTTTGCTGATATCCGCGATCAGCGCCCGGTCGTCCGGGCCACGCCGCAAACCGATGCGGATGCTCAGTGGTGCGTCGGCCTCGAACGCGTCGCGTCCGAGGTACGCGGCCACGTTCCGTGCGAGTTCAGCGCTTCGGTCGCATGCCGGAGTCACTTGCCCACCATCCCAGACGAGGACGGCAACAGGCGGCGCAGCGGTGGCGGGCACAGGCACGAGCTCAAGTGCTAGCACGCCTGAACCGAACGGTAGCGCAACCTGAAACATCCAGGTCATCGGACCGTGCGTGCGACGAACGTGAGCACACCCGCAGCGGGCCGCAGGCCGGCCTTCCCGAGGAGTTGGAGCGCCGCGGCTCTCGCGCAGCGAAGATCCAGGCGCGTTCGGCCACGCAGTTGCAAGTGCCGACGAGATGGGCTGCGCAGGCACCTCGTAGCCACTACGATTCAGCCCGATGCCGGCGTCCCCCAAGAAAAGGAACAGTCGTCCCGTTGCCTCGCGGCATAACCATGCCCCCTCCAAGCAAGGTCGAAAGCAAGCCGAGGCGGGCGAATTGGCTTCGAGCCCGAGCCGCACTGACCTTCATCAATCCTTGGCACAGCGAGTGCGTGACGCGCGCGCGCGACGCTTCATGACGCGCAAGGCTCTGGCCCAAGAGTCCGGAATTTCCATCGCCTACCTCGCGCGGGTCGAGCGTGGCAGTGGCAACATCTCTCTCAGCCTACTGCAGCGGCTGGCGCTCGCGTTGAACCTACCCATCGAAAGCTTCCTCTCCGGGAACGAAGCGCCAAATGCCGATCTGACGATGATCGTGGAGTTTTTGAAGCGGCAAACTCCCGAACGCCTCGCGCTCATCCGCCGGCAGCTGTTCGACAGTCACGATCGCGCACAACGCCTGGCTTTGGTCGGAATTCGGGGCGTCGGCAAGTCGACCCTCGGCCCTGCGCTCGCCGAACGGCTGTCGGTTCCGTTCGTCGAGCTGAATCGCGAAATCGAAAAAGAAGCCGGCCTCGCCGTCAGCGAGATTTTCACGGTCTACGGACAACACGGCTACCGCGTGATTGAGCGCCGTTGCCTGGAGCGCATCATCGTCAACCACCCGAAGGTCGTGCTCGCCACTGCTGGTGGTATCGTGGCGGAGACTGCGACGTACGAGGTCTTGCTGAACTCTTTTTTCACGGTTTGGCTGAAAGCAAGCCCGGCGGTCATGTTCGAACGCGTGCTCGCGCAACACGACGCGCGCATTGCCAGTCCTGAGCTTCGCAACGAGGCGATCGAAAACATCGAGCGCACGCTGGAGGCGCGACAGCACCTCTACGAGCTAGCGCCCGCGTCGTTCGACACCAGCGGCAAGACCGTCGAGCAAGTGGTGCGTGGTCTAATGAGCTTGCTGCCGCCGAGTTCGCGCGCCAAGCCGTCATGATTGGCGCTCACGATCAGCGCGCCTCGCAGATCAACAAAGCGTCCAAGGCCAGAACTCCGCTCGGATACACGCGCAGCGGGTTGATCTCGAACGATTCGATGCGCGGTTCTTGGCATACGAACTGGCCGAGCGCGACGAGGCTGCGAGCGACCGCGGGCCGATCGAGCTTCGACTGGCCTCGCCAGCCGGAGAACAGCGGTGCGAGGCGCAGTTGCTCGAGCATCTCTTCGGCGTCGGTTTGTGTGAGCGGCGCGAGGCGCGTGACCGTATCGCGCAATGCTTCGGCATAGATCCCTCCGAGCCCGACCATCACCACCGGACCGAAACTCTCGTCGCGCTTGGCGGCGACGATGAGTTCGAGCCCTGGTCGCGCCATTTCTTCGATCAAGTAGCGCCGCAGCGACGAGAGCGGGATCGCATCGAGCTCGGACAGGGCGTCATCCAACGTCGCAGCGTCCGTGATGTTCAGGTGCACGCCACCGATCTCGGTTTTGTGCTCGAGCTCAGGTGCGAGAATTTTAGCCACGACGGGCTTGCCCAGGCGGTTCAGCGCTTGATGGGCCTCCTCGTGCGAAGAGCAAACCTCGCGCCGCGGGGCGTTGATCCCAAGGGCCTCGAGCATTTGCTTGGCCCGATGCTCGTCCGGCGGCTCGAAACCGAGTGCGGCGCTCACGGCGCGGTCGGGAGGTTTTGCTCGAGCCAG
>Ga0247766_1000187_pt1 | contig 13439 bp, 10 predicted proteins | sample UWRJL223509R6_FD_179946 | JGI IMG/M metagenome (GOLD analysis project Ga0247766, IMG submission 179946) | Plant litter microbial communities from Arlington Agricultural Research Station in Wisconsin, United States - UWRJ-L223-509R-6 | ecosystem: Environmental > Terrestrial > Plant litter >...
CTGCCGCGCTTTTGAGGCAACGGTTTGCCGGTTTCGTCCAGCAAACGGGCCTCGTCTGCCACGATCACCGCGGCTGAGGAGGTGAGCCGAAAATGGCGTGCTCCTGCGGTGAGTCCCGCGCCCGTGAGCAGCATCACCGCTCCCAGCCCAATACCAATCGCGCCCGCGAGACCCGCGCTGGTATGCCGCACGAAGCGTCGCAACGCGAGCCCTACCGTGAGCAGCAACGAGCCGGCGAGCGCGAGCCACGCCCACACGTTCTCGTCGAACAGCGAGGTCGCTGCGCGCCCGAGCGAATCACGGGCCATCACGGGAGCTACGCCTTCGCGCGCGTGCCGACGGGAAATCTCGGCCCGAATGCGGGACAGCCCGAGCTCTGCTTGTTCGTCCGAAGGGCGGAGCAGCAGGACTTCACTCAGCGCTGCCGCTGCGCGCCCGAGATCGCCCGGACTCGCCGCGCTGGAACGTGCGCGTTCCACGTAGGCAACGGCGCGGTTGAAGCTGGCATCGGGATGCACGAAGCCGCGATCCGCGAGTAGCTCGAGCGTATCGATGGCTTCCGTGTATGCGCCGCGCTTCAAAGCCTGGCTGGCGACTGCGAAATCACGCTCCGATTCGCTGGGGGCGGCCCAAACGAGCCGCGCAGGCAGCGCGAGCAGCAACGTGAATAGAACGAGCAAGAAGGGGCGCACGGATCCTCAGCTCGGGCGGGTCAGCTTGTCGCTGCGCATTTCGGCCGTGGTTTTGGCTGCTCGCTGTGCCAGTTCACTCGGGTCGATGCCACTACCCGCGCCCACGAAGCGCAGCGTGTCGCAGTCTTCCAGAATCCGAGCCAACGCTTCGGCGCGCGCGCTGGGCAGCCCGCGCTCGATCAACGCGCTCGGGAGCTCGCTCTTCAAGATAGCGCGCGCTTTCAAGTTCAACTTGGATTCGATGGCGAGAAATAGCGCGCGTTCGACCGCTGCAACCGAACCCTGCGTATCGCGCGTGGACAGCTCTCGTGCCTCGCGTAGCGCCGTCTCGAGCTGTGCGCCGAGTGACGCGCCGCGTTCGCGCAGCTTCGCCCGTGCGCGCGCTGCGACGCTCAGCGCGCCTCCAGCGAACACCACGCCGAACGGCGCGAGCAGCAGCGCGGCCCAGAAGCCCGGGCGGTCGCTGAGCGGCTGCTGCACCGCGGGCATCGAGCCGAGCGTGTCCCGCGCGTGAAGCACCCCCGCGAGTCGATCGTTCGGCTTGGGTTCGACCTTGGACTTGACCGCGTTCGGATTGGGTTTGACCTCGATTTCTCCGAGCTTCGCGCGCGCGACGGCGTAAGCGTGCCGCTTGGGATCGTAGTACGGCAGGCTGACCTCGCCGAGGTCGATCTTACCTGGTTCGGTCATGCGCACGACGTAGCTGAACGTGCGCGAACCTTGCACGACACCGCCGGGCGCCTCCATCTTTTCAGTCAGCGCGGGTTCGAGCCACTCGACTCCGCGGCTCTCTGGAGTTTGCAACTTGAACGGCACATTGCCGACGCCCGCGAGCTTGGCGACTACCGAAATCGACTCGCCGGCGAGCACTTGCCGCGGTTCGACCGTTGCTTCGATGTGATACTCACCAACGTCGCCAATCTTGTAGCCCGCAGGGCGGCCGTCCAAGGGCGGCTCGGTGACTACCAGATTGACCCAGTTGCTCTCGCGCATCAACGCGCCGCCCGTGGGCGCCGGTGGATAGCCGCGGCCAGCGAAGCCCATCTTCATGTTTCCCGCGCGCAGCGTGCCAGCGTGTAACGGAAACATCGGCAACTCACGCAATTTCGCGGCGATGAAGCGAATCCCTGAAACGGGTACCAAATAGGCTTTTACTTGGTCCGGGCCGCTGTCGAACGTCAAGAAATCGGCGTGCGACGGCTCGTTCGGATTCTCAGCGCTGAATTGGCCGCGGCCGCCATACGCGAACACGCGCAGCGTCACTTGCTGACCGACGACCACGGGGTTCGGGGCGATCGTTGCGCGTAGAAACGCGATCTGATCCGGCGCTTTGTCGACGCGCAGCTCCTCGGGGTAGCTGGGCTCTTCGGGCTGTTGCTGCTCGGCGGGATCGTCGTCGAACGGAGTCTTGAAATTGAAGCCCGGAGGAAAGGGCGACCCGCCGCTGAACGGATCGAAAAAATTGAACGGATCGAAATTGCGCCGCGTTCGTTGCTGTCCGCCACCGGTTGCGCCGGCGACGACCTCGACCGGGATCGGATTGCCTTGGGCGCGCTCGCCACCGAACGTAGCGCTCGGCGGGCCCACTTTGAACGACCCGACTTTGCTGGGCGTCACCGTCCAGGTCAGCGTGACGCCCACGCGCTGGGACATTTGCCCGTTGATGATGCTGACTTGCGACTGCGGACTGCGCGAGGGCGGCCCGGCGCTCATGCCTGGAGGCAACGGCAGACGTATGTCGGCGATGGTGTTGCCGTTTTGGCCATCGGACATCACCACCAGCTGGACGATGAACGGCTCGCTCACACCGACTCGTTGCGAGCTGACCGCCGTTTTGACTTCCAAAGCGAGCGCGATCGAACTCGCCGCAAGCACGGCCAATGCAGCGGCGGCCGTGAATGCGAGTCTCACTTGTCCTCCATCCCGCTGCGCGTGCGACCTTGGATGGCGCGATTCTTCGCGTCTTGCTCTTGCATCGTCGGAGCGTGTTCCAACATGTCGAGCATGCGGTCGTCCTGATTCGCCGACTGCGGGGGAGCTTGGGGCTTCTGTTGTTGTTGATCGTTGCCGGCGTCCGGCTGGTTCTCCGGCTTGGGCGCCGAACCATCCTGCCCGGCGTCCTTCGGATTGTCCTTGTCCTTGTCCTTGTCGTCGTTCTTCTTGTCGTCTTTTTTCCCGCCGTCCTGGTCCTGATCTTTGCCGGAATCAGGTTGATCGCCGGAATCAGGCTCGCCGCCGTCGTTGCCCGCGTCCGGGGGCTCTGCGTCTTTCTTCTTGTTCTCTTCGTCCTCGATGCGAACGAGGGCGATCGCGCGATTGTATGCAGCGTCGCGACCGATGCCGTCACCGCCGTCCTCGGGTACACCCGGTATCAAGCGCAATGCGGCGTCGTATTCTTTGACCGCGGCTTTGTAGTCACGCCGCAGGAACTCCAGGTTGCCCGCGAGGTAATGAGCTCGCGCTCTGAATTCGACCGGCGTCGTCACATCGCCCGCGACCAAGCGCACGACGCGCAACGCGCAGTCCACACCCTTGCTGCGTTGGGCGAGATCCGCGTCCTGTTGTGGCGTCGGGCCGCCATCGCCGATCGGCTCTTCTTCGCCGAAGCGCTTCCCGAAGCGCTCGGCCAATTTGAACAAACCGAGGCCGAGGTCGAAGCTGGCGTTCGGGCGCTCGCGCACCGGGTCCGGTGTGCCGATCTCCCCGTTTTCGCATTTGCCGGTTGCGAGATAGCCTTCGAGCAGCGACACCGCGCTGCCCGCGTCGCCCGCGTCGTAGGCACTGATCGCTTGGTCGACGGCGGGCGCATGGCGCTCGAATAGGGAATCGGTGGTTTTGCCGCACGCGGCCACGAATACGAGTGAGGCCAGTAGCCCGGCACTCGCCGCGGCGGCGGCTTTTTTTAGCCGCTTTTTGCCGGTGCGTCGCGCCTTTTTGGGCGGCGGCACCGCGCTCGGCTTGCTGCGTCGCGCGGCTTCGTTGACGAAGGTTTCGACCAGCACCAAGAGCAGCGCCAGACCGAGCGGGTACATGTACACGTCCGCGTACACGGTCTCTACTTTCTCCGAGAGCTCTTCGGTCACCAAGCGCGCAAGGCGTCGCGAGACTTCCGTGATGCCCGTTTCGCCGCGTGCACTTTGGACGATCACGCCGCCCGTGCTGCTGGCGATCTTGGAGAGCTGCTCCTCGCCTTCGGCAGAGAGCGAAGTGGTGAGCGGCTTGCCCTGCTCGTCCGTGCGGTAGCCCCGCCCTTCACCCGCTTCGTTCACGTCCGGAATCGGTTCGGGTGTCCGCCCGCCGATTTGCACCACGTCAATGGTGATGTCTGCTTGTTTGCACGATTCGGCAACCGCGACTGGATCACCCTCGAGGTCTTCGCCGTCGGTGACGAGCATCATGACCCGGCGATGTTGCTTGGACTTGGGATCGCGCTCGAGCAACTCGCGCCCGGCCTCGAGGGCGCGCGCAATGGCAGTCCCGCCGACGGGCATGTCGTTCGGCGAGAGCTGCCGGAAGAACTGCGCGATTGCCGCGCCGTCGCTGGTCAACGGAAACGCCATCGGCTCACCCGCGAACGCAACGGCCGCGAAACGCGCCCCCGGCAAATCCTGAATTAGCCGGCCAACCTCCGACTTTGCGCGCAAAATGCGCGAAGGAGAGACGTCCTTCGCGTACATGCTCTTGGAGTAGTCGAGCACGATCACGACGTCGAGGTTGGTGGCCGGGATCAGGCGGGTGCCGCGCCCATATTGCGGCTGGGCGAGCGCGATGAACGCAAACGCTACCGCGAGTACCAAGAGCACACCTTTCAGCGCGCGCCGCCCGCTCGGATTCGCGGTCAAGAGTCCGCGCACCAAGGCTTCGTCCCCGAAGCGCTTCACGCTCCGGCTGAGCAGCACGCCGCCGACGATCAAGGCGAGCGCCACCACCAGCGCCAGCGTGCTGCCAAACAGCCAAACAGGAACCGCGAATTTCACGGGAACCTCCGCAGCACGAGCGCGCGCAGCACCGCGTCGGCGGCGAGCAGCAGCACCCCGGGCAAGAGCAGGAATGCAAACAAGTCTTCGTAGTTGGCGATGTTGGCTTCGAACTTGGTTTTCTCGAGCTTGTCGAGCACGTCGTGGAAGCTGGCTTGCAGGGACTTGGCGTCACTTGCAACATAGGTCGAGCCGCCGGTCTTCGTCGCCAGCTCCTTCAGCAGCTTCGGGTTGACCGGGAAATTGACCGTGACATAGCGCGGTTGGCCGAACAGATCGAAGCCGTCTTGAACCTCGGCCGTGTCACCTTGACCGATTTGGATCGTGTACAAGCGCGCGCCCACCGAGTTTGCCAAATGTGCCGAATACTCGGGGGAAATCTTGCCGCCTTTGGCGTCGCCGTCGGTGAGCAGGATGATCGCTTTGCTGTGCGCGTGGCTGCGACGTAGACGCGCCGACGCGACGCCCACTGCGTCACCGATCGCAGTGGCGCTGGAGTCGATCACGTTCAGCTCCATTTTGCCCACGAGCGCGTCGAGCAAGTGGTAGTCGAGGGTGGGCGGCGAGAGCACGTACGCACTCGAGCCGAAGACGACGATGCCGATGCGGTCGGTCTTGCGGCGAGCGATGAAATCGCGAATCACGGCCTTGGCGGCGTCGATGCGCGTGGGGCGCACGCCGCGCGGCTTCGGTGGCACGTAAGTTTGCAGATCGGGCGGCAGGTTCGGCATGGCCGCGTTCATCGAGCCGGAGAGATCGAGCACGACCACGATGTCGATGCCTTCCTCGTCTGCGGCTTGAGGGCGCAGGGTGTTCACCGGTCGGGCCAGGGCGAGCACGCACAAACCAAATCCGACCGCGCGCAGCACCCCAGGCAGATCCCGAAGCCAGACGCGCACGCCGGATGGGCCGACGCCGAGCGCGGCCAACGTGCCCAGTTTGAGCCGTGGCATGCGCCGGTCCTCGCCCAGCGTGGCGCGGTAGAAGATCAGCGGTACCAGCAACAGGGCCAGCAAAAACCAGGGAGTTTGCCAGTGAGCGCGCAAAAGCTCTTCACCGCGGGTCAGCGCGGGGTATGCCAGACCCACGACCAACGCGAACAGCGTGTACGAGAACAGCAATCCACCGCGCAGTGCACGGCGAAACTTTGCGGCGGAGGCTCGTAGGTCGAAGCGCGGTGCCTGCGATTTGCCCGCCTCGGACTTACTGACGGGTTCGGAGCCCGGTGTTGCCACGACGGGCTCCGGCTTGGTCGCGTTCGAAGCGTTGCTCACGACCCGCCCCCTGGCTTGTTCGGTTCGACGGGCTCATCGGCCTCGGCCTCGTTCTCGCCCTCGGCGGGCTCGCTATTCACCGGAGGCGGGAGTGGAGCGATCAGCATCGTGCGCGTGACGATACTTTCGGCGCGCGAAAGCAGATCGAGGCACTCGCCTTCACTCGGCGTGAGACGTGCGAATTTCACCAGATCGGCGTCGCGCATGAAGCCCTCGATGCCGGGCAGGTCTTCGATTTGCGGCGTGGTCTCGCGCAGCGCAATCAACGCCTCGCGCGTGGTGCTTTCCAGACCGTCGTAGCCGTAGCGGTCACCCAAATAGCGACGCAAAACGTCCGAAACTCGGTCGAAAACCTCGGCAAAACGGCCTTCTCGAGTGAGACCGGCGTGGCGGATGTCGTGCAACGCCTCGAGCGCGACGTCCCAGGGTGGTCGAGGCGGCGGCGGGGGAGGGAGCTTCTTCGGTCGGCGCAGCCAGCGGCTGATCAAGAGCGCGCCCAACGCGCCGACGAGCAGGGCGATCGAGACCGCCAGTGCGACGGTCTTGGCGGCGGTCCAAATTTCGAGCTGGCGCCGGGCCGCGGGATTGCCCTTGGGCGCTGGGTTTGGCGTATTGGCGGTCGGGTCTTCGATCAGCACCGAGTGCGCGCCGGTGCAGACAGTCACGATCTCGCCGCTGGCGCGTGAGATCGCGATCGGCAGCGGCGGAAGCAAGAGCTCGTGCCGACCGGGCTTCGCTGGCAGGGGAACTACTGACAGTCGCACTTTGGTCGTCGCGCGCTCGCCCTGTTCCGTGCGCTCGAGCTTGGGGCCTGCCGAGCCAGCGGGATCCGGCAACGCGAACCCCTCGCGTTCCAGCGCCTTGCCTTCGGGGCTGTCACTCAGCAGGCGAAAACCAGTCGGCAGCACCGTCTCGCCCTTACCGTGATCGACCACGACCTCCAGTGTCAGAGCGTGCCCGCTCAGCGCGCGCCGCACGATTTTTTCCGTGAAGTGCGGGCGATCCTTGCCCGAGGGGATGCGTTCCACGCAGCTCTCGGCATTCTTGCTGTCGACCACGCTCGGGGTGCTCACGGCTGACGAACTCGACGCGGCCGGCGTGCTCGAGCTGGCAGGCGAGCCGGCGTCCACCGTTTGTGCAACGGCGAAGCGCCCAAACGAAAGCGTACACAGGGCGACGACGGTGGCGCGCGGGAGCGTGTTCATCGATGGGCCCGCCGGGCGCGGCGCGCGAACAGATCGCGCAGCGGCTTGATGTACGGTTGGTCTGTGCGCACCACGCAGAAGTCCAAGCCCAACTTGGTGAACAAGCGCACCTGTTCGGCGCGGATGCCCCGCATCTGCTTGGCGTAGTGCGCGCGAACTGCAGCGCTCGAGGTGTCGACGATCACGCTGTCACCAGTTTCGAAATCTTCGAAGCTCCCGAGCCCCACGTTCGGCAGCTCTTCGTCACGCGGGTCGACCAGCATCACGGGGATGATGTCGTGACGCGCGGCCGCCAGCGACAACGCGCGGTCGTAACCGGTGGTGAAAAAATCACTGATCAGGAACGCGACGCTGCGGCGCCGTGCGACCGAGTGGAGCGTCTCGAGCGCGATTCTCAGATCCGTTCCGGTGCGCTCGGGCACTCGCCCCAGAATCTCGCGCACCACGCGCATCACGTGTTTCTGGCCTTTTTTCGCGGGCACGAGCTTCTCGATCTGATCCGTACTCAAGATCAGGCCGACGCGATCGTTGTGCTTGATCGCGCTGAAGGCGCATAGCGCAGCGACTTCGGCAGCGAGCCGCGCTTTGTTTGCCGTGCGTGTGCCGAAGCGTTGGCTCGCGGAGAGGTCGACGACCAGCATCATGGTCATCTCGCGTTCTTCCACGAACACCTTGACGTGCGTGGCGTCCATGCGGGCGCTCACGTTCCAATCGATGGTGCGGATGTCGTCGCCGGGTTGGTACTCTCGCACCTCGCGAAAGGCCAGGCCCTGACCCTTGAAGACGGAGGTGTAGCTGCCAGCCAGCTGCTCGGTCGCGAGCCGGTTGGTAGTGATCTCGATCTTGCGCAGTGCCTTGAGCAATTCCTTCGGGATCACTGCATCACCTCAGCACGTTGGGACACGAGGGGAGCAAGCGATCGCCTCAGGGAACCTCGACGACCTCGAACACGCGTCGCACGATTTCTTCAGCGGTGACTTCTTCCGCTTCCGCTTCGTAGCTCAGCACCACGCGGTGGCGGAGTACGTCGGGGCCGATGGCCTTCACGTCCTCGGGCGTCACGTAGCCGCGGTGGCGGAGAAAAGCGTGGGCGCGCGCTGCCAAATTCAGCGCGATGCTGGCACGTGGGCTGGCCCCGTATTCGATCAGGGGAGCCAGGTCCTTCATGCCTTTTTTCTGTGGCTCGCGAGTGGCAAACACGACATCCACGATGTAGTCCTTGACGCGATCGTCCATGTACACGTCACGCACGACTTTGCGCGCTTCGAGCAATTGTTCGGGTGTGGTCTTCGACACTGCGGTGGTGTTGACCACCGAGGTCATGCGATCCATCACCAGACGCTCCTCCTCGCGAGATGGATAGCCGACCTTGACCATCAGCATGAAGCGATCGATTTGCGCTTCGGGCAGTGGATAGGTGCCCTCCTGTTCGATCGGATTTTGCGTGGCCATCACGATGAATGGATCGGGCAGTGGATAGCTCTTGTCGCCGATCGTGACCTGGCGCTCCTGCATGGCCTCGAGTAGCGCGCTCTGCACCTTGGCCGGTGCGCGGTTGATTTCGTCAGCCAGCACCAAGTTTGCAAAAATGGGACCGAGCTTCGAGCTGAATTGTCCGGTCTTCTGATCGTAAATGACGGTGCCGATCAGATCCGCGGGCAGCAGGTCGGGAGTGAACTGCACGCGCGCGAACTTGGCGTGAATGGCGTTGCAAATCGTGCGCACGGTGAGCGTTTTGGCGAGCCCGGGGACGCCTTCCAGCAACACGTGCCCGCCGGTCAGCAGGCCGATCAAGATCCGCTCGATCATATAGGTCTGACCGACGATGACCTTGCCGATTTCGGCCATAAGGTCGTCCACGAAGGCGCTTTCCTTGGCCACGAGTTCATTGAGCGCGCGTACGTCCTGCATGATTTTCCTGGGGGGCGAGCACCCGCTTCTAGCGCGGCGGGCGCGCGGGAGACAATTACCAAACCGCGCTTATTCCGTGCCGAAGGGCCGTTCCCAGTAGGCCGCCCGAGGAGCGGCCGAGACCGGCCGCTCTAGTCCAGGCCCAAGACCGCACCCAATAGCGCCGCGGCCAAGCCCTGTGCCGCAAATGACAGCACGGCCAACCCGACTCCCAGGCCAAAGCCGGCCAGCGAGCGCCGCGTCTTGGCGAAGTGGATCGGAAGCGAGAACGGGCCGAAAGCAAGCACGGCCGACAAGAAGCTGGCGTCGGTCCAGGCGCGTGCCAGACGCTCGGCAGACAGCCGACGCAGGTCGAAGCGCACGATCCAATACGGCAGAAGCGCGTTCATGAGCAGGCTCAACGCGACGATCAGAACTTCGAACACGCGGCGCTATGCCTCGACCGCTCGTTGCGCCTGGCCGCGTGGCTTACGGTTGGACCGCGTGCACGAGCTCTGCGAACGCGCTGTCTTCGCCGCCCGAGGGGCGAGTAGGGTGTCTCAGGGCCACACCCTTGCCGGCGTTCAATTCGCAGTGAACGGCAGCGGTGTATGCCTTCAGCGACTCTTCGTAGCTGCGCGAGGCAACCACCGAGCTGCCGACGTCACGCAGTGAATCAGCCATCACCGTGCAGCCGGTGCTCGGCTCCGGTAGGCTGAGCGGCTTGGCGTTTTCGCAGCAGCCGGCGCGCACGACCGCGTAGGCCGCCATGTCGTACCAGCCCATGCGCGCGAAGATCTTCATCGCGTCCGTGACGTTGCCTTTGCCGCCGTTGATCACGGCGACGCGCAGTTTTTCGGCGCCGGTGCGCGGGTCCGCCTCGTCACACACCCAGCTCATGTCCGGCGCCTTGTCGAAGGTGCCTTTGGGCAGGTAACCGGACACGCAAGAGCCGATCTTATCGACGCTCGCGGTCTCGCTCTCACCGTTCACTGGCACTTCCGATAGATCGAAGGCCTTCTTGGGTTCGGCCACCTGCGCGGCGGCCTCGGGCTTCTGAACCTCGATCACTTTGACCCGCGTCTTTCCGCGCATGGTCGAGAAGGTCCACCCGCCGATCAAGCCGAGAGCGGCCCCGAATGAAGCGAGCATCAACAGCTTGGATGGCTTCTTTTGAGGTGGGGGAGGGGCGCTCCGGCGTGGTGCCTGCGAGGACAAACGAGGAAGCTGGCTTGGCCGGATGCTCGGCGGGAGCGGCGGTGGCGACGTCGAATGGGGGCCGGGTGCGATTGGCTCTTCGCCGGCGTGCTCCACGAACCAACGGGCGAGCTCGCGTTTCATCGGACGCAAGTCGTGGCTTCGCACGCCCAGATCGCGTGCCAGCGCGTGGTACAACGCGACGCGCAACACCGGGTCGACTACCCCCGCGTCAGCCAAGGCGCTCTCCGATTCGTAACCAGCTCGTGCGGGAGGCTCGCCCACCAGCATCAGAAACAGGAGGGCCGCTGCACTCCAACTGTCGTCGGGTTCCGAGGGCGCATCGCCCGGCTCCCACTCCGGCTGATGAAACGCGGCCTCACCGCGGGCGAGCGGTCCGAACACCAGGACTGGTCCGTCTCGCCCTTCCGGGGTCAGGACGACGTTGTTCGGGTGTACAGTGCCATGGGCGCCGCCGGCCTCGTGTAGCGACGACAAGGCGTCAGCAACGCGCAGCGCGGACCGGACTGCGTCAACGGGCGCTTTCTTGCCGATCTCGAGCAGCCGCTGGCTGAGCGTTTCGCCCCGCAGCTGTTCGCTGACCGCGAACTGTTTGTCGTCGATGTCGACGATGTCGACGACATCGACCAAGTGCCGGTGCCCGAGACCCTTGGCTTTCGCGAGCAGCTTGGCGACCGCGGCGCTCGCCTCTTGAACCACGACCTGCAGTTGGCTCTCGGTATCGACCGCCGCGTAGGCAACGGGCTCGCTTTCCACGGCGAGCCGTTCCTCGACGCGGTAGCGCGAGCCAATCACCATTCCGGGTTCGAGTCCGGCGCTCACCGTTTCACTCACTTAAGCCCTAGTCTCCTGCGGGTCGAAACGAGTTCGAGTTTCGCGTACGCCGCCGTTAGCGTCGCACCAAAAGGCGGCCCTCGTCCAGGGTTCCCCGCGCCGCAGATGGCGAGACGAGGGGCACTTCTCCCCTCACTCATTCCCGTCTCGGCCGCTGTTCGCGGCCCGCTTTCCGCGTTCGGCCGCCCTGCCGGACGCGCTGTTTCGGAAACGCGCGTATTCTCCGAATGTCTCGTGATTAGCGCGTCACTGGAACTGCGTTCGGCTAGTGTGGGACCGGGAGCAGTGATGCAGATCTTCACAGGCACGAGCGGGTTCAGCTACCCCGAATGGTGTGGGCACTTCTACCCAGAGGCGCTCCCCGGTGCACAAATGCTTCGCTACTATGCGACGCGCCTCGGCACGGTCGAGATCAACAACACGTTTTACCGAATGCCCAATCGGGACACGGTCGCCGCTTGGCGCGACGAGGTGCCCGATTCATTTTGCTTTGCCATCAAAGCTAGCCGGCGCATCACCCATCAGAAAAAGCTGATCGAGGTGAGCGAAGACGTCGCGCACCTATTCGGCGTAGTGGACGTACTGGGGCAAAAGCTCGGACCCGTGTTGTTTCAAACGCCGCCGTTCTTGAAGAAAGATCTCGGTGTCCTGCGCGAATTTTTGGCAAGCCTGCCTCAGTCGCCGGCTCGACTCGCAGCGTTGGAGTTTCGTCACCCGTCTTGGTTCTCGGACGATGTGTACAGTGCGCTTTCGCAGAGCAACGTCGCGTTGGTCGCCGGCGATCTCGAAGAAGAAGAAAAATCACCGCCGCTCGTCGCCACGGCAAACTTCGGCTACTTGCGCTTGCGCCGAATGGACTACGACCCGCAGGGGATCGCCGACTGGGGTGAGCGCATCGCCGCGCAGGGCTGGCAATCCGCCTATGCCTACCTGAAACACGAGGTACTCGGTCCGCTCTTCGCGGAAGCGTTGCGCGCCACATTGGACGGTCGCGAGCAACCGGATCTATCTGCGATCCGAGCCTCGATTTCTGCGCCGAAGCCGAAGAGCACGCGTGGCACGCCGAAGTCGAAAAAAGGCGAGCCGAAGCTCTCCCCATCGTCTGCGCCTGCAAGCTCCAAAAAAAGCCCGGCACCAGCGTCGCAAGCGCCATCGACGCGGACCTCGAAAGCGGCGGTCGCGCGGGTCTCGAAGGCTCCCGCCAGCGCTGTTTCCAAGGCGCCTCCAGCTCCCTCTGCGAAAGCCCCGAGCAAATCCCAGAAGTCCTGAGGTGCTACGTGCAAGTGGGGGAAAAACGGGTAATCTCCGCCCGCCATGTACTTCCAGGACATCATTCTGACCCTGCAACGCTTTTGGGCGGAGCGCGGCTGTCTCATCGTTCAGCCGTACAACTCAGAGGTTGGCGCTGGCACCTACAACCCTGCCACCTTCTTGCGCGCGTTGGGTCCTGAACCTTGGAACGCAGCCTACGTCGAACCCTCGCGCCGCCCGACGGACGGTCGCTACGGTGACAACCCGAACCGTTTGCAGCAGTTCGATCAGTTCCAAGTGATCCTGAAGCCGAGCCCAATCAACATCCAAGATCTGTATCTCGAATCACTCGAAGCGATCGGCACCAAGCCCCTCGAGCACGACGTGCGCTTCATCGAGGACGACTGGGAGAGCCCGACGCTCGGCGCCTGGGGTCTCGGCTGGCAAGTCTGGCTCGACGGCCTCGAGATCAGCCAGTTCACCTACTTTCAACAGGCAGGTGGCTTCGACTGCAAGCCAGTGAGCGGTGAGCTCACCTACGGTCTCGGCCGCATCGCCATGTATCTGCAGGACGTCGACACGATGTACGACCTGAAATACAACGCCCACGTCTCGTTTGGCGAACTGTACAAACGCGCCGAGTGGGAATGGTCGACGTACAACTTCGAAGAAGCCGACGCGGCTGCGCATTTTGCCGCATTCGACAAGAACGAGACCGAGGCCAAGCGCTTGCTCGCTCGCGACGAAGACCCGCTGAAGAAGCTGGTGTTGCCCGCGTATGACTTCATCGTCAAAGCCGCCCATGCGTTCAACGTGCTCGACGCCCGCGGCGCGATCAGCGTCACCGAGCGCCAGCGCTACATTCTGCGCGTCCGTACGCTCGCGCGTGGTGTCGCCGAGGCGTACCTCGCACAGCGCGAAGCGCTCGGCTTTCCGCTGCTCGCGCAGGCGAGCAAAGCGGCCGAATAAGCGGAACGCGATGGCCGTGCGCACCGAGCCCGATTTGCGTCGGTGCGCACGAGCGAGCACGCAACCTGCGACTAGTTCTTCAGCGCCTCACAAGTGAAGAACTCGAAACTCTGGCACACGCAGCCTGGT
>Ga0247766_1000188_pt1 | contig 13399 bp, 11 predicted proteins | sample UWRJL223509R6_FD_179946 | JGI IMG/M metagenome (GOLD analysis project Ga0247766, IMG submission 179946) | Plant litter microbial communities from Arlington Agricultural Research Station in Wisconsin, United States - UWRJ-L223-509R-6 | ecosystem: Environmental > Terrestrial > Plant litter >...
AGCGATGCAGACACGAGGTGTTCGTGGGTCCGCTGAACGCCGTTCGATGCGCGGCGGTTCCACTTGGAAAAGCGAGTCCGTCCGCCTTCAATCACGGTGCGCGCAAGATTCTTGGTTGCCATCAGTCGAGTTCCAATTCACTCAAAGTGCCTGCCGACGCCGCAGGGTCGAGCCTAAAGCTCAGATCCGGCATGCGCTTCAAAGGCAGTGCTTCACACAGACGGCGTCGGAAAAACCCAGCCGCGCGCTCGAAAGCCAGTTCGAGCACCAGTGCGCTCTGCGCGCCTGCGTTTGCGTTTGCGTTTGCGTTTGCGTTTGCTTCCACGCGCCAAGAAACCCACACACGAGCCCGTGAACCATCACGTGACAGCTCGACCATGCTGATGCGCGTGCCCTCGAGCCGCGGATCGGTAATCTCGAAATCGAGAATCGAATTCAGTTCTTCACGGAACAACTCTTCGAGCCGCGGATGACGCACACCCGCACCCCGACCCTCGTCACTCCGTGACGTTCGTTGCTTGCCCATTTTTGAAATCCAACGCTGCAACGGCGCCACGCGCCGCCTGCTCACGTGCCACTCAGCACGCGAGCCACGCCACCTTCGCACCGCGAAAGCAGCAGAATTATAGCTATTTTTGGGAGATAGCCGCGACGCGCGCTGTTACAGCGACGAAGCGACCAAGGAAATGATCACACGGTATGCGGTGTTGAATTGGGACAGCATCAGCATCATCTCCTTCCTCAGGCGCGCGTACGCAGCCCGTGGGAGCGTTATGACAGAGCGCGTGGAGACTGTCAAGCGATCATCAACGCACGCGCGGATGATCGCCTATCGCCGAAAGCTGCGCGTGGCGTGGCCGTCGCAATTAGTTTGCTGGGGCTCCTTGCGCATGGCGACGGCGTCGGTCCTCGTACCGATCCTGACGCACGTGGTCTGGGACTTGGTGGTGCTGCTCGTCTACCCGTTGCCTTCGTGACAGGCTACCTTGGCCACGACCGCGCCTCTTCTCGAGTTGGGGCAGATGTCGCTCAAACAGCCGGGCCCGTGAACTTTGCGCGCCGCCATTCATGTAACTATGGGACGAGCGCCAATATTAGTCGGTGAAACTCCTTCAGTTGTTCAATCGACTTTTCGCGTGCCCATTCATAGCGAAGGCCGAATTGACTCTCGAGCTCGGCTTGTCGGTCAGCCACGCGCTGCTGCACGGTCTGCCAGTCCTCGATCGGGCGCCCTTGCGAATGAGCCCAGGCGAGCGCGACCTTCTCTTCGAGGTCCGCAAGCCATAGGTAGTATTGGATCGGCTTCTCGCCTTGCCTTGCGGTGTTCTTCGCCACGTCCCACAGCTTTCGCGCGAGCTCGAGCGTGCGCTTCGCCTCGGCGAGCCGCTCGTTCGGGCTCGGATGGGGCACCTCCCCACCGCTCTGTTTTGATCTCTCCCAGTAGAGGTAGGCCCAGATCTGAACGTCACCCAACCCGCGGATCTGATGCGCCGCGTCTCCGACCCCTTGCGCATCACTGTTGAACCGCTCGACGGAAAATTCCCACTGGCGAAGCTCCTCCACGGGAGAGACGAGCCAATCTGGCACCTCGAACTCTTTGAGTAGTGGGCTGACATGGCGCTCGAACGCTCTCGCGCTGGAAAAGCGCAAGCTTTGAAGCCTGAACAGCGCGGCTCGAGAGTAGAAGTCACGCCCCTCCCGCTCTCTGAGCTCGAAGTCGGCTGGAGCCAGCGCCTCGAGTCCCTTGTAGAGCTGGTACGATCGCTGATTGCCCTGGTGACCCCAAAAATGTGCCGCTCGGAGTAGGAAGGGGAAAGACTCCGGGCGAGGCGCCTCCTTCGTGTCCAGGAGCTCGGACGGGAGAAGTCGATGCACCAACCGTGTGAGTTGGTCGCTCGTGAAGGCGAAGCCTTCCACCCTCTCGGTCTCTTTTTTCAGCAACCGGGTGACGAGAAGATTCTGCGCATGATCAGCAGCGAAGATCGCGTACCAGCGTTGGATGCCCTGTGGCACAGCCTCGGCCAGCAGACGTGAAAAACAGTCCAGAGCCTCGAGCACGACCGCGCGCTCTCTACTGTTGTAGCAGGCATGTGCGACCAGCTTATCGAGCACTAGCTGAGCCGTCGTATCCGAGCCATCGAGACGCTGCCGAACAGACCTGATTTGGTCCAGCGCGTTCGCAAGGTATTGCGAGTCGTAGATGAATTGCTGAAAGACGAAATGGTCCGCGAGCACACGCCAGACGCCAAGAGTCTCTCGCGCGCCCGAAGCCAGCTTCTCCACGAAGTGGTGCTGAAGCACGGAATGGATGGGTGTATTCAGCCCCTCGTGAAAGGAGTCGATATCGCGAGCACTGATTCGCCTGGCGGCATCACTCCGATCATTTCGGCGAACACCTCCCGCAAGCGTCCAGGTGTAGGGCGGCGCGTTGAACAAGCTCAGGATCGACGCCAGCGTCACGCCTTCCGTGTTCAGCCCCTCCCAAACGGCGTCTACCAAGATCGCCAGTTGCCCTTCGTTGTTGTCAATGACGGCTTCGATGCCACGTTTCTGGAGCTCATGGACCAATACCGAGAGATCATCGGCGTATCTCTTCAGATAGTCGCCCAGAAGCTTGATCGCCAGCGGCAACCCCCCGGCTATTCTACACAGTTCCTTCGTGTCGGGGTCCTGCAGATCAGGCAGCCTGTGGCCAGCTTTTTCCGCGTACGCTTTCAGCATGCGGAAAGCGTACATCTCGCTCACCGGGCGGATTTGCAGCGACTTCGAATCGGGCAGCTCGAGCGGCTGCCTCGACGTCACGAGAATATCGAACGCCGCGTTGTTGTGCGGCATTAGACCTTGAATTTGTTCAGCGCTCTCGACGTTGTCGATGATGACTAGCTTGCGACCAGGGCACGCGTTCGACCAGCGCAGCCAGCCGTTGGCGACTCGGTCATGCTGCTTTCCACTGGGCTCGAATCCCAGGTGGGCGCCAAAGAAGTCGACGATTTCGTCGTCGGCCGACTTCCCCTTCGCATCAATCCAACAAAGGCCACCAGTGTATCGCTGCATCGCGCCGGATCGGAAGGCGTACTCCGTGGCGAGATGTGACTTGCCGATCCCCGGTTGTCCACAAAGGTTGATGATGGCGCGGCCGTCGCGGCGCAATAGCAGCTGCTCATCGAGCCACTTCCACTCTTCATCACGACCCAACGCCTCGACGGGAAGCCTGTCGGGAAGCTTCACTGGGTAGAGCACCCCGACACGGCGCATCGTCGCGACGATGTCGGTATCCAATTGCTCGAAGTCGATCTCGCTTAGCTCGGACATGTGCGCGGGTACTTTGGCGAGCGCATCTGTTTTCTCGACTCCGACACAAATTGGAATTCGACGCCTGCCGGAGCCGACCGCGGGTCGTGCAAGCTCGAACTCCGTTCTCACCCAGTCGTCCGCCTCGTTCAATCGGGTAGCATCACGCAGCCAGCTCGGCCCGATCAGCATCAGGAAGACGTCACAATCCAAGATCTCGGCTCTGATCTTTTGGGGAAAGACATCACCACCAACGATCTCCGCCTGATCGAGAAACACCGATGCTGATCTTTCAGCGATGACGTCACGCAGTTTCTGTGCGTGATTGGCGTCGCCGCGGCGATAGCTGATAAAAACTTTCGGCAACATCGAGTGATCGTAGCTAACGCGCGTACAATATCCATATAGTCATTTGCCCCTGTCGAGTAGTGCCAACGGCGATAGCAGAGCTTCGCGGGCGCCGACCGCGCGCGAGTCGCCTTGACGACTACGTGACGAGACGGCGCAGGCGCGGTGTGTCGCCGAAAACGAGCACCTGTGCGCAGTTGCGCTCGCCCCCGACAGAGGTCAGTACAACGGACGTGAAACAATCGACGGACAAGCTCGAACGGGTCGCTCAGGCGGTACACGAAGGCTGGCGCGAGTACCAGTTGGCTCGCGGGCGCGTCTATGGCTCCGAGAGAACGGCCAGCACGCATCCCCACCTCGTCGCATGGGCGGAGCTCGAGGCCGAGGCTCAGAACCAAGACAAATTCATCGCAGCGTTGCTCCTTCGCCTTTGGATCGAGAAGCGACTGCAGCGGAGCTCTCTGCCGGCGGCCATTCATGATTCGTGGGTCGTTTGGGAGCAGGTCAATGGCAAGAGCCACCCGCACGCGAAGGCGTTCGCAGTGGCACACTCCCACGGCGCCGAGGAACACGACCTGCAGGCGACCAAGATTGCGAGCATCCTGGAGGAGCTAGAACACGACAGCACGGATTGAGCTGGCCCGTCTGCGTTGCGGGTGCTCTCCAAGCTGCCTCAATCAGGCGAGAGTGGGGCTTTTGCCAAACGCGCACACGCGGGCCGCCTCCCAAGCCACCCATCACCTATGCTGATCGAGCGCCGAGCAGAGCCATTTCGGCCCGCTCGGGGCCAAGAACGAGCCAACCTACGATAGCTCGTCTGATGCCACGCCGAACGGCGTGGATGTGCGCGCTGCGACGCCGAAGGGACAGGGCGTGGCCTGTCGTTGGCGGCGCTCGAGTTGCGACGACGAAACTCGCCCGCCGCGTCGTCAGGGAACGACCGCACCACCCTGCCTCAGCGCGAGCACGAACGTCGCATCTCGCCTCGATCGGCGCTCCCTCAGACGTGCACCCCAGGGAGCAAATTGACGATGCCGAACACGCGCAACAGCCAAACCACCAAAACGATGATCACCACGGCCTGCAATAGGCGCAGGATCTTGGCGTCCATCGGGATGAACGACTCAATCAACCACAACGCAACGCCCGCGATGATCAGCACGATCACGACATGAATAAGCATGCGCCGGCCCGTGCAAGTGACAGGCCAACGTATTCGCGGCGGGTGCCGCCCCCGTCGCTGGCGCAGAACGGGTGCATTTCGCCGTCGGTGATCAACGCGGTGAGCTCGGGCGCCCAGCCCTCGAGCTCCGCTGCCACGCGCGCCTTCGCGGCGCTCGGACTGGCGACGTCGATCCCGTAGAAGAACGAAGCTGGCCTGGTGAGTGCGACCTAGGTGTGTAGGACGCCGTTGGGCTCGCGGTGGGCGATGATGCCTTTGCCGGGGACGGGGGCATACAGGGCGCCGCCTCCCACTGCTTTTGCGGTGAGGGGATGGCGCGCATCCGCATCGAGCAGGTTACCTCTCGGCGAACGAGCTACTGGCGTGCTCGGGTTTCACTTCCGATAGGAGCGGCCGGACTCTCGAGCACGCGGCATCGATCTCATCCTGGCTGGGATCGCGGCTGGTTCGCCTAGCTCACGCTGAGGAACACGACGGGCTCGCGTTGAAAACCTAGCCACTCTACCGCGCGCCAGTAAGAGAATGACTAGAGAAGCGAGTCTCGATCGCGTGATAACCTCGTTGAACGGCGATTGTTTGTCGCGAACGTGCATGTGCCGCGCAGCGCTGCTCTTGCCGGCACGCGACGCCGAAGGCTGTGACGATTGAGACTTATGGAGTGACCATCAAACCAAGAACGTCCAACTTGAACGTTCTTGTGGAAATCGAGAGATGAGTGGGTATCGCGTGCCTCTCTAGCGCAGATGTCGAGTGCGATCCAAATGTGAGTTCGCGTATGGTGCCCGCACGCTCGCAGTAGTCGCGCGTTCGGAGATTGCTTTATGGGTCTTGAGATCTCGTGTTTCCGTTTCGCGTCTAGCCTCGCGACCAATCTGGGAAGTCGCTGGCATGATGCCAAGGCGGGACATCGGCTTTTCTGGGTAGCGCTCTCGCTCAGCACCGTTGCGCTCGCTCCGCGGTACGCGCGAGCCGAACCTGAGCAGGCAGAACCCGCGACGGCGTCCGCCGAAGCGGCAACCGCGACGCCCTCTGTGCCAATGCCACGCTTCGAGCTGGCTGCTCCCGATGTGCCAGCAGATGCCGCGGCGAAGAAGCAAGCCAAAGAGCTCGAAAAACAGGCCAATGAGCTAAAAAAGAAGGGGGATTGTGCGGCGGCGCTCCCGCTTTGGGCGGAGGCTTACCGAATCGCGGGCGCGGACAGCGCACTCGAAGCTTCGCTTGCCTGTCGCGAGAGTCGCGCTGAGTGGGTCCCGGCCTACGATCTGGCCGCGCAGCTTGTGCGTGCGACGCAGGCCACGGCGAAAACCCGCGCAGCGCGCGAAACGAAGCTAGCCGATCTCGGTGCTCGCACGGCAGTGCTGCACGTCAAAGTCTCCGAGCGCCATGTCGAGCTGGCTCTCGACGGCGAGCCGCTACGCATCCGGCACGCGACGGAAGGTCTGTTCCGCGTGCTACCGGGCGCGCACACGCTTCACGCCAGCAAGCAACGCTTTCAAGGGTACTCGAGCACCGTCACGTTCGAGGCAGGCAAAACGGCCGAGGTGACCATCGAGCTCGTCGCCGAACCATTGCCAGTGACGCCATCGGTCGATCGCCAGCAAGTGATCGACTTCTGTTACCTCACGCCGAGTGCGGACCCGTCGCGCTCTTCGAAACAACGGCTCGTGCTGTTCAAACTCGCTGGGCGCGAGATTGCGGACGGTCCCGAGGGCGAGCGCGACGAGAAGGGGAAGGAGCTGAAGGGTGTGGAGCACCACGTGTTGCGAGACGTGGGCATTCATGACCACCTTCGCAGCACGTTTTTGTCGACGATCTTGATGGAGCGCTTTTACACTGTCGAGGCGACCGAGGAGACTCCGGCTGCGCTCGCACACCGGCCATTGCTCACGGACGACGAGATGATTGGTGCCGCTGGTCCTGATTCATTTGCTGCCTATTCCTTGGCCTGCACGGATTGGGTCGCCATGCCGCGTCTCGTCCACAAGGATGCGTCGTGGCAAAAGGTAAAGGTGACGGAGACCAAGAACGGCAAGCAGATCGAACGATACGAGTGGCAGCTCAATCTGGTGTGGGACATCGAGGCAGACGTCTACCGGCGTAGTCCGAAAGGGTTCGAGTGGCGCGCGACCGTGAAGGGCTCGAACGGTTCGCTGTTTGGCGCGGCGATGGCACTGTCCACGCTCGCCCCGCAGAAGAACTCGGGTGGCGTCTTGCCGCCGCTGTCGAAGCGACCGGAACCCGGTTGCAACCCGCCACTGATGCCCGAGCTCAAGAGTCTGGCTGAAACGGCGATCGATTGCAGCGACGCGCTTCACGGTCTGGCCAAGGGAGCCGACCGCGTACTCAAGGGCGAAGCCTTACTGAACGTGAACGTCAGCGCCAGCGTCGACGTTCACGTCGGCGAAAGCGCAGAGCACGCCGCCGAAGATGCATCGAGGCGCGCGGCCGAAGACGCCGCGCGAGCTGCTGGTGCAGATCAAGTGAAAGACGCGGCGGCCGGCGCGGAAAAACGGCTCGAGCAAGTCCCCGGTGCGGAGGCCGCGAAAGGCGCGCTCGAACAAGCCGCCGGCGCTTCGGGCGCCGGTGCGGCGGCGGCTGCGGTCGCGACCCAATTTTCGGCGGAAGAACACTCGGTGTTGCAAGCACTCTCGGGCGCGGACCCTGCTGCAGTCGAGCGCTTGGTGGCACTCGAGGGCAAGGTGCAAAGCTCCGAGCTGATGAAGCTCATCAAGCATGCCAAGCGCAGCGTCGACGCGTGCAAAAACTCGGTCGACGCGATCAAGGGCGCCAGTGACAAGCTTCGCACGCTGAGCCAACAAGGCCCTGCGGCGATCGGCATTCCGGCCGTGGTGGGCCTCGCGAGCTGCGTGGGGATCGATCTAGCGCCCGATCTGAGCGTCGCGACGGCTCCGGGCGCCGAGCAAAGACACTCCAAGTTCTGTGAAAACGTGCAACGCGATGTCGCGCTGGGCGACGTGGCCATGCGCTCCATCGCCGTGTGCGACGGCCGCGTGGCCATGGAGCATTCGACGCTCATGTTGCAGCGCGACGTGAAGCGTCTCCAGGGCATCCGCCTGTTCGGTACGCTGCTCAATCTACCCGGAGTTTCTCCGCGCGAATATGGCATGTCGCTCGGCACCGCAGAGGGTGTGCACCGCGGCGACACGTACATCGCCACCTCGCTAAACGCCGACGGAACCAGCGTAGAGGGCGGCTTCGGGCGCGTTCAATCGGAGGGTCCCGGCGGAGCGCTCGGCATCGCGACCCCATCGCACTTCAAATTCCGCAAAGGCACGGCGGAGCCTGGAACGAAAATGGAGGAGCACGCGCAGATTGGCGTGCCACTCGGCGTGAGGCCTCTCGTCAAATATTACGTCTTCAATGGCAACCTCGAAACCAAACTCGCGGCCGGCGCTGCGATCGAAGGCGGATACAACGCCTCGCGCTTCGTTTCCGTGGGCAACGAGGTGTGGGGACGCGCCTGCGTGTCTTTCGCCGCGGGCGCCGCGAGCGAGCTGTTCATCGACGCCGAGATCGGGCCCGAGGTCGTTCACTATCTCGGTGCCGGCTTTGCGGCTTACGGCGGAGCAGGCCTCGACTTTCAGTGGGCGACGAAGTCGATCGACACCACGGCGGGCAAGCAGGAAAGCGTCTCCGGCTTGAACTTCGGCATGCTGCTCATGCTCGGCCTCGGCTATGCGATCGGGCCCGATTGGGACGCACGGCTTTCGCTTGCCTATCGCCAAGGCGGCGGCGCGACGAAGCTAGAAAACGATGCCAAGACGCTCAGTGTCGACGCGGGCAGCCTGTCGTTTGCGCAGGCGGGGCTTGCGGCGAGTCACACGTTCTAACGCGGCGGGGACCCACCCAATGCCAGAGCACAACCCCATCGCTCGCGGTCGTGAGTCATTCACGGATGCGTAAGGCCGCGACCGTGGTCGACTCGCCCAGCGTCGATACGACGACGAAGTACGGGCAGCCATCGACCTGCAACGTCGCCGAGTGCTCGCCTGCCCCGCGGATCGTGCCCTGCGCGGCCGACGTGCGCGCGGGCAGCGGCTCGAGGTGCCCGCGTGCGATGGTCTCGTAATCAGCTGACATTTCGGCTCGGCAGACCGTGCGAAAGAGGAGCCCCTCGCCTTGCTCGATACGCGCGTCCAAGCGCGTTGAGCCCGGAGCGATGGGGCCGAAGACTTGCGTCGCGTTGGTGGGCAAGAACACGCGCTCGTTGACCAGCCACGGGATCCCCTCGGGAAATGCGGCCTGAGGGGTTTGTCCCGCGGCGAGCTTGCCGAGCACGACATCGTGTTGGCCCGAAGCGAGTTCGTAGGTTGCGGTTGCGCCTTCCAGAAGCTTGCTGCGAATCGCGTTGGCCGCCAAGGCGGACAACCGCTGGGCCACGCGATCACGCACGGAGATGACGGGCACCATCTCAACCAAAGAGCCCCAGGCTGAGGTAGGGTGAATATTCAGGTCGCGGCTGACCTGCAACTCGACCTCCGGCGTCGTTTTGGTCTCGAACCGGAGCGCCGCGACGCCCTTGTTGACGGTCAACTCCGGCGCGCCCTCGAGCTCGACCCCCAGTGTGAACCTCACTTGCTGACGAAGCTCGAAATCTCGATCGCGTTGATCGAGGAAATACCAGCCAGGCCCCTCGAATCGCAGGCGAACGCCATTGGCCACGCGCTTTGCCGCGCAGCCGCGAACCCACCAACTGCCATGGAGCACTTTCCCCTGCGTGGACGTCGTCCCGTCGTCGAGCTGGGGTATGCCGATGAAGCGGTCTCGGACCGCCATGCAGATCAGGCTATCGTCGCTGGCGCCGTGCAGACGATCGGGGAAAACGGCCGGATCGGGGGTACTACACGCGACAGCCAGACAGGCAACGGCGTAGCTCGCTCGACGGACGCAGGACATGGATTGTGGGACGCTGGGGGCATTGACTCCAGCCCATCGAGGGTGGCCACTCCGGCGGAGCAGTCAAGGCGAGCAGGCGATCATCGGCAACGCGGACAACTGGCAGCCACATTCGGACATGTACAGTGTGACTCAAGTTCCTGTCGGCGTAGCCCACACGCCCTCGCTGTGGAAGGGCGCACGACCCACGCGTATCTGGCAGTCCGCTTCGGCGTTTTCCGCCAATCCCTCTGCGATCGCGATTAGGTGTGGCCGGCAATCTGCCCTGGCGTTGCTCGGTTCGATCAAATAAAGCTCGCTGCCACGACGAAGCGCGCGGAGCGCGGTCCTAGCGATGGCACAACGCGCCTCCAAGCAACGCACGTCGAAAGTGGGAGCGACCGCCAATGCCGCCGATACCACGTCGGTTCCTCGAGCGACGACACTGACGACTTTGCGCAGAAACCGTCGCGCGAAGATCAATGGCTCCTCGCCCGCGACTTGAACGACCATGATCAGGTCGGTGTCCTGGTCCGGTCGCAGTTCGACTGGCCATTGTCCGCCGTACTCAACCGCGACGAACATCACTTTGGATTTGCAGGTTATGGAGCGCATCGTTGCGAGATGCCTTTGCAGGAGGCGTGCCGCTGGGTCTCCCGACAACTCGTCTCCGGGCTAGTCTGCAATCAAGCGAAGCTACACTCGTCGCTTCTACTACCGGCTAGCTCAGCCGACGATCGGCAGATTGAGCCAAGGCGGCGGCGGCTGGTCGCAATGACCAACTATGGTCAGCACCTGCTTCGCTTGCCAGACGACGGTCGCACGTCCATCAGGTCCTCCCTGCACAGGTGTTCGACTCCGCACCCAATAGTCACCCGGCGCGTAGCCGGGCCGCGTCGCGCGCAGGCGACATGCCGAATTGGCGCGTGTACTCGCGGCTGAACTGCGACGCGCTCTCGTAGCCGACGGAGAAGGCCACGCTGGCGACCGCTCCGGGCTCGGCGAGCAGACGGCGGCGAGCCTCCTGCAAGCGCATCTGCTTGTGATAGGCGAGCGGGCTGAGGCCGGTCACCGCCTTGAAATGGCGGTGGAACGAGGAGACGCTCATCGAGGCGACGCCCGCGAGCGCTTCCACCGAGGTCGGCTCGGCCAAGTGCGCGCGGATCCATTTCACCGCGCGCCGGATCTGCGACAGTCGGCTGTCGGCGCGCGCGAACTGACGCAGCACCCTGCCCCGCTCGCTCTGCAGCGCACGGTAGAGCAGCTCGCGCTCGATCATGGGAGCGAGAAGCGGTGCATCGTCGGGCGCCTCCACGAGACGGACCAGTCGAAGCAGCGCGTCGTCCATGGCCATCGTCGAGGGGCTAATGGTCATCGGTTCGAGCTCGTCTTGCGCAGTGTCGAGCGCCTCCGGCTTCGTTGGTAGGTCGAGCAAGAGCGCAGAGACTACCGAGCGATCGAGCCTCACGGCGAGTCCGAGATATGGCCTGGAGGGACTGCAGTCGATCACCGTGCACAGCACTGGCACGTCGATCGACGCGAGCAGGAAGGTGCCCGGATGGTGATCGAGCTGGCGCTCGCCCAGGGTCATCCGCTTGATCCCCTGGAGGGTGAAGTAGAGCATGGGCTCGTAGATCACCGGGGTGGGCGGCTTGGGACCATGGCTCGACCACAGCGAGACGTTTGGAAGAAGCTCGCGGCACAAGGGTACCGCGTGGCGCTGCACCAGCTCGCGGAGCTCGGGCATCGAGTCGTGCATCGCAGTCATCATCGCACGGGACATGGGTGACGCAAGCCCGAGCGGCGAACGATTTGAGAGGATCAGGCAAGACTCCGGCAGCATCCGGCGCGCGCTTTCCGCCCGCCGTAACTATTACGAAGACCATGAAGGAGACGCACTCATGAGTACTCGGAAGACGGCACTGGTCACTGGCGCCAACAAGGGGATCGGCCGCGAAATCGCACGTCAGCTCGGTCACCAGGGATATGCGGTTTGGCTTGGATGTCGCGACGCCGCGCGGGGTGAGCAGGCAGCCGCGGACTTGCGGAAAGAGGGCATCGACGCGCACGCACTGGCGCTCGACGTGACCAGCGACGCCAACGTCAAAGCGGCGGCGCTTTCGTACGGCAAGGTGAGCGACACGCTCGACGCGCTGGTGAACAACGCGGGCGTCTCGACCGGCGGCTACGCCGCGCCCACCGAGGCGAGTCTCGACGACATGCACGCCCTGTACGAAGTCAACGTTTTCGGCCCCGTCCGCGTCACCCAGGCCTTCGTGCCGTTTCTACGCAAGGCCGGCCAGGGTCGCATCGTCATGATGAGCAGCAGCCTCGGATCCATCGCCGAACAACTGGACCTAACCAGCGGCACCTACGGCGTGAACCTGCTCGGCTACAACTCGTCGAAGAGCGCGCTGAACATGATCACCGTATCCTTCGCCAAAGAACTGGCGGGGCACGGCATCAAGGTGAACGCGGCCAACCCTGGCTACGTCGCGACGGACCTGAACAACAATCAGGGCTATCGAACGGTCGAACAAGGCGCCACCATCGCTGTGCACCTCGCAACGCTCGGCCCGATGGGCCCGACTGCCGGCTTCTTCAATGATGGGAGCGAGGCAAAGATCGGGCGGCACGCGTGGTGAGTGCCGCACGACCCTGCTGAGTGCTGCCAAGGGGGGTGCTACGCGGCGGACGCGTGCCGCACTTCGTCGGTCACGATATCGAACTGGACGAGCTTCGACATGCCGAAGGTGGTGGTAATCGCACAATCGGCCGCGTCTCGCCCACGAGCAACCAAGATGCGGCCGACGCGGGGAGTGTTGTGGCGGGCGTCGAACGTGAACCAGCGCCCTCCGAGGTAGACCTCGAACCACGCACTGAAGTCCATCGGTGCAGCAACGGCGGGCACGCCGATGTCGCCCAAATAGCCGGTCGCGTAGCGGGCCGGGATGTTCATGCAACGACACAAGGCAATCGCCAGATGGGCGAAGTCGCGACACACACCCACCCGCTCTTGGTAGCCTTCCAAGGCTGTTCGCGTCGCCCGTGCGAACTGATAGCCGAACGTCAGGTGGCGGTGCACGAAGTCGACGATCGCTTGAACCCGTGCCCATCCTCGCGGCGTGTTGCCGAACAAGCTCCACGCAATCGGCGACAAGCGATCCGTCTCGCAGTAGCGGCTGCCGAGCAAGAAGGTGACCGCTTCATCGGGCAGTTGTGCAATCGGGACTTCTTCGGCCCACGGCGCTACCTCGTCAGGCTGGCCCGAATCCTGGATCAAGAAATCGGTGGCGAGCTTCAGCACGCCCGCGGGCGCGATCGTGCGCGTGCGCAGGTTTCCGAATTCGTCGATGCTCGCAACCAACGGTGCGGCGCCGCTCGACGAAATCAGAGCCGGACTGCGCAAGTCTGCCTGGCGCGAAGGGTGAACACTCAAAAGCGCCATCAATGGGGTCTCAGCGCTACATTCGATGGCAATCTGGTAACCGGCTCTAATCAACATGTCAGGCCGGCATTGCAAGTGACACGCCAAGATCCACTCGCGCTCGGTCGCTTGCGAAGAGCCTATAAATTAGCTGATTTGGCGTTTCGCCACGGTCGCAAGATCTTGTGAGGTGCGTTGCGCGAAGTCACACCCTTGCACCGGGCGGGGCACGCGCGCCGCCGCGCGAACGAAAT
>Ga0247766_1000190_pt1 | contig 13374 bp, 5 predicted proteins | sample UWRJL223509R6_FD_179946 | JGI IMG/M metagenome (GOLD analysis project Ga0247766, IMG submission 179946) | Plant litter microbial communities from Arlington Agricultural Research Station in Wisconsin, United States - UWRJ-L223-509R-6 | ecosystem: Environmental > Terrestrial > Plant litter >...
GCCGAGAAGAATGCGCTCCAAGCGCACGCCGCCGAGCTCGAGGCCCAACGCCGCCTGCACGAGGTGCAAGAGGCAGAAAAGCAGCGAAAGGCAGCTGAACTGGGGCAAAAGGCGGCCGAGAAGAAAGAGGCGCAGGCGAACACCAAGGTCGCGCTCACCGCCGAAGAGCTGGCTCAAAAGAACATCGAGCTGACCGCCGCCCTGCGCAATGCGGAAGAACAAAGCATGGTCGCTCGCAGCGCGCGCGAGGCCGCCGAGCGGAACGAACGCGACGCGAAAGACGCCAAGGAACGCGCGCAAAAATCGGCCAAGGATATCGAAGTGCTGCTGAAGAAAGAGCGCGACCGCGCCAACCGGCTGAGCAAACAATTGGGCAGCCCGGTGTTGGAGGAATTGAAGTGATGAGCGTGTTGCCGGAATGGGCGCGCAGCTTGCGCCGTGGATTCACCGCGCTGGGCCTGATCGGCGCGCTGTGTTTTGCGCGCGCCGCGCACGCCGACGAGCCAGTGACGAGCCTGTCTTCGGCTCAAGAAAGCGGCGAACGGCCTTGGGCCAAAGGCGTCTCCGTCGAGCAACAACGCGCCGCCAGCGAGCGCTTTCTCGCCGGCAATGCGCTGCTCAAAGAGTCGTTCTTCGCGGAAGCCGCAACGAAGTATCGCGAGGCGCTGACCCATTGGGATCACCCGGGCATTCATTACAATCTTGGGTTGGCGTTGCTGACGCTCGATCAGCCCGTCGAAACCCACGAACACCTCAAGAAAGCCCTGGCCTACGGCGCAGCACCGCTGGACACCGACAAGTTCGATCACGCCAAGAACTTGCTTTTGGTAATCAATGGCCAATTGGCGGACATAGAAGTGACGTGCAGCGAACCTGGCGCAACGGTGCGCTTGGACGGACAAGTGCTGTTTCAAGCGCCCGGCAAATACAAAGGCTTGGTGCGTCGCGGTGAGCACACGGTCAGCGCATCGAAGCCGGGTTACGAGACCACCCAGCGCACGCAGACACTGGGCAGCGCCTTGGCGATTATCGACCTCAAGCTGTACCGCCCGGATGATCTCGTCGGCTATCGCCGTCGTTGGTCCCAGGTCGGGCCCATTGCCGTCACCGCGGGCGGCGCGTTGCTGCTCGGCGCAGGCGCACTATTCACGCTGCAATCACGCGCGAAATTCAGTGATTTCGACGAGAGCATTGCCAGCCGTCCAGATTGCACGACGGGTTGCCTACCGAACGACCAAGAAACTAGCCTGCACGATCAAGGCACCACGTTCAAAACGCTTGCCGCGGTCTCGTACATCACCGGCGGCGCCGCGCTCACCGGCGGCATCATTCTTCTGATCATGAACCGAGAGACGAGCTATCGGCTCGAACCCGGTGCGAACAGTGCGGGGCTGTCACTGGTGCCGGCGATGGGGCCGAACTCGATGGGCCTGGTTGGAAGCGGGCGCTTTTGAAAGCCCGAAACCGCGGTTCGAATAGCCACTGGAGATTGATCTTGGACTCGAGTCAGCTACGACGCTTTGCCAGGTGGGGAATGCTCGGGATCTTGGCCAGTCAGCTACTCAGCGGCTGCTTCAGCTCCGAGTCCGAGGTTTGCGCGTCGGGTCGTGTCTGTCCAGTCGGCTCCAGCTGCGCGCGCGCGCAAGACATTTGCATTTCGGATGGCTGTGGAAACGGCGTGCGAGACGGCAGTGAGGTTTGTGACGACGGCAACAAGAAGAGCGGCGACGGCTGCAGTGAAGACTGCCTCTCCGAGGAAACCTGTGGCAACGGCGTCCTGGACGTGGCCGCGCACGAAGCCTGTGACGACCAGAACAACACCAGTGGCGACGGCTGCAGCGAGGACTGCCAGTCGAAAGAAGTTTGCGGAAACGGCATCGTCGATACGGCGATCGATGAGGTATGCGACGACGGCAACCGCAAGGGAGGCGATGGCTGCAGCGCCAACTGCGGCTCGGAAGAGAACTGCGGCAACGGAATCGTGGAGCTGCGTGAAGAGTGCGACGACGGAAACAACGACGACAGCGACAGCTGCAGTCGCACTTGCCGCTTGACTGTATGCGGCAACGACATCGTCGATCGCGCCAAGGGCGAGGTGTGCGACGACGGGAACAACGAAGACGGCGACGGCTGCCGCGGTGATTGCCTTTCCACCGAGCTATGCGGAGACGAACACATCGATCCGGGCGAAAAATGCGACGACGGAAACAACGACGACGGTGACGGCTGTAGCGCCAATTGCCAGTCCGACGAATCGTGTGGCAATCGCGTCATCGACACGAACGCCCTGATCCCCGAAGTTTGCGATGACGGCAACCAAACCCCCGGTGACGGCTGCAGTTCGAACTGCCGCTCGGATGAAACGTGCGGCAACGGCATCACCGATCTGCCGACCGAGACCTGCGATCGCGGCTTTTTGCACAACGGCGTGGGTGAAGGGTGCAGCGCGGACTGCAAGTCCGGCGAAACCTGCGGTGACGGCATCGTCGACTCCGCAAACGGCGAAGAGTGCGACGACAAGGAGACCACCGGCAACGCCGACCAATGCATCATCGACAAGTCCAAGGACTACACCTGCAAGAACGCCTTCTGCGGGGACGGCTATATCCAAAGCGAGCCAAATCCGAAAACTGGTTACGTCGAACAGTGCGACGGCAAAGGCGAAACCGCTGACTGCAACGCTGACTGCACGCGGAACAATTGCGGCGACGGCAAGGTGAACTTTACTGCCAAAGAAAAGTGCGACGACGGCAGCAAAAACGGCACCTACAACAATTGCAAACCCGACTGCAGCGGCCCATTCGCGTATTGCGGTGACGGCTCGAAGAACGGGCCAGAATCGTGCGATGACGGCACGCAGGCCGGCGCGTACGGGAAATGCAAGGCGGATTGCTCAGGGCTCGGTCCGCACTGCGGCGATGGCGCAAAGGATTCTTCGGAAACCTGTGACGATGGCAGTTCGAACGGGACCTACGACAAGTGCAAGACAGACTGCACGGGCGTTGGTCCCCACTGTGGTGACGGCTCCACCACTCCTCCGTACGAGAACTGCGACAACGGCATTGCAAACGGCACCTACAACAAGTGCAAGACGGACTGCGCCGGAATTGGACCGCACTGCGGCGACGGCACACCGGATTTGCCGAATGAAGCCTGCGACAACGGCGTCGCAAACGGCGGCTACAACCAGTGCAAGGTAGACTGCTCCGGCATCGGTCCGCACTGCGGCGACGGCACCCCGAACCTTCCGTACGAGGCCTGCGACAGCGGCCTTGCAAACGGCGGCTACAACCAGTGCAAGGTGGACTGCTCCGGCATCGGCCCGCACTGCGGCGACGGCACGCCGAATCCGCCGAACGAGACCTGCGATGATGGCGGCTCGAACGGCAGCTACTCCAAGTGCAAGACCGACTGCTCGGGGATCGGCCTCCGCTGCGGCGACGGCGCCATCACCACTCCATACGAGAAGTGCGACGACGGTGCCTCGAACGGCACCTACGACAAGTGCAAGACGGACTGCTCCGGGACGGGTGCGCATTGCGGCGATGGCACTACGGATGCGCCGAACGAAAGCTGCGACGATGGCGGCGCGAATGGCGGCTACGACAAGTGCAAGACGAACTGCTCGGGCCCTGGCCTGCGCTGCGGTGACGCCATCGTCACGCGTTTCTTCGAGTGGTGCGACAATGGCACGGTCGCCAACGACGGCGTAGGAAACCACTGCCGCCCTGATTGCTCCGGCGCCTGCGGCGACGGCAGGCAGAACGGAGACGAAATTTGTGATGATGGCTCCGACAACAACGACAACCCAACGTCCGGGCACTGCCGCACGGATTGCTCCGGACGTTGTGGCGACGGTAAGCAGAACGGAGCGGAAGCGTGCGACAAGGGCGGCGCCAACAACAACTCGCAGTACGGTGCCTGCAAGACCGACTGCAGCGGACTTGCGTTTTACTGTGGGGACGGCATCCAGACCAATCCCCAGGAAAAGTGCGACAAAGGACCTCTGAACAACAACAGCACCTACGACGGGTGCAAGACGGATTGCAGCGGACCGGGGCTTTATTGCGGCGACGGAATCACGACCGCTCCGCAGGAAAAGTGCGACGACGGGGCCAGCAATGGGCAATCGGGCAAGTGCAAGACCGACTGCAGTGGTCCGTAGCGCGACGACGACCGGGCGGCGCTACGGCAAGTTGCCGACGCCACCTGTTCCGACCGTGTCGAAGGTGTTCCCCGTCACGTAGTCCCTCGTGTCCGCGCTGGTCTTGAGAATGCCGTAGCCCTGACAGTTGGAAAACTTGGAATGCGTGACACTCTGTGAAGAGAACAGCATCAGGCAGGCGCTACCGCCGTCACTGACCTCTACGTAGTCGAAACTCGAGCCGGTCACCAACGTGCCCACGCTGATGCCCTGCCAATACCCGGCGGAATGGCTCTCACCTTTGAAGCGAATTGGTGCGGCCGCTGTCCCGACAGCGATGACTTTGGCTGCGCTGCCGTCTTTGCCGAAGTCCAACGTCACGTCGCCAGCGGCAACGAATTGTGTTCCGGCCACCAGCGTCATCTCGGCGCCGTCGCGTGTCCTTACGTTTTCGAGCAGTTCATACGGGATACCCAAGTTTGGCACCGTGCCTTTGGCAGTGAAGAACCCACCGTGGATGTACACGAGATCCCTCGCGTTGCCGGTGAAGGTCCCTCCCGTTGGCAAGGTCACGAGCGCGTTGGGTTGCACCTCGAGCGGGGCACCCGCCGTGCTGGTCACGCTCACGTTCTTAGAGCTCGCATCGAGCCCTTGTGCGGCGATGAATAGCCCGTTCAGGTTGTCAGCCAACTGTAGATGGTCGAGCTTGATGGCCGCATTGACATAGAGCGGATTCGTCCCGTTGCCCCCACCGTGATGGATCTGAGCGTATGAAAATACCGAATCCGTCTTTGCGTTGTCATTGACGATGATCCCGTTCCAAGAGCCCGGCGTGGCAGTCACGCCACGAAAGACGACGGGTGCAGTAGCGGTGCCGTTCACCGAAAGGCCACCGGGCAGAGTCGCGCCGATCTCGAGCTGAGTTCCGCCCGCCATGCGATACTCGACCCCGGCGCTGATGGTGAGCTTTGCGCCGACCACGACCTTGGACTCTTGGACGTACGGAATGCCAAGGTTCGAAAAAGTGCTGTCCTGGTCGACCTTGACGAAGCGCAGATGAGCGGTGTTGTCTGCGTTGTCGGTGAAGGTTCCGCCGAGCGGAAAATGCGTGGCCGCGGCGGCGGTCGTGAGCACCAGCGCGATGCCCGCGCTGCCTTCCACCGATAGCTGCGAGCCGTCCGCGCCGAAGTCCGCGGCGCGCACTCCGTTGCTACCGCTAACGCGAACCTGCACGTTATCCACGAGAACGGATGCGTCGAGGCCGAGCGCTTCAGTCGTGCCGCCTGCGTCCGAGACCAGCACGTTGTGAAGCTGGCTCTCCGGCTTGGTACTCGCGCCGAGCGCGAGGCCTCCCCAAAAACCGGCCTTGGCTTGGGCGCCGCAGAACCGCACGGGTTTCTCGGCACTTCCTTGCGCGATCAGCGTGGCCGACGTCGCAGCTCCGAAATCGAGGCGGCTATCAGCCGCCATCACGATCTCCGTGCCGGGCGCGATGGTGATGGTCGCATCGTTGCCCACGGCAACCTGACCTTGGACATGCACTCGACCCGACCAGCTTTGACTCGTGTTGATCGGCGCGTTCACGACGGTTGCTCCGTCAGTCTCACGCGAGCCGCATTCGAACCGCGCGCTCGCTGGCTCGCCGCCTTCTCCAGCCGCGCCGGCGGCGGCTCCCGCCATGCCAGCGCCTGCACCTGCCGCGCCCGCGTCGGCATGCCCGCCTGTGCCGGTTCCGGCGTGCGCAGTATTGCTGCCCGCTTTGCCCGCGGCTGCCGCTCCCGCCGATCCGCCCGCCATCCCGCCGCTTCCGCCTGGCGTAGCGGCGGCGTCATCACCGTCCGAGCCAGAACAGGCAGCGCCGAGCGGCGAGGCAAAAACAGCAATCAGCGCGAACTTGATCAAGCGTTCACTCATTTGAAACCTCTAGAAGCGCACCCCGCCGGGGCGATACGTCACTGGTGTGCCCTCGCACACTCCCAGCTCGGCAGAGTAGCAGAAGCTGCGCGCAAAAGTGTCTGTTGCCAGCCTCGTCGCGTCCTAACTCTAGCGTGAGTTCTCGCGCCTCGTCCGAAGCGCTGGGAGGCAGCGCAAGCAAATTCTAACGCTGCTGATCGTCGAACTCTCGTCGCTGAGATCCGCGCTTCCGTAGAAAGAAGTCCGAAAAATGTGCGCTGTCGTTCCCGGACGGGCTAAAACAATAGGTCGCAGACGTACTAGGGTTTCAGGGACCAGGCCGACCGATGGGAAAAGTGACCGCGACGGGGATGGATTTGGTGACCGAGAAGTCGGGTCATCAGGCCACGGGCATGGCGGTGAGCGTCTGCATCACGCCGGCTGCACCCAGCCCACTGCCCATCCCCTACCCCACCATGGGTTCGGTCGCCGAAGGCATCGTCGATCCGCCGATGCGCACCAAAGCAGGCGGCGCGCCGATCATGACCGTGGGCTCGTGCATGAAGGCGTGCCACGGCAACGAGCCAGGCACGCTGAAAGAGGTCGTGAGCCTCAACACCGGCGGACCGTGCTTCCCAATCATGGGCGCGGTCACGGTGCTGATCGAGCTCGGCATGGCGGGCATCACCGGTAGCCCTGGCTTCATGAACAAAGCGATCACCGTCGGCGCTCCCGCAATGGGCGGCGGTGGCGGCGGTGGCGGCGGTGGCGGCGGTGGCGGCGGTGGCGGCGCGGGCCCCGGCGGTTCCGGCAAAGGCGGCGACAATCAGAGCAACTCGGGCGGCGCGGGAGGCAGCGCGGGCAGCGGCTCGGGCGGCGGCGGCTCGGGCAGCGGGAGCGCGACGTCGCAAAGCGGCAAGGGCGCGGCTCCGCCACCGAGTGCGGGTCAGCGCGATCCAGGGAAAGCGGGCGACAGCTCGGGCGCTAAAGACGAGCACACTTGCCAGAATGGTCACCCCGTCAACGTCGTCACGGGGGACGTCGTCGATCAGGCGGTGGATCTCGAGCTCCCGGGGCTGATTCCCGTCGTTTTCAAGCGCTATTACTCGTCGGCTCGCTACGCGGACAAGGCCGCAACGCTAGGCAACGGTTGGGCGCACGGCTTCGAGCAATCGATTGCGGATCGCAACAGCACATTGTTGTTGCGCGAAGGCGAAGGCCGCACGATCTGCTTTGCGGCGGTGCCCGTCGGCGGCGAAACCTTCCACGCGCGCGAGCGCCTGCAGCTGAGCCGCCCGAAGGCGGAAGAGTTCCACGTGTACTCGCTCGATACGCGGCTGACGCGCGTGTTCACGAGTGACACTGGTTCGAAGAAAGCGTTGCTGCGGCACATCGAGGACGCTTGGGGCAACAAGGTTCGCTTCCAATATCGACAAACGCATTTGATCTCGGTGATCGATACGGCGGGTCGACAGATCCGCGTCGACTGGTTGGGTGATCGGATCAGCAGCGTGTCCGTCGAAGATGGCAATGCGGCTTACTACGAGTACTCGCCCAATGGTTTTCTGATCGGCGTGCGCGACGGCGCCGGCAACCGCGAGAGCTTCGAATACGACGACTACGGTCGCATGCTCGCGACCACGACCAAGGGCGGCGTTCGCTTCATCTACGAGTACGACCAACTCGGTCGTTGCGGCCTGACGACGGGTCCCAATCGGCTGTTCTACACGCGCCTCGAATACGACGTGGAAGCGGGGCAGACCGTGGTGCACGGCGCCGAACCGCGTGTTTACCGCTGGAACGACCAAGGCCTCGCCGAACGTGAAAGCCTGCCCGACGGCACACTGCTCGAAGAAGTCGCCTACGACAACAACGGACGCTTGACCGCCAAAGTCGACGGCAGCAGCGAAGGCTACCGCTACTCGTACGACGCACGCGGCAACCTGATCGAGTCAGTCGACCCGCATGGACTGAAGCGCCGCTTCGAATACGAACAAGACCGCGTGGCGCGCGACATCGCCGCCGACGGCCAAGTCACGCACTACCGCTACGAGCAGCACGGCGCGCTCTCCTGGGTCCAATACCCGACCGGCGAAATCTACCAATTCGAATACGACAGCCGCGGACGACTGACGCGCGCCGCCGGCCCGCGCGGCACGATCGCCGAGTACAGTTACGACAGTGCCAACAACATCGTGGCCGAAGTGGACGCGCGCGGCGCACGCACCGACTACAGCTATGACGCGGTAGGCCGCCCCACCTCGCGAACCGACGCGCTCAAGCACACCACGCGCGTGCGCTATGACGCGACCGGTCGACGCATTGCGCTCGAGCTTTCCGACGGAACCACGCGACGCTTCGAGCACGACTCTGCGGGTCGCTTGTCTGCCGTCACGAACGGCCTCGGACAGACCACGCGCATGACCTACTCGGGCATCGCGGCGCTCGCGCGCGTCGAGCTGCCCGACGGCCGCGCCTACGAGCTGATTCACAATCAGCAAGAGAAGCTACTCGCGCTGAAGAACCCGCTCGGCGAAGAACACAGCTACGAACGCGACGCCGCGGGCCGCGTGGTAACCGAGCACACCTTCGACGGCCGCGACCTCACGTACAGCTACGCCGCAGGCGGCAAACTCGCACGCATCGACTACCCGGACGCCACTTTCCGGAATTTCGAATACAGCGCCCGCGGCGACTTGGTCTCGGAACAAACCGCCGACCTCCGCCTCGAGTTCGAGCGTGACCTACTCGGTCGCCTGATGAAGACGCGCTCGATCGGCTGGAACGAAAACGTCGAAACAGAGTTCGAGCGCGACACGAATGGTCGCGTCAACGCCGAACTCCAACAAGGCCGCCGCGTCGCGTACCAGCGCAGCGTCGAAGGCTTCGTCACCGAGCGCGTACTGCCGAACGGCGCCAAGACGCAATATCAATACGACACTGCCGGAGCGCTCTCCGGCCTGGTTCACGACGGGTTTCACCTGGAGATCGAACGCGACGCCACAGGCCGCGAGATCGGTCGCAACGCCAACCGCGCCGTCAAAATCGAGCAAAAGTACGACTCACTCGATCGCTTGCTGGAACGCCGCGTGGTCGTTCCTGAACCCGGCGCCGGGATCGGCTCGCAGCGCGTCGCCTCGCGACGTGGCTACCGCTACGACCGGGCAGGTCGCCTCGAAAACATCGACGACGCACGTTGGGGTACGACCAACTACCGCTACGACAGCGCGGGCCGTCTGCTCGAATCAAGGCAGCAGCTCCTGCAAGAGACGTTCGAGCACGACGGTGCGGACTCGATTGTCGGCTGGGTCACTCAGCTCGGTGCGGACGGCTCGGGAACCGCCCGATCAGCCGCAAAAACAGAGAAGGCGCAGGTTGGCCCAGGCAACGTGTTGCTGCGCCGCGGGACGACTGAGTATCGCTACGACGCCCGCGGACGGCGGACGGCGAAGATCGCGCTCGATAAAGACGGCAAGCAGCAGACCACGCTGTACGACTGGGATGGGCGCGACCGATTGCGCCGCATTCTGCGACCGGACGGCGTGCAGCTGAATTACTCGTATGACGCGTTTGGGCGGCGCGTGCACAAGATGCGCCGCGCGGCGGATGGCGCGCTCAGCAACAACAACTTCGTTTGGGACGGTGAGGTGTTGGCGGCGGAGCTCGACGATCAGCGTGGGCCGAGAGCGTTCGTGCACGAACCTGGAGGATTTGAGCCGGTTTTGCAGCAACAGGGCGGGGAGACGTTTCTGTGCGTCAATGACCACTTGGGGATGCCCAAGGATTTGGTCAGCGGGGACGGCTTGGTGGTTTGGACTGCGGCGCACTCCGCGTATGGGCGCGTGATCGCGGTAGACGCGGACTTGGCGGCCAAGGCGCGCTATGGGGAGAGTGCGTCGGCGACGGCTGGTGCGCGCGGGACTGCGACGGGGATCGAGAGTCCGTTTCGGTTGTTGGGGCAGGTCGCGGATGAGGATGCGGAGATTGGGTGGACTCTATTCCGGTGTTTCGATGCGGATTGTGGACGCTGGCTGACTCCGGATCCGTTGGGACTCGCGGGAGGGCTAAATGCACGCGCACTTGACGGAGCACCATCCGTCGTTGTCGATCCGTCAGGTCTCTCGACAAGTGGCGGCAATCACGCTTCCGCGGCGGAAAAATTGCCGCAAATGAAGGGGATGTCTGTGTCTGAGTCAGAGAAGACACTTAGCGACAACGGCTTCGTTCAGACGCACGTGAGCAACAGCTCGGCCAAGAACCAATCTTGGGAACACCCCGATGGATCGAAGGTCCGCATTCACCCTTATGGGAATGTGAGCACGACTATGCAAAACGGTCAGCCAACGCCAAAGTCTGGCGTGAATGGCCACGTTCACAAGGTCGACCCGCAAGGCAATGACCTCAATGACAGGGGCGTCCCAAGCACCAACAAGGACGAAACTCACATCGGAATTAAGAACCCCCCGGACTTGCCAACTGTCAGGAACCGGCCTCACGGCTCTGGGGTGTAGCAAAGAAGGTGATGTCGTGAGCGTAGAATACAAGATTGCACTTTCAGGACAGGTTCCCTCGCTTGACAAGATTGCTGCGCGGATCGCTGAGCTGGGTTTGACGTTGACTGAATCGAATGACCATTCGATTGCACTATCCAAACCAGGGACAGATCCGGAACAGCTACGTAGATGGGGAGGCGATGTTCAAGTCACTGTTCATGGGACACAGTTGGATTTGCTCATCAACGCGGTCGGTCTCTCGGAAAGGGTAACCGAAAAGATATTACAGGCGCTCGCGGACGACGGAATCCGTGCAACGGCTGAAGAAGTGTAGCCGCGCTGGTTGCCGGTCCAACGCGTGTTTCCGATTCGCTTTCTTTTTGCCGAGTTGCTCCTTAGCGTGCTGTTGCTGCTCAGCCCGGCACCATTCGCGCGTGCTGCAACGCAGGGCGACACTCACTCCCAAACACTCCAGCCGACACGACGCACCTCCCCCACTCGCGCGCAGGGCGCGTGGCTTTGCACGCGCCCGAGCACGAGTTTGGGGGAGGTCGACCACCCGCAGGCCCGAAGGGCCGAGGATGGGCGGGTGGGGGCAACCCCATGGGACGGCGAAGTGTTGGCGGCGGAGCTCGACGATCAGCGCGGTCCGCGGGCGTTCGTGCACGAACCAGGTGGATTTGAGCCCTCCGAGCTGCTGACGTAATTCCGTCGCTACGCACGAAAGTTCTAGCACCTCCCACTATCCCGCCCAACGGCGAGCTCATCAGGCATGGTAACTCCGCAGACGACGAGCAGCAGAACGCGGCTATTCCTCGACAGCAGCGGCGCTGCACTGGCTCGCATGCTCGGAGAGGCAAGGCCAGCGCTCTGGATGCGTGGCGCAGAACGCCTGCCGGAATTGAGTGAAGCAAAACTACTTGCGCAGGTTTCTGGAGCTGGACCTGCTCTTTTGTTGTGGGCGGTCTCGAGGGTTACCGATGATCCGGATCGCTCCTTTCGACACTTCCGCGACCTCAGCGCGGTGCGTGTTGGAGAAGGCGAGCTCAAGGCCATGACTGGACTCGGAAGGTGCACGATTCCCAGCCAGATAGACATTGCAGACGGAACGAATTGCAGTCCTGAGACCTTCAAGCAATTCGTCAGCGACTCGACCTTCAGTACGCTGTCCGGTGTGCTCTTCGGGCCAGTCAGTAAGGCCCCGACTTGCATCGCGATCCTGTCAAAAAGCGTCGAGAATTGGCATTCAAATAGCGGTGCCGCGGGCGAGCGCGATCTCTTGGCCACAGTGGAAGAGTTGCGGGTGCAAAGTTGTGCTCCGGTCGTGTGCATTGTCGATAGCAACATGCGGCATTTTTGGGCGATTCTTCTCGACGAAGACTCCGCCATTGCAACCAGCGGTAATTCAGCATTGTTCGCAACGTCGGAGGAGTTCGCACGCTGGGAGCGAATTGGTTGGGATGTTCGCAGCTTGAACCGTTCGTCTCCGTAGCGTGGCCAGGAACGCCCAGGTTGATGCGCCACTCGGGCAGGTCAGGCGCGGTGAAGGGTTCACCGCGAGCACACGACTCATCTATTTGGTTAGCGGGCGTGGACGCCTAAGTGAAGGTCAGGCGCTTGCAGCGCCATTGCCGATCGAGGCGCTGGTGCATGCGGCCAAAGCGGACGATGCAGTGGCTCGGGCGTTGCTGGCGAAACAGAATCCGGTCCTCGAGGCGGCGCTCGCGTCACAGCGTGTCGAAGGCAAAGTCGCGGGATTGGCCGAGGGCAAACTCGCAGGATTGGCCGAGGCCCTCATCGCAGTGCTCCAAGCGCGCGGGATTGAACTCGAGCCACCGGATGAAGACCGAACTCATGCGGAAGAAGATGCGGGGACGCTGCGCCGTTGGCTCGCTGGCGCGACAACTTGTAGAAGCCCTCGGGAGCTGCTCGGCAGCTGATCTAGCTGAGGCTTCATCTGCCAGGTGGCAAGAAATGCTGCGCAACCTTCGCGTAGTCCGCCATCTGCGCCCGCTCCCACGCCTCGTCACGCCCTAGCTCTCGCGCGAGTTCGTGAGCCACGTCTGGCGCAACAGTCAGCGTCGCTTGCGCGTCGAGAAAGAGCAGCCGCGTGCGGCGCGCCAGCACGTCTTCGACCGTGCGTGCCATTTCATAGCGCGCGAACCAGGCGGCGGTTGGGTTGTCTTGGTCGGGCTTGCGAATGCGTAACTTGCGCGTGGCGCAGGGGCGTTCTTCGAGGCTCGCGAGCACGATTGCGTGGTCGACCGCGTCTTCGGCCATGTGGCGGTAGGTGGTCCATTTGCCGCCGGCGATTGTCAACATTCCAGACGTGGAGATCGAGATCGTGTGATCGCGCGAGAGCGCTGAGGTGTTGTCTACATCACTGGTTTTCACCAGCGGTCGGATACCGGTGAAGACACTCAGAATGTCGTTTCGCGTTGGGGGCTGAGCGAGGTAGCCGCTCGCAGTTTCGAGAATGAAGTCGATTTCTTCGCTTTTTGCGGTGGGTTCGAGCGGGGCGTCCGGGATCGCGGTGTCGGTAGTTCCGATCACTGCGCGACCGAGCCATGGCACGGCGAACATCACGCGGCCGTCGCGCGTGTGTGGGACCATGATCGCGGCGTCGCCCGGGAGAAAGTGGCGCGGCAGGACTAGGTGCACGCCTTGGCTCGGAGCGATCATCGGCTTGACGCTAGGGTCGTCGAGCTTGCGCAAGGCGTCGCTGAAAGGTCCCGTTGCGTTGATGACGCAGCGGGCGGCGATCCGATACGGGGTACCAGTTTCTTGATCTTGGCAGGTGAGCCCGTTAATCAGACCGTCGGCATCCTTCAGCAAGCCGGTGAC
>Ga0247766_1000191_pt1 | contig 13331 bp, 6 predicted proteins | sample UWRJL223509R6_FD_179946 | JGI IMG/M metagenome (GOLD analysis project Ga0247766, IMG submission 179946) | Plant litter microbial communities from Arlington Agricultural Research Station in Wisconsin, United States - UWRJ-L223-509R-6 | ecosystem: Environmental > Terrestrial > Plant litter >...
CGAATACCGCCGCGCCTTCGTCTCGGTCTCGGTCTCGGTCTCGGTCTCGGTCTCGGTCTCGGTCTCGGTCTCGGTCTCGGTCTCGTCGCTGCTGGAAAGCCGCACGACCGACGTCGAGAGCGCACCCGCACCACGCCGTCTCACTGTCGTCGGCGCACCGCGCTGGCCTTCGGCCAGCGCTTGGGCAGCCGGTCGCCCGCAGCGCAGCGAGGACGACCGCCGCGCCGCGCCGTCCCACGCGCGGGGCCTCGCCATCACTCTCGAACCGGAAAGCGGCGTTCAAGCCGGCGCCGGCTTTAATCCGCCCTCAGCCGGCTCTACTTTCTCCGTTAAGCAGAAGCCGTGGCGGCCGCAGCAGCGTCCGCGGCGGCGCGCTCCGAAACCAGCCCTCAGTGATAGAGCGATACTTCGGCCAATTTGCCGCGGGCGTCGTTGATGTGTGGGCTGTTTGGGAAGCGGCGAATGAAGGCGCGCAAAGTGTTCTTGGCGTCGTTCCACGCTTGAATCGCGAGCTCGGCTTCGGCGAGTTGCAGTGTGGCTTCGTCCATCACCTCTTTGTCGGCGGAGGCTTCGGAGAGCTGCATCAAGATTGGAATCGCGTCGCGATGCAAGCCGAGTTGAATCAGTGCGCGGGACAGTTGGAAGTTGGCTTGCGGGCTGTGCGCTGCGTCACTCTTGTACTTGAGTGATTCGCGAAACGCCTGCTGCGCTTCGTGCCAGCGACCCATGCGGATGTGATCGACGCCGCTTTGGTAGGCGATCAACGATAGCTCGTTCTTGGCGCGCTCCACGGCCGAGTCGAACACTGCGCGTTCGGTGGGGGAGATGTCGAGTTTGATCACGTCCGGATAGGCCGCGATCAGTTCCTGGCGCTTGCTTTGCACGATCAGCTGGTAAAACTCGCTCGCTTGGCGGCTCGCGCGCTTCTGCACCTCTTGCCGCTCTTGCTCGACCTTGATGTCCTTCTGCAGCGCCTCCAGCTGGTCGCGCGTTTCCTTGTTCTCGCCGCGCACCGTCTCCAGGCGAATGTCCCAGGTCAGCTTCACGAACACGAGCAGGATCGCGATCGTGACCACGTAAGCGGTGGCGCTGTTGATCACCACTTTGCGTTCGGCGCCCTGCTGCCGCTTGGAGATGCTCTTGAGATCCGCGGCCAAGGCGTTGACCAAATTGTTGGTCTTGATGGTGAGCGCCCGGCTCTCCACGATCTCGCGTTTGATCTCTTCGAGCTCGTATTCGTTCATCGCGGCGAGTCTTCAGTATCGCTCTGGGGCGGGCCGAGCAAGGGCCGAACTCGTTCAAACCGGCGGAAGCGCAGCGAAAAAGCGGCTGAAGCGAGCAGAAAGTCCGATTCTAGCTTGAACGGCAGCCGATCCCTCGCTAGAGCGTGGCGGGCTCAGTGGCCGAGTTGGTTGCGAGCTCAGCGAAAGGGCGCCCCCGCAAGGCGGCGTCCCCCGGCCAATTCTCCGAGGAAAGTATGGACACTAGCGACATCCGCAAGGGCCTGAAGTTCATGATGGACGGGAATCCGTACGTCGTTACCGATTTCCAATTCGTGAAACCGGGGAAGGGCCAAGCCTTCACGCGCACGAAGATGCGAAACATGCTGAACGGCGGCACCATCGAGCGCAACATCCGCTCGGGTGAAAAGCTCGAGCCGGCCGACGTCGAAGACCGCACCCTGCAGTTCATCTATCCGGAAGGCGACGCCTACGTGTTCATGAACTCGATGACCGGTGACCAGGTCACCGTTCAAGCAGAGGTCGTGGGTGAAGACTCGGGCTTCTTGATCGACGGCATCGACGTCGTGATCACGATCTACAACGGCAACCCGGTGGCCATCGCGCTGCCGCCGCACGTGACCGTGCAGATCACCGAGACCGAGCCCGGCGTGAAGGGCGACACCGCGACCAACGTCACCAAGCCCGCCAAGATTTCGACTGGCGCCGCCGTCAACGTGCCGTTGTTCATCAACGAGGGCGACTGGGTCCGTGTCGACACGCGCACTCGCGCCTATATCGAGCGCACGAAGGCGCCTTCCAAGACGCCCTGAACGCGAGTCCGAATCCGAGCGCTGCTACTTACGAGTAGTGGTGCTCGGATTTGCCTTGGGGCGATCGAAGACGATTGCGCGGCCCGCGTCGATGCACGCCACGGCGCGTGCGTCGTTCGCAACCACGCAGTCCGTGAAGCGCGCCGCATCGGCGTGCTCGCTGAGTTTGCTCGTTTGCCACAGCTCCTTGTGCTCACCAATCACGAGCAGCCCGAGGGCAGTCGGCGTGACGAGCACGCGCCCATCGGGCGAGCGCGGGGTGCCCAGCTCGGGTAGGCCCGCGCTGGTTTTCTTGCCCGACCGCGCAACCGTGACGCGAGTTCCCGTGACTAGGGCTTCGAGGCCGTTGTCGTCGAAGCTGAGCGGGGTGATCGTGACCGCGGGACCGGTGCCGCGCCCCGTGCAGCTCGCTGGACGCGCTGCGAGCAGTTTCGTGGTCAGCGGCGGCAGCATCGGGTGCGTCGCGTCGCTTTCATTGAACAAGAGCTCCGAGCTGTCACAGGCGTGGACCGCACCGAGCACGCGCAGACCATTCGCCGACGCGAGTTCGAGCGGCCAAGTGGGCACGCCGGCCTCGGGCGAGACTGCTGCTTCCGCCGTGTGATCACCGGAAAGCCGCGTCACGCCGGCCGTGCCTTGGATCAGCAACGCACCGTCGGACTCGAACCAGAGCGGGCTGTAGTGCGGGGCTTGGGGTATCGTTGGCACAGCGCGCGCGACGACCGGAGCGGTGGCTTCGAGCTTGGTCACCGCGCGCAACAGCTCACGCTCGACTGCTTTGCGCTGCGCGCTCGAAAGCTTACCGAAGTACCAGCCGTCACGTTGCAGCACGCCGAATGCGCCCTGCACGTCTCCTTGCGCGATTGAAGCGACCGCTTCGCTCATCATCAAAGAGTCGATCACCGAACCCAGCGCGCCACAGCGGAAATGGATGCCGTCTTCGTCGAAGACGCGAGGCACGCCACCTTCCGCGCACAGGCTGGAGAGCAGGCGCAGTGTGGTCGCGACGCGTTCACTGGCGGCGCTGCTGCGCTTGCCGCGCGCTTGAAAGGAAATCTTGCCAGCCAGGCGCATGAGCGAAGCAGCGGGCTCGCTCGCCGATCGCGAGGCGCCCGCTGCTCGATCCAACCAAACCAGGTCTGCGCTCGCGGGCTCGCTGCTGCCGGTGTTGCCGAGGTTTACCGAAAGCCGCACGTCGTCTCGTCCGTCTTTGTCTTGATCGGACGAATCGACCGAAAAAGTGAGGGTCTCGCCCGGCGCAGCGCTGGCCGCGCGCACCGTGAGTAGTACTGGATGCTCCACGTTCGGAGAGACGACCAGCAGGGCGCGTGACGGCGAGCGCGCAATCAGGGGAGGGGTGCAGTTGGCCATGACGTCGAGCGTCGCGCTGTGTGGCCCGGTTTGGGTCAGACTCGTCGTCAACGCGCAGTCCGCCGAGCTCGGCACGAAGCCGGGCAGCGGGGCGATCATGCGGGCGGTGGCTCCGTTCGGAAAGTACCAGAGCTCTCCGGGCGCCGCGTTCTGCTCTTTGGGAGCAGGCACGAGCCAAGCGAGTGCTTCGGGTTTCTGGTCGCCGTCGAAGTCGGTTGGCAACACTTGGGCGAAGCGCCGACCAGTGGGCGCGCTCAAGTTCAGATCGGAGCCTTGCCAAACCTCCGGGGCGCCCGGAACGAGCTCGGCCTTTCGCGCCGCAAAGCCAGCGCTTGCCGTGGGCACCGGCACGGGATCGGGAACCGAGCCGGTGGGCGGTGGCTCAACCCTCGGGAGTGACGACGCGACCCCGAACGGTGTGTACGGCTTCTTCGAACTGCAGCTGTCACAGCCGGCGAGCGGCCCGCAGGCGCCCACGATGGCCGCGAACGCCGCTGCGCGCCGCAGGCTAACTAGCGGACTGTACGAGGTTTTTTTCGCGGTTCGTAAAGGCACTTCAGCGAGCTTTGTACGTCGCGCGCTGCTTGGCCAAAAATGCCGTGAGGCCGCTTTGGGCGTCTTCGCTCGCGAACAGCGCCCCGAAGGCCGTTGCTTCCAGCTCGCAGGCCGTCGTCAGATCGGCGTTATAGCCGCGATTGAGCGCGCGCTTTGCGGCTGCCACAGCGAGCGGCGCTTGTCCGGCGATGCGCTGAGCGTGCTGCTCGCTGCGCGCTGCAAGCTCGGCCGCGGGGAACACCCGATTCACCAAGCCGATGCCGAGGGCATCAGCGGCGCTGATCGGCTCGCCCGAGTAGACGAGCTCACGGGCACGACCGAGGCCGATGCGTCGCGAGAGCCGCTGCGTGCCGCCAAAGCCCGGCAAAAGTCCGAGATTGGTTTCGGGTTGCCCGAACTTGGCGTGCTCGGCGGCGAAGATGTAGTCCGCACACAGTGCGAGCTCGCAGCCTCCGCCCAGCGCGAAGCCGTTGACCGCCGCGATGATTGGATACGACACGGCTTCCATCAATCGACCGAGACGGTGCCCGGCCGCGCTGAAGGCGTACGCCTGAGCGGCGGTCAAGCCGGCCATTTCGGCGATGTCCGCGCCAGCGACGAAGGCTTTTTCGCCGGCGCCAGTCAAGATGGCAGCGCGCACACGCGTTTCCGGCGGCGCGTCTTCCAAGGTTTGAAAGGCGTGCAACAGCTCCGACAGCACTTGCGCGTTCAGTGCATTCAACTTGCTCGGACGATTGACGGTCACGGTGGCGACCTGCGCCTTTTCTTCGAGCAGGATGGTCTCGTACATGTTCGTCCCTTTCGAAGTCACGGTCCGGCCGCGAGCTTCTTGCCCTGGTCGTCGTAAGTGTAGAAGCCGCGCTTCGTTTTGCGGCCGAGGTGGCCAGCGGCCACCAAGTTCTTCAATAGCACCGCAGCTCGGTACTTGGGGTCGCCGAAGTCTTGCTCGAGTACGCGCGCGATCGCCAGCACCGTGTCGAGCCCGATCAGATCGGCGAGCTCGAGCGGGCCGAGCGGGTGATTGAGTCCGAGGCGCGCCCCCTGGTCGATGTCCTGTGCGCTGCCGGTTCCTTCTTGCAACGCAAAACAGGCCTCGTTGAGGAACGGGATCAGCATGCGATTGACCAGGAATCCCGGGCGATCTTCACTCACGATCACCGTCTTGCCCAGCGCTTCGGCCAGCGCTCGTACCGTCGTCAACGTTGCTTCGCTGGTTTCTAGTCCGCGCACCAACTCGACCAATTTCATGACCGGCACCGGATTCATGAAATGCATGCCGATCACGCGGGCCGCGCGCTTGGTTCGCCCTGCCAGCGCCGTGATCGAGATGCTCGACGTGTTCGAAGCCAAGATCGCATGCGGCTTGCCGAGAGCGTCGGCCTGTTCGAACAGCGCGAGCTTGAGCTCGCGGTTCTCGGTGGCCGCCTCGATCACCAAGTCAGCCAGGGGAAAGGCGTGCTCGGCCGTGCTCGGCTCGATGCGGGCACTGGTTGACGAACATTGCTCGCCCGTCAGTTTGCCCTTGTCGCGCAGTCGGGCGAGCTGCGTGTCGATGCCGACTTTTGCGCTCTCGGCACGATCCAGCGCGGCATCGGCCAACAGCACGCGGTAACCGCCTTGCGCGCAGACCTGCGCGATCCCCGCGCCCATTTGTCCGGCACCTATCACGGCAATCACGCCGATCTCGGAAGAGGTCATCGCTCGCAGCTTTGCCCAGTGCGCCGTGCCCGTCGAGCCTCAATGCTGGGCGAAAAATGCTAGCGTGCCGATCACTGATGACGGCTCGCCTCGCTCCGGCACGCCCACTGACCTCGATTGCGGCGCTTGGACTGGTCGCTCTCGCTTGCTTCGTTCAGGGCTGCGCGTTTTCACATCCCGAGCCCATGAGTCAGGCGCGGATGCTGGTGCAAAAGGGGCGCCCAGCCGAGGCGGCCCAAGAGCTCGAAGCCCATCTTCGCAAGCACCCCGAGGCAGCGGCCGAGCGCCGGCTATTGGTCCGCGTGTACGCCAGCATGGGGCAGATGGGGCACGCTCAGGAACAAGCACACAAATTGGCCGAGGTTTTAGGCCCTAAGAGTCCCGTGCCCTGGCTCGAGCTGGGTTTTGCGCTGGAGCTCAACCACCGTTACGACGAGGCGCTCGAACAGTACGACCTCGCCGCCGAGATCGCCCCCACTGATCCGCTGGGGCCATTGACCGCGGGGCTGCGCGCGGCGCGTTGGGGTGAAGCAGAGCTCGCCGAGCCGCGCCTCGTGGAGGGGCTCCGACGCGATCCGCGCAATGCGGAGGGTTGGCACACGTTGGGTCTTACCCGCGCGCGCCTCGGTAACCTCGACGGTGCCGTCGAGGCGTATCGGTCCGGTCTCCGGGCCGACCCGCAGGCGCTCGACAATCGGGTCGGTCTGGCGACGATCGCGCTGTTGCGCGGAGATCCATCCGGCGCTCTCGCGGAGTATGACGCACTCGTTTCGGCACGACCCAAGTTTGCCGATGCACACCTCGGCCGATCTTGGGCGCTGATGAAGCTCGGTCGGCTGGACGACGCGCAACGCGCACTCGATCGCGCGCAAGAATTGGGTGCGAGTGCCCGCCCGCTCGGCGCGCAGCGGCGCGCGCTCGCCGAGCTGCGCTCGATGCACTGAAATGTGGGCAACGAGAGCCCGAAGACGCACGTCTTCGCCGGCAAGCTCCGGCGAGCGTGGCGAGACCGAGCGAGCCGGGGCAAGGCCCGTCGAGCCCGAGGCGAGCCACGAAAGCGTCCCGCGCGCGAGCCAAAAAACCGGACAGAAGCCAGCAGAACGCAATTAGAATCGAGGCTTTGCAAGGCTTGTAAGGACAGGTTCTGCAGCGTACTGTCGAGCCCCCGCTCTTCGCCGAAACCGCGGTGATCGAGTGGGCAATGAACGGGTGAGGAATGGACTCCCAGACGATCCGCACGGCGCTCGGCACTCTCCAGGCGATACCAGATTCGAACGATGCGTGGACGGCACTTAGGAATGCCGCAAAAGCGAGTGGCGGCGACCTGTCGACCGACGAGCTGCTCAGGTTGCTCGACTCCGCGCGCGACAAGCACGAGAGCCGCGGTGAATGGGCCGCGGTCGCGGGCATTCTCGACATCGCGTCGCAGGTAACCGAAAACACACCGCGCGAAGCGGAGGCCCTGACCGCCCAGGCGAAAGTCCTGGGCAACGAGATGTTCGACGACGACGGCGCGGCCGTTTGTTATCTGCGCTTGCTCGAGCTCGAACCGGGCAATTCCGTCGCCAAGGCGGCGATCGCCGAGAGCGAGCAAAAGCGCCAACGTTACGCGGAGCTCGCCGCGACTTACGCGACCGAAGCCGAACAGGCTTCGGACGACGTGTACAAGAGCTCGATGCTGATGCGCGCTGCCGAGATGGAGGTGCGCTACGGCGGGCAGGGCGTGAGCCTCGAGACGGCCATCGAGCGCCTCGAACAAGCCGTGCGTCTGGACGCGAGCAACGAGCGCGCTGGGCGTTTACTCGAGCACATTTACCGCGCGAGCAGTCGTTGGGAAGAGCTCGCCCGCGTGCTCGAGCGCCTGGCCGATCGCAGCGAGAAACCCGCTTCGCGCGTTGCGGCGGGCGTGCGTTTGGCTCGCCTGTACGCGCAGCACCTGTCCGACAACGAGCGCGCCGCGCGCGCCTATGATCGCGTGCTTCGGGTCGACCCCGCGCAGGCCGAGGCCAAGGGGTTTTTGTCGGAGTTCTATGGCGGTGACGAGCGTTGGGCGGACTTGGTGTTGCTCTACGAGCGCGAGCTCAAGGGGCGAGACATCAACGACGCCGAGCGCTTGGGCGACATGTTGCAGATCGCGATGCTGCACTGGAAGAAGCTGAGCAAACCGCAAGACGCCGAGCCCTGGTTCGAACGCGTGCGCAAGGTCGAGCCGGCCAACGAGGGCATGCTCGGTTTTTATCGCGAGTACTATGCCTCGCTGCAAGACGACACGCGTTTGATCGATGTCTTGCAGAGCGCTCAACGCGCGGTGCCGGACGGCTCGAGCGAACGCAAGAAGCTGGCCTCCGAGATCGCGAAGCTTGCCGAAGGCACCGCCAACGCGCAAAAAGCAATCGAGCAATACAAGAGCATCCTGCGCCAAGACCCGGACAGCGCCGAGGCGCGTGATGCACTGAAGCGGCTGTACAAGCAGACCCAAGGCTACAACGCGTTGGTCGAGCTCTTGCGTCAACAGCTCGAGCGCACTCCGCCCGAGCAGTATCAGGAGCGCCTCGGAATTTTGCGCGAGGTGGCCACCGTGTATCGCCAATACGTGCGCAGCGATACGGCGCTGCTCTCGGTGTTGAATCAGATCGTGCAACTCGACGACAAGTTGGACGAGCACGACGTGGACGAGATGCGTGAGCTGGTCGGCCTGTACGACAAGCTCGGAAGGCACCGTGACCTGATCACGCATCAGCTGAAATTGGCTGAAATTACGCCCGATATCGAGGAGAAGAAAGAGCTGTATCGCGCCGCCGCGCGCCGCTGGCTCGAGCAATTCTCCAACGCGCAAAATGCGACTGACGCGTACGCCTCGCTCCTGAAAATTGCACCCGACGACGTCGAGGCACACGAGCGCCTAGAGGATTTGTATCGAAAGCGTCGGGCCTGGGACAAGCTGTTCGAGCTGTACTCGGCCGATCTGGAAAAGGCCGAGGGGGGTGCCAAGCTCTCGTTGCTGAAGGAGCTCGCGCAGCTCGCGGCCGAGCGCCTGAATCGCGGCGCAGACGCAGTCGAGCTCTACAAGCGCATTCTGGAAATCGATCCGGCGCGTGCGGAGGTGTTGGACGCGCTCGAGAAGTACGCCGAGCGCGCCAAGGATTGGCCCACGCTGGCTGAAGTCTTGGAGCGCCGCGTGGCGACGCTGCAAGACGATACGGCAAAGCTTGCCGCGCTGCAGAAGCTCGGCACGGTCTACGCCGAACACATCGCCGATCATCAGCAGGCGGCGCGCGCGTGGCAGCGCGTACTCGAGCTCTCCCCGGGACACTCGCGTGCGCTACGCGTGCTGCGTGAGACGTACCTGCAAGGCGCCGACTACGACGGTCTCGAGCGTCTGTACGCATCGCAGAACGACTGGGACGGTTTGGCGGAGGTGCTCAGCACCGCGGCGGACCGCGCGAAGGAAGTCGCGCAACGCATCGAGCTCAGCTACCGCGCCGCTGCGGTGTACGAGCAAAAGCTGAACCAGCCGGAGCGCGCGTTCCGCTCCTACGATCGCATCCTGACGGCGGATCCGAGCGACACGCGCGCTGCCGGTGCGCTCATCCCGCTCTACGAGCAGGACGAGAAGTGGGCGCGTTTGCCCGCGTTGTACGAGCTCTTGCTGGAGCGCGCCGACTCTTCCGGCGAGAGGCTAGCGCTGCTCGGCAAGTTGGTGGAGGTATCCGGCAAGCGCCTGAACGATCGCAAGACGGCGGCGCAGTATGCTCGTCGAGCATACGAGCTTTCGCCCGAGAGCCCAGCCGCACTCGACCTGTTGGAAGAGTCGTCGCGCGCTGCGGGGACGTGGGAAACCTTCGTCGAGGCAGTCGAGCAACGGCTGGGCGCCACGGAGACGACGGCCGCGCCGCCGCCAGTCGCGACCGCCGAGCCCGCGGCGCAGCCGGCCAAGCGAGGCAAAAAGAAGAAGAAGGCCGAATCCTCGCCCGATGCGGCCGCGGCCCCCACTGCTGCCGGCGTGCCAGACACCGAGCGTCGCGTGCTGTCGCTGCGTCTCGCACGGGTGTTTGCCGAGGAGCTCGGCCGCTCGGAGCAAGCCATCGCCACGTACAAGCAGATGCTCGAGCGTGACCCCGCTGACGCGGAGGTCGCCGCCGCGCTGGAGGCCATTCTAAGGCGCGAAGATCGACGCGATGACTTGCGTTGGCTGCTCGAGCTGCGCGTCGAACATGCGGCTGACGACGACGCGCGCGCGCGCATCTTGAGTGACTGGGCCACGCTCGAAGAAGACGTCTTCGAATCCCCCGAGCGCGCGATCGCCATCTACCGTCGAATCCTCGAGGTGCATGACTCGGATCCCGCAGCGCTGAGCACGTTGCCTCGCCTGCTATTGGCGCAAGGCAACGCTGCGGGCGCAGTCGAGATCATCGAGCAGCATCGCGAGAAGCTGACCGGTGAAGAGCGCGCCGAGCGTGAGGTCGAGCTCGCCGAGCACTATCAGAATCGCTTGGGACGCCCAGAAGAGGCGCTCAAGAACGCCGTGTTTGCGGTCGAGTCGCCCGGCGTGAAGGCACGCGCCATGTCCGTGCTCGAACGTTTGCTGGAAGTGCCCGAGGTCCGCGCGCGGGTGGCCGAGGTCCTGGCGGCGCAGTATGCGGCCTCCGGCGAAGCGCGCCGTGAAGCGCATGCGCTGAACGTGCTTTTGTCCGAAACCCAAGATCCGGCCCAGCGCTTGCCGCTGTATTTGCGCTTGGCTGATGCTCAGCAGCACAAGCTCGTCTCCTATGGCGCCGCTTTGGATGTCGTGCTCGACGCCGTCCGAAAGTATCCGAGCGAACTCGCGCTGTGGGATCGCGCCGACGAGCTGGCGCAATTGGCGGGCCGCCCGACGGACCTGGGCGAAGCGTTCCGCGAAGTGATGCGCGGCAGTCTGCCGGAAGCGCTGGAAGTCGAACTCAGCGAACGCGCCGCGCGCTTGCATGAAGATCGCCTGGGCGATCCAATCGGCGCGACACCGTACCTCGAAAGGGTGCTCACGCTTTCGCCCGGTAACGAGGCCGCCTTTCAACGGCTCAAGGACATCCTGACCGCGGCCGAGCGTTGGAGCGAGCTAGAGGCGTTGTACGATCGCACTTCGAGTGCGACCGGTGACCTCTCGCGGCGCGCCGAGATGTTGGTCGAGGTCGCGTTGATCTGCGAAGAGATCATCGAAGACCCCGAGAAGGCCACGCGCTACTACGAGCGCATCCTCGAAGTCGACCCGCTGCACGACGTTTCGGTGCGAGCCCTCGACCGCTTGTACGTTCGCCAAGGCAAGGACACGAAGCTCGCGGCGCTCCTGGAAAAACGCCTGGAAACAGCCACGGGTGACGAGGCCTTCGAGCTCAAGCTGCGCTTGGCCAAGCTCTCCTTGGATCTGCATCAGCCTGAAAAATCGATGCTTTTGGTCGAGGACGTGCTGGGTGAGCGGATCAATGATTTTCAGGCGCGCGAGCTGACCGAGCGCATGTTGGAAATCGGCGGATTGCGCCAGCGCGCGGCTCGTCTGCTCGAAAACGTGTATCTCGCGCGCGACGAGATCCGCGACCTGGTGCGGGTGCTGGAAGTCCGCTTGGAGGGGTTCGGCAGCGATCCGGCCAACGAAGAACGGCGCGAGCTGCTCCGTCGCATCGCTACTCTGCGTGACGATCGCTTGCATGACGACGAGAGCGCGCTCCGCACTTTGTCGTTGCTCGTGCCCGCGGATCCGCTCGACGTCGATGCGCGTAAGCGCCTGCTCGAGATAGGACGCCGCTTGGGCATGAACGAGCGCGTAGCGGAGGTCTTGACCGAGGCCGCCGAGCGCGCGAGCGCGCTCTCGCTGCGTGGCGAAATCTTGATGCACGTGGCAAGCATCTGCGAAGAACTGCTGAATGATCGCGGGCGCGCCGAGCGCGTGTATCGCCGCGTGTTGGTGCTCGACGAAAGCGACGCGGAGCTCGTGCTGCCCGCGGCGCGAGCGCTCGAACGCATCTACATCGCTGGCAATGAGCACGCGAAGCTGGCGGAAATGCTGCGCGTTCAGGTCAAGCTGGAGCAGGGAGGCGCGCTGCGCGCGGAGCTGTTCGGTCGGCTCGGGGAATTGTGTCAGAACGTCCTCGGCGACAACGACGGCGCGATCGCTGCCTGGAAGGCGCGCGTCGAAGAGAATCCGGACGACGAGCAGGCGCTGGCCGCGCTCGATCGGCTGTACGAGGTGACCGAGCGCTATCGTGAACTCGTATCGGTGCTCGAGCGCCGTCGCGAGATCTCTTCGGACGGCGACTTGCGTCGTACCCTGATGACGCGCACCGCCGAAACTTTGTGGAAGAGGCTCGACGCCGTGCCTGAGGCGATCGAGGCGTACCAGGCATTGATCGCCGAGTTCGGCCCGAACGGCGCGTCGCTCAGCGCGCTCGAATCACTGTTTGGAAATGCCTCGCACTGGGATGAGCTGAGTCAGACCCTGGAGCGCCACTTGGACGTCGCCGAGAGCGACGACGAGCGGCTTTCGCTGTTCGCCAAGCTCGGCGAGCTGAAGCTTTCGCACTTGAGCGACGTTTCGGGAGCGCTCGCGGTGTATCGCCGCGCGCTGGCCCTGGACACCCGGCATGGGCCCAGTCGCCAGGCGCTCGAACGCCTGTTGGAAGCGGAAGACCCCGCGCCGCGCCGAGAGGCCGCGCAGATCCTGCATCCTATCTACGAATCCGAGTCGGACTACGAGCGGCTCTTGCGCGTGCTCGAAATCGAGGTGCTGACCAGCGAAGATCCGCTGGAAAAGATCGGCGGCCTGGAAGCGGCCATGCGCACCGCGGAGACCTCGCTGAGCGATTCGAAGCGCGCCTTCGGCTACGCCGAGCGCGCGGTGCGCGCCTCGGTGGGCCACAGCCAACTCGAACCCTGGTTCGTACACTTGGAGCGTTTGGCCGCCGCGACCGGCAAGCAAGCCGAGTACGTGAAACTCCTGTGCGAAGTCGTGCCCGAAATCTTCGATGGGGACGTGCAACTGGCCGTCACGTTGAAGATTGCCGATCTGGCGCGACATCAGCTGGCCGATCGAGAACTCGCGCGCGAGTACTACAAGAAAGCGCTCGAACAGAAGGTCGACGACAAGAGAGCACTCGGTGCGCTCGAGTCGCTGTATGAAGAGACGGGCGACGCGCAGAACCTGCTGGAAATTCTGGAGCGTCGCGCCGAAGTCGCGGAGTCGGACGCAGAGCGCAAGCAGCTCCTGTTCCGGCGTGCACGCCTCCTTTCCGACGTCCTCGACAACAAGAAGCGTGCGATCGAAGTTTACGAGAGCATCTTGGAGTTCGGCCTGGACCCTGCCGCGGTCAGCGCGCTCGAGACGCTGTACGCCGCCGTTTCTTCGTGGCCGGAGCTGATTGCGCTGTACGAAAGGCAATTGGACGCCAAGCTCGGCAACGCGGCGGATCTGCGGGTCAGCATCGCCAAGGTCGCGGCGCAGCAACAAAAGGACCTCGGGCGCGCGTTCGACGAACTGGAGACCGCGCTTTCCTCGGACCATCAGCACGCAGGGGTGATCGCCGAACTCGAGCGCATTTTGGCTGAATCTGCGGAGCCCGAGCACCGTGCCCGTGCCGCTGCGTTGCTCGAACCCGTTTACCTGAAGCGCAGTGACTTTGGTCGC
>Ga0247766_1000193_pt1 | contig 13303 bp, 8 predicted proteins | sample UWRJL223509R6_FD_179946 | JGI IMG/M metagenome (GOLD analysis project Ga0247766, IMG submission 179946) | Plant litter microbial communities from Arlington Agricultural Research Station in Wisconsin, United States - UWRJ-L223-509R-6 | ecosystem: Environmental > Terrestrial > Plant litter >...
CTTGCTGATCGACGCGCGACGATTCACGGCTCGCGCCGGTAACAAGCAGATCTCACTGAAAGGGCGCGCGGTGCTGTTCGGGCTCTTGCGCGCGCTTTCGGAAGCGTGGCCCAATGAAGTCGCGCGGCGCGACTTGCTCGCGCGAGTGTTCAGCGTGACGCGCGCCAATGACTCGCACCGCGCGCGGCTGCGCGTCGAGCTTTCGCGCTTGCGTCGTGCCTTGCGCCCGCTGGCGACCATTGCCGCGACCGCCACGGGGTTTCGTCTCGACCCGGTGAGGGATGAGGTCGTTCGTGTGTTGTTGCCGGTGGCCGAGAGCGAGCACGCACAGGTCATGGCCTTGCTGCACGACGGCGAAGCCTGGTCGAGCTCGGCGCTGGCCGCCGCGCTGGCAGTCAATCAGCGCACGGTGCAGCGCAGTTTGCTTTCGTTGGAGGCCGCCGGGCGCGCGCGCTCGACCGGCCGCGGCCGCGCCAAACGCTGGCTTTTGACGCCTCCGAGCGAATTCGCGACACCATTGTTGCTCCCCGGCGCACGGTCCTTGCTTTAGACTGACCGGGAAATGAGCCGCACGGCTGTCGAAATCGAGCGCGAGTATGGACCGTTCGCCGAGCGGGGCGCCGTCCACGGCGTCACCTACGATGGTGAGCAGGTGTGGTTTGCCAGCGGCGACAAGCTTCAAGCGCTGGACCCGCAGAGCGGCGAGCTGACGCGCGCGCTGGAAGTCGCCTGTGACGCGGGCACTGCCTTCGACGGACGATACTTCTATCAACTCGACCACGGCCGCATTCGAAAGCTCGATTCGCGCTCCGGTCAGCTCGTTTCGACGTTGCCGACGCCGGAACTGGCGGGCGCCTCGGGCATGGCTTGGGCGGAAGGCTCGCTTTGGGTCGGCCAATATGGGGATCGTAAGATCCTCGAGCTCGACCCAGAGACGGGCGAGGTCAAAAGCGAAGTGGTCTCGGATCGGTTCGTGACTGGCGTCAGCTTCAGCGAGGGCGAGCTGTGGCACGCGACTCAAGAGAACGACCGCAGCGAGATTCGGCGAGTCGATCGCAAGACCAGCGAGGTGCTCGAGCAACTCGAACTGCCCGCAGGGATCCTCGTCTCGGGTCTGGAAGGGGACGGAAAGGGGCGCTTCTTCTGCGGCGGCGGCAAGAGCGGCAAGCTGCGGGTGGTCAAACGACCCGCCGGCGCGAGCCCATTCGACCCCTAAAATCGCTGCGCTTGAATCCCCGCCGGAAAAATCCGCGCCGCGCGCCAGGTTTTTGCGCGGACTTTGGTTTGCGCGATGGCTTGGTGCGAACAGTTGAGGTGTACTGAGTAGCTCGCCCGATCATGCGCCTCGCCATCGTCGCAGCCTCCTCGTACGAGGAGAACGGTCAAGTCTCCCCGATCCCCAACGCGGAGCTGGACGTCGAGCTTTTCGGTAGCAGGTTGGCAGAGGCGGACGCGGGCTTCACCGTCCACGCGTTTCCTGCGCAGCGCGGGCTGGCGGATGCGATGGAGGCGCTGATCGCCGGTTTGGGTGAACGACCCGAAGCGCTGATCTTCTATTTCTGGGGTTACGCGCTGGATTCGAAAGAGCACGGCCCGACGCTGCTGCTCGACGGACCCAGGCTTTCGTCGTTCACGCTAGCGCGCCTCAGACGCTTAGCGGCGGATGCCGCAGATGTCTCGCTGATCGTACTCGACACGACGCTCGCTGAAGGATCCATCGGTGAGCCGTTGGACGCGGTGCGGGCGATGGGGCGAGCGCTCAGCCACGGCGATTCGACCGTGTCCAGTTTGATCGCGGCGCGCTCGCCCGAGCAGCGGGTGCCGGAAGGCCCGCCTCCATTCACGGGCCTGTTGCAGATGATTTTGGACGCGCAGACCGGCAGCGATCGCGCGCTCACACCGGAGACTCTCTTTCGCGCCATGCAGTCGGAAGAGGTGATGTTCGCGGACATCCCCGCTGCCGGCTGTTTCCTCGGCCAGCGCGACTTCGAAGTGGTGCCTCCCGCGCGACCGCTCACGCTGCGCCCGCCCAGCGTGCGACCGCCGAGTTTTCCGCCGCCACCCGGCGCGGCATCTCCGCCGCCACTGTTTCCCGCGCCGAGTTTTCCGCCGCACAACGTGCGGCCCCCGAGCATTCCTGCGCCGCCGCCGATACGCCCGCCCAGCATCGCGCCGTCTCCGAGCGTCCCGCCGCCGCCACCGCGAGCACCCACCGCGCCGCCGCCGGGCTTCCCGCCTCCTGGGCCGCGGATGTCCACACTGGCGCCGCTGAGTGCTCCCCCACCGCCACTCCCCCGCACGCCGAGCGCATCACCGGAACCCATCGTCCGCGGTCCCAGCGTGCCCCCGCCGCCCCTCGGTCGCGCGCCGACTCTGCCCCCTCCTCCGCCACTGCCCCGCACGCCGAGCGCAGCCCCGGAACCCATCGACCGCGCGCCGAGCGCGCTCTTGGAAGCCTTCGAGCGCGGACCGAGTGCGCTCAGTGAGTCAATCGTCAGTGCGCCGAGTGCGCCACCAGAAGTCGTCGTTCGTGTCCCGAGCACACCTCCGGCACCCATTCTCCGTCCGCCGAGCGTTCCACCCGCGGCTCTTCAGTCCGAGGAGCAAGACGAACTGACGTCGCCCCGCGCGCGCGGGCGTACGCGAAGCGTCGCACCACCTCCGCCGCCGCTTCGAAAGTCGGTTGCGCCGAGCGCTCCGCCGATCCCCACGTCGGAGCACGCCGCGCCGCCCGCCTCGAATGCGGCAGACCATTGCCGTCGCTTGATCGCCGAGTTCGATCGCATCGGTGATCGCGACGGCGCGTATCGCGCCGCGGAGGTGCTCGAGGCTCTGGGCGAGGCCGATCTGCACGAGGCGCTGCTGGCCGCAAATCACCGCCCGGATGGCTTGCAAGCGGTGCGCGGCGCACTCTCGTACACCGATTGGTACGAACGGCTGAGCGCGGGTTGCAGTGACCCGCACACGGACGCTGTCTTGCGAGCCATTTCACCCGCGCTCGCCCGCGTCGGCTTTCAGCACGCTCGCAGGTTGCGGCGCGAACCGACCCTTTCCGAAGAGTCGCGACAAGATCCGGAGCGCAGCACCACGACCTTGGCCAAGACGCTGCACTGGACTTCGCGCCTGTTGTGCGTGCCGGCGGCAGAGCTGTACCTCGTGCCCGAAGGCATGGACTCTCTCGGGTTGGTGCCGGGTCCCGACCATCCAATACTTACCTGCGGGCGCGCGCTCGGCAGCGGCTTCAGCTTGCAAGAGCTGGTGTGCGTGTGGGCCCGAGAGCTTTCGTTTGCGCGCCCCGAGCAAGCCGCGCTCTGCTACTTCCCGAACGGTTCCGAGCTCTCGCAGCTGCTCTCCGCCGCGTTGGCGGTGGGCGGCGCTATCGGTCTGCGCGCGATCGACGACGACGCCAAGCGACTCGCGAGTGGCTTGAAGCGCGAAGTGCGCGGCCCGGGGCTAGCCGCATTGGAAGCCGCAGCGCGCGCGTATCCGGTGCGTGAAGTGGCGGCGCGTGCTCAGGCGTTCATCCGCTCCGCGGAGTTCGTCTCGGGACGCGTGGCGCTCGTGGCGAGTGGCACGCTATCGCTCGCACTCACACTCGATCAGCGCTTCCCCCGCCGCTTCTTGACGCGCGCCGATGAACGCCGCGCGGACCTGTTGCGCTTCATGGTCAGCCCCGAGTTCGGGCAAGTCCGCTCCGCGATCGGCGTCGCCGTCGGTTGAATCGACCGACTCGGCCTTGGCGCGAGCGAGGCGGGGCGAGATCGCGCTCGAAATCGGCAAGGTCGCTTCGATTGGCCCCCTTTGATCGGAGCATGCCGAATTCCCTGCGTCGCGTGTCGAGCGGTTTGCTTTCGCTGTGGCTGGCCTCCGTCGCGTGTTCCAACGCACCGAGCCCGGATTCGGCAAACGGCGGTTCGGCGGGTGCCGTCCCGGGCGCCGCTGGCACGCTTGCTGCCTCAGGCGGTAAAAGCGGCACGGGCGGCGCCGGGAGCGCGGGTGGCGCGCCCAGCGGATCCGCCGGCAGAGGCGGCTCGGTCGGCACTGCAGGCACGAATGCAGCCCTCGCGGGCGCGGCTGGAAGCGTCGCGGGCGCGTCGGGTGGAATCGGCGGAACCACCCCTGCCGCTGCAGGGCACGGCGGTACCGGCGCGGGCGCTGGGGGCGCCGTGGGAAACAGTGGCGGCGCCGTCGCCAGCGGAGGTGCCCTGGGCGGCAGCGCTGGAGCGTCATTCACGTATCCTGCGGCGAGCAGCGAGCACCGCGCCATCGGCACGCATGATCCGAGCTTGATCCGCGCGGGAAACACCTTTTACTTGTTCGCCACGGGCGGGCTGCTCAGCGTTCGCAGCTCGACCGATTTGGCCAAGTGGAACAACTCGGGGGCGATCTTCAGCGCGCTCCCGTCCTGGATCAAAGATGCGCTGGGCCAGACCATTGCCGACTTGTGGGCGCCCGACATCAGCTTCGTCAACGGCACGTATCGCCTGTACTACTCGGGCTCGACCTTCGGTTCCAATCACTCGGTGATCGGACTTGCCACCAACGTCACGCTGGATCGACAGAGCGGCGCTTATCAGTGGGTCGACAAGGGACTCGTGATCGAGTCCAACGCGAAGGGCGGCAGCAAAGACGACTGGAACGCGATCGACCCGAACGTCATCACTGACGCCGACGGCAATTGGTGGCTCGTTTTCGGCTCATTCTGGAGCGGCATCAAGCTGCGCCGCTTGGACACCGCGACGGGTATGCTGAGCAGCGCGGATACCAAGCTCTACTCGTTGGCTGCGCATTCGGGCGGCATCGAAGCCCCGTCGATCATTGTCCACAACGGCTACTACTATTTGTTCGTGTCGTACGACGCTTGCTGCAAAGGCGTCGACAGCACCTACCGAACCATGGTCGGCCGCGCGTCGGCCATCACCGGTCCGTACACGGACGCCGACGGCAAGGCGATGCTTCAAGGCAACGCGCTGCAACTGCTCGCCAAAAACGGCCGCTACATCGGTCCTGGCGGCGGGACCGCGTTTCGCGACGGTGATCAGTACTTTTACGCCTATCACTATTACGACGGGCAGATGAACGGTGCTTCGGAGCTCATGCTGCGACCGATCACCTGGAAAAACGACTGGCCCGAGCTCGGCACGCCGCTCTGGCAGTAGGCACGGCGCCTGGCGCGCACGAATGTGCCAAACGGTCCGCGCGCGCGGTTACTGCTGCACACTCAGCAACCCCCCCAAATTCAAAGCATTTTTCGCCGAGGCACGGGAATGTTTCGAGTCCCGCGCCGGAGGCGCTCACTCGGGCCGCTAGTAATTTTGATTTTGCCAGGGGTCCATCGACCAAGCTCGTTGTAAAACCGATACGAGATGGATCTCCCTATCGCCGTGGGTCAAGTGGTCGCGCAGAAATATCGCGTCGATCGCTTCATCGGCCAGGGGGGCATGGGCGTGGTCGTTGCCGGTTTCCACCTGGAGCTGGATCAACCGGTCGCGATCAAATTCTTGGTCTCCGAGGCCGGGCTCCACGACGAGGGCGCCGAACGCTTTCGGCGTGAGGCGCGCGCGGCCGCCAAGATCCACAGTGAGCACGTCGCGCGCGTCTTCGACATCGGGCTGCTCGACGAGCGCGTGCCCTACATGGTGATGGAGCTGTTGCACGGCCACGAGCTCGAGCACGAGATGGAACGGCGTGGTCCGTTGCCCGTCGGGGAAGCGGTGGGCTACGTGCTGCAGGCCATCGACGCGGTTGCCGAAGCACATGCCGCTGGCATCGTGCACCGCGATCTCAAGCCCACGAATCTCTTTTTGGCGCAACGCGCGGACGGCTCGCGCATCATCAAAGTGCTGGATTTCGGCATCTCCAAGTCGCTCTCGGGCCGACCGCGGGAAGTGGCGCTGACACGCACTGCGGCCTTCGTCGGCTCACCACTCTACATGTCACCGGAGCAGATGCGTTCGGCACGTGACGTGGATGCACGCGCTGATGTTTGGGCGCTGGGCGCGATCTTGTACGCCATGGTCACGGGCCACTTGCCGCATCCGGGCAACTCGTTGCCGGAGGTGTGCGTGGCGGTGATGAACACCACACCACGCCCCTTGAGCGACTTCCTCGCAGACGCGCCCGGCGCGCTACAAGCCATCTTGACGAGGTGCTTGGCCAAGGAGCCCATACACCGTTACTCGTCAGTGGCGGAGCTGGCGGAACAACTATTGCCATTCGCGCCGGAGTGGCATCTGGTTGTCGAGCGAGCGACGCGCTTGCTCGGAGGCGCGCCGGCCGGGTCGTATCCGCCTTCGTTCGCTCGCTCATCGAACACCCCCGTCGTTTCGAGCGTCCCCCCACAGAGGATTTCGGCACCTCAAATGAACGATCCGACTTCGCCGAGCGCCACCGAGGCTTCGTGGTCCAAAACCGGTCGAAAAGGCGGCAATAGACGGCGTGCGCCGCTGATCATCGCGGCGCTGCTGGGGCTCGTTGGCGCGCTCGGGGCACTGTTCTTTTGGACGCGTTCCAAGCCCGAAGCGCCGGTGTTGGCCGCTCCGGCAACTCCGAGTAGCGCAGTCACGGCGCCGCTCGCTGCGGTGGTGTCGGACGTGCACGCTGCGGTCCCCGCAGCGTCGAGCGCAGTTGCGCCGCCCGCGGCTGAAGCGTCGAACGTGAACCCGACATCGAGTGCCGCGCCAGCCGCTGTGCGCGCGACCGCGAGGCCGGGCGAGCGCGTCGCGCCGCGCGCGGTCGAGCAGGCACCAGGCGCTCCGCGGTACACGTACTTCGGCGGTCGCCGCTAGCGCAGCGCACGTTCGTACCGGTTCCAGCGCACGCTCGTGCTGGTGTTGCGCGCATTCGTGCCAGTGACACGCATGTCATTGGTTCCCTGACAGGTTAACTATCCATTCGGAAACATTGCTGTTGTATGCTGCGCACATGGTGCGAAGAACGGGTTGGTCGGTGTGCGCCTGCGCGTGCCTTTTGAGTACGCTCGCCGTGTCGCGCGTCGCTCGGGCGCAGGTCAGTGCGGAGGAGAAGGCGACTGCAGAGGCGGTGTTCGAGGAAGGCATGCGCCTGATCAAGCAGGGCAATTTCACCGAGGCCTGCCCCAAGTTCGAGATGAGCCAGCGCGTGGACCCTGCGGTGGGCACCATGCTCTACCTCGCCGAGTGCTACGAAAAGACCAACCGCACCGCGAGCAGCTGGGCCATGTTTCGTGAGGCCGCCTCGCTGGCAGAAACGTCCAACCAAACCGAGCGCATGAAGACCGCGCAGGCGCGCGCGGCTCGTCTCGAGCCCCGTTTGGCGTGGGTCACGATTGAAGTGCCCAAAGAGGCCGCGGTGCCCGGCTTGCAAATCCGGCGCAACGGCGTGCTCGTCTCGCCTGAACTGTCGGGTACCGCGACACCGGTCGATCCCGGTGAGGTACTCGTCGAGGCGTCCGCGCCCGGACGTTTGCCGTACTCGACCAAGGTCAAAGTCGCAGCGAAGGGTCGCGTTTCGGTGACCATTCCCCCGCTGCAGACGTCGCCCGATGCGGTCGTTGCCGCTGCACCCGTCGTCGCGCAACCTGAAAGCGCGCCCGCTGCAGCCAATCCTCCGCCGAAGCAAGAGGCTCCACTTGCGAGCACGCCTGCGACTCCAGTCGAACATCGCTCGCCCATTCCCTGGATCGTGGGAGGCGTTGGCATCGCAGCGCTCGGGGTGGGTACGGGCTTTGGGCTTGCCGCACTCAACAATGCGGACAAAGCGCGAGAGCTGTGCCCGAACGGGCAGTGCCACGACCCAGCGGGTCAGACGGCTGCCGACCACGCGCACACCCAAGCCACGATCTCGAACGTCTCCTTCATCCTCGGCTCAGCGGCAGTCGCGACCGGCGTGGTGCTCTACTTCACGCTGCCGACCAAACAAAGCACACAGGTCGGCCTGATCCCCATGGCTGACCGGTCCAGTCTCGGTCTGACGTTACGCGGAAAGCTCGAGCTATGAGTCAGAACGACCTTCGCGTGCGTCGCTCGTTGGCAGCGGCGCTGCTCGCAGCGGCAGGCGCACTCACGGGTGTGTTCGGCTGCCAGTCGATCGCCGACATTCCCGACGTGAGCTATTCCGCCGTCTGCAATGACTACTGCAATCTGGAATTCAAGGTCTGCCCAGGCCTGTTTGGCCAATACGACGACCCGCAAACGTGTCTCGAAACCTGCGTTGCGCTCGACAAGGCCGCGGACGCCTCGCCGCTCACGACCGGCAATACCGTTCCCTGCCGGCTCAAAAACCTGAAGCTTGCACAACAACTGCAAGACGCGCCCACGGATCTACAGCAGGCTTGCACGCGCGGTGGCCCGGGCGGCGGTGACACCTGCACGCTCGCCCAGAAAGCGCCGGATTGCGAAGGTTATTGTGCGATCTACCGAGATGCGTGCAGCGGTGATTCGACGAATCCGTTCGTCAGCTTGGGCCTCGACAATGACAGCGCGGGCACCCAAAGCGAGTGCATCGCCAAGTGCCAAGGCATCCCAGGCATGCCCAAGCCCGGCTACACTTGGCAGGCCGGCAAGAATTCAGGTGATACCCTCGGCTGCCGCCTGTACTACGCCACGCGAGCCGTCGCCGACCCGAAGAACAACTGTGACCTGGCCGGCATCCGCCCATCGGGCGCGTGTCGCGACGAAGAACCCGACCCGAGTTGTCCCAATTTCTGCTTGGCGCTGACGACCGCTTGTCAGGGCGATCTCGAGGTCTACGAGAGCCGAGATCAATGTGAAGCCGTCTGCAAAGCCACCTCGCCGGGCGAAAAGAACAGCATCGAGACCGTCGACACCGTGGCCTGTCGCACCGCGCATGCGTTCAATGCGCTGCTCGTCAAAGCCAGCGATCACTGCCCTCACACCGGTCCACTCGGCGCAGGCGTGTGCGGCGCGGGCGGCAATTGTGAAGCCTTCTGTGCACTGGCCAAAGTCGCTTGCCCGACGGACTACAAAACCAAATTCCCTCGTGAAGGCCAGTGCGCGGAAGCTTGCTCGAGTCTCGGCGGAGCCGCAGACGGCGGGTACAGCGTCAAAGAAGGCAGCAAGGGCGGCGCCACGGTGCAATGCCGAGGCCTCGCCGTGAGCCGCGTCCTCGAATTACCTGTCGCGGAGCGCACCCCAGACGCCTGCGCGGCCGTCTTCGGTGGCGATCCGTGCGGTGAGTGAACGGCCCATGATTTGTCGCTCCGGGTGCCTCGGCGCAACGCGACGCCGAAGGCTCGGACGCCCCAAGCTCGCGCCTCGTGACCATCAAAAAAACAAGATCCTCGAACGCCTTTCCTCGAACGCTCCTCGACGGGCGGGGCGAACTGGCTTGATGGTCACGCGCCAAGTCGCACCTCGTCGCAGCCTTCGGCGTCGCGAGCCGACGCTTCGCGCGACACGTCGCAAGAACGTCACGTAAATGCTGCGCAGCGTCCGTTGACGCATCGAGGTCGAATCGATACTCCGTCGCAGCATGCGCGTCGCTCCTTGGTTCTCGCTCGTCCTGTCGCTACTCACGAGCGGCTGTCAGCACGAGCCGCTCGAAGTGGCGCACGTCGAGCTCCAGCAAATGACCGGCAAATGGTACGAGATCGCCAAGCTACCGCGCGCCACGCAGACCGGCTGCACCGGCACCACCGCGGAGTATCAGCTGAAGTCGCCGAACGAGCTGCTCGTGATCAACGAATGCCACGAGGGCAGCCTCGCCGGGCCGCTCGAGCGAATCTCCGCGCGCGCCGTCGCACCCGACGCGAGTGAGCCCGGGAAGCTGTCACTCGATTTTGGTTTTGCCTACGGCGACTACTGGGTGATCGACGCGGGCAAAGACTACGAGTACCTCGTCGTCGGCCACCCCAGTCGTGACTACTTCTGGATCTTGAGCCGCACACGCACGCTGCCAGCGGCGACGCTCGCCGGAGTCCTCGATCGCGCGAAGAAAAACGGCTTTCCAATCGGCACCCTGAGCTACACCGAGCAGTAGACTGGCAGCGGAAGCACGAAGGCCAAGGCTCGCTGCGCTCGACCTGGCAATGAATTCGAAGCCACCTGCCTGACTCTGTGGCGCACCCGGAAAGCGGTCGGGACCCTAAGGCGTGTATCGTCTCGGGGGGCCGTCGCACGCAACTGTTGTCCGGAAAACGAGGCTTGTCCGGTTCGACCGGACGAAGGCGCATTTCCGGACAAGATCGTCAGAGGCCCGGGCCGTCAGGTGCAACTGTTGTCCGGAAAACGAGGCTTGTCCGGTTCGACCGGACGAAGGCGCATTTCCGGACAAGATCGTCGGAGTCCCGAGCCGTCACGCGGCAACTGTTGTCCGGAAAATGAGGCTTGTCCGGTTCGACCGGACGAAGGCGCATTTCCGGACAAGATCGTCGGAGTCCCGAGCCGTCACGCGGCAACTGTTGTCCGGAAAATGAGCCTTGTCCGGTGCGAGGTGCGACCGGACAAGGGCATATTTCCGGACAAGATCGTCCGAAGCAAGGGCCGTCTTTGCCGCGGCCCTTGTCTGGCAACGAGGCCGTGTCCGGCGCGAACGGACACGGCGCATTTCCGGATGAGAGCGTGGGAACTATGCGGTCGCGCGCGTGGGGGTGCGGCGCGCGGCGTCGTCGGCGAATTGCTCGAGCATGCGCTCGGTCATGGTGAAGTCGACGCATGCATCCGTGATGCTTTGTCCGTACACGAGCGCGGACTTGTCGCCACGCAGCTCTTGCTTGCCAGAGACGATGTTGCTCTCGATCATCACGCCCAGCAGGTGCTGCGAGCCCGCGCGCATCTGCGCGCCGATTTCAGTCAACACCTCGGGCTGTTTGAGGTGATTTTTGCCGCTGTTGTCGTGGCTGCAATCGACCAGCATGCGAGTGTTGGTCTTGGCTTTACGTAAGGCCTCCGCCGCTGCATCGACTTGCTCGGGGCCATAGTTTGGCCCGGAGTTGCCCCCGCGCAGCACCAAATGCGTGTGCGGGTTGCCGCTCGTACGCACCACGCCGACCTGCCCGTTCGGATCGACGCCCAGAAAACTGTGCGCGCGCGAGGCCGCGATGATGGCGTTGATGGCTACGCTCAAACCGCCGTCCGTTCCGTTCTTGAAGCCAACCGGCATCGACAGGCCCGAGGCCATTTCACGGTGGGTTTGGCTCTCGGTGGTGCGCGCGCCGATCGCGGTCCACGACACCAGATCGGCGATGTATTGCGGGATGATCGGATCGAGCATTTCGGTGGCCGCGGGCATGCCGAGTTCGGCCACGTTCAGCAACAAGCGCCGCGCAGCGCGGATGCCCGCCGGAATGTCGTTGCTGCCGTCCAGGCGCGGGTCGTTGATTAGCCCCTTCCAACCCACGGTCGTGCGCGGTTTCTCGAAGTAAACGCGCATCACGATCAAGAGCTCTTGGGTGTAGCGGCGTTTGAGCTCGAGCAAGCGTCCGGCGTAGTCGATGGCCGCTTCGGGATCGTGAATCGAACACGGTCCGACGATCACCAGCGGACGTGTGTCTTCACCGTGCAAGACCGCTTGGATCTCTTGCCGCGCGCCAAACACGACGGTTGCCGCGCGTTCGGAGAGCGGCAACTCGGCGGTGACTTCATTGGGGCTCTTGAGCAATGTCGTGTCCACGATTCGGAGGTCTTTGGTTTCGAGCATGGGGGGCCTAGAGGAGCTGTTGGACGGGAGGTTTCGGGCTTTTCCCCCTGCGGGATGGCGCAGGGTGTCGTGAGCACAAAGCCAAAAACCCCCGGGCGCCGCGGCGACCAGGGGTTTGTGCTTTCTCTTGCCTGTGTTCAGTTCAGAGAAGGCTTTGCCCTGACGCCGCGGTAACCGCGGGCCAATAGCCAAACCAAAACTGAAAACGAGCAGAGCACATGAGGTGTTCTCCGAGTGTAAGGGACACTCGAGTGTCGCGCAAGGACTTCGCGCGTCTGGAAAATCACTCCTGCGGGCGATGTCTAGGTAATGCCCAGCTTTTGTGACGTGAGCAATAGTTGAAACGCCATCTGCGCACGTCGCCCGCCCGGCCATTATCGTCACCCTGCAAGGTGTCGGCCAATCAGCGATGTGTCGGGCAATCAGCGATGTGCTGGCTCGCCCCGACGTGGTTTTCGCATTGACGTAGTCATTGGCTGCGAGTGCGGAGTATGCGGTGAGCATGTCCAACGCTCCGGTCTCCGACGCTCCGTCGCGACAGCGACCGCCCTGGTATCGATCGAGCACGCTCTGGATTCTGTTCGGACTTTCGCTCGGCGTGTTGCTGGGCGGTTTGTTTCCCGAGGATGAATTCCCGCACGCCTACCAGTTCTTCCACTTCCTCTCCAAGGCGTTCATTCAGCTGATCAAGGGCCTGATCGTACCGCTCTTGATCTCGACCATCATCGTCGGGATTGCGCAGACGGGCGACCTCAAATCCGTGGGGCGAATGGGCGGCAAAGCCCTGCTGTACTTCGAGATCGTCACGACTCTGGCGCTGGTGATCGGCATGGTGGTCGCCAATGTTTTGCGCCCCGGCGCGTCTCTCCCGCTCAACTTGGGCGCTCACGCGGCGGTCGCGACCGCCAAACGCGACGGCTGGGAGACCGCGCTGCACCTGTTCCCATCGAATTTGATTCAACACGCGGCAGAGGGCGATGTCTTACCCGTGGTGGTGTTCGCGACGCTGTTCGGCGTGTCGCTGACGCGTATTGGTGACGCTGGAAAGCCGTTGCTCGCGTTCTTCGACGCCACCGCCAAGGTGATGTTCAAGTACACCGACATGGTGATGCGCTTGACGCCGATCGGCGTGTTCGGCGCGATGGCGTACAACGTGAGTCACATGGCCGCGGGCCATCAAGGCGGGCCGCGGGGTTGGCCCGCGGTGGGCTTCTTGCTCGCGCAATACGCACGGCTGGTCGGCAGCCTGTATTTGTCCCTGATCTTGCTGGTAGTGCTGGTGTTCGTGCCCGTGCTCTGGATCTGCGGGCAGCGTGTGCGCGACTTTGCACGCGCGATTCGCGAGCCGGCGCTGACCGCATTTTCGACCGCATCGAGCGAGGCCGCGCTGCCACGGTTACTCGAAGCCATGGTCGGATTCGGCGTGCCGCGCCGAGTGGCAAGCTTCGTGATCCCCGCGGGCTACTCGTTCAATCTCGACGGTTCGACGCTGTATCTCGTGCTCGCCAGCTTGACCATCGCCCAAGCCGCCCACATCGATATGCCGCTGTCCAAGCAGATCCTGATGTTCTTGACGTTCATGCTGACGTCGAAGGGCGTCGCCGGCGTACCGCGCGCGACGTTGGTGATCATCGCAGGAACTTGTCACAGTTTCGGCTTGCCCGGG
>Ga0247766_1000194_pt1 | contig 13195 bp, 9 predicted proteins | sample UWRJL223509R6_FD_179946 | JGI IMG/M metagenome (GOLD analysis project Ga0247766, IMG submission 179946) | Plant litter microbial communities from Arlington Agricultural Research Station in Wisconsin, United States - UWRJ-L223-509R-6 | ecosystem: Environmental > Terrestrial > Plant litter >...
TGATGGCTGTGCGGGCCCGCCTTTGGGTTGGCACCCGAGCCTTGGCACTCGTCCCGCGCGCGTAGCAACGCTGCTTGCGCAACTGGATTCACAGCTCGCAGAAGCCGACCGCTCTCACTTCCCATCGGCGGTACTTGCAAGTCACGGTTAGAAGCTGCGCTCCGCTGGAAGTCCTCTACACCCGCGAGGATTGCGGCGCACCGAAGTCGCTTCGACGCGAAACCGTTCGCGTTTCGCAGACAAATACCGCCGCCCGACGGGCCGACTCGACGTCGACCGCCTCGCTGCGTGACAATGTGGTCGTGGATACGGTCGCCCAGCAGGTGTTGCTGATGTGCGTAGAAGCCGTGTGCGTCGCTGGCACGTTGATGACGCTGCTGCGCGCCCGCTACGTGCTCGGCTTGGCCCCCACTTACATGGTCCTGGGTGTGATGTTCCATCTCGCCGGATTTCTGGCGGGGTCGCTCTACGTACGCTTGACGCCGACTTTGGCGATGAGCCCCGGCTCGGTGGTGCTGTTCCCCGCCAACATCCTGGTCGTGCTGTTCGCGTACATACATGGTGACGCGTACGAGGCGCGCAAAGTCATCTACGGTCTCTTCGCTGCCAACGTCGTCACGGTGCTGCTCGGTGCGCTGATCGGGCAGCACTTACCGAGCGTGATCGCGATCAACCCTCTGGACCTGTCGCCCCAGGTGTTCGTGGGTAGCCCGCGCATCGCGATCGTCGGGGCGAGCGTGCTGTGGGCGGACACTGTGCTGATCGTGGTCCTGTACGAGTGGCTACGGCGCCGCTTGGCCGGAATTCGATTCTTGCCGATCTGGCTGTCGATGGTGCTCGTGCTTTCTTTCGATACGGTGCTGTTCGCCACCGGTAGTTTCGTCGAGACGCCCGCCTACACCTCCATTCTGCTGTCAGGCTTGCTCGGCAAGTCGGTGGTCGGCAGCTTCTACGCTGGGGTGTTGTTCGGATATATCCGGATCTTCAAAGAGAATTCTCCCAACACCGAGCACTATCGCGCGCTCGGGGATGTGTTCCAGGTGCTTCTCTATCGAGAGCGCTACGAGACCCTGCGCTTGCAGACACAGCGCGATGCGCTGACCGAAGTGAACAATCGCCGCTACTTCGAGGAGGCCTTGCCGGAGGCGCTACTCCAAGCCAAAAAGAGCGGTCAACCGCTGGCACTCCTGATGGTAGACGTCGACTACTTCAAGCGCATCAACGACCGCGCCGGGCACGTCGAAGGAGATCGCACACTACGGGCCGTGGCTGCAGCGCTGACTCGCGCCGTGCGCGGCTCGGACTCGGTGTGCCGCTACGGCGGCGAGGAGTTCGCGATTCTGCTCCCTGATACCTCGATGGCTCAGGGCGAAGCACTGGCGCGACGCATCTTGACCACCACGGCCCGCGAGGTCCTCTGGGGCGTGGGCGAGTCCAAGCTCGAACCCGTCACGGTCACGGTCGGTGTCGCCACCTCCGACGAGACGAGCTCCGCAGACGCCCTGATCCGCTTGGCCGACGAACGCCTCTACAGGGGCAAGCACGCCGGTCGCAACTGCGTCGTGGGAGAAAAGATCAGCACATCATCGGAGAGCTTGCCCCCACCGCAACCGTCAGCCACCCCTTGACTCGCGCGTGCGCAGCGGTTCGTCACCAGTGATGATCGTCGAACTGGTTCGGCTCGTTCTGTAGCGCTTCGACCACGCTTTTCAAGGTGACCTCGGTGCCTCGCTTTGGGATCCATTGTTCGCCGGTCAGTACCGAAGCCACCCCGGCTTCGACGGTGAGCATTACGATGTGATAGTGGTAGCCGATGCCACCGTGCTCGTAACAGAGCACCCAAACGATGGGCGACCGCGTGAGCACGCCGGCAATGACGAAGCGGCGCGTCGGAGGCGGTGAATCGCCCAAAAATGCATCTGTCGCCTGAAAAGGCTCTCCCACATCCGCCATCGGTTCCTCGAACCGACGTTCGAGTTCGTCGCGCACGGCGCCGTCTACGGCTTGAATCGATCTCACGGTCTTCAACTCGACGTTCGGCGCCTCAGCGGAAATCGCCAGTGGCGGGGCATGCGAGGATTTGGTCGCCCCGCCGATGCTCGCGCTCGGCTGCGCATCGGCGGATGCGGAATGCCGAGATTTGCAGGCGGCGTGCGGCAGCACGAAACCGATCAGCAGCGCCACCAGCAGCGGTGCATGTCCGCCGCTGCCCAATTGCGAACCGCAGCTACACGACGCTAGTGCTTGGCGAGCCACGCGCGGTAGGCTCCGCATTCTGCGAGTACTTGGCGATGATAGGCCGTGTCGGCGTATGTCTTGACTACGGAGAACCAGGTCACGGGCAGCGGCAGATCTTCGGACAAACGTGTGCTGACGGGCCGCTTGGCGATCAGGGTTCCGCGTTCGGCTTTGGCGGCGAGATATGCGGCTTGCGCTTTCAGCTCGCGGTTCTTTGCGAGCGAATAGGCGCGCCGGTACCAATAGCCGGCAGAGCTCGTGTCATAGCTCGCCTGGTGCGTGTCCCGGGCGATCGAGCGCGCCGAGCCCAGCAGCGTGAGGTTGTACAGCGCGGTGCCGAGCTCCAGCGCCGCTCCCGCGGCCGGGTCTCCAATACCGTTCGCGCGTCCCTTCAGCTCATTCAAGCGTTTGCTCAGATCGCGCAGGGTCCAGGCCTTGCCGTCGCTGCGCCGAGCACCCGCGTCGCACTCGACGCAGTCCTTGATGTGCGTCACGAACGGGTCCGAGTTGAGCTCGAGAGTACCTGCTGTTTGCACGCTGAGCTGCTGCTCTGCCCCGGCGAGCTGGTTGTGGAGCAATCGGTAGATCCCCAGTTCGAGCTCGAGACCTTCGCGCGTGTAGCTGTTCGCCAGCACGAAGCGGTCGAACGCCGTGTGCTTCTGCTTGGTTCGCGCGAGCATGCGCTGTAGGAACGTCGGATCCTGCCAGGACGTGCTCGGCAGCTTGCTGCTGGCGGGTGACAGGAATTCAGCGTCGATCACCTGCCCCTTTCGAGCCACGGTTTCGGCCAGCAAGGCCCTGACCTGGCTGCTGACCACGCGCAAGTTCGGAAACTGGGTGTCTTGGGCGAGCATGAGCTCGGCGAGCTCTTTCAGGCTTCCCGGGTCGGTCTTCCGCTGCCGCGCCAGCGCCATGGCCAGGCTTGCTCGCGCCTGATTTCGAACTTGCTGATCGTCGGGTCGGGCAGCGATCGCCTTCTTCAAGCGAACGCGGGCGGCCGCTACATCGCCCCGCTTGGCAGCCAGGTGCCCGCCGATGAGATCCATCAGCCAAGGTCGGTCGGCACCCGGCGTCGTTGCGAGGGCGACGACGAGCTTCTCGAGTGCCGCATTGAGCTTCGCGGGATCGGACACTTTGTCGATCGCCTCCGACTTGGCTAGCTCGCGCACGACCAGGAGAGCCACCAGCTTGGATGTTGGATCGAGCTTGAAAATTTCCTGCGCGGCGGCGAGCCCGTCGAACTTGAGCCCCACCATGCGCCAGAGGAGCGCTCGAGTCTGCGCGTCACCCGCGCGCTGCAACGCGGCTTTCCAATCCGCGTCCTCTTGCGGCTGAAAGTCGGACGCGGCGATACCAGCTAGCACTTTGGAGGCGGCGTGGATGCGCGCTAGCTCGAGGTTTGCACCGGCCACGTCGCTGGTTCGGCGGAGCGCGCCGGCCAAGTAGTAGCGGGAGCGCCAAGCGAGGTCGTTTGAAGGCGTGCTCAGCTCCGGCAGCGTCGCGACCAGCTGCTCTACGTCCCGCCAGCGGCGCTGGTAAAAGGTGACGCGTAGACGAAGAAAACTGTAGCGCTGAACCAAGAACGGATCGCGTCGCCCGAGCGCCGCCGCGGCCGCTTGGCGCAGCGGGGCTTGCAAAGCCTGTTTCGCCACTGCTGAAGTCGATTCGGAAAGGTTCGCCACTGCCTCGACCTCGCGCGCCATTTTCACGTACTCCAGCGCCCACAGCACGCGCGTCTCGAGCGTCGGCTGTCGTTGCACGGTGACGAACAGAGGGCGCAATCGCGCGGGCGCTTGACCACTCGCAATGCTCGCCGCGAGCGCGCGCAGATCCGCTGGGGTCGCTCTCAGCAACGCTTCCTCCCAGTCAGTATCTGCCACCCGGCCACCGAAATACCCTCGCCAATCATCGCGCATGCTGCGGCGCTCACACTCTTCGCAGCGATTGCCCACGCCCACGGTGTTGATGTCGTACTCCAGACCTTGGTCTGCGAGCTCTCCTGCCACTCGCGGATCGAAGGTCGTGAGCTCCGACATCATCGGCGCCGCCCAGCCGCACGCCTGCGCCTGGCGCTGGCCGTCGCCGCCGAGCAATAGCGCGACCAGCACCACCACCAGCGCGCTATCGAAGCGACTGAAACGTCTGCTGCAACGCAGGAAGTCCATAACGATTGAGGTTCCTTTCGGCCAGATCGAACAGCGCTACGGTGCGGCGCGCCGAAGCAGGCTGCGCCAGGTTTTGCGCCAACAAGCGAGCTGCACTTCGCAAGTCGGCAGCGCTCAAGGTTTCGCCTTTGAGGACGTCTCCCGCGCGAAGCAGCGTGCCGCGAAGAAATGTGGTGCGGGTTACTTCGAAGCGCTGGGCGGGTTGCTCCGCGACGAAGTCGAGCTCAGGAAGCTCGGCCGGGTCCGTGCTTTGCAAAAGCCCCACGACTTCTCCATCGCGCAGCTGGAGCGTCCAGGCCCAAATTGGCAGCGCCGCATCTAGCGGGAGCGGGTACGTCTCGAGACGTCCGAGGTAGCGTTGGGCCGCCTCCGCATCGAAAATGGAGCGGTCTTTGCCCTCGCCGCTGAAGCGCCCCATGTTGTAGAACATCAACATCCCGCGATCGACAGGCGGCACACCGGTGCGCTCGCGGAATTTGATTTGGTGCAGACGAATCGTCGCGGATAAACGCGTGCCGGGAGCGCTCAACTCGCGCAAGGCGCGGACGAATGCGAAGTAACGCTCGCGTGTGGAGTCCGTCCAGTCACAGTCCAGCTGCAGCTCCTGAAAGCTTCGAGCACGGCCGAGTGCTTTGCCCAGGTTCGTCAGCTCCCGCGACACTCGCCGAGCCAGCACCCTCTGGGCTTCAGGCTCGGCGCTCGTAAAAATCTGATTTTTGAGGAACACCACCGGGACAACCTCCACATTTTTCGACAATGCGTGGCTCCCCGTTACCTGAACGACGCCCACCAACTCCGGCGCGTCGTCGTGGCCCGGCACCACGTCGAACGCGCGCAGGTAGAGCTTGTCGACCGCGAGATCGCTCAGCGCGCGCTGTTCAGCCGCTGTGAGACCAAACGTTGTGCGCCAGTAGTAGAATGCCTGCGAAACTGCGGGGCGCTCGACCCGCCGGCAGCTCGTAAAGAGCAGAGCCAGCGCAACCAGGACTAGAAGCAGCCTGCGCCGCCTGCCCACGCATCCGCCGCTTCCACCTGCCATGCCCTCGATTTGGTAACACATTCAGGCTTCGGTTCCGGCCGTTTCGGTCAGCTTGGTCAAGGTTCTTTCCCCCGAGGTGATGGCGCCGCGCGCGTGGGGTGGCGACTCGGAGTGACGGAAGTAAGGCCATGGCGACATTGCGTGGAGAGGGCCCGCCATAGGCAGTTCCGTTGCCCTAGTCCTTGGGTCTCGTCCTCATCAAACCATGACGCTCTCATTCGTCCGCCGTTTGCCACTCATCGGGGCGGGCCTGCTCGCGCAGGTCTGTCTCTTGTTCCCCCACAACGCGCACGCGGACAACCCGATAGTCCAGCATATCTACGCAGCGGACCCGGCTCCCATGGTCAATGGGGACACGGTTTACCTGTGCACGAGCCACGACGAGGACGTCACCAAGGACAATTTTTTCACCATGAACGATTGGCGAGTGTTCTCGACCAAGGACATGGTCAATTGGACCGACCACGGTTCTCCGCTGAGTTACCAGTCATTTTCCTGGGCAAAGGGCAAAGCCTGGGCGCCGCATTGCATCGCGCGGGGCGGCAAGTTTTACATGTACGTGCCCGTGTCCGACGCCATTGGCGTCGCGGTTTCCGACAGCCCGACAGGCCCCTTCAAAGACGCTATCGGTAAGCCGCTGTTGAGCAATTACCAATACATCGACCCAACGGTCTTCATCGATACCGACGGGCAGGCCTACCTCTACTTCGGCAACCCGAAGCTTTGGTACGTCAAGCTGAATAGCGACATGATCTCGTATTCTGGTCAGGTTCAGGCAGTCAACATGACGACTGAAAGCTTCGGTCAACGCAGCGGCGTCGCCGACCGGCCCACGCTCTACGAAGAGGGGCCCTGGTTCTACAAGCGAAACGATCTCTACTACCTGATGTTCGCGATGGGTCCGCTACCGGAGAAGATCGGTTACTCGACCAGCTCTTCGGCGACCGGGCCGTGGTCCTACAAGGGCGTCATCATGAATAGCCAGTCAGGTCACGCGTTCACCAATCACTCTGGCGTGATCGACTTCAAGGGCCACTCCTATTTTTTCTATCACACGCAGGAGCTTGCGGGTGGCGGCGGGTACAAGCGTTCCGTCGCTGTAGAAGAGTTCACGTACAAAGCGGACGGCACCTTTCCCACCATCAACAAGACCACAGGCGGCGTGACGCAGTCCGCGGCGCCACTGAACCCGTTCGAGCGCGTAGAGGGTGAAACCATCGCCTGGGCGCCCAACGTCGAGGTCGAGGACTGCAGCGAGGGGGGCCGAGACGTCACCGGCATCGAGAACAACGACTCAATCAAGGTCGAGTCAGTCAACTTCCTCACTGGCGCCGTCTCATTTTCCGCTCGAGTCGCTTCAGCGGGCGCGGGGGGGAGCATCGAACTCCACCTCGACTCCGCTACTGGCACTTTGCTCGGGACCTGCCCTGTCCCCGCCACCGGCGGCGCGCAAAAGTGGCAAACCGTCACCTGCACGGTCAGCGGCGCCACCGGCACCAAGGATCTCGTCCTCGTCTTCAAGGGCGGCAGCGGCTCACTCTTCAACCTGAACTTTTGGCAATTCACGCCGAAAGACCCGCTGCCCGTCGGGACTGGCGGCAGCGGCGGCGGTGGTGGCTCGGCCGGGATGGCAGTCGGCGGAGCATCGCCCGCGGCCGGCGCGGCCAGCGGCGGCGCTCCCCCACTCGCAGGCGGCGCATCCTCCGTCGGGGGCGGCACCTCGAGCAGCGGCGGTTTCAGCACCGGGGGCACTTCGAGCGGCGGCGTCAGCCCTGCAGGCGGCAGCCATTCCACGACTGGCGGCAGCTCCTCATCGAGCGGGGGAACCAGCGGACCCTCAGCTTCCGCCGGCGCCGCCGCTGCCAGCACCCCTCAAGACGACGGCTGCACCTGCTCCGCAGCTGGTAGTCGCGGCACCAATCAGTCCTGGACCGTGGCCCTCGCCGGCGCACTCGTAACCGCCGCCCAGCTGCGGCGGAGCCGTCGCAAGGCCGCGAAGTATCGTTGATCCGACACGAGTGCGATCACATCAGAGTCCGGCCACGCTGCCAGCTCGAGCGCCGCAGGTATCACTGACTCCAGAGCCGGAGTCAGTGATTCGAATTCACTGGGATGCGCGGATTCTAGGCCGGATTCGCGGTCGCAAATCCGGCCCGCGCAATCTGCTGTGCTTCTGCGGCTACCAGCCGAGCGCGTGAACTTGCCGGCCCCCGCAGGTCATGAGAGCCTCCCGGACCGTCGAGATCGCTCTTAACGCTGTTAGCAAAAGAGCACGGCGTTTTTCATAAAATACGGCGCGCCGTACTAAACGAGCGGAGGATGTGGTGATGCGCTTTCCAATGAAGTGGCGATTGCGAATGGCGGGGGTGTTCACGGTTTTCTCGGCGGTCTGCTTCACACAGCAGGCCAGCGCCCAGATCAAATCCGATACCGCGCATCCCTCCTACTTTTTCGAAGCCGAGCCGCACCTCGCGATCGCTCCGTTCAACGAGAACAAAGTGGGCATCGGCGCGGGCTTCGCGGGCACCTTCAATGTGGCGAACGAAGGCTTCATCAAACGCTTGAATGATAGCGTCGGCGTCGGGTTCGGTGTGGACTGGACGGGCAACAAGAACTGGAACCTCTCGGCCGCCATGCAGTGGAATTTCTGGCTAACGGACAAATGGTCGGTCTTCGGGGCGCCCGGTGTCGGCGTCCATTTGCATAACGCCGGTGACGTCGACATCTTGCCCGCGTTCGGAGCCGGGGGGCGCTACCACTTCACCCCCAACTTCGCCCTCACGTTGCGCGCGGGCTTTCCGGTCTCGGCCGTCGGCCTCTCGTTCCTACTCTGAAGCGTGTGCAGTCGCTGCCCTGGTCCGACGCTGAGCTCCTGACGGAGCTCAGCGGGCGAGGGCGACGGCCTACGCTCTCCTCACTCGATGCGCCGAGGCTCGTCAGAGTGATTTGAAAAAATCGATGATCGATTTGATGCCGAAGCACGGCACGCCGTGCTGCGTGCCGCTGTAGTTCGGATCGTTGTGGGCGCACCAAATTGTCGGCGCCGCGCAATTGTCGTAGATGATGCAACCAGGGTCGACCGTCATGCCGCTGCTCTGGCAGCCCATGATCTCGGTGTAGGGCTTGGACGTATCGGCGCACTTGTTGGCCGTGCGGAACTTGGCGACCGTATTTTTGGCGGAGTCGGCACTCCGCTGGTTGTCCATTTTACCATCGATATACAGCACCGGAATCGTCACCGCGACGTTGTACGGATCGGCCGCAACGGGCGCTACGGCTTTGAAATTGAGATGCTGCGCGTCGGCCTTGTGCGACAGCACATTGACGAGCATCTGCGCGCCCGAACTGTGACCCACCCCGAATACGCGGTTCGTGTCGACGCAATAGTTCGCCAAAACGTCGTCGTATTGCTTGAGGATGCGCGCGCTGTTGTTGGCGTAGTTCGACCAGCATTGCCCCGAGTCGCTGGTGTTCGGCATCAAGCGCACGTAATCGGTCTCGAGCGCAGAGCCCTTCGTGAGGCCTTCCCACTGCGTATTCGGGTTGCCGCAAGCATGCAGCGCAATCAGCAATGGCATTGGCTTGGTGCCATCGTAAGAAGCGGGGAAATCGATGATCTCTTCATTGGCGACTGTGATCTTGCCGTTGGCGGGGCGACCCGACTTACCGCAGCCGGCGCTGGGCTTGGCAGTGGTAGAACCGCCGCCGCTCGCTCCAGCCGCGCCCATGCCGCCCATGCCGCCGCGCCCGCCACTGGGGCCTCCTGCAGATGCGCCCGCCGAGCTTCCGCCACTGCCAGCGGCCGGACCGCTGCCGCTGCTTCCGCCGCTCGCGCTGCCGGCCGTACTGGGCGCGCCCGCAAGGCCACCCGCGCCGGTGCCTGCCGCGCTGGTTGCCGGGGCACCGCCGGCGGGTGCGCCAGCTGCGCCCGCTTTCGAGCCGGGCGCTCCAGCGGCGCCGTCAGGCGTCGACTCGCTCGACGAGCAGGCGGCGACTGTTGCTAGGAGCAGAACGCTGAGCTGAGTGTGTATTCGCATCACAGTCCTCTTCTTCGATCAAAAAAAACCAACGCGCCGATACGAATCGCGGCACGGACGGCCGCGGAAATACGATGTTGAAAACTCTTTCGGCCGCCGACGTCGCCGGTAGAGCAACGCGCTCAACGCGAGACACGCGCCTGCAGCCAATGGCGTCGACGCCCTTCGGCGGGCGAAACGACAGGCGCCGGCTGACCCCTCGGGTTCGTCGGGCGTCTGCACGTTACCCACTGAGCCAGCGTTGCTCGTGAAGCCAGCGTCGGCCGTCGAGTTTGCGCCGCCCGCGGAGCCACCGCTACCAGCGACGCAAGAGCCGCCTCGGCAAACTAGGCCCGTGCTGCCGCAGAGCTGGAGATCCGTCCCGTTGTCATTCACGCCGTCGCAGTCGTCGTCGTAGTTGTTGCACAGCTCGGCCATCGGCGGGCCCGGGTTGCACGCGCTGCTACAATCCGCCGCGATACGACCGCACCAGCCGAGGCCGCACGTGGGACGCGCGTTTTCGTCGACTTGGTTGTTGCAGTTGTCGTCCTTGTTATTGCAGCTCTCTGTCGCGCCCGGGAACACCAGCGGGTCAGAGTCGTTGCAATCATTGTCACAGAGGCCGAAGCCCTCGGCGTCGGTGCAGCCGATCACCGTGGCCCTGCCCAACACGCCATGACCGTCACCGTCTGCGTCGGCGCAAAAGGTCGCTAGCTCGAGGCCTTCGTCCACCTGGCCGTCACAGTTGTTGTCGCGGCCGTCGCAGATCTCGAGGTTTCCGGGAAAGACCCTGGGATCATTGTCAGCACAGTCGCCGTCCTTGACGGAGTAGTTCGCTGGCAGGCTGCAGGCCACCGTGTACCCGGACGAGGCCGAGCCAACGCCATCGGCGTCGCCGTCGAGGTAGAACTTACTGCCGGAGCAACCGAACGCCATACTGTAAGAGCCGGTGCCCTCACCGTCGCCGCTCTGCGCTCGATTGCCGTTGGCGGAGTTGGCCCACACGCGAAAGTCGACTCCGCCCGGTGTAGCGGGTGCGGTCCATCCCACTTTGAAAATGATCGCGGAACCCGTGCCGGTGCGCGTCGCGTTATGCGTCACGCCATCGCCAAGCGGCTTCGTTCCTGAATCGACGATGCCGAGCTTCCCGGTGCTCGCTTCTAAAAAGAAGCCAGCGGCATTGCCATTCGTCGTCGACACACTGATCGTCAGATTTACCGTCTGCCCCGTGCTGACGCTGGTCAAGTCCGGAGTGAGCAGCACGGTGGGCGCTTTACCGCCCGAATGACAGCCGCAGCTTTCGGTCGCCATGCCGGCCGCGTGCGCAAAGGCACGCGCCGGCAGGCACAGCGCAAACAAAGGGGCGAACCAGATCGAGACGCGCGGAAGGCGGATGTGTCCGGAACGGGGCCCTCGCCTGTCAGGCGCCGCAGCGCGAGTGCGGAACCCAAGCTCCGGGCGTACATGGGTCATTGGTGGTACGGGCCGACGACGAGATGGTCGAAGAACTATGCCTTCATTGCGGCCAGCGTCTTGCCGCTACCCAGTAGGGTTGCAGGTGAGGCCGCGTCAGCTGTGGCAGCGGTGATGATCGTGTTCAGAACCGCGTCGTTCTGGGAGCCGGCAGCATCGATGTAGGCGCCCTGCCTGAGGGCGCCGCCAGCATTGCCCCAGATGATCATGGGCACGTTCTTCGTCACGTGCGACGGACCGTCCGCGATCGAGTTGGTCCAGACAATCGCCGCTTTGTCCTGCAAACCATGCGCCGCAAACACGTCCAAGCCAAGGGCGAGCGTCTTCATGCGCAACGCGTCGATCTCGTGATGCGCTTGCTCGGCGGTCGGGTTGGAGCCCGACGCCGAATCCGACTGGATGCGATGGCTGATCTGGTGGAACGGCCACATTCCGAGCGTGACATTGGTCGCCACGTTGTACTTGGTACCGTCCGTGCCGTCGCCCCATTGCAGGGTGCCCGTGCGATTGTAGCCGCAGCCAAATGCGATGGCCACAATCTGGAGGTGCAAGCGAACATAGTCCTCCATGCTGCCGCTTTTGAACGCGAAGCCGCTCTTCATTGCATCGTATTCGGACGCCTTGATGCCAGCCGCCGAGCAGGATGCGCTTGCTGCCTCCGTCATCTTGACCTCGACGTCACGGATCGCGTCGAAGTGTTGTTGCAAACGCCCCTTGTCATCGGAGCTCAGCGCGGACATCGACATCAGGCTGTTGAGCTCTTCGCGCACGAAATCATTCACGCTCTTGCGCGTCGAAGCGAGCTCTGCCGCGACCGGGTCGACGGTAGTGCCGCCACCGCCGGTCGTCGACCCCGCGTTCGCGAGCCCCACGACCTTCGAGTACAGCAGGTACGGGTTGACGTCGGCGGCGCGCACCTGCCCCGAGCCCGCGCCTTTGAATGAGATGCGCTCGGCGATGAAGCCCTTCGAGCCCGAGTACAACGCTATCGGCTCGGCGCCATTGTTGACCGCCTTGGAGATCACCGTGTCCGCTGAGGGGCCGCCGGAGTACCCCTTGTTCCCGGTCGCGCCCGGCTTGATGCCAGTGAGGGTTTGAACCAGGCCCTCGGCGTGCCCGCATGATTGCACCCCGGGCTGCTGGTAGTTGATGCCCTTGATGAACAGCAAGTTGGCGGCGTGCGCGGACAGCGCGCTCGTGGCGGTGTCCGGCAAACCCGCCAGACCGGCGGTGGTGATCGCACCCGTGGCCGATGGGAAGAAGTTTTTGAACACCACTCCGTTCTCGGCGACGATGAAGAACGTGAACACGGGGGCAGCTCCGGCCGCCCATGCTGACCGCTCGGGCAAGCCTTCCAAGAACGGAAGCGCGATGGCGATCGATCCGGCTCCCCTCAAGAAGTTGCGCCTGTTCAACCGCGACGCGTTCGGCGGGCGCCCCATCCCTGCTTCAGCCTTGGACCTCACTGTGCACCTCCAGAACGGGTTCGGAACGCATCTTGTTTTACTAGATCCAGGATCATCTGCTTCACCGAGCTACCGTTCGACATGCTGGGCGTCGCAAGAGTCGTCAAGAGCGGCATGTCTGCGTCGACAACATCACGCTGCAAGCCGTAGCTGGCGATCTTCTTGGCGTAGCAAGCGTGTGCTTGCTGTCCGCTGGCCATGGCCTGCATCAATTCAGCCGCGTCTTTGTAAGTCTTCGTGCCGTCGGTGAAGGTATAGGTACCGCTGCTGTCAATTTGCAGGTCCGCTCCGCTGACGTCCTTTTCGGTGGTTTGGTAGCGGCCCATGCCATCGTAGTGCTCAAACGCGAAACCAATCGGATTGATCATGGCGTTGTGACAAGACTGGCCACAGCCCGAGGTGGTTAGGTCCACCACGTCACGATTGGTCTGGCCTGGCTGTCTGGCAGGGAGAGTCGGCAGGACGATGGAGGGCGGCCCCAACGTGGCGCACAGAACATCGATATTCAGCGTGACACCGCGGTGGATAGAGTCGGGCGCTCCGTTGCGTGCCCAATACATCAGGTACGGAAGCTGCGTAAAAAACCCGATACGGTTTTCCCCGAGGGACTGCTCGGCGTACCCGCCGGACGGGGCGGTCATGCCGTTGCCGTAGACGGCAGCCATGTTCGGCCCGACGAAGCCGCTGGTCGAGAGAAAGATGTCTTTGACGCCGAGGTTCTGCGAGAAAATCTTGTCGAAGAACAGGTACGAGCTCTCCGTGAGCTCGGGGCCGATGGCTTGGTTGAAGTCCGAAACC